>OHAC01003513.1_pt1 | contig 10909 bp, 8 predicted proteins | sample 1577051 | NCBI WGS metagenome assembly OHAC01 (sample SAMEA3541499, study PRJEB24748) | human gut metagenome | biome: human gut; feature: human-associated habitat; material: faeces | place: China | collected 2012 | reverse complement strand
GGAATCCGGATCATGCGATCTGGGGCTCATTTGTCTTCGGTGGATTATACATTCTGTATATTTATCTTCCGGGATTGAACAGAGCAACACAGGAGCTTGTAAAGATGCTGCCATATGTTGTGACGATCATTGTACTGATTATCACAAGCAAGCGGAATAAACAGGAAAATCAGCCGCCGGCAAGTCTCGGTGAGGCATATTTCCGTGAGGAACGATAAGAAGAACAGGAAAAAGGGAAGCGAAGCAACTTATGGTGTCCGCCTCCCTTTTTACTTTTATAAATAACTGGAAAAGTACGGAAATTCATGCTATATTATACTTGCGTCTAAAAGGTACATCGTGATAAGATATTAGATAGACTGCATTACGGCAAAATAAGATTTCACAGCAGATCTGCATTTTGCTTAGCGAAACAAGGAGGATATTATGGAAAACGAAACTGTCTCTAAGAATTTTATTGAGCAGATGATTGATAAAGATATCGAGGAAGGACATTGTAAAGAAGTCCATACGAGATTTCCACCGGAACCAAATGGTTACCTTCACATCGGACATGCAAAGTCCATTCTTTTAAACTACGGACTTGCACAGAAGTATAACGGAACTTTCCATATGCGTTTTGATGATACCAACCCGACAAAGGAAAAGACTGAGTTCGTTGAGTCTATCAAAGCGGATATCAAGTGGCTGGGTGCTGACTGGGGAGATCACCTTTACTTTGCATCTGATTATTTTGATCAGATGTATGAGTATGCGATCAAACTGATCAAGAAAGGAAAAGCTTATGTCTGTGACCTGACAGCGGATCAGATCCGTGAGTACAGAGGAACTTTGACAGAGCCGGGAAAAGACAGCCCGTACCGTGACAGAAGTGTGGAAGAGAACCTGGAGCTTTTTGAAAATATGCGTGCAGGCAAGTATGCAGACGGAGAGAAGGTTCTCCGTGCGAAGATTGATATGGCATCACCGAATATCAATATGAGAGATCCGATCCTCTACCGTGTAGCCCGTATGACACATCATAATACCGGTGATAAGTGGTGCATCTACCCGATGTATGACTTTGCACATCCGATCGAGGATGCAATCGAAGGAATCACTCATTCTATCTGTACACTGGAATTTGAAGATCACAGACCGCTTTATGACTGGGTAGTAAGAGAATGTGAATTTGCAAATCCACCGCGTCAGATCGAATTTGCAAAATTATACCTGACGAACGTAGTTACAGGAAAGCGTTACATCAAGAAACTTGTAGAAGATAAGATCGTAGACGGATGGGATGATCCGAGACTGGTTTCTATCGCAGCACTTCGTCGCCGTGGATTCACACCGGAATCTATCAAGATGTTCGTTGACCTGTGTGGAGTTTCCAAAGCACAGAGCTCTGTAGATTATGCAATGCTCGAGTACTGCATCCGTGAGGATCTGAAGCTTAAGAGAGCACGTATGATGGCAGTTCTTGATCCGATCAAGCTTGTGATCGATAACTATCCGGAAGGACAGATTGAATATCTGGATGCACCGAATAATCTTGAGAATGAAGAACTTGGAAGCCGTCAGCTTCCATTTGGAAGAGAGCTTTATATTGAGAGAGAAGACTTTATGGAAGAGCCTCCGAAGAAATATTTCCGTCTGTTCCCAGGCAACGAAGTACGTCTGATGAATGCTTACTTTGTAACTTGTACAGGATTTGAAAAGGATGAAGATGGTAATGTAACTGCTGTACATTGTACTTATGATCCGGAGACAAAGAGCGGTTCCGGATTCACAGGAAGAAAAGTAAAAGGAACGATCCACTGGGTAGAGGCAAGTACAGCACTTCCGGCAACCGTAAGACTGTATGAGAATCTGATCGACGAAGAAAAGGGTGTCTACAATAAAGAAGACGGTTCCCTGAACCTGAATCCGAATTCTCTTACAGAGAAAGAAATCTTTGTAGAATCAAACTTTGCAGATGCAAAAGCATATGAAAGCTTCCAGTTTGTACGTCAGGGATATTTCTGCGTGGATTCTCATGATTCGTCTAAAGAACATCTGGTATTTAACAGAATCGTTTCGCTGAAGAGTTCGTTTAGACTTCCAAAATAACGGAATGGTAATAAAAGACCCGGTAAGAAAAATAAATTTTCTTCCGGGTTTTGTTTTATGCAGAAAATGATAATCTGCAAGAAAAGTGCTTTTTTAAATTTCTTCAGAAGCAGGGGCGGATTCTTCGGAATCATCTTCCTGCGTCTGGGAAGCTGCTTTTTCTGATTCGGTTTCTGCATCTTTATTTTTTTCTACAGGCTCTTCAGAAGCTTCTTCTTTTGCAGATGTTGGCGTAAGAGTTGTGTAACCACGCTCAGGCACTTCGCCAAGATCATCATCCAGTTCAAAATCATCCTCTTCAAAAGTATCATCGAACTCGTCTTCCGGTTCTTCATTATGTCGGTTCTTTAACCAGTAATATGCACCGGCACCAGCTGCGCCTGCGGCAGTCAGTCCGAGCAGGATTTTACCAAAATTTTTAGCCATGTTGCTGCTCCTTTCTTGATCTCGTCCTGTCAGATATGGCAGATGAGATAGTTCGTCATGAAATATAGTATACATGAATAATTTTATTGTAATACTTTTATTTGAAAAGGGAAAGTAAAATATTTATAAAAGAACCAGAAAAACAACAAAAATAAGGAAGTGTTGTACGATTATAAGCAGCGGGAATGTTGTGAAAGAATAAAAATTGTGTTACGATATAAAATAGTATCTAAAGAGAGGAAGACCGCGCATGAGAGAAATTACAAAATACCATGATACCAGTAAGACAGTCAAAGAACGTGCCAAGAACAAATTATTTGGTGCAGTGTACAGCCATACTGCAATTATTCTTTTACTAATCCTTCTTCAGATTGGTATTATGGTTCTCACTTTTACATATCTGGGAAATTACAGTACCTATATGAACGGAGTGATATCGCTTCTTTCTTTTATCACAGCGATTTATATTTTCAATGAAAAAGGGAATCCGGCGTTTAAGATGACGTGGATCCTGTTTGTGTTCCTTGTCCCGGTGGTTGGAGTTGGATTTTATCTGTTTACAAAAGCAGGGATCGGAACCAAATATCTGGGTGCCAGACTGGAGAAGCTTCGAGTGGAGACTGAACCTTATATGCAGCAGAATGAATATGTCGTCCATGCGATGAAAGGTGGAAGGGTTGCGAATGCCAATCTGTCACATTTTCTTTATAACCAGGTGGGATTTCCGACTTATGGGAACTCACAGGCACAGTATTTTCCACTGGGAGATGACAAATTTCCGATTCTGATCGAGGAATTGAATAAGGCAGAAAAATTTATTTTCATGGAATATTTTATTATCGGAGAAGGATATGTGTGGGACACTGTCCTGGAGGTCCTGCGTAAAAAGGTGAAAGAGGGCGTGGAAGTACGCCTGATGTATGACGGAACCTGCAGTATCAGCCTTTTGCCGTATGAGTATCCGAAGCAGCTCAGGGAATATGGAATCCAGTGCAAGGAATTTGGACCGATCGTACCCATCCTTTCTACCAGCCAGAATAACCGGGATCACCGGAAAATCTGTGTGGTTGACGGAAAGGTTGCATTTACCGGAGGTGTCAATCTGGCAGATGAATATATCAACAAGAAAGTCCGGTTCGGACACTGGAAAGATACAGCGATCAAAATCGAAGGCGATGCCGTGCAGAGTTTTACCATGATGTTCCTGCAGATGTGGAATATTACGGAGAGACAGCCGGAGGATTATGCAAAGTATCTGACAGAAAAGCAGCCGGGGTTTAGCCGCAAAGACGGTTACATCATCCCATATGGAGACAGTCCGTTTGACCATGAGAATGTAGGAGAAGAAGTGTATTTCCACATCCTGAATCATGCCAAGAAGTATGTGCATATTATGACACCGTATCTGATCCTGGACAATGAGATGATTGATGCGCTGACAAGAGCTGCAAAAGGTGGAATAGAAGTGCAGATTATTATGCCACATATTCCGGATAAGCCGTATGCATTTTATCTTGCGAAGACTTATTATGAGGAACTGATCGCAGGCGGGGTAGAGATCTATGAATATACGCCTGGATTTGTCCATGCGAAAGTATTTACTTCAGACGATGATACGGCGACAGTAGGCAGTATCAATCTGGATTACCGTAGTCTTTATCTGCATTTTGAATGCGGTGTTTTCATTTACCGCAATCCGGTGGTGCGTGATATTGAAAAAGATTTCCAGGAGACCCTTGCAAAATGCCAGAAGGTGACGATGACGGAGGTCAGAAACCGGAGCACTTTTGTGAAAATATATGGTCAGGTTTTAAGAATTGTGGCACCGCTGATGTAGGAAAACACTCAGAGAGCAGTAAAATCAAGAAAAATGCGGAATTTTCGGGAAGTAGCTGAAAATAAGAGTGTACTTTTTATTTGAAATGTAGTATAATTCAATCGGTGTCTTTATAAGGGACATTGATTATATTTATAAGTAGGAGTTATCCCGATGAAAAGAGGGATGACACTGTGGAGATATTTCACAGATAGCCAAGAACACGCAGGAGGATTTATTATGGTTAAAGCAGTAGTAGGTGCGAACTGGGGAGACGAAGGAAAAGGTAAGATCACAGATATGCTTGCCGAAAAAGCAGATATTATCATTCGTTTCCAGGGTGGAGCAAATGCCGGACATACAATTATCAATGATTACGGCAAATTCGCTCTTCATACATTACCGTCAGGAGTTTTCTACGGACATACAACCAGTATCATCGGCAATGGTGTCGCTGTAGATATCCCGGTTCTTTTCAAGGAAATCCAGTCAATCATTGACAGAGATGTTCCGATGCCGAAGATTCTGGTGTCAGACCGTGCACAGATGGTGATGTCTTATCACAAGAATTTTGATGCATATGAGGAAGAGAGACTGGGCGGAAAGTCGTTCGGATCTACAAAGTCTGGTATTGCACCGTTCTATTCAGACAAGTATGCAAAGATCGGTTTCCAGATCAGCGAGCTTTTTGAAGACGAAGCTGAACTTAGAGAAAAGGTAAATCGTGTAGCAGAGCAGAAGAATGTTATGCTGGAACACCTTTATCACAAACCGTTAATCAATCCTGATGAGTTATATAACGAACTGATGGAATACAAAGAAATGGTAGCACCGTATGTATGTAACGTTTCTCTGTATCTTGACGAAGCCCTCAAGGAAGGAAAAGAAATCCTTCTTGAAGGACAGCTTGGAACATTAAAGGATCCGGATCATGGAATTTACCCAATGGTAACTTCTTCTTCTACACTGGCAGCTTATGGTGCGATCGGTGCTGGAATCCCGCCGTATGAGATCAAACAGATCGTTACAGTATGTAAAGCATACTCAAGTGCAGTAGGAGCAGGTGCCTTTGTAAGTGAGATCTTTGGCGAAGAAGCAGATGAACTCAGAAGACGTGGTGGAGACGGCGGAGAATTCGGCGCAACAACAGGTCGTCCGAGACGTATGGGATGGTTTGACTGTGTAGCATCCAAATATGGATGCCGTATGCAGGGAGCTACAGATGTAGCATTTACTGTTGTTGATGTACTTGGATACCTGGATGAAATTCCGGTATGTGTAGGATACGAGATTGACGGAGAAGTTACAACAGAATTCCCGACAACACATCTTCTTGAGAAAGCAAAACCAGTATTCAAGACACTTCCGGGATGGAAATGCGACATCAGAGGAATCAAGAAATACGAAGATCTTCCGGAGAACTGCAGAAACTACATTGAGTTTATCGAAAAAGAAATCGGATATCCGATCACAATGGTTTCTAATGGACCGGGAAGACATGATATCATCTTCAGAAATAAATAGGAATATAAAAAAGGGGCAGGGCTTTTTTAAGTCCTGCCTCATTTTTATGGTAAATTATCAAATTGTGATAATGGTTGGTTATGTATTACAGTAAGTACACTCCGCGGGATGCGGCTTCTTCGAGGACGTCGTCCGGCCAGATGGAGGACTGGACTTCTCCGATGTGGGCTTTGCGGAGATAGAACATACAGATTCGGGACTGTCCGATTCCGCCTCCGACTGTGTACGGAAGTTTTCCGTTCAGTAATGCTTTCTGGAAATCCATCTCGGCGCGTTCTTCGCAGCCGGCTTCCTTTAACTGACGGCGGAGTGCATCTTCATCGACACGGATACCCATGGAAGAAAGCTCCAGTGCGATATCGAGTACCGGATAGTAGACGATGATATCACCGTTCAGTTCCCAGTCATCGTAGTCCGGTGCACGTCCGTCATGACGCTGTCCGGAGGCAAGGGTCTTACCGATCTGTTTGATGAATACGGCACCTTTGGCTTTGGCAAAGTGGTATTCACGTTCCTTTGGTGTCTTGTCAGGATACATGGTTTCCAGTTCCTGGGATGTGATGAAGCTGATTTCATCCGGAAGGAATTCTTCAATATAATTGTAACGGCGTGCCATGTAGGCTTCGGTTTCTTTGAGTGCACTGTATACTTTTCCTACGGTGTATTCCAGTGTCTCCATGTTGCGTTCTTCTTTGGAAATTACTTTTTCCCAGTCCCACTGGTCAACATAGATGGAATGGATGTTGTCAGTATCTTCATCTCGGCGGATAGCGCTCATATCAGTATAAAGTCCTTCTCCTGAATGAAAGCCGTAGCGCTTTAAGGCGTAACGTTTCCATTTTGCAAGAGAGTGGACGATCTCAACTTCGCGGTCTTCCTGTTCTTTGATGCCAAATGCAACCGGGCGTTCTACTCCGTTCAGGTTATCGTTCAGTCCGGATTCCGGGCGGACGAAAAGAGGAGCGGATACACGCGTCAGATGCAGAGATTTGGCAAGTGCGCGTTCAAAGTGGTCTTTTACTTCTTTGATTGCCACTTCAGTCTCGCGGATCGTAAGTGGAGAATGGTAATTCTCCGGTATCTGCAAATTGTTCATGATGTTCTTCCTTTCTTACTACTCACTATGTCTAGTTTAGTGAATTGACGTGGTGTTGTCAATCATATTTTCTTAAGAAACAACTTATGATTTTTTTAGAGAATCTCCATAGTAAGGTCACAGAACACGGCTATACTCTTAAAATAAAACATTCATCATAAAAAAGAAAAAGTCATAAATCAGAAAATAAGAACATATATTAAAGATGTCGGGGAAATGCCGGATGAGGCTTATACCAGAAGGCAGACAGACGAAAAAACTGTAGACAGGAGGTAACAAGATATGCAGAAAGAGAAGAATATCAGCACACAGGAAGTCATTTCCATGGAAGAATATTTAAATAAGAGACAGAAGATCAGAGAACAGGAGAAAAAACGATTCGGTGGCAGATTCGGCGAAGAGAAAAGCCCTGCCTGGATGATGGCAGAGCTTTATGTATGAGATGTTAATATTCACTGTGAAAGTCGTCATCATTCCTGTGGATCAGACGATAAACCAGGATGTAGGCGTAACTCATAACCGGCACAAGAATCGTGCAGGCAACAGATGCTTTCAGAAGTCCTAATGATCTGGATTTGTCGATAAATGCAAATACCAGAGTGCTGACGTACATCAGGAACAGAAGAATTGCACAGATAAGAGCCGCAAAACGCTTGATTTTTTTCATAACAACCACCTTCGTACTGTACTTTATCTCTATTATATAGATAAAAAACAATTTCTACAAGAAAATGTTTTGCAAACAGTCGAAAAATGCTGTATGATATATGAAGTGATAAAGAACAAAAAGGAGAATTTACAGTATGAGTACATTATTAGAACAGTGGAGAGATACCGCTTACTCGAAAGAGATGGATAAAGCTTCTCTGCAGAAGTTCTGGGGAACCTATTTCCAGACTGAAAAAGAGATCTATGAAAAGCTGCTTGAGAATCCGGACGAAGAAGTAAAAGGAACTGTAAAGGAACTTGCTGAAAAATATGGCATTAATGTATTTACAATGACAGGATTCCTTGATGGAATCAATGACAGCCTGAAAGTGGCTAATCCAATTGAAACAATGGATGAGGACACTGAGGTAAGTCTTGCTTTTGATAAAGAACTGCTTTACAAGAACATGGTAGATGCAAAAGCTGACTGGCTGTATGAACTGCCACAGTGGGATAAGATTTTTACAGAAGAAAAGAAAAAAGTTCTTTACAAAGAACAGAAAAACGCACGTACAATCCACGTAGAAAAGAAAGTTTATCCAAACGATCCATGTCCGTGCGGAAGCGGTAAAAAATATAAAAAATGCTGTGGTAAGAACAAATAAGTTCTGATAGAAATTTTCAATACATTTTTTTGAACGTGTTGACAAATGAAAATCCCATGGTATAATGTTAGCAAATGCGATGAAGAGAAGAGTAGAACGCAGAAAAATCCCAGAGAGAGAGGTCTTAGGCTGAGAGCCTCTTATTACAGAAGCGTTTGAAGACCACCTCCGAGCGGCTGTAAAACAGTCCGGCTGGATACCGTTATCATCCACAAAGAGGTCCTGGAAATCGGGACAAGCGGGGTGGAACCGCGGGTATACAAAGTGACTCGTCCTCTGCAGCAGATAATCTGTTGCAGAGGTTTTTTATTTTAAAAGTTAAGTTGTCTGGAAAAGATGTACTAGAAAATTTGAAGGAGCATATTGCACAAAAGAAATTCAGCCAATTCACTTTTTGCGCAATGGAGATGAAACTCAAAAATCGTGGAAGCCATTGCTGAACACGATTTTCGTTCTAAGAGGTTCATCGGAATGCCCTTGCGCAATGGAATTGGATGAAATTCTTTTGTGCAATATGCGGTCTTGAATTACAGACAGTAGCTTTTACAGAAAGGATGATCTAATGGAAAGTATTTACGATTGTTTCAAGCTGAACAATGGTATGAAAATCCCATGCGTTGGTTTTGGAACTTACAAAGCGGCAGAAGGGAATAACGTAGAGGTTTTAAAGACTGCCATAGAAGCAGGATATCGCTATTTTGATACTGCATCCTTTTATCAGACCGAAGATTTTTTAGGGCAGGCGATCCGTGAAAGCAATCTTCCAAGAGAGGATTTTTTCCTTGTATCCAAGATGTGGAAAGATGAAATGGGATATCAGCAGACAAAGGATGCATTAGAAAAGAGTCTGAAAAGACTTGGTACCGATTATCTGGACATCTATCTGATCCACTGGCCAAGACCGTCGGCTGACTGTGAGAACTGGAAAGAACTGGATCTTGAGACCTGGAGGGCGATGGAAGAACTTCAGAAAGAAGGAAAAATCCGGGGACTTGGACTCAGCAATTTTCTTCCGCACCATATTAAGAACATTCTGGAGAATGGAACAGTAAAACCAGTTGTCAACCAGCTGGAACTGCATCCGGGTTATATGCAGCAGGCTGCTGTGCAGTATTGTAAAGAGCATGGTATTCAGATGCAGGCATGGAGCCCGATCGGAAGACGGCGGATTCTGGAAGATGGACTGATCCTTGAACTTGCCGGAAAGTATCAGGTTTCACCGGCGCAGCTATGTCTGAGATTCCTGCTTCAGAATGATATCATTCCGCTTCCGAAATCATCTTCGATGGAGCGGATGAAACAGAATATGGATCTGTTCCATTTTGAGATCAGCGAAGAGGATGTATCGAGACTGGCAACTATGCCACAGGCAGGATGGTCAGGAGAACATCCGGATCCGGAGCTTGCACAGAAAAATGTTGTATAATCAGAAATTATAAAATAAAGAGAGGAACAAAAAGACTATGAAAATCACATTAAAAGATGGATCAAGCAAAGAATATGCACAGAGCATGTCAGTAATTGATATTGCAAAAGATATCAGTGAAGGACTTGCAAGGGTTGCAACAGCAGGAGAAGTTGACGGAGAAGTTGTTGATTTAAGAACTGTGATCGACAAAGACTGTGAGCTGAACATTCTTACATTCAATGATGAAAAAGGAAAAGGTGCATTCCGTCACACAACATCTCACATTATGGCACAGGCGATCAAGAGACTGTATCCGGATACAAAACTTGCGATCGGACCTTCAATTGAAGACGGATTCTATTATGATATTGACCGTGAGACTCCGCTTGTAGCAGAAGACCTGGAAAAGATCGAAGCTGAGATGAAGAAAATCGTTAAAGAAGATCTTCCAATTAAACAGTATACAATGCCAAGAGCGGAAGCAATCGCATATTTTAAAGAAAAAGATGAACCATATAAAGTGGAACTGATCGAAGACCTTCCGGAAGATTCCGTAATCAGCTTCTATTCACAGGGAGAATTTACAGATCTTTGTGCAGGACCTCACCTGATGAGCACAAAACCGGTAAAAGCATTCAAACTTACAAGCCTTGCAGGAGCTTACTGGCGCGGAAGTGAAAAGAATAAGATGCTTCAGAGAGTTTATGGTACTTCCTATCCGAAGAAAGCAGAGCTTGAAGAATATCTGCATATGATGGAAGAAGCAAAGAAGCGTGATCATAGAAAACTTGGAAAAGAACTTGGACTTTTCATGATGAGAGAAGAAGGACCGGGATTTCCATTCTTCCTTCCAAAAGGAATGGAACTGAAGAACCAGCTGCTTGATTACTGGAGAGAGATTCACAAAAAAGCCGGCTATGTTGAAATTTCAACACCGATCATGTTAAGCCGTCATCTTTGGGAAACATCAGGACACTGGGATCACTACAAAGACAACATGTATACAACTGTGATCGATGATGAAGATTTTGCAATCAAACCGATGAACTGTCCGGGTGGAATTCTTGTATATGAATCAGAACCACGTTCTTATCGTGATCTTCCGATTCGTATGGGAGAACTTGGTCTGGTTCACCGTCACGAAAAATCAGGACAGCTCCACGGACTGATGCGTGTAAGATGCTTCACACAGGATGATGCACATATCTTCATGACACCAGAGCAGGTACGTGATG
>OHAC01003506.1_pt1 | contig 10927 bp, 22 predicted proteins | sample 1577051 | NCBI WGS metagenome assembly OHAC01 (sample SAMEA3541499, study PRJEB24748) | human gut metagenome | biome: human gut; feature: human-associated habitat; material: faeces | place: China | collected 2012 | reverse complement strand
GTTTGTCCTTGGCGGCCTCTGTTTTGTCATGCTTGGACTGATCAATGAGGTGCTGCAGTGGGATACGCCGCTATGGCAGCAGGTCTGGATCGGCGCGATCGGAATCACGGCATTAGAGTTTCTGACTGGCTGTGTGGTTAATCTCTGGCTGGGATGGAATGTCTGGGACTACAGCGGCATACCGGGCAACATCCTGGGCCAGATATGCCCGCAGTACACAGTGTTGTGGATGCCGGTGAGTCTGGCAGGTATCATCCTGGATGACTGGATCAGGTACCGGGCGTTTGATGAGGAGCGGCCACGGTACAATATCGGGGTGACACGGTATAGCAAGCATATAGTTTGGATGCCGGAATAAGAGAGGAGATGATGGACTTGGATACATCACAGGTTATTGCCGCAGTGATCGGGTCAAATGCGCTTTTTGCATTTATCCAGTTTCTGATCACACGCCATGATCAGAAAAAGAATGCGTTATCTAAACATGAGCAGGCGCAGAATGATATGATCATCGGTCTGGGGCATGACAAGCTGCTTTATCTTACTGATAAATTTGTTCAGCGTGGCGGCGTTACTTTAAAGGAGCGTCGGAATTTGGATTACATCTATAAGCCATACAGGGAGGCTGGTGGAAACGGAGACTGTCAGATCGGATATGAAGCCTGTGAAAAGCTGCCGACTCTGAGTGATGAAGAAGCTATGGTGCTTGATCGGCGAATCAAGCGCAGAGAGTATGGAATTGAAGATTGAAAGTGAGGATGAGAAATGAATATGAATGACGTGCTGCAGTATGCAGCGTATGTACTGGTGGCCATCGGAGTGATGGCTTTTTTAGTATCCGCAATTACCCAGGTGATTAAAGAGATGCCATGTTTTAAGCCGGTGCCGACCGCCGTGGTTGTGATTGTGCTGAGCCTGGTCCTTTGCCCGGCGGCACTGGTGGCGCTGATGGCCTGGCTGTCAAAGCCGATTACCTGGTATCTGATTTTCGCCTGCATGATTGCTGCCTTTATCGTTGCACTGGTGGCAATGGACGGCTGGGAACGTGTTGCAGAGATCTGGCAGCGGACAAAGTACAGCAACAAGCAGTAGAAGGAGGTGATCCGGATATCTCCCGCCGGCAGCCCGGGTGATGGCTGCCATGGTGCAACAACAGTGACTCGGGGCGGCGAATGTGCCGCCCTTTCTTTTTGCACAGAAGGAGACGTTATGAAAATTTCGGAAAAAGGATTGAATTTAATCAAAAAATTTGAGGGCTGCCGCCTGGCAGCATACCAGGACAGCGTAGGTGTCTGGACCATCGGATATGGCACGACCAATGCGGATAAGGCTATTACAGGTACAAGCATCAGCCAGGGTCTGCAGATCAGCCAGGCTACCGCAGACGAGTGGCTGCGCAGATCTATTGACACCAAGTATGGGCCAAAGGTTGAGAAGTACAGCCGGTACGGTTGGAATCAGAATGAGTTTGATGCGCTGGTCAGCTTTTCGTACAACATCGGCAGCATTGATGGCTTGACTGCTCATGGATCCCGTACTCGTGCCGAGATTGCGGATAAAATCTTGGCTTACAACAAAGCTGGCGGCAAGGTGTTTGCCGGGCTCACCAAACGTCGCCAGGAAGAGCGCACGCTGTTTTTAACTCCGGTTGCGGCTAAGATCGGTTGGCAGCAGGAAGATGGGCATTGGCGCTATTACTATCCGGATAACAGTGGTCGGTATGTGGTAGATGCTTGGTGGCAGGATGGTGACAAATACTACTGCTTTGATCCAGACGGATATATGCTGACGGACGCCTGGACTGAGTATAAGGGGCATCGCTGCTATCTGGGGTATAACGGCATGATGCTGACAGGCCTGCAGTGCCTTGACGGCAAATGGTATTACTTTGATTCGAATGGCTATGCTGCTACAGAACCAGTGACGTTCGCCCTGGATCATGATGGCGCTCTCCAGTATCCGGAATAAAGCCTGTATAGCCTACTGAAGCTTTTTGGATGTCTTAGATATATCTTTATATGGGTGACACAGTAAACCCTTATCGCGGCACCATGTAACGACTTCGGCACATCCATATCCGGCAGATGTAATGATTGATTCCAGACCGGTCACCAGTTCTTCGTCTTCCATGCTGTAACAGGCTATGGCGATTGGGTACTGGATGGATTTTGAAATGACACGGATGGATTTTAAATTTTCTTCTGGAAATTGAAACATAGTTGTTCCTCCTTTGTTTGTTATACTTAAATAACGAATGAGGGCAGAGGAATATAACGCTTTTGGTGAAAAAATTACGAAAAGGAGCAGAAAATGCAGAATTATATTGGCGTGAAAATTGTAAAGGCAGAGCCTATGACGAAAGGCGAATTTGAAAAGATGAAAGGTGCGGTCTCTCCGCTGTTGGAGAAAGACGATACCGTGGGGTATCTGGTGAAGTATCCTGACGGTTATGTGTCCTGGAGCCCGAAAGACGTGTTCGAGAAGGCATATCGGGTGCTTGACTGCGAGGACTTCATTATGCAGAAATAAAAAGATGTGGTCTTGAAGCAAATGCTGTAGTATAATCAGCATGTTGTCATACCCAATCCGGCAACGGAAAGGGGGTGCATCGCTTGGAATATATAATCTCATTTTTGGTTTCCGTCCTGGCAAGTGTGGTTGCCTACTACATCTGCAAGTGGTTAGACGGAGACGACAGTGACAACTAGCCCAAAAGAAAACCCCAGAGATGGCCGTCTCTGGGGTTTTCACCTTTGCATCGCTTGGATACAATCTCATTGCCTGATGGCATTATATCATATGCAGATCTGAAATGCAATATTCGAAATTCATGTCACAGTGACAGTCACGTGACAAAAGGCGTGACTGTCACGCAAAAAAGAATGTGACGGTCACAGATTATGTCACAAAAATTCCATTTGAAATTGATTCTTTACTCTGGTTTTGTACCGGGTATCAAAACGCTTATTCTGAGCGTATTTCTTCCTTATTGATAGTATATAGTTATTTTCCTTAATTTTTAGACATGTCACGGTGACAGTCACGTGACAAAAGGCGTGACTGTCACGCAAAATGTCACAACACATACCGTAACCGTAACCGTAACCATATATATAAAAACATATATGGTCATTTTGAGGTTCAACATATCTTGTTTTGAACTTTTGTGGATTGTGTGTATGAAATGTTGATAAATTGGAAATGTCCAAAAATATCAGTAAAACACTTGACACTATGGACGGAGGTGCTACGATACGCACACGATCAAACAAATCCATTAATCTAAGCGAAAAAGTAGCGCTGATGATGGTTGGACCAATCGGACTCAGTGCGAAAAGTAACAAGAAATGGAAGTGGAAAATTCCAAATAATTTCAGTAAATCTATTGACAAATTGGAATATTCCAACTACGATACGTATAAGATGAATCAGTAAAAATACTGAATAGGAGGAAATGCCGTATGAAAGTTATGAAAGCAAAGGCAATTTTAGTGAATGAAGATGGTTATCTTTACCTTCAGAACAGAAGCTATTTCGAACGCTGTGGGAAAGAATACACTGAGAAACAGATTGAACGGTTCAAAAGAAATTTTGAGGATTTCAACTTTTTTGATGGATACTACAGAATGTGCGATGGATCACTTGGCGGTTGCATTGGACCATGGGAAAACGCATTTGAGGAAGGACGCTGGACTAGCTGGTCTGCAGAAGAAATGGCAAGAATGCTTGATGCGCAAGGCATTGAGTGGAAACCAACTGAGGACGCTGAGTTTATTCGTGCATAGGAGGTGGAATCATAGTGCAGCATTACAGCGAGGTGATTAAAAGAAAAGGTCGGTTTTTCCGGTACGATTACAGTGGCTGCTATTTGCAGTGGCTCACAGGAAGTGGAGAACTGATTGATGAAATCGGTCTTTGCAAAGAAAACTGGGAAGATGATGAAGCCAGAAATGAATATATCGATGAGTGGATGGCACAGGAAGAGGAGGCCATATCACATTTACTCAGGAGCATGAGGAGATAGCATGGGAAGAATGGATGATGAAAAAGATATTCGGGTTTGCCCGGTATGCGGAAGTGAGGTTGAGAGATGCGATATGCTCTTTACCTGCGACTGTCATGGGATTCCATATCGGCTTGTCTGCAGCGACTGTTATTTCAAGCTGATGGAGAAAGGCTATGATGGCGAGTATTACACAGAGGCGGATGAGTGCCTCGATGAAGATTATTAAGGAGGATTTGGGATGGCTGATAATTACAAGGAGAAGATCAAGAAGCTGCTGGCCCTTGCAGAGAGCGACAACGAGAATGAGGCCAAGGCAGCACTCTTGAAAGCAAAGGAGTTGATGGCGCAGCACAAAATTGAAGAGGCCGATTTGGAAGATGCTCAGAACAAGAAAGTTGTGCAAGTAAAAACAAAGTTCACCTGCAGTAAGAGACGAGATTCTTGGATGGGCAGTTTGTCTGCAGTTATTGCGCGGAACTTTTGCTGCCAGGCAACTATGAGCAGGAAGTGGAATCACCAGACAAGGACCATAACTTTCGTTGGTCTCGAAGGAGATATTGATACATGCGTAGCGATATTTCAATATGCTGTTTCCTGCACAATGGATGGTATCAAAAAAATTAAATGTGATTATGCCAATTTCAGTCAGGAATACCGGAAACGACTCTGTGATGGTTATGGGTTTGGCTTTGCAGAGGGAGTCAATGAAGCGTTTAAAAAGCAGGAAGAGCAGGATGAAACGGGATGGGGACTTGTGATGGTTGTTCCTAAAGAGGTTCATGATGCGGTAAAAGAGCTGAAACCGGAGAACGTAGGAGAAGCTGCGGCAGACAGGATGTCAATGTCTTTATTTTATGACGGGTATGAAGACGGAAAGAAATTTGATCCGTCGACTAAGCTCACCGCGGCGGTTGAGAAAGAAAAGACAATGATCCGGTAAGGAGAACACTATGAAAAGAACTGTTGAGAAAGCAAAAAAAGAAGCAATTGAGAGAATGAAAATCTTGAAGCTGTTCAAGAATGTGATTACTGATTTTAAAGATGATGACCGGCTCAACAAGTCGGAAGATTTAGGCTTCCTGTTCTGGCTGTATAAAGACGAGGAAGAAATGGTGAAAAAGTTCGAAGACGAGCAGGAATGTCTTGTATATCATGTGATTCTGAGCCGGACGAACATCGGCACCATGTACAGTCTGCTGTATGTGAGCTTTGATGATGAAGAGTGGGAGGAGGACAGAGCAGATCTGCAGAATGGACAGGTCCTTGCGTATGTTGTAAATAAAGCTGCTCCAGAATGTTCTGGAATTGGATATATTGGCATCAAGCCACAAATTGGCGGACTTGTGAGAGTGGCCTAATTTAGGAGGATGTGTTGGATGATTGTGAAGTATAGAACTCGATTCAATGATTCTTTGCTGCCGGAACTTGTTAAGGAATCGGAGTATGAATTTGCCGATGGATGCGTCAATAGCCCTGAAAAGGTTGTTGATATGATGCGCAGGATCTTTTCCATCGACAGAGAAACAGAAGAATACATGTACGAGGTTTGTCTTAATGCAAAGGGCCGTGTGCTGGCTGTGTTTGAAACGTCTCATGGAGCAGTAGATCATACACTTGTTTCACCGCGGGAATTTTTCCAGAAAGCTTTATTGGCCGGGGCTGTTTCTGTAATAGCAGTACATAACCATCCGTCTGGTGATTGCACTCCGAGCAAAGAGGATAAAGATTGCGCAGCAAGGCTGAGGAAATCAGGAGAGCTTATCGGGATCCAGTTGGCAGACTTTATCATAGTTGGGGATTTCTTTTATAGCTTCCTTCAGGAAAAGGTACTTTAGGAAAAATAATCCGTATTTTCATTGACAATGGAGGAGGTGATGCTACGCTACGCCCGCAATCAAAAAATACATATTGCGGAACGGAGGGGAGGCCCATGGGGCAAAAAAGAGGCTGAGAAAACTGGAACGGAAAGCAGAAATTCTGGAAGGGAAAGTTGATGAACTCAGCAAAAAGATTGAAGCCCAGGAAAAGGAGAAAAAGATTGAAAAGATAGTAAGTTTAAGCGCCGAACTCTTAACAATCCTTGCTGGCTTAATTGCCATTGCTCAATTTCTCTCATAACCCGGGCATATGGGGCGGAGGAGTTTTCCTCCGTTCCCATATAATAAAAATACCATGGAAAGGGGAAAAAGGCAAATGAAAGTAATCAAGACTGTCTTAAAAATGCTTGGAGCTGTCAGCATCACAGCTGCTTTGATTACGGGAAATCACCTGATTGCTGGTGGTGCAGTTATTTTTTCTGGCATTGCTATTGGAATTGAGTTTGCTGAATGGAGAAAATGACTATGAAAAATGAACGAATCGAATTGATCGTGACGGACGATGACATTGATAACATTATGTGTACTGCCCTCGAAGGAGGAATATTGTACTGGTGTCTGAATGTAGAGGTTGTTGGCAATTATCTTGGAGAATATGCCAGCGAACAGATTGCTCGTGGGGGTTCTCTTGTGCTGCATGTCTATGAAGATGGCGAAACATTTGAACTGGACAAAGACAAACTTCTGGATGGAATCAAAAAATGGGTTGATGAAGGACGGGGGCTTGATTGCACTTTCCGCAATGGAGACAAGGTGGAACTGGATTGCTGCATGATAGATGCTTTGGCGTCAGATTCAATTATCCAGTATGCACTATTCGGAGAAGAAGTCTATGGATGAAAATGCGCTATGCGGCGCATACAGGCTTAATATGCGAATTAGGCATAAACTATTATTCGCAGTCGTCGAAAGGCTGCATAAGGCGGTAAATGCTTTAGGAGAGATATGAAAAGATCACGAAGCGAGGAACTCGGTGCGAAGATTGCCGAAGAACGAAAACATTGGGATTATCTGTATCATCATGGTGGCAGTGATCCGACTTGGGAGGATGGCTGCAATCTCAACCTGACCAGAAATCACATCATATATTGCCGACGGCAGTGTGAGGATGAACTTCAGCCAGGCGAGTACCCGGCAGAATATTATGATGCGCTCCCGCCGGAAGTCGACAATAAGTATATGGCGAGAGCGGATGAAATCAGGAAGAATGCCAGAAGCTCCCTGATTGCTTACCTTGCCGACGAGGATTATCAGTATATCCTTAAAAATTTGTACCGACTGTCCGATGAGCAGAAAAAAACAGTGCGTGCCACTGCTGTTATTGGATATGCAAAATCACTTAAGACATTCATCGAGAAAGATATGCTCGTTGATATGCGGCGGCATGAGAATCCGGAACGGTATGTAAGGTCATTTTCCGAGTGCCGGAGAAAGATTGAAACGATGCTCGGAGCTGAAAAAGTACTTCCGATCGGGCAGTTATCATTGTTTGATTTATTTGATATGTAGGAGGATAGATAGTTGAAAAAAGCAGCAAGTGCAATACTCAGCTGTCTCGAGGAAAAGAAAATGTCTCAGAGACAGCTTGCGGCCAGGATTGGAGAGGATGTGCGCCATCTCAATCAGCAGCTTAACCGACAGAGTGATATGAAGGTTGAGCGCTTCACGGATGTTCTTGACCATATTGGATACCGTGTCGAGGTTGTTGAGAATGGAGGCATCCAGAAAGTGTGCGAAGATTTTGCGAACAGCATTATTGAGAATGGGGAGCCGAAGGGGCTCTTTTGGTATCAGACAGGAGAAGTATTTGTTGGCATTGATAATCAGCGTTTTTCGGAACCCAAAACAGCAGAGTTTCAAAATAAGGAGATGTGCTGGCAGTGGCTTTTAGAACAGTGCCAGTAAATTCAGAAAATTCCAAAAATAATCAGTTTTTCTATTGACACCATGACTGTAGGTGCTACGATACGCCACGCTAAAAAATACATAGGAGGGAGGCGCGGCAGAAAGAAGAAAGATATGGACAGCATAATTCAGAAAAAGAAAGAATGTTATGTGTGTCGTCGGCAAGGTGAGCTTCATTGCCATCATGTTTTTTTTGGAAATCCGAACAGGGACCTTTCTGAAAGATATGGCATGAAAGTTTGGCTTTGCCCGGATCATCACAATATGAGCAAAAAAGGTGTTCATTTTGATCGGATGCTTGATCTGGACATCAAGTGTGATTGCCAGGATGCATGGATCCGGTCAGGGAAAACAGAAGAAGAATTTAGAAACATATTTGGTAAATGGTGGACCAGAGATCCACGGAGTCAGGTTACCGGAATTTAAGGAGGAAAATACATATGCTTTACAACGAATTTATTGACAGCGTAGTGAATCAGCTGCAGGTGCAGCTTGGAGACTCTTACGAACTTGCTCTTCGTCCAATCGAAAAAAATAATGGAGTAATTCTGAGCGGGCTGACTATCGGAAAAGGAAAAGAAGATGAAGTCAAACCGACTATTTATTTGGAACCGTATTATGAGCAGTATCTGAAAGAACATAGCGTGGAACAGATCGTGAGTGATATCGTGAATCTGTACAAGGGAACTGAGGTTCCGGAGCATATTCTTAATGCAGAGACTTTAAACGAATTCGATCAGATTAAAGACCGCATCATGTTCCGGATTATCAATACAGATGCAAACGAAGTACTGTTAAGAGATTTGCCGCATGTTCCGTATCTTGACCTTTCCGTTGTATTTTTCCTTGCACTGGAACGAAGCGAAGAAGGCCAGCTTACCGCGCTCATTCGCAATACGCACATGCAGAAATGGGGGGCATCCTTGCTTGATCTGCAGAAAGCCGCCTATGCTAATACACCGAGAGAATACCCAGCACAGATTAAGAGCATGTCGGATGTGTTGCATGAGATTTTTGAAAATATGGGAGAAGCCTATAGTCCGGAGATGATAGATGAACTGCTTGGATCTGATGACGCAGCACCTCTTTACGTGCTCAGCAACACCAATGGACTCTACGGAGCCAGCTGCATGATTTATCGTGATGTGCTGAAAGATTTCGCAGATCGCGTTCAGGCAGACTTGATTCTTCTGCCATCCAGCGTCCACGAAGTCCTTCTGACTCCGAACCTTCCAGAAACTTCTTACGAGGCACTTAGTTCCATGGTCACATCCATCAACCAGCAGGAAGTATCTCTGGAAGAACAGCTTTCCAACCAGGTCTATCTTTTTTCCCGCAAAGATGGGAAATTAAAAATTGCGTCCAACGGACCGGCTATTTTGAATTAATTTGGAACTGGCAGAGTTAGAAAACAGAAAAAGTGATGATGTTGCCAGAGTTTGTAGGCAGCCGGAATTGAGAAATTTGGTATATGATTGCCGGCTGCCGGAAAGGAAAATGAAATGAAGATTACATTATCAGCACAGGGCATTTCGTTGGAAGTAGAGGTGTCTGATTACAAGGCCATTACCGTATACCGTGGTCTGGCGGAAAAGTTACTTATCCATGCTGAATTACAGAAAACCACAGCGACACCAAAAGCACTGAATAAACCGGAAGTTGTGATTACAAGGCCAGATAAAAAATCTTCGCTTGATACATATGACGATGTATTTGAGCATATCAGATCAGCTATTAATGCCGAGCAACGGATTGAAATTGAATCTGGACAGGAAGATGATGAAGATCTTCCGGAAGAACCTGCAGAGGAAAATGTCCCCCCCCCCGCAGGAGCTGGATATGACAGATAAGCCAAAAGGATATAAAGGTTTTCTGATGATCCGCTGCAAAGGATGCGGGCATGTAAGCGCATTTTGCAGCAAGCATGAGCTGAACTGGCATAAATGTAAGGAGTGTGGCGAGAAAATCGTTCTGGAGAACCTGCGGGGGTTGTGGGCAAATTGCGAGTGCGGTCAGAGAGCACATTACTATACCAATGTTGACGACCCTGTGGCTGAGGTTAACTGTGTTGCCTGCGGGGCGCCGGTAGCAGCCGCTTGGAACCCGAAGAAAAAATGTTATCAGACAATCGCAGAAAGACAGATTTAGAAGAAAGAGGAAAATACAATGTCGGAAAAAGTTATGGAAAATAGCCAGGTGGGTGTTATTGGGAAAGTAGTGTCCGGGTTTACATTCAGCCATTCGGTGTTTGGGGAAGGATTCTATTTAGTAAAGATTGAAGTTGTTCGCTTGAGCGGTCAAGTTGATGTGCTTCCGCTTATGATATCAGAACGCTTGATAGATGTAAGCTGTGATTATACAGGGCGCACCGTCGGAGCCATTGGACAGTTCCGTTCTTATAATCGACGTGACGGCGAAAAGAATCGTGTTGAGTTATCCGTGTTTGTTCGGGAAATCTATTTCATGAAAGAATTTACGGATTACACCAAGACAAACCAGATCTTTCTGGATGGCTATATCTGTAAAGCACCGGTGTACCGGGAAACGCCGCTTGGCCGTGAGATCGTGGATCTTTTGCTGGCTGTAAACCGTCCTTACGGAAAATCTGATTACATTCCGTGTATTGCCTGGGGCAGAAATGCCCGGTTTGCATCCGGCCTTGAGGTTGGAACCCGGGTGAGGGTCTGGGGCCGTGTCCAGAGCCGGGAATACACAAAAAAGCTCAGCGAGACAGAGTGTGAGAAGCGTGTGGCCTATGAAGTTTCAGTGAATAGATTTGAGGTGATAAGCTATGATGAAAAGACTGACTCAGAAGAGAGCGAATGGAATTAAAACCGGTTACTGGTCCGCCAGCAAGAAGGATGAGCTGGTGACGAGACTGGCGGAGTACGAGGATACGGGCCTGGAGCCGGAAGAGGTGTTGCAGCTGAAAAAGAATACAGTGCAGTGGATTCCAGTAGCTGAGCGAATGCCGGAGCGAAACAAAAGCGTGTTGCTGTGCATGAAGAGCAGGTCATTAAGAACCGGCATGTGCATACAGACAGGAAGCTACGATGGCGTATTCTGGTTTGTGCAGAGCGCAGCAGGATATGAGAGTCTGGCAACATTCGAGTTTCGCGTGCTTGCTTGGATGCCATTG
>OHAC01003501.1_pt1 | contig 10948 bp, 10 predicted proteins | sample 1577051 | NCBI WGS metagenome assembly OHAC01 (sample SAMEA3541499, study PRJEB24748) | human gut metagenome | biome: human gut; feature: human-associated habitat; material: faeces | place: China | collected 2012 | reverse complement strand
TCAAGTACAACTATTTTCATCTGTATGTCTCCTTTGTATGTAATGTACTTACAAAATCTTTTTATACTATAGTCTTATTGTTTCTTTATCCCATCCCGATACATCGACGGTGAAACCCCAGTGACATTCTTAAATGCCCGGTTAAAGTGGGCGGCATCTTCGTAGCCTACTGCCAGGGCAATGTCTAAAAGCTTCAGGGACGAGTCTTTCATCAGTTCCTTGGCCTTTGTCATGCGCAGCTGCAATATGTAATCTCTCACTGTCATATCCAGCTGCTTTTTAAACAAACTGCTGAAGTAATTGGGGTGGAGATGGAACTGGGCAGCAATGTCTGAAAGGAGAAGCTGTTCAGAACAGTGCTTTTCCATGTATTCCTGTGCCTTTTTTACCACATATTCTTCTTTCTTTTCCTGCTGCTTTTTCAGCTGTTCCATATACAGCTGCAGGATCTGCTCCATTTTCTGTTTTAACTGACTGATGTGGGGCTGATTTTTAATCTGGGCAGCCAGATCATTATCTGACAGCTTGTAACCTGCTATAATAGGGATCAGGGCTGTATTTTTCTGCATTAATGTGTAGAGAAATGCGGAAAATACCTGCTTAAACTGTTCTTTAGTCACAGCTTCCTGGGATAAATGGGAAAAGATTTCCTGGATCTTATCTTTTGTGCCCTTTTCGTCCATGGACAAAAGCCCGGCTGAAAGATGTTCCATTTCTTTTTCCAGATCTTCTTTTGTATAATAAGGTTTTTTTGCCGGAATATCAAAATAATCCCCCTGTGTTTCCGGACGCACACAGCTTACCTCTTCTGCCTGCAGCTTTACGGAACTGTCTTTTAACCGCGGGATCAGCAATCTGAGCATGGACACAAAATTCTGTATATTCACAGGCTTTAACAGATAATCATAAGCCCCCAGCCTCAGGGCATTGCGGATATAGGTATAATCATCATAGCCACTGAGCATGATCACCACACTGGGAATCTGGTTTTTGCTGATCAGCTCCAGAAGACTGATGCCATCCAGCTTTGGCATACGGATATCCGAAATGATCACATGATAGTAATCTTCTGTAAGACGGTTTAAAGCATCACTTCCATCGCAGGCACTGGATATAATAAAGATATTTTCAAAGTTTTGCTTTATAATACTCCCAAGACCATCTACAATATTCTGGTCATCATCTACTAATAGGATCCGGTACATCCTGTTCCTCCTTCTTCGTCGGCTCTTCTTCCATATCATCACTCATGTTATCTTTCCATGGAAAACAAAGCATGATCATAGTTCCCATTCCTTCAGCACTTTCAATGGATACCTTATACTCCGGACCATAGTTTAAGCTGATCCGCCTGCATACGTTACGAAGTCCGATGCTGTTGCTGGAAGGACTGTCTATATCATGGCGCAGCATCTCTAACTGTTCTTCACTCATACCACATCCATCATCGGAAACCTGGATATATAGGCGGTCCTCGTCTCTATATCCCAAAATATCAATATGCAGGATCTGATGACTGTCTGTAATACCATGGATCACTGCATTTTCCACAATAGGCTGGAATACCAGCTTTAAAACATGGCAGGAATACAGCTCCCTGTCAATGCAGATGTTAAACTGAATCCGTTCATTGTACTGATATGCAAGAATAGCCCGGTAGATATTTAACTGATGGATTTCTTCTTCCAAAGGCACTTCTTTTGTGGTATTCCGAAGGCCATACTGGAGATTCTGCCCTAACAGTTCTGCCATGGTAGCTGTTTCATAATCCTGGCACATATAAGCCTTCATGTGCATGATTTCCAAAGTATTATACAGATAATGGGGATTGATCTGGGTCCTTAAAAGCTGCAGTTCTGTTTCCTGTTTTTCCTGTTGCTTTACAAATACCTCATGGATCAGCAGATCAATACGTTTTGACATTTTATTAAAAGAGGATACCAGAGTCTGAAATTCCTCTGGAAGTCCTTCTTTTGAAACTTTATTTATGTGACCCAGTTCAAAATGATTGCAGGCTTCGATCAGACGGTTTAATGCCTTTAAGATCCGGCCTACCATCTGAAAGATCAGAAATATGATCCCACCTAAGATCATACCTATGGGAATGATATTTAACATCTGGATCCTTCCCATATTTCCAAAAATGTCAGACAAAGGAGTCTGTAATACCAGAGTGTAGCCATTAGCGTGGCCGATCACATTGTATACATAGGAGTTTTTATCACTGTGCTTTAATTTTCTGCTCTGGTAATTTTCTTTTCGTTCTGTTTTTTTCAGATTTTCTTTTACAAATCCCTGATAGCTTTCTTCCTGTTCTATATTTCCATACAAAAGCTTCCCGTCTTTATATACCGCAAATCTCTGATTCGGTGCCTGACGGTTCTGCTCAAAATAATTTTCCAGATAAGAAGTATCTATTCCTGCCACGCAATAGCCTACGATCTTGATCGTATTCAGATCCAGAATGCCTCTGCCAATGCATAATGAACCGCCGTCACGCATATTCATACCCGATCCTCTAAATTCCTGCGCAGCTATGAGAAGTGGCGTACCTGTTTTATAAGCAGAAATTTTTTTATACCATTCTGCCTTTTCCTTATCCAGAAAGCTAATGCCGTAATTTGCCCCTTTTGAAGTGTATACGCCGTTTCCTTCAAGATCATAAAGAGCAATAAAGCTGGTAGAGTCTGTTGTGAAACGGTTCTGGGCCTGAGTATTAAAATACGAATAAAAACGGAAATTTTTAAGGATGGGGCCTTCCCTTAGTGTACTGCACAAATAGGGGTCATTATTCTGGGTATATAACTGAGCCGGGAAAAAAGTGGCCTGTTCCAATTCTTTTACAGATATCTCTACCCGGTCTAACAGCTGCTCTCCTGTCTGGAAATACCGGTGGGTAGCCATATTATAATTCTGGTAGGCACTTACAGTTACAAGATAACATAAAAATGCCATGGTAAGGAATATCTGCAGGCCTGCCAGAAGGATCAGCCATTTTTTAATTGAATCTGTTTTTGTCATATTTTTCTTTATATCTTTCCAATTCACTATATATCTTTTCGCTTTCTGCCGTTTTTTCATATATCCATCCCACCTCTTTATATAAAAATATACAACAATCTTTGAAAATGGCAAGTAAAATTTGAATATGGTATTTATAATTTTCCTGAAAAAGCCTATACTTTGGCTACAAGTTAAGGCTGTACAAAAACCATATGTGAAAGGGGAAACATTATGAAAAAAAGATTTACAGCATGTATGATCGGAGCCACTCTTTTAACAGCTGCACTGACCGGTTGCTCAGGAGGAAAAACCGCTGATGCTCCTGCTTCCAGTGCAGACCAGACCACAGCTGCCGAAGCTGCCAGCACAGATGCTGCTTCCGGAGGCAAAGTAGCCATTGAGTTGTTCCATCAGAAACCAGAGAACGTAGAGCTTTACAACACTCTGGTAAACAAATTCATGGAAGAAAACCCGGATATACAGGTAAACGTTACTCTGGCTGAATCCACCACAACTACACTGATCTCCCGTGTAGCAGCAGGAAATATTCCTCAGTTAGTATCTGTATTCCCATGGAGTGCATCCTATAAAGATATGTTCAGGGAAGGCCTTTTCATGGATCTGACGGATCAGGACTTTATGAAACGTGTAACTCCTTCCGTTCTGGAACGCTGCGAAGTGAATGGAAAACAGTATTCCCTTCCGCTGACCACCAACTCCTTTGGTCTGTACTACAACGTAGATATTTTTAATGAACTGGGACTTACCATTCCAAAGACCATGGATGAAATGTGGGGTGTATGCGACAAGTTAGTTGAAGCCGGCATCCAGCCATTCTCCTTCCCGGATAAGAAAGCAGTCCGTATCAACCAGCAGTTTGACCGTATGCTCATTGGCTGTGTGGACCATGACTTCTATAGCAAGTGTGATGAACAGATCAACGGAAGCTACAACATTAAAGATGATCCTAATATCCGCAAATATGCAGAAACCATCTTAAAGCTGCGTGAATATGCAAATCCTGATTCTCTTGGATATGATGACGAACCTGCTTACGAAGAATTTACCAGTGGAAAATCTGCTATGTACATTGATGGTTCCTGGGCAGTAACTACTTTCGAGACCATGAATCCGGACCTGAATTTCAACTGTACCGCTATTCCTGCTATTACAACTGATGATTTCTGGACCGCTGGTACTGTTGATACTGCTTATTCTATTTCTGCTGACTGCACACCAGAACAGCAGGATGCATGCATCCGCTTCCTTGATTTCCTTGTACGTGAAGATATTGCACAGGAATTCAGTGACGGTGACAAAAACCCAACTCTGATCCAGGGTGTCAAATACAACGTTCCACAGCTTAAAGAGATCAACGACTACATTAACGAAGGCAGATTTGCTCCTTCTTTAGCAAGTATTTGGCCACAGGATTTAAGAAACAGCCTGGTTGTATCTGTACAGGCCCTGATCTTAGATAAGGATGTAGATACCTTCTTAGACGAATTCCAGTCTTTAGTAGAAGAATACTATACTCCTGCTGAATCTGAATCCTAATTTTTCAATTCTTATGTATTCCTGGGATCTTTCTGTAATCCCAGGAATACATTCCCAAAAAACGGAGGCAGCATTATGAAATCAACCAAAAACCGTGATCGCAATATCACACACTTTTTATATGTACTACCGAATCTGATCATGTATTCCTTTCTCTCTATTGTTCCAATTGTCCTTGGGCTGTATTATAGCTTTACCAACTGGAACGGTATCGGTAAGAACTATAAATTTGTAGGCCTTAAAAACTATATTAAAATTTTATCCGACAATCGTTTTCGGAAAGCCGTACTATTTAATATACGATATGCCGCAATGCTGATCATCTGCGTAATGCTGCTGTCTGTTGTACTTGCACTGTTAATGAACACAAAGATCCGTGGTCAGAACTGCTTCAGAGCTATCTATTTTTTTCCGGCCTGTGTCAGTATGCTGACCATTGGACTGATCTTCAATTATATTTTCTTTCAGGGAATCCCCAGTCTCGGAACTTCCCTTGGGATTGAAGCATTACAGAAAAACATTTTATCCGGCAGAAGCACTGCTATTTACGGTATCCTGATCACAAATATATGGAAAAGCGTTGCAATTCCAACAGTTTTAGTCATTTCCGCTTTGCAGACCATTCCAGGTGAGATTATCGAAGCAGCCATTGTAGATGGTGCAAATGGCCGTCAGCGCTTTTACTACATCACGCTTCGCTACATTCTGCCTATTTTAAGTATTATTTTTGTCCTTGTCCTGAAAGAAGGACTTATGATCTACGATTACATTATGGCAATGACCTCTGGCGGACCAGCAGGCGCAACAGAAAGTATCACTCTTTCCATTTACCGTATCGGCTTTGAAGACATGAAGTTTGGATATGCCATTTCCCAGGCTATGATCGTTGCCGTTATCATTGCAGTTATTTCCATTACCCAGATCCGATTTACTGACAAAAAGAAGATCTACGATTAAAACAGGAGGTATCCCATGAAAAAAAGAAACATCTTACATGCTCTGATCTATACAGTGCTGACTCTGGGCGCTCTCCTTGTATTTTTCCCATTTTATCTTACCGTAGTTTCTTCTTTAAAGGATATGAGCGACATCTTCAGCAATTTCTTCGGTCTTCCAAGGCATATTGTTTTTGACAATTTTGCTTATGTACTCCAGAGACCGGATTATTTCATCGCACTGAAAAACTCTGCGATCATCACTGGTGTAGCCATTGTTGCCATGGTATTTTTCCTTCCCATGTGTGCTTATGCCATTTCCCGCAGAAGATTTACATCCCGTTTTTACAGCTTTCTCTACTTTTTCATGGTAGCCGGTATTTTTATCCCTTTCCAGGTAAAAATGCTTCCTATGGTAAAGTTAATGAGCAATATCGGTCTTCTTAACAGGACTGGTGCCATTCTTTTCTACATTGCAAACTCTACCTGCGAAGGTATCTTCCTCTTAGTAGGCTATCTGGCTTCCATGCCTATTGATCTGGAAGAAGCTGCATATATTGACGGTGCTACTACAAACCAGGTGTTTTATAAGATTGTGCGCCCTATTATGAAACCTATCATCTCCACGGTTGTTATCAAAAACTCCCTGTGGATCTGGAATGACTATTTTATGCCATCCCTTGTATTAAACCAGTCTAACTTAAACCGTACACTGACTCTGTACCAGTATTCATTCCGTACAGAAAACTCTACCAATTTCACTATTGTATTTGCTGTTATGCTTCTTTCTATCCTGCCGATCTTTATCGTTTACTGCCTGTTCCAGAAACAGATCGTCTCCGGCATGATGGAAGGTGCTGTCAAAGGTTAGGAGGTATATACATTGGCTTTATTACATGTGAATTTCCACTCAAAGGTCCTGAATATGGACACTAAGATCGGCGTGATCATGCCCCAGAAAATGCAGGGCATCGGTCTTGCCGGAAGCGAGCAGGCAGACAGCTTCCCGGTTCTGTGGCTGTTGCACGGACGCAGTGATGATTATACCATCTGGATGCGCCGTACTTCTATCGAACGCTACGCAGCTCCTTTAGGTCTAATGGTCATTATGCCGGAGGTAAGCTACAGCCGTTATATCAATATGAAGCATGGTCCCCGCTATTATGACTATATTTCAAAGGAATTGCCGGAATTTTGTGCAAAATTATTCCCGAAAATGAGCCGGAAACGGGAAGATAACTACATTGCCGGACTGTCCATGGGCGGCGGCGGCGCTATGTGGGTAGGTCTGAACAATCCGGACAAATATGGCCGGATCTGTATGCTTTCTACTGGCGGAGTTGCTCCGCTAGAGCACCTTTGGAGAAATAAAAGCGGCAGTGACTATATGTTTAAAAAATGCAATGAGGACATTTACGGCACCTCTGATTCTGATTCCCTTGCAGGAACAGAATATGACATTTTAAAGCTGATCCAGGATACTGCGAAGGAGCATACTATACTGCCAAAAATATACCACGCTATGGGTACAGAAGATGTCCGATATCCTGTTGCCATGGAGATCAAAAAAACCTTTGAAAACATTCCCGGTAATCCATATGAGTATGAATACCACGAAGGTCCCGGTGTCCATGAGTGGGTCTTCTGGGATGAATGGATCCAACATTTCCTTGACACTCTTGCGTTGAAAGGAGGAAACTAACATGGCTCTCATACTGGACCACTTTTATTCAGCTGCCCTTACGGAATGCAATTCCCTGACAGCTATTGTTCCTGTGGAAAACAATGAAAAAAGCTCTTATCCTGTTTTATGGCTGCTTCCCCCTGCAGGCTACGACCACACAGCATGGCAGCGCCATACAGCTGTAGAGGATCTGGCAGATGAACTGGGCATTATCATTGTGATGCCGGATCTGAAATTAAGCTACGGGCTTGATATGATCCATGGATTTGCTTATTTCCAGATGCTTACAAAAGAGCTTCCGGAAATGGTTGCTGACTATTTCCCAGCTGACCTGGGCTTCCAGATGATCGCCGGTGTAAAAGAAGGAGGCTATACAGCCTTAAACGCAGCTCTTTCTGTTCCCGGACAGTACCATATGGCAGCGTCTTACAGCTGCGGTTCTCTTACAGATGAGACTTTTGACCCAGAACTGGATAAGCAGCTGGATAATGCATTTGGAACCACTGATCTTCGCACATTGAATGGCACGGATAAGGATCTGAAAATGCTGATCCAAACAGCCAAAGAGCACAATATGGCCCTTTCTTTAGAGTATTCTGAGAAAGATGACTATAAAGCTTCCTCTGCTCTTTTAGCTGACTGCATCCTGAAAAGTTCTTTTTCCAGCCGGTCTGTACGGGTACAAAAAGAGGTTCTTACATGGGCCAAATGGGCTGAGGCTTTAAAAACCGATGTTAAAAATGCTTTGAAACAGCTTTAATCAGGCAGATTAAGCTTTACAAGAAAGGATGATATCATATGACTCCTGGTGCTTATTGTGACGGGATCCAGCATGTTGGAATCCCAACAGATCATTTGGAAAATACGATCCATTTTTACGAGGATCTGGGATTCCAGGTCATCTTAAGGACTTGTGTCCCGGAAAAGAACCAGCATGTAGCTTTTTTGCAGTTGGGAAATCTGGTGATTGAAACTTATGAGGATCCTATTGCTCTCTGTGACGGAGCCATTAACCACATTGCCTTAAACTGCCTGGATATTGAAAAAGCCTACGAAGCTGCTTTAAACCAGAAGCATCTGGTGTTGAGCAATGGCATTGAAGCTCTTGATTTCTGGGAAAGAGGTGTGCGCTTCTTTATCATCCAGGGACCAAACAAAGAGCGGATCGAGTTTTGCCAGAAACTGTAAATTTGATTTTTAGGGGAGTATTTATATAGATCACAGAACGCGCCTTCTGGCGCGTTTTCTGTGTGGATAAAGCAAAAGCAGGCTGCACATTTTTATATAACGTGCAGCCTGCTTTTGCTATACATACAGAAGAACCTGTCATAAGGCAGTTATTGTAAGTAAACTATCCTGGCTTTAGCTGATCTTATTTTCCATGGGATAAGAATATCTGTATCCGCGGCTTAAAAAGCCCATTTCTTCTAAAACGCTTACCATTCTATAGACAGTTGCCAGTCCGATGGTCGGATCCTTTTTGGAAGCCATGTAGTAGATTTCCTTACAGCTGGACCAGTTTCCTTCCAGTATGACATCTAAAAGGATCTTTCTCTGTCCTGTGATCCGTTTTCCTTTTCTCTGAAGTTCTCCAATGATCTGTGCTTTCTGTTCTGACATAGGCTCCTCCTTCTTTTAAGCACCACGGATATCCTGACCCGCTGCCTTTTATCCATGCTTTATAGATAGTCTGCTCAGTCTTTTTTGTTTTATGTACCTAAACAGATTTGTTGATTATCTTATTTCAGCAGTTAGCTTTGACTAATTTTTCTAACTGTTTAATAGATTAGCACTAACTAACTTTCTTGTCAACTATTTTTTGATAAAAAATAAGCAACAAGCGCTGTCTGCCAGATCTTTCACAGACAACGCCTGTTGCTTCACTTTCAAAAAAGCTGCTGCACCTCAACCGTTCAGGCACTGTGCAGCAGCTTTCAAGCATGTACTTATCTTATACTCAGATTTTCGTATATTTTAATTCTCATTCATCTTAGCCAATTTTGCAGCCTGGTCAGCGGCGATCAGGTTATCTAACAGCTCCTGAATGTCACCGTTCATAATAGAATCGATCTTGTATAAGGTCAATTTAATCCTGTGGTCAGTAACACGTCCCTGAGGGAAGTTATACGTACGGATCTTCTCAGAGCGGTCTCCTGTACCGATCTGGCTGCGGCGCTCTTCTGCCTCGGAATTCTGGCGTTTTTCCAACTCTAAATCATACAACTTGGATCGTAACAGGCGGAATGCCTTTTCCTTATTCTGCAGCTGTGATTTTTCAGTCTGGCTGTAGATAACGATACCTGTTGGAATATGAGTTAAACGTACTGCAGAGTCAGTGGTGTTGACACACTGTCCGCCATTACCAGATGCACGCATTACGTCAATACGGCAATCATTCATATCGATCTGAACATCTACTTCTTCTGCTTCCGGCATAACTGCGACTGTTGCTGTAGAAGTATGGATACGGCCACCGGACTCAGTTTCAGGCACACGCTGTACACGGTGTACACCGCTTTCGTATTTCAACTTGGAATAAGCGCCTTTTCCTGTAACCATGGCTACAACTTCCTTAAAACCGCCGATTCCATTTTCATTGATACTGATGATCTCTACTTTCCAGTGCTGGCTGTCTGCGTAGTTGGAATACATACGGTAAAGCTCAGCTGCGAAAAGAGCTGCCTCGTCACCGCCTGCGCCTGCACGGATCTCCAGGATAATGTTCTTGTCATCGTTAGGATCCTTTGGAAGAAGAAGGATCTTTAATTCATGCTCCAGCTCCTCAATGCGCTTCTTTGCATCGGATAATTCCTCCTTTGCCATTTCACGCATTTCCTCGTCATTTTCTTCCTCTAACATTGCCAGACTGTCCTCTACGTCCTGCTTTGCCTGCTTATACTGCTTATAAGCTTCTACGATCGGTGCCAGTTCAGCCTGCTCCTTCATCAGCTTGGTAAAACGTTTGGTATCCTGGGTCACATCCGGGTCCCCAAGCATACGCATCAGTTCTTCATAATGGATCAACATATCATCCAGTTTATCAAACATAATTTTTACTTCTCCTTCCTGGCACATACCACCCGGTCGTTTCCAGCCATATCCCGGACAGTCCTAAGCCCACTAAATCCCATTGCTTCAAATATTTCTGTTACATCCTTTGCCTGATCCCAGCCGATCTCCATATAGATGCTTCCGCCGTTTTTCAGGTATTTTTTTCCTTCTTCTGCTAAAATGCGGTAAAATTTCAGTCCGTCCGGCTCACCGTCTAAGGCCATCCGTGGCTCATGATCTTTTACCTCCGGCTCCAGTCCCTCGATCACCTGACTGGGGATATAGGGGGGATTGGATACGATCACATTATACTGCTTTTCTGGATTCAAAGCAGAAAACATATCACTTTTTATAAATTTCACTGGCTGATCCAGAAGTTTTTCCCCATTAGATCTTGCCACCTTTAACGCTTCTTCTGACAGATCAAGAGCTGTTACGTCTGTATAGCCCCCAAGCTTTGCCAGACTGATAGCAATGCAGCCGGAACCGGTGCATACATCTAAAAGGGAAATATTTTTCTCTTTGTGTTCGCTTAATACCAGTTCTACCAGAGTTTCTGTATCCTGCCTTGGGATCAGAACGTGTTCATTTACCTGAAATTCCAGTCCCATAAATTCCTGGACACCTGTAAGCTGCTGAAGAGGGATACGCATTTCCCGTTTGCTTATCAGTTCCCAGTATTTATCAATTTTTTTCCGTGTATCCGTATCTGCTTCTG
>OHAC01003498.1_pt1 | contig 10956 bp, 16 predicted proteins | sample 1577051 | NCBI WGS metagenome assembly OHAC01 (sample SAMEA3541499, study PRJEB24748) | human gut metagenome | biome: human gut; feature: human-associated habitat; material: faeces | place: China | collected 2012 | reverse complement strand
AACGCGATTGTGGAAGCAATACAGGAAACACTTCCGAAGGTGGTCAGTGCTGCTGTGAATGCTTACAATATCCTGATCAGACAGCCGGTAGAAGAGGTGAAGGTAGACATTCCTTTTGGAGAATATGCCAACCCATCATTTGAGAGCCAGGTGGAGACCATGGCAAAGGCACGTCCTGGTGTGGCACTAATGAGCGTAGAAGCCCAGGTGGAAGAGCTTTACGGTGATTCCAGGGATGAGCAGTGGAAACAGGAGGAAACCGCCCGACTGAAAGCGGAACAGGGAATTGCAGAGGTAGAAGAACCGGGAGTCAATATGGCTGCCGGTATTTTTGATGTTAGTCTAGGAGGGGAAGGAAATGCAGGTCAAGGTAATGAACCGGATGTACAGAATGAGCCTGGCAGAGTACCAGGGACTTCTGGCGATAGCCAGTGAGCAGGTTCCGTTTGGGATGTATGCGATTGAGAAAAAGGGGTATGCAGAACTGAGAAATGATCAGTGCAGGAGCAAGACCCAGTTGAAAAATCTGATCCGTGGATTTAAAAGTCAAGGATTTACGGTATTGTCAAACGATGGTCAGATGCGAAAGCCTGCTGGACAGGACGCTGCGGAAGGAGCGTTGATGAGTGCAACATGACGAATATGATCTTGCGGAGGCGTTTGAGCGGATCGAATATGAGCTGATGTCTTCCATGATCCGGAATATGGACCGGCACCGGGCAGAAGAGACTGAGGAAGGCTATAACTGGTCCATGTGGCAGGCGGAGCAGCTGAAAGCCCTGGAAAAGTATAAGAAGAATAATCAGAAAAAGTATCAGAAGCAATTTAAAAGTATCAATGCCCAGATTGAGGAAGTGATCCGGCAGGCAAGGCAGAAAGGGAATATGCAGCAGGAGATCCGAATCCTCCAGGCCATAAAGAAAGGCTGGAAGGTTCACGGAAAAAATAAATCTCCTGCACATCAGGCCATGACTGCTGAGTTTTTTAAACTGAATGACCGGAAGCTGGAAGCGCTGATCAAAGCAACCATGGAGGATATGGAGAAAGCGGAAACCGCAGTACTCCGAAAGGCCAATGACGATTACCGGAAAGTCATTTTTAACGCCCAGGTTTACGCTAACACTGGTGCTGGTACTTACGAGAAAGCGGTGGACATGGCTACCAAGGACATGCTTTCCAGAGGGCTGAACTGTGTGATGTATGCAAACGGGGCAAGGCATACCCTGGCTGATTATGCGGATATGGCGATCCGGACAGCCAGTAAGCGGGCGTACCTGCAGGGCGAGGGAGAAAAACGCCAGGAATGGGGAGTGACCACAGTCATCATGGCAAAGCGTGGAAACCCATGTCCGAAGTGTCTACCCTTTGTTGGTAAGGTCCTGATCGATGATGTGTGGAGCGGTGGTCGGAGTGATGGCGTGGATCCAGAGACCGGGAAGAAATATCCTCTGATGAGTTATGCGATCAGTCAGGGGCTTTATCATCCAAGATGTAAAGATTCACACACTACATATTTTCCGGGAATTTCTACAGCGGACGATACCTGGACGAATGAAGAACTGGAGAATGTTGGCCTGCAGAGCAAACAGGAGGCACGACAGCAGTATGCAAAGCGTCAGGAAGAGAAGTATGGGCGGCTGGCGGAGTATTCATTGGATGAAGAAAATCAAAATTGGTATACCAGGAAGAAATATGAATGGGAAGAACAAAGCTATCGAGCGGTTGTTAAGGGCGAATTATTTAAAATTTCCATTAAGCCAGAGCAGAAAATCAATGTAAGAAAGGTGGATACTTATTTAAATGAGGTATTTATCTCAGATAAAGTAGACATTAAACCACGGGCATTGCACTTGATTAATCAGAATACAGAAAGAGCATTGAAAGAATGGGGAATTCTGGCTAAAAGAATTCCTAGAATTGTGATTGTTTCACCGGATGAAATGCCGACTGCATTAGGGAAATATAATGCTATTCAGAATACTGTTTTTTATGTTCCGCAGGTTGTAGATAACAAAATTGTACCAGATAAAGGAAATGTTGAGTTCCATGAGATGTGGCACATGAAACAGGCTGAAAACTTTAGAGATAAGTATGGCGAAATCACAAAAGAAAATTATGGAAAATACATAGAGTATTCTTGCAAACAAGCTAAGAAAATAATTGACCAGGCAGGAATTGATAGGTATAATGTTAGTGAAATAAGTGAATATGCAAAGCGTATGTTTGGTCGTTTACGGTACGATGAAGTTGAAGCTGAATATATGACTAAAAATAGAAAGAAGGTGTAGTTAATGGTTGTTCGTCAGTACCCTGAGGAAATAGAAAGATTATTTAAAATATGTGAACCTTATGAAGACAGAATTGAAGACGGAGAGCTTAAAGACGCACCCCCAGAGGTAATAGAGGCATTCGAGAAAACAAAAAAATGGGCTTGGGAACAAGGTCAGTAAATACCACCAGTCAGTAGGCCGGTGGTATTTTTGTACCCATTTTTAGGAAAGAGAGGATAAGAAGATGAAGAAAATAGTAGCATTTTTTATGGCAGCCTGTGTAGCAAGTGGTGTGGCCGGCTGTTCAACGGCATCTACAGTTAACCACAATTTATCAAAAGATGCGAATGAATTTAATGTTTATCGCAGAATTACGGTTACCAATGCGAGAACAGACACGATTATGCTTCAGGCAGAAGGTTATATGGCGCTTAGTAATAACAGCTCAAATGAATTAGTAGTAACGATCAAAACAGGAGCAGACCAGTATTATAAGGATTATATTTATCTGAATGACTGGACCTGCTATGTGATGGAGCAGACGGAGCCGAAAGGAACGGACAAGTATCATTATGAGCTGGTATTTTATCCTGAAAGGCTGATCCCGGATGTTGAAATTAAATAAATCTGTTGCGACGTCGCAACAAACAGGGAGGTGATTACAATAGGATTTTTCAAGTGGATCAGACAGCATCGATGCTGCCACCACTACCGCAAGCATTGGAGCCGGGCTTCCGGTCCGTATGGCGGTTATGTAAGACGTTGTACCAAATGTAATAAGATCGAGCAGTAAGCACGCAGGAGGTGGGGATATGAATCAGGACTTCTATGAATTTATCGTTCCAGTGATAGTATCATTTGTAACAGTACTGGTACTACATGTATTATTGCCTCTGTAATGATGGTTACGATAATAGGGCATATAATAGAGCATTTAAAAAATTCCATGAATTCATGAAAGCAAAATGTACCATATGATCTTCCAGGCTCAGTTAAGTAAAACAGTTCCGGACAGGTGTCATAAGGAACTTTAACTAAGCCATTGTTTTCAAGATCTTTGATGATCAGAACAGCTTCACCGTCATCACAGATGTGGAAATTCCGGGCGAGTTCAATTCCGGAATGATATTTTCCCTGAATGGTCGGGGCAGTCCTGGAAGCCGCTTTGAGCAGTTTGCGGGAACGTTTGGAAAGATACATAAGTTTCACCTCATTTTATTTTGTATAAGACAAGTATAGCACGCAGGCAAGTTTTGGGTGGTATTTTTATGCCCAAACGCGAGTATGGCTCTAAACTCTGCGCGGCCGGTGACACCGATGAAAATGGAAAAGCAGCAGGAGTGACACTCCCAAAATGGAAAGGAGGCCATTATCATGGCAGAACCAAATCAGAATCAGAACCAGCAGACTCAGCAGGGCGCAGGAAGTGCCGGAGATCCAGCACAGCAGCAGAATCAGACAAACCAGCAGACTGGAGCACCAGCAATCGACTATAGCAAGATTCAGCAGATGCTGGAAGGCACATTGGCGGCAAAGGAAGATACCGCACTGAAAGCGTATTTTAAGCAGCAGGGACTTAGTCAGCAAGAGGTAGAGCAAGCGATTGAAGCCTTCAAACAGCAGAAAGCTGCGAATACTCCTGATGTTGGGGCTATGCGGGTCCAGGTAACACAGGCGCAGGAAGCGGCCAGACAGGCACAGATCCAGAGCGCGGCAGTGATGGCAGCAGTGGATCTTGGGATTGATTCTAAGACCATTCCGTATGTCCTGAAAATGGCTGATCTCAGTCAGGCAGTGGGGCAGGACGGAAAGATCAATGAAGAGACTTTAAAAGCAGCACTGAATAAAGTCCTGGAAGACGTTCCGGGATTAAAACCACAGGCAGCCGGAGCAGCCGGTTTTGTGCAGGTTGGCGCAGCAAGTGGCAGTGCAGGAGCCGGACAGTCTCAGCAGGCAACACAGACACAGCAGACAGGAGTTCCAACAAAGAGATGGAACCGATTCAACTAAGAAAGGATAAGGTGAGTATATGCCAAATTTAAACTATGCACAGGTGTGGGAGCCGGAGCTGTTAGAGATTCTTATGCAGGGAACATTAACCTCCCCATTTGTAACCAGTAATGTAAAATGGCTGGACGCAAAGACCTTCCATTTTACGCAGATGTCCACTTCCGGATATAAAAACCATAGCAGAAACGGCGGTTGGAATAAGGGAGATTACACCCAGAAGGACGTACCGTTTACACTGACCCATGACCGGGATATTTCCTTCCTGGTGTAGGCTAAGTACCCAGCGCCTTGCCGCATTGCTGCGGTAGGTTTCCGGGCACTCGCCCCCGAACCGGACTTACAACTCTCGCTGTATCCGGCTCTCCATCCATTCACAGTCTGCACTGTGAATTTTAGTGTGACAGCTTTCACAGACCACCAGCGTTTTCCGGTTAATCCGCTTCATAAAAGCTGCCCACGGTTGACTTTCATCCAGCTCTTTCAGCGTTCTTACCTGGTGCATCACCAACGCTGTAGTATCTTTTCCGCACCATTCACACCGATTTGCTTTCAATCGAGCACCAAGACTGGGCTTCTTCAGGATGCCTTTTGGCTTACGGATAATGTCCGCTTCTTTTCCCAGAGGGTAGGGGTCTCTGGCGAGACTGCCTTTCCACAGTAATCGGATGCGCTCATTGCCATGCTTGTCCATGAATTTTACACCGATGTCTTTGCCAATACGATATTGAGCAATGATTCTGCGTTTGGTTGTGCGGTATTTACAGGCCAGAGTTTTGTAAAAACTGTACTCCATGATATAACGGAACTTGTGCAGCTTAGAGCGATTGTTTGCAATCGCATAATAATTACAGAATCCTCGTATCTCGCCGTTATACTGGTCAAGAATACTCAAGTCTGTTCGCCCGACAAGTTTCCCACGGTGCGTGGGTTGCCAAATCTCTGTTCCATTGCGAACATCGATTCTCATGGCTCCCAGTTCCAGCAGCTTTTTCTGAATGGCGGAGGTTGGAACTTCCAGCATGACATGGCCGCTGTAATTTCTGGCTGTAGAACCGCTTTTGGTTTTCTTGGTGTGATTGCTCTGCGGCGTGACCCTGATTTCAAATCCTAAGAATTTTGCCCGGTCTGTTGCTTTGGTCACCAGCGTCTTTTCATCCGACAGTTCCAATTTCAACTGCTCGGCAATATATGCGCCGATTTCCTGTTTAACTGCCTGTGCATCATCTTTGGCTCCGATGATACCGATAAGAAAGTCGTCAGCGTAACGGACATATTGCAGTCTGCGGAAATTTGCATCCATTGGATTTTTACAGGGAATGGCTTTGTGTACCTTATCCAGTTCCCGGATGCTTTCCAACAGGGATTGCTTTTCTTCCTCGGACTGTGCCTTTGCCAGCTTCCTTTTGAGTCGGATTCTTTTATCGCTCAGTTTTCGGTACTCCACATTGACGGCTCGCTTGTCCCCACGGTCAAACCGTTTCTTGAAATCTGCCATGTACTTGTCGAACTGGTCGAGATAGATATTGGCAAGAATGGGACTAATGATGCCGCCCTGCGGAGTGCCGCTGTAGCTTTGATGCAGTTGGTTATCTTCCATATATCCTGCGTTGAGAAATTTACGGATAAGGCGCAGAAAACGCTCGTCCTTAATTCTCTTGTGAAGAATGCCGATCATGACATCATGGTCGATATTGTCGAAGAAGCCTTTAATATCTCCCTCAACAAACCACTTACATCTGGTGAAGCGATTTTGAATCATCCTCAAAGCTGTGTGACAACTTCTGTCAGGCCGAAAGCCATGGGAGGTGTCCTCAAAGCTGTTCTCATAGATGGGTTCCAACAACATACGGACAACTTCCTGCACCAGCTTGTCGTCAATGGACGGAATACCCAGAGGACGGAATTTGCCATTCTTTTTAGGGATATAAGTCCGTCTGGACGGTTTGGGCTGGTAGGATTCGTCTTTCAGGGCTGCAATAAGTCTGTCAATTCTTTCAAGGCTCATTGCGTCGATGGTTTTTCCGTCTGTGCCTGCGGTCATGTTTCCCTGACTGGCATAAATATTCTGATATGCCTGTAAGAAGAATTCCCGGTTGAACATGTTGCGGTACAACCTGTCATAGACATAGCCGGATTGAGCTGAATGCTCTTGCAGACTGTTCAATACATTTTCTGGATCTCTCATAGTGCCTCACGCACCTTCCTTTCTGTTGTATTGAATTGAATGAACTGCCGCCCTTCGCCATGTGCGTGCCATTAACACGCTCGGACTACTACGGCGGCTCCGTTGCCATATTGGATATTCAGGGCCTGCGCCCATAGCTCTTGTGAGCATTCCAACTTAGGCAATCCCCATTTAGCAACAGAGTAAAAAGCTGTGTTCATTGTCGGATACGGTTTTCGTCCTTTTATGCTGATACATACGGGCTGCACATTGGTTTCGCTCCAGCCAGTCATCTTTTCTGACGGAGATATACAGCGCAACGGATATAGCTGCCTTCCGCTGCGACCACCACAAATGTCCCTCGGACTGCCGTTCAACCAGTGTAGGCTTTATCCTCATATGAACTTTGGTCTTGCTGCTCAGTCGTGGCACGACAACTTGCCAACTCGCAGCTTTACGGTCGTGCTATTGTCCCCTTTGGGTTTCCCCATCTAGGTTAGCCGTTGACCACAGGCATGAAACCTCGCGCCTGCCGCTTGCTAAGCGGATTTACTCTGCCCCTTATGGGCGCACAGATAAAGCGGATGTGGATGAGACCAATGCAACTGCTTCCATCCAGAACATTTCCAGGACTTTCGAGCAGACCCAGGTGGTGCCGGAGACAGACGCCCTGTTTTTCTCCAAAGTGGCACAGGCGGCGCAGAAGCAGGAGGGATATCATTCTTCCACTGCGGCGGCTGGTTACACGAAGGCGAAAGTATTCGGTATGCTGAAAGATATTCTTGGAAAGGGGAAACTGAGAAGATATAAAGCCAATGGCACGCTGGTGATGTATGTTTCCAGCGCTATCATGGATGCCCTGGAACAGTCCACAGAGTTTACCCGCAAGATCGAGATGACCCAGATCGCAGAGGGCGGTATGGGCATTGAGACTCGTGTAACAGACATTGATGGGGTTCCGATCATGGAGGTTGTGGATGATGAGCGCTTCTATGATGCGTTTGACTGGGAGCCGGAGAATGGTGGCTTTGCCCCGCAGAAGAAAGTTGCCGAAGGAACCCCGGTAACCGGAGCACACAAGATCAATGTGCTTGTAGCCTGCGGTCAGACTTGCAAGATCGTACCGAAAATCTCCAGCATCTATTATTTTGATCCGGGCGCTCACACTGAAGGTGATGGCTACCTGTATCAGAACCGCTCCCTGTCTGATGTGTTCGTGTTCCCGAACGGCCGTGACGGTAAGGTGGACAGTGTATACGTTGATGTGGATACCACGGAGTATACCGGCGAGTGATCGGAGGTGATTTTATGGCCTATGAGCCGTATGTAACACCGGAATATTATCAAAGTGAATACGGCGGCAATGTTGTTCCGGCAGATGACTTGAAAAAGGCACTCCGGCAGGCAAGTCGCCATGTTGATTCCCTGACCTACAATCGTATTGTGGGCCAGGGAATTTCTGCGTTGACCGAGTTCCAACAGGACCTGATTCGTGAAGTGGTCTGCCAACAGGCAGATTTTGAAACCGAGAATGCAGATGAGATCAACACGATCCTACAGAGTTACAGCATTAACGGCGTGTCGGCCCAGTTCGGTAGCTCCTGGAACGTTTTTACAGATAAGGGAGTTGCGATGAAACAGGACGTGTATGCGCTGCTGTGTCAGACCGGGCTGTGCTGCCGTTTAGCGAGGTGAGGCTATGAAATATCCATGTTTGGTACCGAAAAGGCTCTGTAAGACGCCTGTGCATGTACACCTGGAGTCTGAGGAGCTGAGCAACTTGGGAGAACCGCTGTATATGTACGATGATGACCTGATGTGCAACTTCCAGGACAGAGCAAAAACAATCCTGACAGCGGAGAAAAAGTTGGTCCAGATTACCGGGACAGCACTCTTTTCGGGAGACATTGCACCGGATGTGCCGTCTTTAAGTGGTGGCACACTGACGGTCTTCGGACAGGAGCGCCGGATTGAACAGGGGTGCAAGAACCGGAATCCGGATGGAACGGTAAACTTCTGCAGCCTGGAGGTGGTCTGATGCAGGTAAGCTCAACAGTAAAGCTGAATATGCCGCGGATTAAGCAGCTGACACAGGCGGCGGTGACGGCTTTGGAATTGACTGGAGAAGCTTTACATACAGAAGTTATCCAGGTTCAGGTATTCCCATTTGATACCGGTCATTTACAGGAAGATGCAACCTTGGTGGATTACAGCAGGGCAAATGATGGCATGGTAACGCTTGTTTCCAGCACACCTTACGCTCGCCGGTTGTACTACCATCCGGAGTATCATTTTCAGACCAAAGAAAACCCAAATGCAATGGGTATGTGGTACGAAGATTGGCTGTCTGGCGGTGCAAAGGCTAGCGATGCTTCAAAGTTGTTTGCGCAGTTTTATAAAAAGGTAGGTGGCGTATAGTGCTGAAATCAACAGATGTCCGCGCATGGATTGCGTCTCTTGGCATTGCTGAGGACCAGCATGTTTATATTGGTAAGCTTGATAACAAGCAGCAGAGGACCATTGGCGTGTATGGCCGTAGCGGTTCTGGACCGCCAAACATTGCTTTGGGCGGTCTTGAGTGCACCACCTACGATACAAAGCCGATTTCCTTACTGGTGCACTGGACTCGCAGCAAGCCAGAGAGTGAAACGGCGGCATATGAATTATTTGAGAAACTTAGAAGTGTATCCAGCCTGGACATAGGAGATACCCATATCAATTATCTGAGTCTGATGGTTCCGGAACCACAGGATGTAGGTACCGATGAGGGTGGGGTATATGAATATGTGATCTGGCTGGATTTGATTTATGAAAGAAAGTGAGGATAAGAAATGGACGAGGTAAAAGGAAAAGTATATCCGGTACATAACAATACCTTTAAATTTGGTACCAAGGGATTAGAGAGCCAGAGCGCAGACATGGTAACACCTGCTGATCTGGAGAATTTCGCACCGACCATTGATGGAACTACACAGGAATGGTATGCGATGGATGCAGGTGGTTGGGCGAAATCAGCCATGACCGGAAAGAAGCTCAGCTTTGCTTTTAAAGGAAAAAGAACCTTCGGTGATACAGGAAATGATTACATTGCAGGTCTGGCGTGGAAGTTTGGACAGGATGTTATGACAAAATTTGAATGGACAATGCCGTCCGGGGCAAAACTGGCCTGCGATGTGGTAGTGAATGTTACCACTCCGGGAGGTGGCGATTCGACTGCCATTGATGCGTTGGAATTTGAAGTAACCTGTTATGGCAAACCAACGTTTACTCCGGCAGAAGCCGTGTAACAGGAAGGGGGACAGATGATGGCGAAAATAGTAGATATTACGGATAAGCTGAGTTTTGATGGAAATCCGAAGCTGGTGATCAAGGGAAAGGAACTGGAAGTAAACGCAGACGCGCCTACCATGTTAAAGGTTATGGGGTTACTTAGAAATGATGATCCAGGAGTGCAGGAAGTTCTGGATGCCTATGACATGATGTTCCAGGAAAAGACCCGCAACGAGATTGACAAAATGAAACTCAGCTTCAGGGATCTGATGATCGTGGTTCAGGAGGCAGTTTCTCTGATCACGGGGGATGTGGGCACGGGAGAGCAGTGACCCGTACTACGATTTATTTGAAGACTGGGATTTGATCATTTCCAGTTTTCTTACGCAGTACGGGTTGCGAATCCGGACAAAAGAATTTGAGACAGTCAGTTGGGACGAGTTCCGGTCCCTTCTGGCTGGGCTGTCTCCGGAGACTCCTTTGGGGCGAGTTGTTTCCATTCGTTCAGAGACAGATGAGGACATGATCAATCACTTTACTCGTGACCAGAAGAGGATTTATGACGCATGGAGAGACAGGAAAGCGGAGCATATGACACAAGTGGAATATGATCAGCAGATGGCAGAACTGGAACGGATGATGGCAGCTCTGTGCGGAGGTGGTTGAGATGGTAAAGGCAGGTGATAGATACGGACAAGGATAGCGTTGGCCAGATCGCGCTTGACCTGGTTGTAAATAAAAATGATTTTGAAAAGCAGATGACCGGTATTCGGGGTCTGGCGAAAAAAGCAGGTGCTGCGCTTGCTGGGGCATTTGCCATAAAAAAGCTGGTAGATTTTAGCAAATCCTGCATTGAGCTTGGTTCTGATCTGTCCGAGGTTCAGAACGTGGTAGATGTTACCTTTCCGCATATGAACCAGCAGATCAACCAGTTTGCCCAGAATGCGGCAAAGCAGTTTGGTTTATCGGAGACGATGACGAAGCGTTTTACGGGTACCTTTGGCGCAATGGCGAAAGCATTCGGTTTCGGGGAAAAGGCTGCCTATGACATGTCCACAACGCTGACTGGTCTGGCAGGGGATGTGGCGTCTTTCTATAATATCGGCCAGGATGAAGCATACACAAAGCTGAAATCGGTTTTTACCGGTGAGACAGAGAGCTTAAAAGACCTGGGAATTGTTATGACCCAGACGGCCCTGGATGCCTACGCACTTCAGAATGGATTTGGAAAAACAACTGCTA
>OHAC01003494.1_pt1 | contig 10962 bp, 7 predicted proteins | sample 1577051 | NCBI WGS metagenome assembly OHAC01 (sample SAMEA3541499, study PRJEB24748) | human gut metagenome | biome: human gut; feature: human-associated habitat; material: faeces | place: China | collected 2012 | reverse complement strand
TGGAGGATGTTATCACTGAGAACAAGCAGGCGATCGAAATGGCCAATGTGTACAGTGGAATCCTGAACGGAACCATGGATGCTTTTGCATCGATCATTTCCAATAATATGAATATCGTCATGAAAGTACTGGCGATCATTACCATTGTTATGAGTATTCCGACTATCGTGTTTAGTGCCTACGGAATGAACGTGGCAGGTTCCGGTATGCCGTTGTCTCACAGTCCCTGGGGCTTTTTGCTCATCATAATTTTTTCTGTAGCAATCAGTGCTGTTGCGGCTATTATTCTTTCCAAGAAGCGCTTTTTCTGATTTTTCAAGAGTTTTCTGAAAGGAGATTTTAATGAAATTTATCAACAAACTGGAACGTAAGTTTGGAAGATTTGGTATTCCCAATCTGACAGTTTATATTATCGGATGCTATGTGCTGGGGTATTTTCTGGCTATGCTTGCTCCTGGAGTTCTGGATATGCTGAGTCTTGATATGTCCATGGTAATGAGAGGACAGATCTGGAGACTTGTGACATGGGTGATTTATCCGCCTTCCAGTGTAGGAGGAACCGGTAATCTTGTGATGTTCCTTCTGGCAATCTTTTTCTTTTATTATCCGATCGGTACTTCACTGGAGCGTACGTGGGGAACATTCCGGTATACTTTGTATATTTTTTCAGGACTTTTGTTCACTGTGATCGCAGCAGTTCTTCTGCATGCGTTTACAGGTGGTTATGTGACAATGAATGGAATTACGTATTCTCTTGGCGGCAGTATTTTTACCACCTATTATATCAGTCTTTCCATTTTTCTGGCTTATGCAGTCACATATCCGGATCTGGAGCTTTTGCTTATGTTTGTCATCCCTATCAAGATGAAATGGATGGCATTTACATACGGACTTTTTATTGCATGGGATATTGTATCCTATCTTAGAGCAGGACTTTGGGTAGGCGTTGTGCCAATCGTGGCATCGCTTTTAAATTTTGTGATCTTTTATTTCAGCACAAGAGATATGAACCGCTACAATCCGAAAGAGATCCGCAGGAAGCAGCAGTTTAAGAAGGCTATGGCTCCGTCCAGAACGGGTTATGGACCGGATGGAATCGCAAAGCATAAATGTGCGATCTGTGGCCGTACTGAGAAGGATGATCCGAATCTGGAGTTCCGCTTCTGCTCAAAGTGCAAAGGAAATTATGAATATTGCCAGGATCATTTATTTACGCACAAACACGTACAGTAAAACGTAAAAAAGGGAGGATATTCAATTATGAAAAGAACGAAGATCATCTGTACACTTGGACCTGCCAGCAACAACAGGGAGACTCTGAAAGCTCTTATGGAGAATGGAATGGATATTGCCAGATTCAACTTTTCCCATGGAGATCATGAGGAGCAGAAGGGCCGTGTGGACATGATCAAAGAGCTTCGTGAGGAGCTTGATATACCTATAGCCATGCTTCTTGATACAAAAGGACCTGAGATCCGTACCAGACTTTTAAAGGACGGACAGAAGGTAAAACTGGAAGCAGGAAAACAGTTTGTACTTGGAATTGGCGATTTTGAAGGCGACAGCACAAAGGTCGCTATCACATATGAGACACTTTACAAAGATGTAAAACCAGGAAATAGAATTCTTATTGATGATGGTCTGATCGAGCTGGAAGTTAAAAAAATCAAGGGAACAGATATCATCTGCAGCATCTTAAACGGTGGAGAGCTGGGAGAGAAGAAGGGTGTAAATGTTCCTTATGTAAAGGTTAATCTTCCGGGAATCACAGAGCAGGATAAAAAGGATATCCTTTTTGGTATCGAACAGAAATTTGATTTTATCGCAGCATCTTTCGTCCGTTCCGCTGAGGTGATCCGTGAGATTCGTAAGCTTCTGAATGATAACGGTGGACAGGATATCGGCATTATCGCAAAGATCGAGAACGCAGAAGGTGTAGAGAACATTGATTCTATCATCGAGGCTTCTGACGGAATCATGGTTGCCCGTGGAGATCTTGGAGTTGAGATTCCGGCAAGCCAGGTACCGCATATCCAGAAAGAGATTATCCGTAAATGCAATGATCATTATACACCGGTTATCACAGCAACACAGATGCTGGATTCCATGATCCGTAATCCTCGTCCGACACGTGCTGAGGTAGCTGATGTTGCCAATGCGATCTATGACGGAACAGATGCGATCATGCTTTCCGGAGAGACAGCAGCCGGTAAATATCCTATTGATGCGCTCCACATGATGGCAGAGATCGCAGAGATGACAGAGCCGCATCTGGATTACAAAGTGTTTATTGAGCATCGTTCCATGGATGGAAGAGAGAAGATTTCCAGTGCAGTAGCACTTGCGGCAGTACGTACTGCAAAGAACCTGAAGGCTAATGCCATTGTAACACCGACTATGAGTGGAAATACAGCAAGACTGATTTCCAATTTCCGTCCGAAGGTTCCAATCTATGCGATCACACCGAACTCAACCATCCAGCATAAGCTTCAGTTGATCTGGGGCGTAACACCTCTGAAGGGATATCAGAGAGATACCACGGACCATATCATGTCTCAGGCCATGAATGTTGTCCGCAGCCGTCATCTGATCCATAAAGGTGACCTTGTTGTATTTACAGCGGGCGACCCTGCAACCAATATGACAAATGGTCATGGCGCAGTTACTAACATGATGCACGTGATCGAGGCAGAATAATGTTACTGTTCTGCAATTGCAGACAGTGAGCAAACGAAACAGGAGATGCAGTTATTATGAAAAAAGTACCATTTGTGACACTTGAGAAACTGAACGAGATTACTGAGAAATATCCGACACCTTTTCATCTTTATGACGAGAAGGGAATCCGCGAGAATGCAAAAGCTCTCAAAGAAGCTTTTGCCTGGAACAAAGGATTCAAGGAATTTTTTGCAGTAAAGGCAACACCGAACCCGTATCTTATCAATATTCTTCAGGAGTATGGCTGTGGCTGTGACTGCTCCTCTGCAACAGAGCTTATGATGGCCAAAGCTGTAGGCTGTAAAAAAGGAGACATCATGTTCTCATCCAACGATACACCGGAGAAAGAGTTCAAATATGCAGATGAGATCGGCGGAATCATCAACCTTGATGATATTACACATATTGAGAGTGTAGAGCGAGCTCTTGGAAAGATCCCGGAAGTGATCAGCTGCCGTTATAATCCGGGTGGAGTATTTAAGATCAGCAATGGTATCATGGATAATCCGGGAGATGCCAAGTATGGTATGACTACAGAGCAGATTTTTGATGCTTTCCGTATCCTGAAATCAAAGGGAGCGAAAGAGTTCGGTATCCACGCATTCCTTGCAAGCAATACGGTAACTAACGATTACTATCCGATGCTTGCAAAAGTAATGTTCGAACTTGCTGTAAAGCTTCAGAAAGAAACAGGTGCACATATTAAGTTCATCAACCTTTCCGGTGGAATCGGAATTCCTTATAAACCGGATCAGGAGCCGAATGATATCCGTGTGATCGGTGAAGGTGTCCGCAAGGTTTATGAAGAGGTACTTGTTCCGGAAGGAATGGGTGATGTGGCGATCTATACAGAGCTTGGCCGTTTCATGATGGGACCGTATGGCTGCCTTGTTACAGAAGCAATCCATGAGAAACACACACATAAAGAATACATAGGTGTAGACGCCTGCGCAGTAAATCTGATGCGTCCGGCTATGTACGGAGCTTATCATCATATTACAGTTATGGGCAAGGAGAACGAGCCATGTGACCATAAATATGATGTAACAGGATCTCTCTGCGAGAACAATGATAAATTTGCCATTGACCGTATGCTTCCGAAGATTGATATGGGAGATCTTCTTGTGATCCATGATACAGGTGCTCATGGTTTTGCAATGGGATATAACTACAATGGTAAACTGAAGTCTGCTGAAATTCTTCTTCATGAGGATGGAAGCTTCGAGATGATCCGCCGTGCTGAGACACCGAGAGATTATTTCGCAACATTTGACTGCTTCCCTGTTTTTGAAAAACTTCTCCAGGACGAGGATGAGCTGAAATAATATATAGTTATACGATATGAAAATATGAAAAAGACCGTCTGTGCATATGGTTAATTATGCGTGGACGGTCTTTTTTTGCTACATGAAAAAATATTTATGAGTTCTGGCTGCCTGACATTTCTGCCAGTGCTTTTCGGAACTCGAAGAAGAACAGGATTGCAGTAAATGTAACTGCCAGGATATCTGCCACCGGTTCTGCCATATAAACCGCATTTGTCTGATTGCCGCGGAAAATATGAGGCAGAATATAGATCAGTGGGATGACCAGCACAAATTTCCGGACAATGGCCACGATAATGGAATCCTTGGCTCTGCCGAGAGAGATGAAGGTCATCTGGCATGCAATCTGGACTCCGAATATAAATACTACAGCCATGTAGATACGGAGAGATGTTTTTGTAAAGGCAAGTAGTGTGCTGTCCGAAGTGAACATTCCGGCGAAAATCTGTGGGAAGATCATGATGATCATCCAAAGGATCACAGAATAGGTGACGCTTGTTTTCAGAAGGAGTTTAAAAGTGGAACGTACACGGTTCTCGTTGCGTGCACCGTAATTATAGCTGATGATCGGCTGTGCACCTTGTCCAAGTCCCTGAAGAGGAAGCATAGCGAACTGCATAACGCTGGTAAGGATGGTCATGGCTCCTACAGCAACATCTCCTCCGTATTTCAGGAGAGAAGAGTTATAGCAGACAGAGATGATGCTCTCACTGAGCTGCATAACGAAAAGGGAAGAGCCAAGAGCCATACAGGGCAGAAGAATATCTGCTTTCAGCTTCATGGTTTTTCTTCGAAGACGGAGAAATGTCTTTTTTCCAAAGAGAAAAGACAGCACCCAGATACAGGAAAGTGCCTGGGAGATCACGGTTGCAAAAGCAGCACCACGTACACCCATATGGAAGCCGAAGATGAATACGGGATCCAGGATGATGTTAGCGACTGCACCAATGAGAACAGAGAGCATTCCTGTTTTTGCGAAGCCCTGAGCAGTGATGAAGTTGTTCATGCCAAGTGTAAGCTGTACAAAAACAGTTCCGATCGCGTAAATGTTCATGTAACCAACAGCGAAATCAATAGTGTTGGTACTTGCACCGAAGGCCATGAGAAAGCTGCGGTTTCCCATAAGCAGGATCACGGTCAGTATTACGGAGATGATGATCTGCATGGTGAAACAGTTTCCCAGGGTACGTTCAGCTTTATCGGTATCATTTTTTCCCATAAATATGCTGGCTCTGGGAGCACCACCGTTTCCGACAAGAGCAGCGAAGGCAGACACTACCATGATCAGCGGCATGCAGACACCGACACCAGTGAGTGCCAATGCGCCATCACCGGGAATGTGTCCTATGTAGATGCGGTCAACAATGTTATAAAGCATGTTGATCAGCTGTGCAGCTACGGTAGGAAGTGCAAGGCGCAGAAGCAGGTGGCCAATGGGCTCAGTACCTAAAAAACTTTTGTCTTTTTCCATTCATTTCAGTCCTTTCGTGAAATTGCTACAGTTAACTTTTATATAACAAAAACCTGACAGATCACTCCGTCAGGTTTTCCTGATAATGCCGCTGGCCGGACTCGAACCGGCACGGATTGCTCCGCTTGATTTTGAGTCAAGTGCGTCTGCCAATTCCGCCACAGCGGCATAACCATTTATTATAATATCATAGGAACAATGGGAATGCAAGGAATTTTTTTGAAATTGCGATAATATATGCAAAAAATTCAAATTCTAAAAAGTTTATGAAATCGAAGTGTTTTCCTTGAAATAGACTGAAAAAAGTGGTACAGTGTCTTACAAAGCTGTATCACATGATATAGCACTGTGGATATAGCAATATACTATAAGATAACGGAGGAGACTACATGAATCTGAATTCCAAAAAACCAGAGAAGCGGCCTTTGTATGTATATTACATCATTGCGGTCGTGATCATTATTCTGCTCAATGTTTTTGCTCTTCCTGCCATTTCAGAGAGAAGTGTGAAAGAAACGGATTACACTACCTTTCTGAAAGCTGTAGACAGAGGAAAAGTATATGAAGCAACCATTAATTCCGATTACATTTACTATACTATGAAGGTAGATGGAAATGATGTTTACTGTAAGACGGTATCCGTAGATGATAAGGATCTTGTTTCACATCTTTATGATGCTGGTGTAAGCATTGAGGGAACAGCACCGCAGAGACAATCACTGCTTTTGTCACTGATCGCAGGTTATATTCTCCCGATTGCTGTTTTTATTCTTCTTGGACGCTGGCTCAGCAAGAAGATGATGAGTTCCATGGGTAACGGTGGTCCGGGAGGCATGATGTCTTTTGGAAAGAGCAATGCCAAAGTCTATGTGAAGTCCTCCACAGGAATTAAATTTTCCGATGTGGCAGGAGAAGACGAGGCTAAGGAGCTTCTTTCAGAGATCGTAGATTTCCTGCACAATCCACAGAAATACAGAGAGATCGGTGCATCCATGCCAAAAGGAGCACTTCTTGTAGGCCCTCCGGGAACTGGTAAAACACTTCTTGCCAAGGCTGTTGCCGGTGAGGCGGAGGTTCCGTTTTTCTCCATCTCAGGTTCTGAGTTTGTGGAGATGTTTGTTGGTATGGGTGCTGCCAAGGTCCGTGACCTCTTTAAACAGGCTAATGAGAAAGCTCCCTGCATTGTGTTTATCGATGAGATCGACACGATTGGTAAGAAACGTGACGGCGCGGGAATGGGCGGTGGAAATGATGAGCGTGAGCAGACACTGAACCAGCTGCTTACAGAGATGGATGGTTTTGACGGTTCCAAGGGTGTTGTGATCCTGGCTGCTACTAACAGACCGGATTCCCTTGATCCTGCACTTCTCCGTCCGGGACGTTTTGACAGAAGAATCCCGGTTGAACTTCCGGATCTTCGGGGACGTGAGGAAATCCTTAAGGTTCATGCCAAGAAGATCAAGATCGCAGATACCGTTCGTTTTGATGAAATTGCCAAGGCAGCAGTTGGTGCTTCAGGTGCCGAGCTTGCTAATATTGTCAACGAGGCCGCACTTCGTGCAGTCCGTGATGGACGTAAATTTGCCACACAGGCAGATTTTGAGGAGAGTATTGAGGTTGTTATCGCAGGATATCAGAAGAAGAACCGTGTACTTTCCAATAAGGAGAAACTGATCGTATCTTATCATGAGGTTGGTCATGCCCTGGTTGCTGCCAAGCAGACGGATTCTGCGCCTGTCCATAAGATCACTATTATTCCCCGTACTTCCGGTGCACTTGGATATACCATGCAGGTGGATGAGCAGGAGCATTTCCTGATGACTAAGGAAGAACTGGAGAATAAGATCGCTACATTTACAGGCGGCCGTGCAGCGGAAGAGCTGATCTTCCATTCTATTACTACCGGTGCCTCCAATGATATTGAGCAGGCGACCAAGATTGCCAGAGCGATGATCAGCAGGTATGGTATGAGTGATGATTTTGACATGGTTGCCATGGAAAATGTGAGCAATCAGTATCTTGGCGGAGACGCAAGTCTCACCTGTTCCTTTGAGACGCAGACGCTTCTGGATAAGAAGGTTGTGGAGCTTGTAAGACGGGAGCATGAAAAGGCTACGAAGATCCTGACGGATAATATCGGAAAGCTTCATGAGATTGCCAAGTATCTGTATGAGCATGAGACGATTACCGGTGAGGAGTTTATGAAGATCCTGAATGAAGCACCGGTGGAGATTGAGGATACACAGGAAAATTAATCAGGATAGCAAGAAAAAAGCGGGGTCCGAGAGACTCCGCTTTTGTTGTAAAAATATAAATTGTTTAGATTATTTACCAGATTTCCGGGTGTACCTTGGAGCAGGTGAGAGCAAGGCTTCCGGGGCCGATGTGGCAGGAAACGCTCAGGGAGAGAGGGAAGATGTTGACTTCACCGATATTCGGGAAGGTGGTGAGGACTTCTTTTCGGAATTCTTCGGCTGCTTCCAGGTTGTGGGAGTGGATGACATCCAGGTTGATCTTTTCTCCGAAGCGGTCTGCAATGTCATCTTTGATGGCTTTAGTCATAGCGTTTTTTGCCTGAGTCATGGTGCGGGCCTTGGAGAAGGCGTCCAGCTTTTCGCCCTGGATCTGCAGAACCGGTTTCAGACGGAGCATGGTTCCGATGGCTGCAGCTGCAGGCGTGATGCGGCCGCCCTGTTTCAGGTACTTCAGAGTAGCTACAGTGATATAGATGCTGGAGTCGAAGCGGGTTTCTTCCAGCCAGGTTCCGATCTCATCGGCAGAGAGACCGTTTTTAGCCTGCTGGACAGCCTCGATGGCAGAGTAACGTAAGGTCCCGGAGATCCTCTGGTTGTTTACGACACGTACACGGCCATCATAGTCTTCTGCAAGCATGCGGGCAGTCTGCATGGAGCTGGAGAGACCGCTGGACATGGGGATATGTACGATCTCGTCGTAGTCTTTGAGCAACTTGTCCCAGAGGGTAGTGACGGATTCCGGTGTGGGCTGGGATGTGGAAACTCTGCAGCCTGGATTTTGTTCAAGATGCTGAAAGAACTCTGATTGGTTCATGTCAATGTCTTCCAGATATTCCTTATCATCTATAAAAAACGGCATTGGAAGCATGTAGATGCCAAGGTCTTTTACCTGAGCGGGAGACATGCCGCAGTTACTGTCTGTAACGATTGCTATAGATTTCATAATGGTGATCCTCCTTGCCTGGATTTTCATATTTGGTCAGTTTTTCTGTTTCCTGACCGTGACATCTCAAGTATACCACAGGAAACCGCCCTTGTCATTCAACGTTTAATTCGCTATAATGGTAACATTCTGGGAAGTGTTTCTCCGGCCCGGGCGAATTGTCGGGCTGAATTTCAGAAGAAGCTTTTGGGTAAGAGAGAATCTGCTGCTTTGAAAGAGAGGGATAATATGAATTGTCGTATTGCAGAGGGAATGGTTAATAGATATATCGATCATACGTTGCCGTTGAATGATCTGGAGGATTTTCTGGAGCATATTGAGAAGTGTTCCTCCTGCTACGATGAGCTTGCCACATATTTCATTGTACATAAGGCCATGCAGCAGCTGGATGAGAAACAGGAAGATTCTGTTCTGGATTTTAAGGAGCTTCTGGAAGAGGATATCCGAAAATCCAAAAGGTATATCCGAAAAAAGAAATTTCACAGAGCGATCGCTGCAGTGGCAGTCTGCGTTCTGATCGCAGCACTGGTGGTCTTTCTTGTTTTTGTGATCCTGGAACTGAAGGAGGGAATTTGATTTTGAGTGAAAAAATATTACTGATCGATGGTCACAGCATCCTGAACCGTGCGTTTTATGGTCTGCCGGATCTTACCAATGCAGAAGGACGTCATACAGGAGCGGTATATGGATTTCTGAATATTATGTTCAGGATCATGGAGGAAGAGAAGCCGGAGTATCTTACCGTTGCGTTTGATCTGAGTGCACCTACGTTCCGGCATAAGAGATATGAAGCCTATAAAGGCACCCGAAAACCCATGCCGGAGGAGCTTCGGGAACAGGTTCCGCTGATCAAGGAGATGCTTTCTGCCATGGGAATCAACATTATGTCCCTGGAAGGCTATGAAGCAGATGATCTTCTTGGTACGGTCGCCAGAAGAAGTGAAGCAAAGGGCATGGATGTTACCGTTCTTTCCGGAGACCGGGATCTTCTTCAGCTTGCCACAGATAAGGTGCTGATCCGGCTTCCGAAGACTGTCCGGGGAAAGACAACCATTGAAAATTACCATACAGCGGAAGTTCTTGAGAAATATCAGGTAACGCCGCCGCAGATTATAGAACTGAAAGCACTGATGGGCGACAGCTCCGATAATATTCCGGGAATCCCGGGCGTTGGAGAGAAAACCGCGACCAAGATGATCGTGCAGTTCGGTTCCATTGAGAATGCTCATGAGCATCTGGAAGAGGTAAAGCCTAATAAGGCGAAAGAATCTCTCCGCGAGCATTATGATCTGGCGCAGCTTTCCAAAGAACTTGCAACCATCAACACAGACAGTCCGCTGGAATTTTCCTACGAAAAAGCGAAAGTGGAAAATCCCTATACTCCAGAGGCGTATGAATTGTGTAAACGCCTGGAATTTAAGAATATGCTGAACCGTTTTGATCCGGCTACGACAGCAGATTCCTCCATGGAACTGGAATTTTTTACATGCAATGATCTTTCCGGTGTGGAGGCACTGTTTGAAAAAGCAGCGCAGAAAGATCAGGTGGGTATTTCTGTTCTTGCAGATTCGGATCAGGTGTATACCGTGGGATTGGTCCTGGATGAAAAAGAAATCTATCAGATCCCGGTAGGAGGACTTCTCACAGGGGATTACCTTTGTGGAAAACTGAAAACTCTGGCGGACAGTACGGTACTCTGTGCTATGGATATTAAATCAGTTCTCAAACATGTTTCCCTTGACGATTCGAAGAAGGTTTTTGATGTGGGGGTTGCTGCATATCTTCTGAATCCGCTGAAATCTTCTTATTCCCATGATGACATCGCCAGAGAATATCTGGATGGTATGATGCTCCCCTCAAAGGAAGACCTTCTTGGAAAGACTTCTCTGAAAAAGGCCTGGGAAGAGGAGCTGGAATGTCTTGGAAATTATGCCTGCTATCAGGCGTTTGTGCCCTGCATGGCCCGAAAAGTTCTTCTTGAAAAACTGGATGAAACAGGCATGCGTAAGGTTTATGATGAGATCGAGCTTCCTCTTGTCTTTACCCTGGATTCTATGGAAAAATGGGGGATTTCCGTTAAGGGTGAAGAGCTTAAGAGCTATGGCGAAAAACTTAAAGTCCGTATCCAGGAGCTGGAAAAAACCATCTGGCAGGAAGCAGGGGAGGAGTTTAATATCAATTCCCCGAAACAGCTGGGTGTGATCCTTTTTGAAAAGCTGGGACTTCCAGGTGGAAAGAAGACCAAGACAG
>OHAC01003486.1_pt1 | contig 10983 bp, 6 predicted proteins | sample 1577051 | NCBI WGS metagenome assembly OHAC01 (sample SAMEA3541499, study PRJEB24748) | human gut metagenome | biome: human gut; feature: human-associated habitat; material: faeces | place: China | collected 2012 | reverse complement strand
GGGGGAGGTTCATTTCTTCCGTTGCCAGAATAATGTCCTCACGGACGCTGTACTCATATGCGTGGTTCAGAATTTCCTCGGGCGGCTGTGCAAGCAGCCACTCGCGGTATTCGTTTTGTTCCTGCTGCATTTTGTTGTACAGCTCGGCAGCAAGCGGATCATTTTTCACAGTGCATCACCGTCCGTATCGTGCAGAATCCTTTCCCAGAAATTCCGCTTTTCAGGCGAAGAAAGGCTGCGATAGGCGGTTTCAATCACCGCATTCACGACCTGTTCGGCGGCACCCTGTGCGATGTGCAACTGTTTTGCCGCATTTTTCCCCATCGCAAGGCGGTGCAGCAGATGCTCCAAAACTGTGATTTTTTGTTTTTGCAGCGAGCTTTTTGTGCTTTCGTCTATGTCGAGCGCAGCAACAGGGGTGTCGTATACGCTTTCCGGTACACGGAATACCAACTCGCTGCGTTCTCGATTGGGGGCAATGTCGTTCAGCACGACCATGCAGCCGTCTTGCTCGGCTTTTCTAAGTAAAGTTTCGATGTCCATAGAATTCCTCCAATAAAAAAGCGCCCACAAATGTGAGCGCTCAGATGCTGTACTCAGTCCTAACAGATATAAACCGCGTTGGTCAAATTGCGTTATTCTCGCGTTGATGTTTGCGGAAGTGAATGTCGTCCTCGTGCATCAGTTAAAAGTCACGACCCAATAGGTGTATTGTCCCTCTGCCGTTTGGCAGAACCAACAGCCCACACCCATACTGGTGAAGCTGGATTCCATAATGTTGGCGTAATGGGCAGGGCTGCCTTGCCAGCCGGTGCAAACGGCGCTGGCGGAACCCAGAGGACCGGCGGCGCAGATTTCGCTGCGGGTGGTCATGCCGCTGTGGTCAAAGGGACCTCCTGCCACAAAACTCTCGCATCGGGCATCGGCTGCGGCGCTTAGTCCACCGTCCATTGTTAAGGGTGCCAGCCCACCGGCAGCGCGCAGTGCGTTGATGTTTTCCTGCACCGCCCAATAAGCAGAATCGGAACTGTCGATGCTCCACCACTGTTCGGTGCCTGCCGCCAAATCAAAGGGCACGGCACCATAGCTCATGCCGGTCTGCGCCGGGGCAGGTTCTGCCGTCGGCGCTGCTGTGGGTTCCGGCGTAGGGGCAGGAGTCGGCGCGGGGGTAGCGGCAGGTGTTGCCGAAGGTGTCGGCGCGGGTGTGGCGGTCGGTTCCGGGGTTGCTGTCGGCTCGGCAGGCGAAATAGGCGCAGGTGTTTCGTCGGCGTCTGCACTTTCGGATGTCGCTGCCGACAGCTCTGTCAATTCAGTGCTTTCCGGTTCCGTTGTCTGTGCACAAGCTGTCAATAAGGACAGCATCGCAAGCATTACGATCCATTTTTTCATCTTGATAACTCCTTGCGGGGGGCCATCTCTGACCCGGTTGCTTCTTCTTTCATTCATCTTAAAACCTTCTACCTTTCTTGTCCACGCTGTCGATTGTCCGAACGACACTGTTGCTCTTCGTCCGGCACGGTATCCAGCACAATATCTTTTTCGTTCAGGTTCAAAAGCGCCTCCAGCTCGGCAAGGCGCTTGCTCTTTTCAGCCAGCTCGTCCGCCTGGGCAAAGGGCTGCGCAAGCTGTTCCTTGGCGTTTTCCAGCTGTTTTTGCAGCTGCACCAATTTGGATTCAAGGTCGGTCACGCTCTGCGGCAGGTTGTGCAGGCAGTTGTCCAGACGCACGGTGTTGCCGACCGCATCCGCACCCAGCTGCACCGGGTTGATGCCGCTGCCCACAAGATACGCCAGATACATTTTGTCCATTGCAAAATAAGCGATCTGCAAATCAAAGCCCTTGTACCGCCCAATGGAAACCGGCTCGGTGCGGTTCATCGCCATACCCAGCAGCCCCAGCAGGGCTTTGCCCGCGTCCTCGCGCTTGGTATAAACTGTGTCCATCAAGGTAATGGTAAAAATATCCTTGCCGTCCGCATCACGCTTGGTGTTCTGCTGTAGCAGCGCTGTATCCGCTTTGGCGTTTTCCAGCTGCTGGGCGGTCTTGCGCATTTCTGCGGGAAACCCTTGTGTAATGGCATCTTCCAGCCTGTAATGCTCGTTGTTGTAGGCGGTTTTCAGCGTTTTGAGCCGCGCCACCTGAATATCCAGGTCCATTTTTTCTTTGATCATCGGATTGCCTGCCGCCAGCGCCTTGACCTCGGCATAAGACAACGCTGCATCGTCCAAATCATCCGCGCTGCGGGCAGGGCTTTTGCTCGTCATAATTTGCCCGATGAACTTCTGTTTGGTTTCCAAAAGCTGCCACATATAGCTGTCGAAGGAAGATTCTGTGACATAACGGTATTCATACACCTCGGCATTGGTGTTGCCTTGGCGAATCATACGCCCGTTGCGCTGCTCAATGTCAGAGGGTTTCCACCCGCAGTCCAGATGATGCGTGGCAACCAATAGCCGCTGCACATTGGTGCCTGCGCCCATCTTGCCGGTGCTGCCCATCAGCACGCGCACATCGCCGCTGCGCACTTTGGCAAACAGCTCTGCTTTTTTCACCTCGGTGTTGGCGCTGTGGATGAACTGCACCTCATTTTCCGGGATGCCCATGGAAATCAGCAGATTGCGCAAATCATCGTACACATTAAAGCCGTCCGGTTTCGGGGTGGATAAGTCGCAAAACACCAGCTGTGTCAGGCGCTTCTCCTTGGTATCGTTCCAGATATGGTACACATTCTCGGCACAGGCGTGAACTTTATTGTTGGGGTTTTCGGGCAGATTGGGGTCAATCAACCGCTGATCCAGCGCCAGCTTTCTGCCGTCGTTGGTCACCTTGAGCATATTGTCCTCGGTGGGGTCTACATTTCCGGCGCGGATTTCCTCGGCGCGGTCGGCAAGGTCTGCCACCATCTGTTTTTGCTGGGGGCTGGGCGGCAGCGCTACATTGATGGGTTTGCCGCCCACCAGTTTGGGCACCGGCAGGTTGAGCATATCCGCCGTCTGCACATCCGCCACCTGCTTGAACATACTCATCAATTCCGGCAGATTATAGAATTTGGAAAATCTCGTTTTTGTGCGGTAGCCGGTGCCTTCCGGCGCAAGCTCCACGGCTGTCACGGTTTCCCCAAAGGTGGATGCCCACGCATCAAAGGAGGAAAGCCCGTGCTGCTCCAAGGTTTCCCGCTGCAAATACCGCTGCATCGTGTACAGCTCCGCCATAGAGTTGCTGATGGGCGTACCCGTGGCAAACACCACGCCGCGGCTGCCGGTGATTTCGTCAAGGTAGCGGCATTTCATATATAGGTCGCTGGCGCGCTGGCTCTCGGTTTGGGATATACCCGCCACATTGCGCATTTTGGAAAGCACTGCAAGGTTCTTGAATGCGTGGGCTTCGTCCACCATCAAGCTGTCTACACCCAGCTGTTCAAAGGTCACCACATCGTCTTTGCGGGACTGGTCGTTGAGCTTATCCAGCTTTTTCTCCAGCTGCTTGCGCATACGCTCCATCTGCTTGACGGTGAAATTCTCGGCGCGTTCTTCTTTCAGCTGTGCCACTTGGTTGATCACATCATGGATCTGGCTTTGCAGGTATTCGACCTGCCGTTCCTGTGACAGCGGGATGCGCTCAAACTGGCTGTGCCCGATCACGATGATGTCATAATTGCCGGTCGCAATTTTGGCGCAGAACCGTTTGCGGTTGGCTTTTTCAAAATCCGTCTTACGGGCTACAAGAATATTTGCGTTGGGGTACAGCTGCAAAGCCTCTCCGGCAAGCTGCTCGGTCAGGTGGTTGGGTACACAGATCAGGGTCTTGGAGCAAAGCCCAAGGCGCTTCTTTTCCATCGCCGCAGCGACCATTTCGTAGGTTTTTCCGGCGCCCACCACGTGCGCCAGCAGCGTATTGCCGCCATACAGAATGTGCGCAATGGCGTTTTTCTGGTGGGGGCGCAGTGTGATTTCAGGTGACATACCGTGGAACAGAATATGGCTGCCGTCATATTCGCGGGGGCGCAGGGAGTTGAAGCGTTCGTTGTATTCCTTTACCAGCATCTGGCGGCGGGTCGGGTCTTTCCAGATCCAGTCCTTGAAAGCGTCCTCGATCTGCTGCTGTTTCATCTGGGCTTCCTGTGTGGCAGCGGCGTTCAAAACGCGGATCTTGTTGCCCTGCATATCCTCCTTGGTATCAAATATGCGCACATCCCGCAGGTTCAGGCTTTCCTCCAGAATGTGATAGAAGTTGGCGCGCTGTGTGCCGTAGGTCACGGTGGCTTTAATGTTGCCGCCCGTATAGCTTTTGTTGGTCACATTCCAAACGCCGGTCAGCGGAATGTACAGCACCTTCACGCGGTCCCGCACATAGTAGGGCGCGTCCACCAGCTCATCGGCAAACTGCTTGATGAGTTCGGGGTTAAGCCAAGTGGCACCCAGACGCACGGCGATTTCGCTGGCCTCCAAGTCCTTCGGCTGCACGGTTTCCAGTGCCTGCACATTCACAGCAAAAGCGGGGTTGTTCTGTGCCGCCAGCTTAGCCACCTGCAATTTGTGGCGCACATCACCGGATAGATACTCATCGGCGGTATAATAGCGCGGTTCGCCATCAGAATTCTTTTCCAAGGGGTCAGCAAAGATGACACCCTGCAAATCCTGAATCAGTGTTTCTTTGTCCTTACCGGTCAGCTGCTGCATATATCCAAAGTCGATGCCTGCGCGCTCACCGACACTCAGCGCCAGCGCCTCGCTGGCGGTTTCCACGCGCTCGGCAGGACGGGCAGCCCGGATGGTGCGCTTTGAAAACATATCCGATTTGCCGATGAAGTTGCCCTCGCTGTCGAGGTTTTCCAAGGAACACAGCAGGAAATATCCGCTGTCATCCCGCATATCCAGCGATGCGCCGCGGCTGTTGATGAGTCCAAACTTATTGTGGTAGTTGTCATACTGACGGTTGAGTTTGGCTTGCAGCTCCGTGATGACTTCATCCGGCATATCTTCCAGCTGGGCTTGGATCAGTTCCCGTGTGGTATCCCGCAGTTCGATCAGCAACCGCATACGCGCCGCGGAGGTAGCACCAAGGGAAACCTCGCGCATAATGGCGTTCTCGCGGTAATAGAATTTGCCGTTACGGATACAAAAGCTGAAATTGCGCACATCGGGTTCGGCAGGGATGCTGGCTTCGACAGAGCCGGATTCCTGCACCTCGATGTCCTGAAAGTGAAATTCAGCGTGCAGGTGGGACATTGCCTCTTGCAGCACATTGGCAAGGGGCTTATCGGCAAACGCTTCGCAGGTCAGGGCAGGACCATACGGACCGCTGACAGTTTTCAGCGTACCGCAGACCATTTTGGGGTGTTCGGCAAAATAGCTGTTGAGGGAAAGCCCGTCCTCTGTCTGGGTGGTGTGCAGCCAGCTCGCGTCCTGCTCCAGAATGCGGTCACGCTTTTGCAGGAAGATGATGTCTGCCATAGCCTTGGTTCCTGCTGACTTAAAGGTGGAATCCGGCAGGCGCACGGCACCGATAAAGTCGCATCGGGCGTTGATGTACCTGCGCACTTCCTCACTCTTTTTGTCCAGCGTACCGCTGGTGGTAACAAAGGCGATGATGCCGCCCGTGCGCAGCTTGTCGATGGATTTGGCAAAAAAGTAGTCGTGGATCTTGAAATGCAGCCGATTGTACTGCGGGTCAACCACACTGTAATCCCCAAACGGTACATTGCCGATAACCACATCAAAAAAGCTGTCGGGCAGGTCGGCTTTCTCAAAGCCTGTGATTTGGATGTTTGCTTTCTGGTACAGCTGGCGGGCAATTCTGCCGGTCAGACTGTCCAGTTCCACGCCGAAAAGGCGGGTGGTCGGCTCATACAAATAGCTGTGGCTTTGCCCAAAAAACGCGCCTACCCCCATACTGGGTTCCAGAATCGTACCGGCACCCACACCCATTTTGCGCAGGGCGGTGTACATTGCGTCAATGACTTCGGGCGGGGTGTAAAAGGCGGTCAGGGTGCTGCTGCGGGCAGCGGCGTATTCTTCCTCTGTCAGCAGGCTTTTTAGCTCGGTATATTCGCTGTGCCAGCTGTCCTTGTTGGGCTCAAAGGCATCGGACAAACCGCCCCAGCCGGAGTATTGCGCAAGAATTTCCTGCTCCTCGCCGTTTGCGTGGGGACCGCCGTCCGCCATACGCTTTTCGATGGATTTCAAAGTGCGAATCGCGGTGATGTTGGCGGCAAACTTTTCGCGCGGTGTGCGCGGGGGTGCAGGGTCCTGCGGCGGGATGTAGTTGTTCGGCAAATAGGCTTCCTTGAGGGCAATGAGCTCCGCAGCCTGCAAGACCTGCTCACCAAAACCAGACGAGGTTTCTTCTGCGGGTTCTTCTGACGGTCCTTCCGGTGTGTCTGTTTTCTCAATGACCTGCCCCTCAACCACCGTGTCGGGTGCTGCCAGTGCATTGTTTTTGGGGTTCGCCGCCAGCAGCCTTGCGAATTCCGCACGGTTGATGGCGCGCCCGATCAGCGGGAAACCCTCATCGCGTAGATGCACATCGAAGATGCCGATTTCCTCTACCGTAAAGGGGTGGTCGTTTTCCAGATAGACGGTATCCCCGGCCGCCAGCGGGCGTTTTTCCACGGGCTTGGGCTTGTAGCGTTCCTGATATGCTTCATACGCTGCTTCCGCATCGTCAATAAACTGCGAAAACTCAACGTCCTCAATGCCTTCCTTGGCAAGCGCCCTTGTGTTGTCGAAGCGCGCACTGTCCACAAAAGAGCCGTCAACCAGATACACAATCTCATTGCGCAAGAAGTTGGCGTACACCTGAATTTCGTGTTCGCCGTCCCCGGTGGTAGAATAGGCAAGGTCGATGTGCGTAAGGTCCGAAAAATCCGGCTCGCCCAGCCCTTCGCGTTCGCAGAAATCGGAGATGGTTTTCTCGGCATAGTCTATCTCGGCTTGCCGGGCAGCACGTTTGGCTTGCTGTTCCGCTTCCCATTTTTCATATCCCTGCTTGTTGTTTTCATCCAGATATTGGTCGTTGTGGACCAGCAGGTGCAAACGGCGGGCAACCTCGTTCCACGGCAGCAGGCGGAAATAATCCGGGTCGTTATCGGATGCATAGCGCTTGATTCTCAGCCCCTTGGCATCATAATCCAGAAATCCTCTTTCGCCATCTCGGAAATCCCAAGTGCGCCCGCCGATACCGTATTCTTTTTTCAGCCAGTTGGCTTGCTCCTTTACTGTAGGCAATACTGTGGCAGAGAAAAATTCCTGTATGCGAAAACGCCCCTCGCAAAAACCGCTGCCCATGACAAGAACATCGACAATGTCCTGCTCGTCGATATGGGTGCCGTTATCCTTGATGGGCTGCTGCCAGCTTGCGCGGGGCTGTAATTGGCGGATGGTTTCCTGCTGCTGTTCAGGTGCGGGCAGACCGATGGCGGCGGCAGTTTCCTCGGCAAGGTTGCCGCGCCCCACGCTTTCCGGCAGTTCAATCTCATCGGAAACAGAAACAGCGGAGGGCGATGGCTCGCTCTCCGCTGTTGTGGGTTCGGTATTTACAGGCTCGTCACGATGGGCATCGCCAATTCCGCCGCCTTCGCTTGCAGACTGTTCATGTGCGCCGTCCAGCCCAACGGGTCGTTGTTCTTGTCCGGTGCCGGGTTGCTGACCAGCAGCTTCGTGATGGTCTGCTCCACCTGCTCCCAATAGCGCTGCTCGGTCTGTTTCAGGTCGTTGTACAGCGTCCCGTCCAGCAGCATCTTGTCGTACAGCAGGGAGTGGTTCTCTTGCAGGAACTTCTCCCGCTGCAGACCGATTCTCCCGACCGGCGGTCTGTGCGTTTCCTTCATTGCCATCTTGGGCACCAGATACCCGTTCAGATTCGTCATATCCATGATCCTGCACCTCCTGTTGGTTCGTCTTGCTTACATTCTCATCATACTGTTTCGGCTGGGTCTTTGCAACACTGTCGATGCTCTTGACGACAGCGCCGATTTCGGCAAACATCTGCCGTCCCGCGCGGTTGACGGCATTGCCCAGCGCCAAAACGGCGGATTCGGTATCAAAGCGGTCAATGTCCGCAAAGGCATCCTGCGGTACGGCGCTGTCGCCCAAACCGCAGCGCACTGCCGCCATATAGACGGCACTCTGCGTGATGAGGTTGGCAAAAATCGCCGTTTGCTCCTGCGGCTTTGCCCATTCCAGCGTGCTGCCGATCACGGCATTCTGTAAATCGGCGTCCAGTTGTTTGCCGTGCTGTGCCACAAACAAGGCTGCCTGCAGACCAAAGATTTCCGGCAGGCTCTCGGCATTGTGCTTTTCCTGCAAGGCTTGCAGGGTCAGATAGCGGTTGACATCGGTGATTTGCCAGCCCAGTGGTTTGGCACCTTTACCGGCAGGGTGGGTATCCTTGATATCAAACAGATACCGCACATTGCCCGCCATATTACCGGTGCCAAGGGACGCTACGCCGTGCGCACCGCGGTTGACCCAGCGCCCGGCAGCACGGTTCCAAGTGTCGATGTCCGCCAGCATGGTGGCTCCGGGGCGCTGGCTGTAAATCAGCGCCTGATTCGGGAAAGCGTAATGCGTTGTATACGCGGCTGAGCGCAAAAACGCCCGCCAGCTGTCGGCATTATCTGCCACATCGGCAATCGCCTGATGTGCCTGCCGTAAAATGTTTTGGTAATTCGCCAATCGGTTTCATCTCCTTTGCGGTAATAAAAAAGCCCTGTACATGGCTGTGCAGAGCTTTCCATTCGTGTGATTTGATTTTATGCGGGGCGGTTGTTACTGCGTTCGCTGCGTTTGATGCCCATAAACGGGGGAACCGAGGAACGGTTCAGCCCTTTTTCGTGCGCTTGTTTCATGGAAAATTCGTGTGCTGCAACCGCATCGATGAACGCACGCTGTTTTTCAGTGGCGTGGTAGTAATCAACCTTATACCGTTTGCATACGGCAAAAAAGACATCCAGATACTGAATGTTTTCCTTAGTCATTCGCGTGACCTCAAGCTCGGTTTTATCCTTTTGCATAAGCGTTCCTCCTTTATGAAAGATAGGTGCTGAAAATCTCCTGTGCGCTTTCGTCAGTAATCATTTACAACTTAGGTATTATATCGAATTACCATAAAAAAATCAACAAACGAAATGTGAATGATTTCATGATAGAAAAACCAATAAAGAAAATCCAATTCATTTATGGGTGTATTTTCCTTTGCCGAGCTGATTTTGTTATCGTTCTTCGCGTGCAACGCTGCGTTTCTTGGTTTGTTCCAGCCCCGGCAGCAAGTCATCAACCTGTTTGTAACCAATCGGTTCCACATAGTAGGCGTGTGCCTCACCGCCCTCATGCGTTACAATAATATCACTGACCGACAAAGAGCGCATCTTCCTGCCGTTGGGACGGTTTTCCTGATTGTGCAGGCAGTAAAGGCTGTCCAGCGTCTGCCAGCATTCCATCTGCCCGCGGTACACCAGCTTATAGGATGCAGCATTTATATGGCCTTTGGTGTAGTCATACCGTAAAAACGCAATCTCACGGTTGTTGGTCTGGTAGATTTCATACGGCAGCAGCTCGTACTTCTTTCTTCGCAATCCCCACGGAAAAATGGTGCCCTTTTCAAAGAGAAGAGGCTGGCTCAGATTCTCCGGAAACAAAACCGGAATGATGGGTTCGCCGCAATACAAAGAAGCGTAAATTCTGGTTTTGAATTTCTCTGCATCGACATACGGAATGCGCTCCCGAACGCATCCGTTGCAGTCAAGATATTCGATATAGCCAATGACCGTATCGTGTTTGTTCATCTCGGTGATTCTCCTTTATAATTAACGGCTCAACCTTTCCCAAAAAGAGATTTTACTTCCAAAGCGCTCATCCGGCGGGCGGACCTTGGCAACCGGCAGATCGCCGGACAGCATATCCTCCACTTGCGGGAAGAACAGCAGCCGATTGTAGCGCTCCGCCTGTTCTTTTGAAAGCCCCAACATTTTGGACTCACCGAGTCCACAAACCAGAAACCGCCCGCGTATCGTGCAACCATCTTCCAGTTGTCTGTTGTATTTCAGCCGGCTTTGGTTTTTACTGCACACAACGCCGATTTTCGATGTGCCGAACGGTTTCAGCAGCAAACTGTCGCCCTCGATCACTTCGGAAATCGCCGCCTGCGGGCTGTCAAAGGCAGCCTGATAGGGGCAGTAGCCCGGTTCTACGACCAAAACTCTTGTCATACCGCCACCTCATCGTTCGTAATCCTGCCGCTTGCGGTAGTAGTTTTCCAGAAGTTTCAGGATGGTACTTTCCATCTGCTCGGAGGTACAGCCCTTCGGGAAATAGCGTTCGACCTTGGATACGGCAATCGTGAGCTGCGGTTCGCGCGGCTTTACGCTGGGGGAACGGGCAGACATGATCCCGTGAATCTTGTCTTTCGTCAGAACACTTTCCTTGCTGGCAGCTTTCAGCTTCTGCGCTTGGGATAATGACGGTGTGCAGCCTTCTTCCTCCATATAAGAGAGAAATTCTTCCTGTTCCTCCGGCGTCAGGTAGCTCAGCTCCACCGCGGGGGTGGTTTTGAGTCTGCCGTCATCCACAAGCTGCATCAGGTCAGGGGTGAGTTTGTTCAGGCGGATAAAACGCTGAACTTGGTTTCTACTTTCTCCTGCTCCTTGTGCTACAACCTCATCGGCACGGAAATTTGTCCCAACTTGGGACAAATTATTTTTTGACGGTCTACCGGCTTTTCTTTTTACCGCCTCCAACTTCATTTCATACGCCTTTGCCTTTTCGCTCGGCAGAATATGCTCACGCTGACAGTTGGAATCCACCATCAAAATAATGGCGGTGTCATCATCCATATCCCGCACAATGCAAGGCATGGTGTCCACTCCGGCGCGCCGGCTGGCGTGGCAGCGGCGGTGTCCGGCTACAATTTCATAACCGCCGTCCCGTCGTGGGCGAACGATGGCGGGGGTCATTACGCCATATTCCTTGACGCTGTCCACCATCT
>OHAC01003474.1_pt1 | contig 11008 bp, 10 predicted proteins | sample 1577051 | NCBI WGS metagenome assembly OHAC01 (sample SAMEA3541499, study PRJEB24748) | human gut metagenome | biome: human gut; feature: human-associated habitat; material: faeces | place: China | collected 2012 | reverse complement strand
TGATGAAAAAATGGCTGGCAATCGGAGGACTTATACTGGTTACGGTCATATGGGGCGGAGGATTTGTAGCAAGTGATATGGCACTGGAGAGTATGAAGCCTTTCCAGATTATGATGGTAAGATTCCTGGTCGCATCTGTATTGATGGGAATGTTTGGTCTGGGAAATCGAAAAAAAGCAGAGCAGGCAACCAAACGCACGGGTGCGATAAAAGCAGGCATATTAATGGGAATTGCGCTTTTTATGGGGTTTTCATTGCAAACAATTGGTCTGCAATATACAACACCTTCCAAGAATGCGTTTCTTACAGCGCTTAATGTAGTGATTGTGCCATTTATCGCATTTCTTATTTTAAAAAAGAAGATTGGAATAAAAGGAATCGTTGGGGCAATTCTGTCAGTTGTCGGAGTAGCGCTGCTTTCCTTAAATGGCAATCTTACGCTGAGTTTGGGAGACGGACTTACGCTTATTTGTGCTGTAGGATTTGCATTTCAGATTTTCTTGACCAGTGAATTTGTGAAAATATATCCGGCCTCGGTATTAAATATGGTTCAGATGATTACCGCATTTGTATTATCCGCAGCGAGTCTTGTGATTTTTGGAGAAATGGAGTTCCAAGTTACCACAAAAGGATGGCTAAGTGTCTTATATTTAGGTATAATAAGTACGACCGTTTGCTATTTATTGCAAACAGCATGTCAAAAATATGTGGATGAGACAAAAGCAGCAATTGTGCTTTCAATGGAGTCCGTCTTTGGAACGATTTTCTCGATCATTATTCTTCATGAAGTAATCACACTGCGTATGGTAATCGGATGCATCATTATCTTGATTGCAGTCATTATTTCGAACTTATCGGAAGCAGAAGGAGAAGCGAAAAATGAAGAAATACAATGCGATAATCTTTGATTTAGACGGAGTAATCTGTCATACGGATCAGTATCATTATGAAGCGTGGAAAGCGGTTGCAGATGAGTTGGGAATCTATTTTGATGAAACAATCAATAATCGACTCAGAGGCGTAAGTCGTATGGAAAGTTTCGAGATTATCCTGGAGCGTTATGAGAAAGAGATGAGCGAGGCTGACAAAGAACATTGGATTACAAAGAAAAACGAAACTTATAAAGCACTTTTGAAAAATATGAGTCCAGCGGATTTATCAGTTGAAGTAAAAGAGACTCTGGATGGCTTACGTGAAAGCGGCCATAAGCTTGCAATTGGATCATCAAGTAAGAACGCAAGATTCATTCTGGGACAATTGGGTCTTGGAGAATATTTTGATGCGATTTCGGATGGAAATAATATTTCAAAATCAAAACCGGATCCGGAAGTATTCATAAAAGCAGCAGAATATATAGAAGAAGCACCAAAGAGCTGTCTGGTCGTAGAAGATGCAGAAGCCGGACTTAAGGCAGCAATTGCAGGAGGAATGGATTGTGCGGCAATCGGAGATGCAGTCGGATGTGGACTTGGAACTTATAATCTGGCTACATTTTCGGAACTATTAAAAGTTGTAGAAAACTAGAGAGAGAAGATGAACCAAATGAATGAAACATTTTTAATGAACCTTCTTAGCAGTATTTCCGTATCCGGCTATGAAGAACCGGTACAAGAAGTTGTAGAAGCAGAAATGAAAAACTATGCAGATGAAATCCGTCGTGATGAAATGCAGAACTTAACATGTATTTTAAATCCGGACAGCGATGTAAGAATCATGCTTTCGGCACATGCAGATGAAATCGGGCTTATGATTTCCAATATCAGGGAAGACGGAAGATTGCAGGTGATTGACCGAGGCGGAATTGTGCCGGCGACGTATCCGGGACGCCAGGTGCGAATTAAGACCAAAAACGGAGAAGTTTATGGTGTGGTCGAAGCATATCGCAGTCTCTTTAAAGATGAAAATCTCGGAACAAAACAGTTTTTAATCGATATTGGAGCAAAAGATAAAGCAGACGCTTTAAATTATGTAAGTCTAGGGGATCCAATCGTACCAGATACACCGATTCGTAAACTGGCAAACGGAAAATTTACTGCTCGTGCGTTAGATGACAGACTGGGTGTTTACATTATCATGGAAGCACTGAAACGAGCAAAAGAGTTGGGATGTAAAGTTGGAATTTACGCAGCTTCTACAACAGGAGAAGAGACAACCAAGACCGGAGCATATTGGACCAGTGCCAGAATTCAGCCGACCATGGCAATTGTAGTAGATGTTACATATACAAGTGATTGCAGCGGAATGGATCCGGCAGAGATGGGAACGGTGTGCCTTGGAGAAGGACCGGTGCTTTGTAACAGTCCGATTGTGGTAAAAGCACTCAATGAAAAGATGGAAGAGTGTGCAAAGAAAGCAGGCATTTCGGTTCAAAGAGAAGCGGCAAGCAGACTTTCCTATACCGATGGAGATCAAATTCATTTTTCTAATCAGGGTGTTCCGATGGTGTTAGTGTCGATTCCGCTGCGCTATATGCATATGCCGGCGGAAGTGGCAGATGAAAAAGATATGGAAGGGTGTATTGAGTTGATTGCACAGTTTCTTGCAGGGTATCAGGGGTAAGAAATTTATCCGCTTACAGCAAGAAGATTCCGACCTCTAAGGTGGGAGATGAATTGTTTGACTTAGTGAGAGCACAAATAAAGATAAAGTTAATTTTAAAATCCAAACCACAGACAGTGAAATATTATTTTTACTATCTGTGGTTTTATTTTTTGTCGTTGCAATATTATAAATGAGATTGAGAATTTAGAGTAAGTTAATCAGTGAGTGTAGAAAAAGTATCAAATTTTTCTTAGCTGTGATATAATTAAATTAATTAACTCCGAGAAATAATGAAAGGGTATTTATAAAAAAGGTGAAAGTGGAGAAATTAACGTTATTTCATGGAACTTCTGATAAGAATGTAATACCGACGTATGGTTTTGGTGAAAAGAAACATGATTATGGAATGGGATTTTATTTAACTGCTAATATTGAACTTGCAAAAGAATGGGCAGTTTGCAAGCCAGATGTTACAAATGGTTGGGTACATCAATATGAATTAGAGACAGATGAATTAAAGATATTAGATTTTCAAGGAGAAGCTGTACTTTCTTGGTTAGCGGAATTAATGAAACATAGAGATGCATCAGATTCTAAGCGTTATAGAATGTTGGCTGAGAAATTTATTGATAAATATGGGATAGATACCAGTGGATATGATGTTATAAAAGGATGGAGAGCCAATGCTTCGTATTTTTATATTGCAAAAGAATTTGTAAGAGATAATATCGATATTGATATTTTAGAAGAGTTACTTTCTTTAGGAGAATTAGGAATTCAATATTGTATTAAATCTGAAGTGGCATATTCTAAGTTGCATGAAGTAGAAGAAAAAATGTTGAAAGTTGATTATGTTGAATTTAGAGAAAAATATAATCAGCGAGATATATCAGCAAGACAAAAAATGAGAGAGCTGGTTGATTCTGATGCTAACAAAGTAACTAAAGTATTTAGTACGTTGCTTTAGGAGGGAAAGGTATGAGAGCATACGCAGAAGATTATTTGAATGATGTTGTAGAAAATCAGGGAAAATTATTTGATTTTGTTGCGCAGACATTTCCAGATAAAGATACAGAGGATTTTATCGATACTTATATGAAGAGCAATACAAGAAAAAGTATCGATGAAGCGCAGGCTTATGTAAATACAATGGATGCGAGTGAATTATGGGAATATTTTCTTAAAACGGAACAATATAAATTGAAAAATGGTGAAGGAATTAAAGGTTTTATGCCTGATTGGATTGGAGAATTTTATGCGTATTATCAATGGTTTTATAATATTCCGAGTGCAGAAGTTATAAAAAAAATTTCCATTGATTTTTTAAAAAAAGCATATTATGGACTTCATGATTTACAACTTGATTTAGCTGTAAAGAAAGTAGGTGAAGTTTAATGAAAATAATTTGTTTCCACAACCCTGATGAAGAAAATGCATATCTGAGTAACTGGTATCCATCTGATTTCACAGTTAATGGAATTAGTTTTTCTTCAATGGAGCAGTACATGATGTACCAAAAAGCCTTACGATTTGGAGATACAAAGATTGCGGATAAGATTTTAGCAACAGATGATGTGGCAAAGATTAAGAAGCTAGGAAGAGAAGTTCAGGGATATGATGATAGTGTCTGGAATGGAGTAAGACAGATTATTGTATATGAGGGACTTACGGCAAAGTTTTCTCAAAATGAGGACTTAAAAGCAAAGCTTCTTGAAACCAAAGATGTGATATTAGCAGAGTGTGCTGTGAGAGATAAGATTTGGGGAATTGGCTTATCCATAACAGATGAGAAAAGATTCGACAAAGATAAATGGAAAGGTCAAAATCTGCTTGGCTATGCTCTAATGTTAGTTCGGGAACATTTATCTAAAAATTGAATTGAATTCTAATCAGAAGAAATCGGTACATGCCGGTTTCTTTTTTCGTTAAATGATATCACCGAGCGATATCATTTTCCTTAAATAATTTTAAAATTTACAGGAAAGATATTCCTTGTACAAACTCTGTAAAAAGAGTAAAATAACCTAAAACAAATAATTTTTGGAAGGTGTGACAGCATGAGTAAAATCACAAAAACAGGATTAATTTTAGAAGGTGGCGGTATGCGTGGTGTATTCACTGCGGGAATTCTTGATTTCTTTATTGAAAAAGGTCTGGAATTTGATACCTGCTTTGGTGTTTCAGCGGGAGCATGTATGGCGTGCAGTTATCTTTCTAAACAAAAAGGCAGAGGGTATCACACATTTACTGATTATATGGATAACCCGGAATACTGTGGAATAAAAAGCCTGATAAAGACCGGAGATTATTTTGGCACGGATATGATATACCGTAAAATCCCAGAGAAATTAAATCCTTATGATTACGATACATATAACAGACAAAAAACCAAATTTTATGCGGTTGTTACCAATTGTGAAAGTGGGAATGCGGAGTACAAAGAAATCAAAGATATGAAAAAAGGCACTTGTTATGTTCGTGCGTCAAGTTCGCTTCCTCTTATGTCAAGAACAGTCTGGATTCATAAAAAGCCGTACCTGGATGGAGGAATTACAGATTCCATTCCGATTATGGAAGCTCAGAGAATGGGAAATAAGAAAAATGTAGTAGTACTGACCCGTGACAGAACCTACAGAAAAGAAAAAAATAAGCTGATTCCGGCAATGAAAGTCCGTTATGGAAAGAAGTTTCCAAAACTGATAGAAGCTTTGGAAAACCGTCATATTGGATATAATCAGACCCTGGATTATTTATACCGTCAGGAAAAAGAAGGAAAGGTATTTATTTTACAGCCACAAAAGCCGGTTGAAATTGGAAGACTTGAAAAGGATACGGATAAATTGCACAAACTATATGAAGAGGGATATGAAACTGCACAGAATTATTATGAAGCATTAAAAGAATACCTTGAGAACTAAAAGACAAAAAAGACGAATTTTCAAGAAATTTTACCTGAATTTAACAGAGATTAGAAGAAAACAACAACTTATAACGATATAATCAAACAGCAAACGAATGTAAGGCGGTGAAAAAATGGCAGTAACAATATTTGCGGCAATTGATGTCGGTTCTTACGAAGTCAGCATGGATATCTATCAGATTTCTCCAAAAATCGGAATTGAAAAGATAGATGAAGTGCGCAGCAGAATCGAGCTGGGTCATGATACTTATACCAATGGAAAGATTAGTTATGAGTCTGCACAGCGATTGGGCGAAGTGCTCGGAGATTTTTCCAGAATTATGAAAGAGTATAAGGTGACTTCTTATCGTGCCTGTGCGACAAGTACCCTTCAAGAAGCAAGAAATGTCTGGATTGTACTGGAACAGGTTTATCAAAAAACCGGAATCCGTGTTGAAATTTTAAGTAATTCAGAGCAGAGATTCTTTGGATATAAATCAATTGCGGCTAAGGAAGCAGATTTTTCCAAGATTATTCAAAAAGGTACCGCAATTATAGAAATCGGCGGTGGAAATGTACAGATTTCATTATTTGATAAAGATACGCTTGTGACAACCCAGAATTTTAAAATGGGAAGTCTTCGTATCCGTGAGCGTCTGCTTTCTGTCGAAAAAGAAACCATTTATTATGAAAAATTAGTAGAAGAGTTAATTCATAATGACATTTTAAGCTTTAAGAAACTCCATTTAAAAGAGCGAAAAGTAGATAATATTATTTTATTGGGCGATTTCTTTATGGAAAAATTGCTGGTGAGCGATTATGGAATGGGAGAGAACCGTACCATCAGCAAAGCAGTCTTTATGGAGATGTATGAGCGGATTGTGCATAAATCTGCAGAGCAGTTATCGGTAGAGCTTGGAATCACGCTGGAATATGCAAGTATCCTGGTTCCGGCTTTGATCATTTATCGTGTTTTTGCAGATGAGATGGGAGCACAGAATCTGTGGGTTCCGGGAACACAGCTAAATGATGGAATTGCTTATGATTATGCACAGGGCAGACGATTGATTCGCAGTACCCATAATTTTGAAAATGATATTTTAGCTTGTGCACAAAATATTGCAAAGCGTTATATGAGCAGTAAGAGCCATGTGCGTGCCGTGTTAAAGGTTGCAGAGACAATTTTTGACAGTATGAGAAGAGTGCATGGGATGGGACCAAGAGAGCGCCTGCTTTTACAGATTGCAGTCATTTTGCATGATTGTGGAAAATATATCAGTATGAGTGAGGTCGCAAAATGTTCGTATGAGATTATTATGTCGACCGAAATTATCGGGCTTTCGCACGCTGAGCGAGAGATGATTGCAAATATAGTGCGTTTTAATAATGAGCCATTTAAATATTATGGCGAAGCGGATTCAAAGAGCACCATTGACCGAGATACGTATATGATAATTGGAAAGCTGACTGCGATTTTAAGAGTAGCGAATGCACTGGATCGAAGTCATAAACAAAAAGCAGAGAATATAAAAGTACAGCTTCAGGATAAAGAGCTGGTGCTTGTGATTGATACACAGGAGAACTTATTGTTGGAGGAGGGGCTGCTGACACAGAAAGCAGATTTTTTTGAAGAAATGTTCAATATTCGCCCTGTATTACGTCGGAAAAAGAGAAAGTAGGTGGAAAAAATGCAATGGAACGAAAAAGAATATACAAAGCCGGAATATTATACCAACCGTGAATTGAGCTGGGTAAAATTTAATGAGCGTGTTTTGAGTGAGGCGAGAGATAAGAGTCTGCCGTTGTTTGAACGATTAAAATTTTTGAGTATTACGGCATCGAACTTAGATGAATTTTTTATGATTCGTGTTGCTTCTTTAAAAGATATGGTGCATGCAAAATATACCAAAACGGATATTGCGGGAATGACAGCAAAAGAGCAGTTAAAAGCGCTTTCAAAAGTAACAAAAGAACTGGTAGATACACAGTATAGTACCTATAATCGTTCTCTTTTGCCGGCACTGAAGAAGATTGGTTTAAAAGTAGTAGAGCATCATGAGAATTTAACCAAAGAGCAGCAGGAGTTTGTCGATACCTTTTTTGAAGATGAAGTGTATCCGGTATTGACTCCGATGGCGATGGATTCCGCAAGACCGTTTCCACTGATTCGAAATAAAACGTTAAATATCGGTGCATTAATTTCCAAAAAAGATAAAAAAGGGAAAGAAGAATTGGAATTTGCAACGGTTCAGGTGCCATCGGTACTTCCAAGAATTGTACAGCTTCCGGATGATAAAGATGGAAATACGGTTGTGATTTTGCTGGAAGAAGTAATTGAGCGAAATATCAATAAACTGTTTTTGAGTAATGCTGTGGTTTGTACCTGCCCTTACCGGATTATGCGAAATGCAGACCTTACGATTGATGAAGATGAGGCAGCAGATTTATTAAAGGAAATCCAGAAACAGTTAAAGAAGAGACAGTGGGGTGAGGTCATTCGTCTGGAAGTGGAAGAACGGATGGAGAGACTGTTAAAGATTTTGGAAGAGGAATTTCAGATTAAAGATGAGGATATCTTCAAGATTAATGGTCCGCTGGATTTGACATTTTTAATGAAAATGTATGGACTTTCCGGTTTTGATGAATTTAAAACCAAGCCTTATGTACCGGCGCAGGTTCCGGCAATGATGAATGATGAGGATATCTTTACCCAGATTCGACAGGGAGATATTTTACTGCATCATCCTTATATGACCTTCTATCCGGTTGTAGATTTTGTACAACAGGCGGCAAAAGACCCGAATGTACTGGCGATTAAACAGACCCTGTACCGTGTCAGCGGAAATTCACCGATTATCAAAGCACTTGCGCAGGCGGCAGAAAATGGAAAACAGGTTACGGTACTGGTGGAATTAAAGGCAAGATTCGATGAAGAAAATAATATTGTCTGGGCAAAAATGCTTGAAAAAGCAGGCTGTCATGTTATTTATGGAGTCATTGGATTAAAGACCCACAGTAAGATTACACTGGTAGTAAGAAGAGAAGAAAATGGAATTCGCAGATATGTGCATCTGGGAACCGGAAACTATAATGATTCGACTGCAAAATTATATACAGATTGTGGTATTTTGACTTGTTCAGCAAGAATCGGAGAGGATGCAACGGCAGTATTTAATATGCTTTCCGGATATTCAGAACCAAGAACCTGGAATAAATTAGTGGTAGCACCGCTCTGGATGCGAGACAGATTTCTTCATTTAATTGAAATCGAAAGAAAAAATGCATTAGAAGGACGAAAAGCCAGAATTGTGGCGAAAATGAATTCTCTTTGCGATAGAGGAATTATTGCAGCGTTATATGCGGCAAGTGCCGCAGGTGTAAAGATTGACTTGATTGTACGAGGAATCTGCTGTCTGAAAGTGGGAATTCCGGGAATCAGCGAAAACATTACCGTGCGTTCGATTGTTGGAAACTTTCTGGAACACAGCCGGATTTTCTATTTCTACAGCGATGGAAATGAAGAAATCTTTATGGGAAGTGCAGACTGGATGCCAAGAAACTTAGACAAGCGTGTCGAAATTGTATTTCCGGTAGAAGATGAACAGTTAAAAGAAGAAGTAAAACATATCTTACAGATTCAATTGGAAGATAATGTAAAAGCACATATTCTTCAGCCGGATGGCACGTATGAAAAAGTAGATAAGAGAGGCAAAATGCTGTTAAATTCACAGGACTTTTTCTGTGAAGAAGCAACAAGAAGAGCAAAAATCAAACTGCCGGAAACTGCGGCAGATAAACGGATTTTCGTTCCGGCAGAAGCACCGGAAGAATAAAAATAGAGTAAGCAGAGTAAGAAGTAGTGTGCAGAAATTATTTTTTTCTGGATTTTGGTATGATAAAAAGGTAAAACATTAGTGATATTAATTAGCATCAGCTAATGTTTTACCTTTTTTATTATACAAAAAAATTCTGGAATTTAACATGTAGCATCAAATTTCAGAATTTTTGAATAATCAATTCTTGCAAACAACAACCATTAATATATTGTATCTTATCTATATTGATTCATGATTTCAAACAATGATTTATCAATTCGTTCTGCTTCATTATATTCATTTGTAGGTGAATAATTTGTATGAATGCCAAGGCTTTGATAATTTCCATTAGTTACTTTGTATATTGGTGAGCCACTTTGTCCGCCTGTACTATCTATATAATATCCTAATTTAAAAGTACCACTGGTTGCAATTTTTCCACTCATTGTCCATAAACAAGCAGATTTTTCCGCTGGATATCCTCTTAATACAACCCATGTTCCTACTAAACTGTCAGTTGTCCATGAAGCACCAAAGTATCCTGTTTGAGAGCCTATGTTTGAAGTGAATTCTAAAAGCCCCCAATCATAGTTGGAATTTTCTGACTTTACATACTTAGTATCAGTATGTAACACAGATGCATAATAGACTCCATATGGAGATTCACTTCCATTGCTTCCAGGGTATATTCTAACCCATTCAGCCCATCCGCCTAATGATGAGTCATATACACAATGCCCTGCTGTTACTGCAACACGATTGCCATACATCCAAGCAGTTCCAACGTAAATGCTATCTGAATTAGGAAATTTCATTTCTGCATAGCAAATTGCTGAGTTAGGAAAAGTAGTAGTATCTGTTATTTTATATCTGTTATCTTTTCCAATGATTTCTCTTGTTAAAGGCTTATCTTCTTTTATTCCACTTGGTATAAAAGAATCTGTAGTTCCACTACTGGGATTATTTAAAGTTGTAGGTATCTCATTTAAAAGAATTTCTCCGGTTTCCATATTTTTGCTTATATCCTGACAATTTTTTTGTTCGATTTCGGTTTCTACCACATTGCTATTTGCAAATACACTTATAGATGTCATAATACTAAGTATCACTCCAAGAAAAAGTAATCGAATTTGTTTCATACAACCTCCTCTCTTGTTTGCAAGAATTTTTAATTATTTTTTGATTTTGGTTGTTTTTTTTATTTGTGCGGGATAAGTCTCTAAGATTTTACCATTGAAATAAACCGTAATTTTATCATTGATTTCTAGTTGTGAAATATCATAATTTTTCGGACAATTACAAAGTATTTTATCGGAGGTATCTGTTTCTAACAGAAATGCTTTCTCATATTTTTCTATAACTTTACCTTCTATACTGAAATCTGTTGGTTTACACAAGTTTCCTACTACTATAAATATTCCAAATATAAAAATGATGATGACTGCAAGTTTTTTTTTCATAATGACCTCATTTATAATCTTTTTAATATTTCAGCTACTAATATTTGTATTTGTGCTTATATTTAATAATAAGATGTGAGTGACAAATTTAATTTTGTCACTAGTATTTTTATAATAAAAAATTTACGTAGTTATACTAGACTAACATTGGTTGCATGCAACAAAACCTCTGATTAAAATATACCATATTTTGTTATTTAAGGTCAAGCTTTTTAAATATATTACTATATAATGATTTAAGCGTCAAAAGCTCGTACCTATTCAGCAGTTATCTTTTACAGATTCTTTTCATT
>OHAC01003470.1_pt1 | contig 11021 bp, 10 predicted proteins | sample 1577051 | NCBI WGS metagenome assembly OHAC01 (sample SAMEA3541499, study PRJEB24748) | human gut metagenome | biome: human gut; feature: human-associated habitat; material: faeces | place: China | collected 2012 | reverse complement strand
AAGAAATGCTGATTGGATGAGAACAGGGAATGGCAGGATGGATGAATCCTGCCATTCAAAAAATAAGCGGTAAATTTCATTAGGAACGAACAGGGTGTCACATGCGAGGATCTTTCATAGCAATAATCATATGAAATTCGTGACATTCTTCGGAATAGTAATAATCCATGTTCCCACGATAGCGATTTACAACTCTTTCAATAATTTTTAATCCATGTCCGTGAAGTGTCTTGTTTTCTTTTGTGGTTATTAAACGTTTCCCGGTACCGGAAAAAGGATTATTCCGACAGGAATTTACAAGTGTAATAATTGTAAATGCGGTTTGTGATTGTTGGTGGATCGCCAGTTCAATGAATGAATCAGGGATATATCTGGCAGCTTCCAGTGCGTTATCCAGTAAATTACAGAACAGGGAAGTCATATCTGTTTCGCTTAAAAATATACAGGAATCTTTTCGTATATCAGTACGAAAATCAATATTGTCTTTTCGACACTTCATCAGATATCTGCAAAAAATTGCATTCAGTAATTCGTGATTACAGAGGCGGACAGATGTTTGCAGTTCAGAGGAATTAATCAATGTGTTAATATAGGAATCTATTTTTTCTGATTCTCTATTTTGATTCAGTATGGCAATGGATTGCAAATGCTTTTTGATATCATGAATGAAACGATTTCTATTTTCTGTTTCTGTAATCAAAGTTTTATAGTATTCTGAGATATCCTGTTCCCGTTGAAGTAATAGTTGGAGACTGGCATATTCGTTACTTCTTTTTACAATATAATTATAAGTAATCACTACAGATATGTTTAACAAAAGTAACAATACGGTTGCGATTATAAGCATTTTACTTAATCCAGGTGATAGTTGTGCTTCACCAGCAAATCGAACATAACAGCAAATGAGATACATAGATGCTATCGGGGGAATGAGTAAAATCAAAGGTGGTTTTGCTGCGATGTTTTGTTGAGAATATCTTTTGATGATAATTTCTAATATCAGCATGGTTAAAGTATATAAAAATTTGCTTAAAATCGCAGGAATCATCCATATATGAAAAGCCTTTGCCAGTGAATTAAATGAGTATGAATATGGATATGGGATAATAAGAATCATAGCGCTTTCCCATAAACTCATTATGATTACGTCAATGACAGAGTGAAATGCTGCGATGTACCAGGTGGTATTATATAAAAAATATAAAAATATAAAATTCCCCAGACATAGAAAAAAGAAATTAATCATTGGATGCCCAAATTTGAAGATGGCAAAAATAGCAATATAGACGGGAACTATAAATAAGCAACGTTTCAGAACAGAACATTTAGCTATAAAAATACTGGAGCAATATTGCAAAAATATGATAGCTTCGAAAATAAATATAGAAAAAAAGAAGATATAGCTATTAATCATGTATATTACCTCAGACTTTCTAAATATAGTAAATAAGCAGATTTGAATTCCGTATATTTCCTTCTTGTGAGATAAGCGGTATATTTCCGATGAAAAAGGTAAATCAGAGAATGGTCAAAATCTGATACATGCATAAAATTTACAATAAAACTGCGGTGGGGTTGAAAAAAACTGCCGGAAGGTAGCTTTTCTTTCCACTGGGCAATGGTATGTATGGATTCATAATCCTGTGTAACTGTGTGAACAATGGTATGTCGGTTGTAAGCCTCCAGACATATAATGTCAGATACAGACACCGTATGAACAGAATGCCTTGATTCGATTGGAACATTACAATTTTCTGTACTGTATACGTGCAGAGCATCTTTCATGTTCCGGAAGAGCCGATGCTTTTCCAGTGGCTTTGAGAGATAACGAAACACATGAAAGCGCATTGCTTCGTCCAGATATTCAGCATAAGATGTAACGATAAAAATTATGATTTTTGAGTTCTGTTTTTTTAATTCCTGACCGGTGGAAATTCCGGAAAGACCAGGCATTTCAATGTCAAGAAAGACAATATCTTTTTTATCTGTATTTGCCAGCAATGATTCGCCACTGTTAAAAATCAGAAAATTCGGGCAAGAAAGATTGTTTCGTTTAAAAAATGCCTTTAAGTAAGTTAAAAGTTGTTCTGTAAATAAAATATCATCATCACAAATAGCAATTACCATTATAAATATCCCCCTATAATGATAATTATATGTGAAAGAGGATTTATTGGCAAGAAAATGGAATGAAAAGACCAAAAAGAAGATGTTTTGGTGTGAGTGTGTAGATGTTTTTTAAGAAAAATGCCAAATAAGTCAAAATAATTACCAAAATAGTTAGAAGTGTTGCAAAAAAATGAATAGTAATTTACTATAAACGTGTATAACAATCAATGAAATATTACGAGAGGAGAAAATGGCAGTTCAGAATAACAATTTGAACTGTTATGGGGAAAAATGAGCACAAAGAAAAAAAGTAAAAAAATGAACCAAAGAATAAGAAATGTATTAAATGCAGTACTATATGTAGAAGCAAATTCAACATCATCAACATTTTTGTATGAAGCAAAAACACCAAAAAAACTTTCTGAATATCGGAAAAAGAGATGATTTTCAGATGTTCAGGAAAAATAGCACAACGATTATGTTTGTCAGAAATTATTTCCGAAGATGAGTATGAGTTATATCAATATGCAGTTTTTTCAATTATGAGTACGATTATCCCATTGATCATGGTTATGACAATCGGTGGAATACTTGGTCTGATGAAAAATGGAATAGTTATGATCATACCGTTTTTGACGATAAGAAAATTCTGTGGTGGATTCCATGCAAAACGTGAATGGATCTGCATATTGTTATCAGTTATTGTTGTTACTGGTTGTATTATATTGACAACCTACTGTAAGGCTGATATATGGTTGAATGGTGGAGTGATGGGGGCTGTGTTAACGATATCAATGTTCAGCCCAGTAGTATCTGCAAACAGGGATATTCCGAAACAGGAAAGAATGATATGCAGAAAAATTGCAGTTATTTTGACAGTGATATCTGCGAGCATTTATTTCGTATTGAGATTTTGGGGTTATAATCAGTTTGCTGTATGTATTGCTGTTGGAGTCATATTAACAGCTGTTTTACAGGATCTTGCATGGATACAGACAAAAATAGCACTTAGAAATCAGGCGATTATCGAAAGATAATCGCCTTTTTTGGGCAAATATGTAGATAGAAAATAATTGATTGACCAAAAACAGGTGGAAAATGTCGTTTCATGTACAGGAGATTGTTATTTGTTCAAAATTTTGTATAGTAAAAATATCATTGATGTTATACATAAAAAGCTAATTAATGTTATGAGGAGAGGTAAAAGATTATGGCTATTCGAAAAAGTATTATTGGTATGTTAACAGGTACATTAATGATGTCATTGTGTGTAATTCCAGCGTTTGCAACTTCATCAAAAAGTACAAGTGTGGATGGATATACACTGTATAAATATTTGAACCGTGGGACATCTTCTGCAACTGCAATTACTCAGTATCCATATGGTAGCAATTCCTGGATATCATCAATTAAATATGTAACGGTAACTATTACCTGTAAAAATGGTAGCACGAATAAAACTGTAACTGAAAGTGCTACAGCAGTAACGAATCAGGCATATGATTCTAAAAAGGCAACGGCTGTGGCGAAACGTCCGTCGACAGCTTATACTATTACAGATGCTAAATCGACACATAAACTTACTATGGTGGGGGCAACAAAAGACAGTGATGTGTTAACGGATTAAGAGATTGCTGAAATTGTATACTGATTATTAAGATGAGTCAGAGTTGGAAAGAGACATTGAGTCTCTTTCCACTATGAAGATACAGGAGGCGATATGAAAAAAATAAATATGCTACTTATTTTTTTGGGAGTGGCAGGAGCTGTTTGTGGATTTTGTGGGTGTGGAACAACTAAGGTAGATAATACAGATGCTTGTGTTTATTGGAATAGTATTGGTCTTGGATATATGGATGAAGATGGATATTATTTTTTAAACAATGAGGGGATGTTGTATTATTTTGATATTTCTGCGAATGTAACTGTTCCGGTATGTGATAAAGCAGAATGTAAGCATCAACCTTTAGATTATAATGAATCAAATACTGCAAAATGTAATGCACAGTTAGATTGTCTGTATAATGGTTTTTCGGTATATAAGAACAAAATATATTATTATAAGTCCGGAAAAGAATTAAACAGGATGGAACTTCATGCCAGAGATTTGAATGGATCAAATGATAAAAAAATAGCAACATTAAAAGCAAATAATCCGGAGTGTGAGGGCATATTTTATGCGAACAAGCTGTTGACAGTAGGCATATTCTATGCAAGTGAGTCATTTGACCCAGAAACAAGACAGAGCGAAGATTCATATTTGAAATTGTTTTTGATTGATTTGGAAACGGGTGAAACAAAAGAGGTGGATCGGTCAACACTGATTCATAATGATTATGCATATGGAATGCGTAAAGGTGCGGGTGGAAAAATTTATTATTATCGTATGCAGGATAATCAATTTTACAATGTAGATATAAATACCGGTGAATCTAAAATAGAAGATGTACTGATTGATGATGTGGCATTTGACGGAAGCCAATTTGATAAAGAAAAAGGGGTAGGAAAGAGGTATACGTTGTTTCGTGGAGATTATTGTTTTGGAGAGTCTATTGAGACTGGGAAAACAGTGTATTTTAGGTTAAATCTTTTGAATGGAGACATTGCTAATTATTTAGAAAAAGAATCTATAGGAGAATATAAAGATTTTGTGGGAGATCCGCTTACTGGAAATGATGTGTATTATATTCAAAAGAATTTTGAACATCCAGAGAATAATAAAATATTTATATGTGATATTAATAAAAATGAATTAATAGAACTGGGAGGAAAATTTATAACAGATCCCGGATACAATACCCCATTTTTATGGACAGATACAGGGGCAGTTTTTGATTATCGATTTACAGACAGTGATTCGTTTGAATATCGGTATATTTCAAGGAAAAATCTAATGGAAGGAAAAGATAGTTATCAAAAAATTTATGAACAAATACAATAGGAGCATTTAATGAAAAGAAAAAAGATTATTAGCTTGCTGTTATTTTGTGTATTTCTTAGTATACTCATCGGTTGTAAAAACGAAAAAGATAAATCGAAAGAAAATGAAAATAGTTGTGTAATCACTCTTGTATCCGATGAAAAATCAAAATTAATAGAAGAACTGGATAATATTAAACAAACAGAATCTCTAATAGTGTATGTTTCAAATTCATATAGCAAGGATACCGTTGATACATTAAATGATTTGTTAAAAGAAAACGGCTATGATTTTACAGTGCAGTTCCGTATTATTCCAATGGAAATACAGATAAGTGAGGATTGGATAGATGTCGTACTGGCAATGAAAGAAAATGGGATTGAAGCAGATGTTCTTCCATTTTGGTTAAGTGACATAAAGCAGGCTGTGAAAAATGAACTGGTAGAGAGCATAGATGCGATTTATTCAGAAAATGAAAGAGAAAGATTGGAAAAGGCACTCTCTTCGAGATTCTGGGAACTTACTTCTGTATATGGTGAAAATTATGGAATTGGAAATCTATATGCGCCAGCTCCTTATGGATGGGCTGTTAATAAGTCTATTATGGAGAAATATGGTTTGACATATGAAACAATAAACAAACCTATTTGGGAGTTGGAAGATATATTTAAGATGGTTGCTGAAGGAGAAGCGAATAATAGCAATTTCACAGTATTTTCTTTTGTACCAGGATATATGGATTATTATATTCCGGTGATTTTGCCTGATCCATCCCTTCCAATCGGATTTTGGACATCAACAGATACAGGTGAGATTTCGGTCTCTAATATATTTGAAACCAATGAAATGCAAAGCGTAATAAGCGTATTAAATAAATATGATGAAAACGGCTATTTAAGAGTTTCGGGTATTCAATCAGAAGAAAATAATTTTTTTATGCAAACAGATTATAATGGTTTTCCAATTTTTAGAAGAGATAAATGTGATACATGGACGAATCATAATGGAATAGATTTAGTCAGGGCAAATTATTATAGACATACAGATTACGATTTAATAGCAGAGATGCAGACAATTCCGACATGGAGTACGAATAAAGCGAAGACAGCAGAATTGTTGACATTTTTATTCACTAACAAGGAAGCAGCAGAATTATTGATGGAAAAAAATGAATTGGATGAAGATTGCGAAGAGCGGATGTATCAAAGAAATTTGAGTAATGCGTTAATTACTTTGAAAATGGCACCATATGAAGATGCTGATAAAAAGAATCTAAATGATAATGAATTAAAGGATGTTGCGGTTGTTAATCTTATCGGATTCCAATTTGATGATACAAATGTCAGAAGTCAGGCAAATGCTGTTAGAAATATTTATCAGGAGCATTATGGATTGGAAAAGTTATATATGCACCGTACTTGTGGAAATGATGATATGAGCTGGCAGGAGTATGAGAATTTATACATTGAAAAGTTGAAAGAATGTGGAATTGATGATGTGGTTAAGGAGATGAATCATCAGATAGAGGAGTTTCTGAAAAATGAAAATAAAAATATGTGATTTGTCAAAAAAATATGGGGAAAAACTGGCACTGGATCATTTTACCGCTGAATTTGGAAAAGGAGTTTATGGATTGCTTGGACCAAATGGTGTTGGAAAAAGTACTTTGATGAATATTATGGTAGGGAATCTTGAAGCATCGAGTGGTTTTATTAGTTTTGATGGTACAGATATACGGAAAATGGGAAAAGAGTACCGTAGGTTGCTTGGATATATGCCACAACATCAAAGATTGTATCCTACTTTCAACGGAATGGAGTTTCTTAGATATATGGCTATCTTAAAAGATATTCCCAAAAACAAGATTTCTGAAAGAATTGACTGGGCTGCTTATCAGGTGAATTTGCAGGATGAATTGAATAAGAAACTTTATATGTATTCAGGCGGAATGAAACAACGAATTCTTCTGGCAGCAGCTGTCCTGAATAAACCTCAGATTTTGATATTGGATGAACCGACGGCCGGTCTTGATCCGAGGGAGCGTATTCGAATTCGAAATTTGATTTCTGGAATAGCAGCAGAACGATTTGTTTTAATTGCTACACATGTTGTCTCTGATGTGGAACATATTTCTAATGAAATTATTTTAATGAAGAATGGAAAAATTCTTCGAAAAAATATGATTGTGAATCTTACAAATGAGGTAAGGCCTTATGTTTTTGAAATGAATGTGCCGATAAGTAAACTTGGACAAATTGAAAAAAATTATCAAGTGTCTAATATTTTGAGTGATGGACAGTGTGCAAGAGTGAGGATAATAGCGAACAGGAAGCCGGAAAGTAAGAGTGTGGTTAATGCGATTCCTACACTAGATGAGGTTTATTTGTATCATTTTGGATGATGTATTGGAAATTTTGTACATAGTATAAGTGGAGAAGGAGTATGAATCTTTTTTCGTTTGAAATTCGTAAATTAATCCGGCAAAAAAATGTATGGATGCTGTTGATCATATGCTTGGTTTTAAATATTGTTTTTTTGTATAAAACTGAGCAGATGAAGTATTCTTATACACCAAAAATGTATTGTGTATTGCAAGATGAGTTAAATACGATTCCGGAAGAGAGAGCTTATGAATGGTTGGTTCATCGAAAAAATAAACTGGAAGAGTATTTACAATCAGCACAATATATAGAAACCGGAAAAATGACAGACGAAATCTGTCTATATACTGCTAATGAATGGCAGGAATTGGAACTGTTAAAAGATGTAATAGAGGACAGGAAGAAAGCACTTGATTATGATACATATATCATGGATATAAAGCAGAGTGCACAGACGATGCTTAATGTATCAATTTTTAAGCAAACATCTGGATTTACGGAAAAAAATATATTAAAAACACAACGTGATTTTTCAAAATTGAATGTACGTGTTATGAACTATGAGGATACGCGGGCAATTACAATGGCGACAGGTTTTTTGCCGACAGATTTATTGGCTGTAATTATGTTAGCGATTTTCGCGTTTTTTTTGGTTTTATATGAAAAAGAACAAGGAAATTTTCAACTGGTTTGTTCTACTGTAAAGGGAAGAACGGACAGTTTACGAATAAAAAGTATCGTTTTTTTTGTTTGTATACTTATTGTTTTTATATGTTTATATGGGGAAAATTTTATATTTTCAGGGATAATGTACAATTATGGAAATATGAATTTACCGATACAAGTAGTCGGAAGCTATCAAACTTGTATATTATCGATTTCAATTTTACAATATCTGTTGTTATTTTCAGTACTAAAAATATTAGTTTATACATTTATAGGATATGTAATATTTGGAATGTGTATGGCATTTCAACATAGCATAAAAGTAATAGTGGTATTCATGCTACTATTTGGAGTAACTATTGGCTGTTATTATCTGATTCCTGATAATGTTGCATTATTCTCGTTAAAGTATTTGAATCTGTTTTATTTTTTACATACAGATGATGTTTTGATGCAGTATAAAAATGTTAATATTTGTAACAGGCCAATTGAGATTATACCCATGATGATAATAATATGTTTCATAGGAATTTTGCTTTGTCTATTATTCTCTTTCCAGTGTATGACAAATGGTAAAGTATTGGATGCTGGTAAATGTGGTCTGGTTGGATTGAAAAACTATAGTAAAAATAATTTTTGCAGATATAATTCTGTTTTGAAATTTGAATATGTTAAAATTATAAAAAAAACAGGTATGATATTCATATTGATCTTATTTGGAATCATACAATGCATACGAATAGACAAATATTCTTTTGATCAGGATGAAAATGAAAGCTATTATCGAATATATATGGAATACCTTGAAGGACCGATTACAAGGGAAAAAGATCAGTATGTTCAGGAAGAAACATTAAGATATGATCAGTTATTGAAACTTAGTGAACAGCAGCTTTCAAATCAGAAGTTTGTAGAATGGCAACAGAAAATATTACCATATCAGGGATGGATAAGGGCAGAACAAGAGTATACAAGAGTGAAAGAATATAATGCAGTAGATAGTGACAGGCATTTAGAAGTGGTTTATGACGGTGGGTATAAGCAGTTAATGGGTGAAAATGTCAGAATGGATTTATATGCCATTTGTATAATGGGGATTTTAATGTCTTTGTGTATTAGTTCTGTATTTAGTGGTGATAGTAGCATTGGGATGGATCTATTGATTTCTACCACAGCAGCTGGAAGAAGAGATACAAAGTATGCAAAATTAAAAGTGACATTTTTTACGGCAATTATTATATTTATACTTGCCTATGGAGCAGATTTTTATAAAGTATATAAAAAAATTGGATTATCGGCATGGACGGCACCATTACAAAGTATATCAATATATGATTCTGTTTCATTAAATATAAAAATATGGCAATATTTGTTGCTTATGTATGTCATAAAGTTTATAGGGATGCTAATCGTAGCGAGTATAATTTTGATTTTATCAAAAAAATGCAGAAATACTTTTTGTACAATGATATTTGCACTGCTATTGATAGTTTTACCAGTAGTAATGAATCTTGTAGGCGTAGATGCTGTTGGGAAAATTTCATTGATCCCATTACTTCGGGGAAATGTATTACTGAATCATATTATTTGCGGAAATAACTTCTGGGTATAATACAGTTCGGAAAAATACAAAAAAATCATTTCAAATATAGAAATCCGGCATTGAGACAGCAGCCATAGATGTGCTATACTAAGGAAAATCATGAGCAAGTAGCGAAAGCGGATTGCGAATGTCCGCTTTACACAAAGAACATAGTAGAGAGGTAAGGAAAATGAAGAAGTATGGATTTGGTGTTGACGTAGGCGGAACAACCTGTAAAATCGGATTTTTTGAGAACTCCGGCAATATGCTGGACAAATGGGAGATTAAAACTAATACAGAAAATCACGGTGCCTCCATTCTGGATGATATTGTGGCATCCTTAGAGAATAAACTGGCAGATGCCGGTATCAGCAAAGACGAGGTAGAGGGTGTCGGAATCGGTGTTCCGGGTCCGGTTAAAAATGACAGTGTCGTATGTGAATGTGTCAATCTCGGATGGGGTACATTCGATGTGGCAGAGACACTTTCTGAGAAAATCGGTCTGCCGGTAAAAGTAGGAAATGATGCAAATGTAGCTGCCCTCGGTGAGATGTGGAAAGGCGGCGGCCAGGGATGTCAGAACGGTGTCATGGTCACACTTGGAACCGGTGTCGGCGGCGGAATTATTATTAACGGTTCTATCGTTGGCGGTGTACACGGTGCCGGTGGAGAGATCGGTCATATGAAAGTATCTGAGACAGAGACGGAGACCTGCGGATGTGGAAAACGCGGATGCCTGGAGCAGTATGCGTCAGCAACCGGTATTGTACGTCTGACAAAACAGCGCCTGGCAGCAGATGATGCCAAGACCAGCCTGCGAAGTCTTCCGGAAGTGACCGCAAAGGATGTTTTTGATGCGGCAAAAGCCGGGGATGCAGTAGCACAGGAACTGGTGGAAGAAGTAGGAAGAATTTTAGGCGGAGCACTTGGTTCTATCGCTGTTGTAATAGATCCTGAGATGTTTGTTATCGGCGGTGGTGTGTCCAGAGCCGGACAGATCCTGCTGGATGCCGTGCAGAAATATTTTAAGGAGCGTGTATTCAAATCCTGCCAGGAGACAAAATTTGTACTTGCTTCTCTTGGAAATGATGCCGGAATGTATGGCTGTGCAAAAATGATTTTTAATGCGTAAAAGCTTGTTGGCTGTGTAAAGGGCAAATCTGAAGCAAAAATCCAGACAGACATGGATGATTTTGCTTTCAGATTTGCCTTTTTTACTTGATGGCACTGCGTGCCGCACTATGAATTATTAAAAATTAAATCCTAGCCAGGAATACCACAAATAAGACATCAAAAAAGCCTGTCCAATGGACAGGCTTTTTTGATTGTTTGTTGAGAGTTGTAAAAAAGTGATTTTGAAATT
>OHAC01003468.1_pt1 | contig 11025 bp, 9 predicted proteins | sample 1577051 | NCBI WGS metagenome assembly OHAC01 (sample SAMEA3541499, study PRJEB24748) | human gut metagenome | biome: human gut; feature: human-associated habitat; material: faeces | place: China | collected 2012 | reverse complement strand
TCTATTATATAATTTGCAGCGCAGTTTGTAAATCCGGAAGTCATTCTTGTTTTTTGCACAGCGGGTTGCTACAATATGGATAAAAGGAAACTGTTCAGCAGACCTGTGCCTTTGCTGCACGGATATGCGGATGAACAGTTACGATAAAAGCAGGATGTCAGGGGGGAGAAGATGGCAACGATCATCGATGTTGCAAAACTTGCAGGAGTGTCACAGGGAACAGCGTCGAATGTTTTAAACGGTAAGGGAAATGTCAGCAGCGAAAAAATCCGTGCGGTGGAAGAAGCAGCGCGCAGGCTGGGCTATACGATAAATGAAAGGGCCAGGATTCTTCGCAAGGGAAGCGGAAATATCATCTGTGTGATCGTCCCTTCCATGGAAAACCGGAATTATCGGGATTTTTATTATTGCCTGAAAAATTATGCAGAGGTCCGGGGGTTTATTGTAGAGTTATTGGTTACAAATAATAATCGCAAAAGCGAATATGATATGCTCCAGAGAGCTAAGGCAGTGATGGCATTTGGAGTTGCAGCAGTCACCTGCATGAATCAGGAAGAGTGCAGGGAAGCCTATGCCGGATTTGAAAACCTGTGTTTTGTCGAACGGCACGGGGCAGAACATTATCCGTATTTTGGATTTGATTATGAACTGGCAGGAAAACGGATTGCTGAAAAAGTGATCTCAGAGGATTTTCATCGCATTGCAGTCATCACAGATTCCATGCGCTTTTCCAATGAGCATGATTTCAGCAGAGGACTGTGCAGCCGGTTCCGTGGTGGAAAAGTAAAATATACACATATTACAACAGATAACCGCCGTGTTTCTCATTCCATGATCGATCTTTTGATGAAGGAAGAGGATTATGATGCTGTGGTGACAAGCAATATACGGTTTGCAGAAAAAATCCGGCATGTGGTGGAGAATTTTTCTCTTGAGCAGCCAATTCCGATTTTTACGCTATCTTCCGTGACGTCACTTCCGGAGCAGGATTACCGGAAATATGAACTGAATTACGGCCTGCTGGGGCGGGCTGTTGCAGAAACACTCATTGGAGAAAGCGGTGAGAAGCAGGCACAGCCGGAACAGCTTTTTGAAAATGATGGATTTCGCCTGTGGAATCAGATGGAGTGTGGCAGCAGGCCGGTAAAGCAGCTGCGCATCCTTACGATTGACAGCCCGGAGACTATGATCTTAAAGGGACTCGCAAGGCTTTATACAAAAGAAACCGGTACACAGATCCTGTTTGATGTCTATGCTTATGACGATATTTATGAACAGTTTCTAAAAGCAGAGAAAAAGGATGTCTATGATATTTTCCGCCTGGATGTTACCTGGCTGTCGTGGCTGGCGGAGCGCATTCTGGTGCCGCTGGACGAAATTGACGCAGACATTGGCTCCTGCTACCAGGAATATATTCCGTCTCTGATCAAAAAGTATTCTGTGGTGCACGGCAGAGCCTATGCGCTTCCGGTTACACCGAGCACGCAGCTTCTGTTTTACAGAAAGGATCTCTTTGAAAACACTGCCGTGCGGAGACTTTACAGCGAAACGTATCATTCAGAACTGAAGGTGCCGAAAAGCTTTACAGAGTACAATCAGATTGCAGAATTTTTTGCGGAAAATGAACATCTGGAGCAGAATTACTATTCAAATCTGACATTGGGAAATCTGGGTGTTACGGCAACGGAATTTCTGACAAGGCTGTTCAGCCATAAAAAGCATCTTTATGAAAAGGACGGAAGAGTGGTGATCAATGACCAGGCTGGAATTCAGGCCCTCGAGGAGTTGGTGACGGCAAAACGGTATTCTGACAAGAAGGTTGTCAGATGGTGGACGACCTCAGCAAAGGATTTTGCGGAGGGGAAGCTGGCCATGATGATCAATTTCAGTAACTATGCATCAGAAATTCTGGGATCAGGCTCCAGGGTTGTCGGTAATATCGGAGTGGCCATGGTGCCGGGACGCAATCCAATCTATGGCGGAGGCACGATTGGCATTTCGAAAAACAGCAGCTGCAAGCAGGATGCGCTTGCTTTTATAAAGTGGCTGACCAGCGACCCGGTGGCTTCTGGCATGGCAGCTCTGGGAAGTGTTTCTCCCAGCATCAAAACATACAGTAAATATCATATTATTGATGTTTTTCCATGGCTGGAGTTGTCAAAGGATTGTTTCGGCAAATCCCATACCCAGAGGATTCCGGCAGATTCTGACAAGACATTTAATGAGACAAAGTTCTTAAATATTCTTGGTATGGCGGTGGAAAATGTACTGATGGGATTTTTGCCGGTGGAGGAATCCCTAAACCGGGCCCAGCAGCTGGTAGATGAAGAAATTAACACAGCTGTTTAGCAGTACGTGGCGCAAAGAGAGCAGAACAATGAAAAGAAAGGTTCTGCTCTCTTTTTTGTCTGTCGGGCAGCGATCATGCCGTATATTAAATGATGCAAATTATAACGTTATAATATTTACTTACATTTTACCGGGATTTTATCAAAAACAAGAGAAAACCATGATAGGATAAGGACGAAACAGGGTACGGAATATTGTCGAGAAGTTTCGAGATGGCGCCAGATAGATTCAGAAAATGGACATATTTTTATACTGTTTACAAAGTTGCCAGGAAAAGACGTGAAAAAACCACAATAAAAGAGAAAAAGAAAATGAAAAAAGAAGCAAAATACACAAGTATAAGATTGACACGTTTCAAAAAGCAGTGTATGATTGGATTATCAAATACAGGGAGGGTTTTACAATGAAAAAAAGAATGTTAGCAATGGCACTGATTACAGCAATGGGCGCAAGCCTTCTGGCAGGCTGCGGCGGTAAAAGCAGCTCTGACGGTACAACCGCGGCAGCTGCAGACAGCAGTGCGGCAGAAGAATCTTCCGAAACAGCATCTGAAGCAGCTTCTTCGGATGCATCCGGTGAAAAACTGGTTGTCTACACCAACAGCGGCACCGACGGACGTTCAGAGTATCTGATCGAGAAAGCGAAAGAGGCAGGCTTTGATATTGAGGTGGTTGCGCTGGGGGCATCTGAGGTTACCGAGCGAATGATCGCTGAGAAGAATAACCCGCTTTGCGATGTTACCTTTGGCCTGAATAATATCGAGTACGAAAAATTAAAAGCCAATGGTCTTTTACAGCAGTGGAAGCCGGACTGGACAGACGGAGTCGACCAGAGCCTGATCGATCCGGAGGGATATTATTATCCGATCACAACAACACCTCTGGTTCTGATGGGAAATGCAGATTTCAGTCCGATGCCGGAGGATTGGACAGATCTGGTCAAAGATGAATATAAGGGACTGTATCAGCTACACCGTTTGGGAGGAGGAACTGCAAAGACTGTATTTGCCAGCATCATCAGCCGTTATCCGGATCCGAACGGTGATCTGGGAATCTCTGACGAGGGATGGGAAATCGCTTCTAAGTTCCTGGGTAATGCGCACAACATCGTAGACAGTGGTGAAGATGCAATCGGTAATGTTATCAACGGAAGCTTACCGTTAGATGAGCACTGGGCATCTGGTGTTCTTCAGGAACAGAAAGCGCGTGATTATAAATTCCAGATCATGACTCCGGAGGTTGGCGAGCCGTTTGTCGTAGAGTCTTTGGCAATTTCTTCCGGAACCAAGAAGTACGATACCTGTGTTGCATTTTTAAACTGGCTGGGAAGCTCTGATGTTCAGCTTGACTGGTCTAACCATTATGGAACCATTCCGTGCCAGAAAGAAGCACTGGCTCAGGTATCTGACGACATCAAGGAAATGATGGAAATTCTGAAGCCGCAGGATCTTGACTGGAGCTTTATCGCTGAAAATGTGGACTCCTGGGTTGAGAAAGCGGAACTGGAATACGTGCAGTAATAATAAAAAATGCAGAGTGCCTGGATGAGAGCGAAAACACAGGCGGCACTGCCGGAAACATAGTTAGGAGAACACCATGATAAAATATGAAAATATCGAAATTAAATATGGAGATTTTGTGGCCATTGACAATCTGAACCTTGACATCAGAGAAGGAGAATTCTTTACCTTTCTTGGACCGAGCGGTTGCGGAAAAACGACATCTTTAAGAGCACTGGTTGGCTTTCTGACTCCGTCAAAGGGGAAGGTTTATGTGGGAGACAAAGACGTTACGAATCTCCCGGTCGAGAAAAGAAATATTGGCATGGTGTTCCAGAGCTATGCACTTTTTCCGACAATGACGGTATATGACAATATCGCGTTTGGCATGAAGGTCAAAAAGCTGACCCGGGAGGAAATCGACCGGAAGGTGCATGAGGTTGCAGCCAAGATCAAGATCACGGAGGAGCAGCTGCGCAAAAACGTGGCTGATCTGTCCGGTGGTCAGCAGCAGAGAGTGGCGCTGGCCAGAGCTATTGTACTGGAGCCCAAAATCCTCTGTCTGGATGAGCCGTTGTCCAACCTGGATGCGAAGCTGAGAATTGACATGCGAATGGAACTGAAGCGTCTTCAGAAGGAACTCGGAATTACAACCTTATATGTCACCCACGATCAGGAAGAGGCACTGACATTGTCTGACCGGATTGCAGTCTTTAACAATGGTTATGTAGAACAGGTTGGAACCCCTTATGAGATCTATAACGAATCAAAAAGTGAATTTGTATGTGATTTCATCGGGGATATCAACCGTATGCAGAAGGAGCTTCTGGAAGAAATCAACCGTCAGTCAGCAAGAAAGCTTGATACCGGGAAAACCGGATTTGTGCGGATTGAGCGATGTATCGGAGAACCAAAAGAGGGTTATGCCCATCTTACCGGACTGGTTGAAGAAGCAGAGTTCAATGGTGTGCTGACCAAATATGTTCTGAAATGCTATGGTCAGAGGCTTAAATATCTGGAAAAGAATGACGGACGCAGATTGTACACAGAAGGCGAGCAGATGGATTTGTATGTCAATGCGAATGACATCATGCAGTTTTAGGAGGGATATTTATGGCTAAATTCAGGGGAAAAATCCAGGATGGAACGATAGATATTCCCGGTCTGATCATAAAAATCGCTCTGATCTGGTTTATTCTTACATTTCTGGTGTTTCCGAATGTGAATCTGCTTTTGCGGGTATTTATAAAAGATGAACACTTTACTCTGGAAGCAGTTTCTAAGATCATGCGCTCAGCCAGGGCAATGAAGAGCTTGAAAAACAGTTTTATCCTGGCAATCGCATCGATCATTACGGTGAATATTTCCGGTATTCTGATCGTGCTGTTTACGGAATATTTTGACATCAAAGGTGCTAAAATCCTGAGTATGGGATTTATGACTACTCTGATCTACAGTGGTGTCGTTCTTGTTACCGGATATAAATTTGTGTATGGCTCCACCGGAATTATTACGAAGGTGCTGCTGCAGATTTTTCCGAACCTCAATCCAAACTGGTTTACGGGTTTTGGAGCGGTATTGTTTATCATGACCTTTTCCGCCACATCGAATCATATGATGTTTCTGACGAGTGCCATACGGGGACTCGATTATCATACGATCGAAGCGGCAAAAAACATGGGTGCGTCTCAGCGTACGATCCTGTTTAAAGTCGTTCTGCCGACGATGAAGCCGACCATCTTTGCCATTACGGTCCTGACCTTTATCGCGGCACTCAGCACGATGTCCGGACCTCTGATCGTGGGCGGACCGGATTTCCAGACCATTAATCCGATGATCAAAACCTTTGCTAATATGACAGGTTCCCGGGATATCGCCGCTTTGCTTGCCATCATCCTGGGTCTTGCAACAACCGTTCTTCTGGCAATCATGCAGCATATTGAGAAAAAGGGTAATTTCATTTCTGTTTCCAAGACCAAAGCGCGGATGGAAAAACAGAAGATTGAGAATCCGGTACTGAATGTACTGGCTCATATCACAGCATATGTGATGCTGGTCATCTATATGCTCCCGATCTTAAATGTACTGGTGTTTTCCTTTACCGATGGCCTGACCATTAAGACCGGTCAGATCCGGAAGGATTCCTTTACGCTGGAAAATTATGCCAAGCTGTTTCGGTCTCCGGCCGCATTCAAACCATATCTCGCGAGCGTGGTATATTCCCTTCTGGCGGCACTGGCTGTTGCGGTAATCTGTATTGTGGTGGCCCGTATTGTGACAAAGGCAAGGAAAAAATATGATAGGCTTTTTGAGATTTTCATTCTGATTCCATGGCTGCTTCCGTCTACGATGATCGCACTTGGACTTATGATGACCTACGATGAACCGAGATTTCTGCTCGCAGACAAAGTACTGGTGGCTACTCCGGTGATTCTGCTGATTGCGTATATCATCATCAAGATTCCGTTTTCTTACCGTATGATCCGCGCGGGCTTTATCGGACTGGACGGCAACATGGAGGAAGCAGCTCAGGTTATGGGAGCAAAACCATTTTATACAATGCGCAAGGTAATTCTTCCGATCCTTATGCCGATTGTTCTGTCTGTGATCGTTCTCAACTTTAATGGATTGTTATCGGAGTACGATTTGTCGGTATTCCTGTATCATCCCTCCTATCAGCCGCTTGGCATTGTGATTAAAATGGCCACGGATGAGACAGCAACGATCGATGCCCAGGCTATGGCATTTGTATACACAGTAATCCTGATGATCATTTCTACGATTGCCCTGTGGCTTGGCCGATATCATGGAATCCAGACCATAAAATCATTTTTTGCAAAAGAAAACAGCAGGAGGAAAGCATCATGAAATCAATAAAAGAGCTGAGACAGGAAAAGGGAGTATTGGTTGCGGCCCATAGAGGAACGAGCGCAGGAAATATTCCTCCGAACTCCATTGCAGCGTTTGATATTGCCCTGAAGGAGGGTGCAGACATTCTGGAGATGGATCTCTTTCAGAGTGCGGATGGTGAAATTTTTGTATTCCATACCGGAATGGAGCCAAGTCATCTGGATCATCATATCAAGATTGAAACCTACACGGCAGCAGAGATTAAGCAGATGCGTCTGTGCAACTGTGATCTGATCGAAACCTTTCTTCCGGTCAATACCTTTGACGAGGTGTTGGAGCATTTAAAGGGAAAATGCAAAATGAATCTGGATCGAAGCATCGGCATCATTGAGCCTGTCATGAAAATGGTGCGCAGACATGGAATGGAAGACCAGATCCTGATGAAGAGCGATCCTTCGGAGCAGTCTCTGAAGCTGATCGAAGCATATGCACCGGATATCGATTATATGCCGATCTTTATGGAGGAGGACCATGCTTCAGAGAAAATCGAAAAAATGAAGATTCATTATGCCGGAGCAGAACTTGTGTTTAAGACAGAGCAATCACCGATCGTGCAGGAAGCCTACCTGGAAGAACAGAAGAAGAAAGGTCGTGTTTTATGGGGCAACGCGATTTTGTATTCCAGCCGTGTGCCGCTGGCGGGAGGGCATTCCGATGATATTTCACTGCTGGAAGATCCGGCTCAGGGATGGGGATGGCTTGCTCAGAAGGGCTTTGATATTATCCAGACAGACTGGACCATGCATTGTGTCAATTATCTCAGGGAAAATAATTATCGGAAGTGATAAGGTATGAAGTTAAATTTTTTGGGCTGTGGTTCCGCGTTTAATCCGTTGGATGGAAACACCAGTGCATACTTTACGATCGGAAGAAAGCTGTACATTGTGGATGTTGGAGAAAGTGTTTTTCTGAAGCTGTATCAGAAAGATCTTCTGAGACAGTATGATGAAATCCTGATTTTGATCACGCATCTGCATGCAGATCATGTGGGAAGTCTGCCGTCGCTTATTTCATATGCATATTATGTGCTGGGAAAAACGGTGATGGTCATGCATCCTGATCCCGGGCTGTGGCAGCTTCTGGATCTGATGGGGATTGACCGCGCGGCCTATCACCGGCTGGAGTGCCATGCTCTGGAAGATGGTAAGTTAAACATCAATGCGGTTCCGGTCAGACATGCAGATGACATGCGCTGTTATGGCTATGTGATCGAGTGCGACGGGGAGAGCATATATTACAGTGGGGATTCCTATGAAATTCCGGAATCCATTCTTCAAAAATTCCGAAATAGAGAGATCATCCGGATTTATCAGGATACTGCGGAATTTTCTTCCGGCCATCGCTCGCATTGTCCATTAGAAGAACTGGAGCGCGATATTCCGGAAGATCTGAGGAAATATGTGTACTGTATGCATTTTACAACAGATTTCACGGAAAAATTAAAGACAATGGGATTTTGCCAGGTCATGCAGCCGGTGAAAATCTGAACAGGAAAATCCTCCGGACGTTCAAGTTCGGAGGATTTTCTTGTTTTTTTTCAGGATGACCCTTATAATGATTCTGAAATGTTGGAACAAACAGGAAAGAGAGATTTACGATATGAACAGCATGCAGATTCCTGCCCATGTGGAGCAGATCATCCGGACCTTAAACAGCCACGGCTACGAAGCCTTTGCGGTGGGCGGCTGTGTGCGTGACACACTCTTAGGAAGAACGCCGGGAGACTGGGATATTACAACCTCGGCAAGACCGGAGCAGGTAAAGGCCTTGTTTCGCCGCACCATCGATACCGGTATCCAGCATGGAACGGTGACCATCATGCTGGACCGCACCGGCTACGAGGTAACGACTTACCGCATCGACGGGGAGTATGAGGATGGCCGGCATCCGAAACAGGTGGAATTTACTTCTGACCTTCTGGAGGATCTGCGGCGGAGGGATTTTACCATCAACGCTATGGCTTACAGCCATGAAACCGGGATTGTAGATGCCTTTGATGGCATGGCAGATTTAAAAGCGCACCGGATCCGCTGCGTGGGCAATGCCATGGAGCGTTTTACGGAGGACGCACTCCGTATTCTCCGGGCCATCCGTTTCTCTGCCCAGCTGGATTTCGAGATTGAAAAGGAAACCTTTGATGCCATTTCCGTGATCGCGCCAAATCTGGCCAAGGTCAGCAAGGAGCGTATCCAGATGGAGCTGACCAAGCTTCTTTGCTCCGACCACCCGGAAAAGATCCGTGAAGTTTATGAGACCGGAATCAGCACCTATGTATCACCGGTGTTTGCACAGCTTGACTGGAAGCAGGCACGGATATCGGCAGAGCTTCCAAAGGAAAAGTATGTGCGCTGGGCAGCTTTCCTTCGCTGCGGCAAGGGACCGGAGCAGGCAGTGCAGGTGCTTCGCGACTTAAAGCTAGACAATGACACGATCTCCAAGGTGAAGACACTGGTTACCTGGGCCGGTGTGGTGCCGGAAGCTTGTGAGGTGGAGGTGCGCCGCATGATGAGCCGCATGGAGCCGGAGGTCTGGGACAGTCTGATGGATTTAAACGGATATGGACCGGAAATCCGCACGCTGGTGGAAACCATCCGTGAGCGTGGTGACTGTCTGGGCTTAAAAGAGCTTGCCGTCAAGGGACAGGACCTGATCGCAGCAGGGGTAAAGCCAGGAAAAGAGATGGGATCCATGCTGCACGGGCTTTTAGAGCATGTGCTGGAAAAACCGCAGGATAATGAAAAGGAGACGCTGCTTGGCATAATCCGGAAATCCATTTCATAGGTTGGAGAAAACGTTACATTACTGTTCACGAAAGGCGTGGCAGCAATGAAGGTTTGGTCCGGAGTTTTGGGGGACTGCCGGATTGCCGCATATGAAGTGGAGGGGTGAGCGTGATCGACAGTTATCTGGAGGTTTTAAAGCAGTACGAAGGAGAAGCAATAAGCGTACGGCGCGGACGTGGGGCCTGGATCTGTGAGTATCCGGATGGACTCCGGCTTCTGAAGGAATACCGGGGAACACAAAAACGCCTGGAGTTTGAGAGTGCGGTGCAGGAGGAGCTATTGCAGATGGCAGTCTGCCGGGTAGATAGTTATGTGAAAAACCGGGAAGACGGGCTGATGACAGCTGGGCCGGATGGGGTAAAGTATGTTTTAAAGAACTGGTTTTCTGAGCGCGAATGCAGTCTGCGTGACCGGAAGGAGATCCTTTTTTGTATTCGCCAGATCGCTGCGCTTCACAAGACACTCCAGAAGATTCTGTGGCGGGAGGAATGGAGCCTTGGCTCCACGGTGCTGCCGGCGCTTTCAGAGGAAATGGCGCGTCACAACCGGGAAATGAAGCGGGTGCGGAATTTTATCCGCACGAAACGAAAGAAAACAGAATTTGAATTACGTGTCATGCAGAACTTTGATGAGTATTACCATCAGGCACTGCATGCAGAAAAAGGGCTGGAGCCGCTGGATCACGATCAGGCGGGAAACCGGCTCTTTTTGTGTCATGGAGATTTAGACCAGCATCACATCCTGCTTTTGCCAGAAAGCCAGACAGCGGCATTTACCGGGTTTAGCCAGATGCATCTGGGACGTCAGATGAGCGATCTGTACCGTTTTATGCGGAAAGTCATGGAAAAGCATGGCTGGGATGAATTTTTGGGATATGCCATGCTGGAGGCCTATAATGCTGTGCTGCCTATGACGGAGGATGACCGGAACTATCTGTATTTCCTGTTTTTATATCCGGAAAAATACTGGAAACAGCTGAACTACTATTACAATGCGAATAAGGCCTGGATCCCGGAAAAAAATGTAGAAAAATTAAAGACGCTGGAAGCACAGCAGGGCTCAAGAAACCGTTTTTTGCAGAATGTATTTCAAAATCCGGATTTTTCTGGCTAGGATTATAAGAATTTGAAATTATCGGAATTTTGTCGTGTTTTGTCGTTCGTAAATTGACAATGCAGACATCTTCGGCTTCCTTTTTTTCCCTTGCTGAGGTATAATAAAGATAGTGTTAACTGTGAAGATACTTGGCAGTTACAGCATGAAATCATGAGGGAGCACAGGAGGAAGGTTTTTTATGAAGGATTACATGAAGATTTACCAGGAATGGCTGTCTAATCCGTATTTCGACGAGGACACCAAGGCAGAATTAAAGGCAATCGAACATGATGAAAACGAGATCAAAGAGCGTTTTTATATGGATCTGGAATTCGGTACGGCAGGTCTGCGCGGAATTATCGGTGCAGGCATCAACCGCATGAACATTTA
>OHAC01003458.1_pt1 | contig 11047 bp, 8 predicted proteins | sample 1577051 | NCBI WGS metagenome assembly OHAC01 (sample SAMEA3541499, study PRJEB24748) | human gut metagenome | biome: human gut; feature: human-associated habitat; material: faeces | place: China | collected 2012 | reverse complement strand
GTGTCTCCTTTGAACGATGATTTGTCAACCGGCCAGTTAACAATCATTATTCTATGGGTGGCACTCATTTTTTGCAAACCGGTTATTTGTTACTTAACAGGAATGCTCCTTTATTTCTCCCAATATTTACTCATCCACAGTTTCAAAATCTCCAGAATTTCACGCCGCATCTGCTCTGACGTATAATCCGTCGGAAAAAAGCGGTGCAGCTGTTCATTCTTAAAAACCACCCGGTCGATTTCTTTCTGTTTCACTTCACTAAGAACTGTCTCCATCATCTGCTCCGTCAGTTTTTCTTCTCCGCTCAGTTTTTTTTACCGGATTGCCTGGGAAAGGGATGGGCTGCACTGCGCAAACTCCATTGCCTCCAGCATTTCCCTCTGTTCTTCTTTTTTCAGATAAGAGATCTGTACCGCCGGTGTAAATCCCATACTGCCATCATCGACTCTTTCCAACAGTTCCGGTATCAGTTCTGTAATCCGGATATAGCGTTGTACCTGTTTGGGGCTGTCTCCGCAGTCCTCTCCGATCACCTCAATACTTTTCTTTCCGAAAAGCTGGTCAACCTGACCACATTTCCGTCTCCCGGCTTTCCGCTTGATCACTTCATATTTCATCTTGTAAGCAAAAGCCTTTTCGCTCGGTCGGATCATTTCCCGCTGCAGGTTCGAATCAACCATAGAGATCACGGCCTCATCATCATTCAGCATCCGGATAATGACTGGAACTTTTCGATACCCAATCTTTTCTGCGGCGAATTTTCTTCTGTGACCGGAAATGATTTCATAAACACCCTCCGGTCTTGGGCGGACAATCAACGGATTCAGAATCCCATATTTTTGAATGCTCTCCTGCAATTCCATCATCTGACCGTCTTCCGTGACCTTAAATGGATGTTTTTCAAATGAACGCAATCTTTCCAGTTCGATTTCCACTATTTTTTCATCTGATCCATACGGTTCTTTTTTCTCTTCCATACATGGTTCTCCTTTCTTTTTTCCGAATACATCCTTTATTCATCTAAAACTTGAGCCGCTTTAAGTTTTTAAGATTTCTGAAACAAAAAAATCCGTCCAGAATAGAGTTTGAGTCTAATCTGAACGGATCTCCGTCAGGCCTGCTATCAGGCAAGAATATAGTGTATCATTTTCGCTTGCTTCTTCTTTACTCTTGGAATTACACCCACTCACACTGGTTACTCCCATTGGGTGGCAATTCTTCTGTCACTCGGTCGGGTGGCAAAACCCATTTTTCGGTGACAGTTTTTTCTTTTTTCAGCCGTTCCGGGTGGCAACTTGTCACCCGAATTTGCTTTTCAAAAAGAAAAAGCGGCAATGACTTATGCTATCATTACCGCTTTTTCGTATGTTCCCAGCGGGAATCGAACCCACAACTAGTGCTTAGGAGGCACTTGTTATATCCATTTAACTATGAGAACAAATGCCGTATTTATGGGCTTTTCAGCCGCTTTGGATACGGTTTCCATTTCTTTCAATTCATTCTTTTGAATGACGATTTTTCGTTTCTTTTTACTTTGACATTTTCAGCAGTTCGGCTGGAATCGAACTCTGACTTATCCCCATTTTGCTTTTATCGGGTATAACCATGGCTTCCGCTTTTTTAGGTTCCACGGCTTTAATCATGGTTGCTTCTTAGAAGTAGCACCTATTCGATTCGTCACCCAAAAACAGTTCCATAAACAAATCTATTATACAGAAATTATCTGTACAAGTCAAATACTTTACGCTGTCCGTGAACTCTTCTACGACTCTTCCGGGAAATTCACCTGTCCCTGCAACCACACGCTGCCCTTGAAGCGGCGTCCGACAGCAGGTTCGCCCAGCAGATCAATGCTGTTGATTGCAACCTTTAAATTCAGGTCGTTGCAACACAGGGTCAGAATATGTACCTTTTCGCCCGTCAGTCCGTTGGTTACAAGCTTCATATCCGTGATTTCACCCAGAACAGAATACTGGTCACATTCCACACCATACGGCATGAAATACGTATCTACAAGACTGAAAATATCGGCTTTTTGAATCTTTCTGGAAATGGACGTGTAGGTGTCCATATCTTCTAACGTCAGGCTTTCCATCGCTTCTTCATCGCCGCCGCGTGCAGCTTGAATCAGACGGTTTCTCTGCACCGCGTCCTTGGCAATCTTCTTTTTCTGCCATTCCGTCTTCTGAATCGGCATCATGATCGTTCCCTGACAGGAAAGTGCGGAAAGGTTCAGAGAAGTTCCCTTTGCCGGGATCTTGCCCTCTCCCTGCAATTTCAGATAAGAAATCATATTTTGCAGGTAAAAAATCAGGGAAACACCAACCTTCGGATCGTCGCAAATTCCCGCATAGGACTCCTTCGCTGCGTGGCGCTCGATTGAGATATCCTCTGCTGTACTGACAAGATCGGAGCGCAGGTACGGAAGATAATAATCGAAACTGTACGTATCGTCCTCATCAAATTCTCCGCACACTGCTATTCCGATGTCTTCGGCAAAATTCCTGTCAAATTCTGCAACCAGCGTCTTTTTTCCAACGGTTGTATAGCTGCGCTCATCCGCATGAATAATGATATCCCGGATCAGCTTTTGAACCTGTTTCTTTTCTGTATACTGACTGAATCCCACTGCTCTCAAAAATTTGTGCAAGAATCTCACCTCACTTTTTGTTTATTTTAGTTTACATAATTATTTTTTGCGAATTTCTTTCATTCCGCCCATATAAGGCTGCAGCACTTCAGGGATTCTGACAGAGCCGTCTGCCTGCAGGTTATTCTCCAGGAAAGCAATCAGCATTCTCGGAGGCGCTACTACTGTATTATTCAGTGTATGTGCAAAGTATTTTCCGTTTTCACCATTTACACGGATCTTCAGTCTTCTTGCCTGCGCATCGCCCAGGTTGGAGCAGCTGCCGACTTCGAAATACTTCTTCTGTCTCGGGGACCATGCTTCTACGTCTACAGATTTCACTTTCAGGTCAGCCAGGTCACCAGAGCAGCATTCCAAGGTTCTTACCGGAATATCCATGCTTCTGAACAGATCTACAGTGTTCTGCCACAGCTTGTCAAACCACATCTTGGAATCTTCAGGCTTGCACACAACGATCATTTCCTGCTTTTCGAACTGATGGATTCTGTATACGCCTCTCTCTTCCAGACCGTGTGCGCCTTTTTCCTTACGGAAGCAAGGAGAATAGCTGGTCAGAGTCTTAGGCAGCTCTTCTTCCGGAATGATGGTATCAATAAACTTACCGATCATGGAATGCTCAGAAGTACCGATCAGGTAAAGATCTTCGCCTTCGATCTTGTACATCATAGCATCCATTTCCGCAAAGCTCATAACGCCTGTTACAACATTGCTTCTGATCATGAAAGGAGGTACACAGTAGGTAAAGCCTCTGTTAATCATGAAATCTCTTGCATATGCGATAACTGCGGAATGCAGTCTTGCAATATCGCCCATCAGATAGTAGAAACCGTTTCCTGCAACCTTTCTTGCGCTGTCTAAGTCAATACCATCAAAACTCTCCATGATCTCAGTATGATAAGGAATTTCGAAATCCGGAACAAACGGCTCGCCATATCTCTGAACCTCTACGTTCTCGGTATCGTTTTTACCGATTGGAACAGAAGGATCGATAATGTTCGGGATGGTCATCATGATTTTCAGGATTCTTGCCTGCAGCTCTTCTTCCTGTGTTTCCAACTCAGAAAGTCTCTTTGCATCTGCATTGACCTGTTCCTTCATCGCCATGGCTTCTTCTTTCTTACCCTGGCCCATCAGTTTACCGATTTCTTTGGAAATCTTATTTCTGTTGGCGCGCAGATCATCTGCTTCTTTCTGTGCAGTTCTGCTCTGTGCATCCAGCTCGATTACTTCATCTACCAGCGGAAGCTTTTCATCCTGGAATTTTTTCCGGATATTTTCTTTTACCACTTCCGGATTTTCTCTTAAAAATTTGATATCGATCATGACTCTTCCTCCTTAAAATCCAATCGCCATATTCAGCGCTTTTCTTTCTTCTTCACCAAGGGCGATTTCACATTCGCCGTTTTTGATTTCCTTCGTATAGGTATAGCAGCCGTCACTGCTGTGTACGGAATTTAAAATAAATCCGCTGTTTCTCTCATTCAGCATGCACAGGCAAAAGCTCAGATTACCGCCCATCTGGTTATAGGCATCGTATTTTACCAGTCCAGCCTTCTGATAACAGAATTCCAGTTTTTTCAGAATGTTGCGGATGTCCTTTCGATTCTTCTCGCTCTCACTTTTGATAAATTTATTATCCTCAAACAGCGCGATAATATCCTTTTCCAGGCTCTTTCCGTCTTTGCCTTTCATAAATTTGTCGTACTTTTTCTTCAGCTTTTTGTACTTTGCAAACTGTACAATGATTAAAATCAGAAGAATCAGCAATACAACAAAAATTCCGATAAACAGCCACGCAATATCCAATCCTGCTATTCCGAGATATTCCATCAACGGGCTTGTCATTGTTTTTCTTTCCTTTCTTACGGTATTTCGGTAATTTATCTTACCGTCTCACAACTTTAACCCGTGATCCGCTCCAGCAGGCGTTCCAGATCTTCATGATTATAAAATTCAATTTCTATCTTACCCGCGCCGTTCTGTTTTGCGCTCACAGATACCTTTGTACTCAGACTCTGCTTCAACCGTTCGGAGATCTCCTGATAAATTGCCTGCAGCGTCTTATTTTCTTCCTTCGGCGGCTTCGGCGGCTTGTGCAGATCTTTTACCAGCTTTTCCACCTCGCGGACACTCAGCTTTTCATCAAAGATTTTCTGTGCGATCAGATACTGTTCTTCCGGATCTTCAATGCTGATCAGCGCTCTTGCATGTCCGGTGCTGATCATATCGTCCACTACCATCTTCTGTACTTCATCGCACAATTTGAGCAGACGCATGGAGTTTGTAACGGCAGTTCTGCTCTTGGAAACCCGCTCCGCTACCTCATCCTGCTTTAAATGGAACTCTGTCAGCAGTCTCTTATAAGCCTGTGCTTCTTCGATCGGATTTAAATCCTCTCTCTGAATATTTTCAATCAGAGAAATTTCAACAATTTCCTGATCTGTCAGTTCTCTGACAATGACCGGAACTTCTTTTAATCCGGCGATTTTGGCAGCTCTCCATCTGCGCTCTCCTGCGATGATTTCATAATAATCACCACGGTTCTGTACAAGAATCGGCTGCAGCATTCCGAATTGTTTTAAAGATTCTGCCAATTCCTGTAAAGAATCTTCATCAAAATTTTTACGGGGCTGTTCTCGATTCGGCTCTACCTTTGACAGCTTTACCATTAGAGTGCCGTCTTTTCCCTCCTCAGCTGATGAGGCGGTCGAAACTGTAGCATGCTTTACCTCTGACTCCATCATCACATTTGTCGGAATCAGAGAATCCAGTCCTTTTCCTAATCCTCTTTTCAACGCCATTATATACCCTTTCTCTTTATGACTTCATCCGCAAGTGCCATATAGCTCTCTGCTCCTGCTGACTTTGCATCATAAAGATTGATCGGCATTCCATAACTCGGTGCCTCTGCAAGTCGAATATTTCTGGGAATCATCGTCTTGTAAACCTTTTGATTCAGATGATCCTTGACATTTTCAACGACCTGCATCGAAAGATTTGTTCTCGCATCATACATGGTAAATACGATACCTTCAATATCCAGAGTCGGATTCAGACGTTCTCTTACCAGATTTACGGTATGGATCAGCTGACTCAATCCCTCCAGCGCATAGTATTCGCACTGAATCGGAACAAGAACTGTATCCGCTGTCGTCATCGCATTGATCGTCAGCATGCTGAGCGACGGCGGGCAATCGATGATGATAAAATCGTACTGATCTCGAATCCAGTCGATTTCATTTTTCAAAATGTACTCTTTTTTATCTACTCCAATCAGTTCAATCTCCGCTGCGGCAAGATTGACATTTGACGGAATAATTGAGACATTCTTAACAACATTCTTGATCAGACACTCTTCTACCGAACACTCACCAAGAATCAATTCATAAACTGTGTTTTCCAGTTCATTTTTTTCGACGCCGAATCCACTGGTCGTATTTCCCTGCGGATCCATGTCAATAACTAATACTTTTTTTCTTTTCGCCGCCAGACAGGCTGACAGATTGATCGCTGTCGTTGTTTTACCAACGCCGCCCTTCTGGTTAGCAATTGCTATTGCTCTCCCCATTGAAATTCATACACCTCGTGTCGTTTCACGACTTCTTCTCTTACCGTTTCAAATTCACATCATTTATTATAACATCAACATTTCAAGAATGCCATTGCTAATAGTTATAAATTTGTGAAAAGGAATGCACTTTTTTTCAGCAGTTCCGTTTTTTGATGTAAAAAGGAAATTTTCAATCTTACACTATATTCTTATTTCAGTCTAATCTTTGAAACGCACTACTGCTCCTCTCTTTCACTGTATGTCTCTATTTTTCGTTCCGACTTGTCTGGTCAATGTTTCACGTGAAACATTTGAGGATTATAAAAAAGGAGATGTTTCACGTGAAACATCTCCCTCTCATGTTGACCAACTCAGACAATCGGCATCTTCGCCGGTGTACCCGCTTTTCTCGGATATTTTTTCGGCGTCTTTTTAATCTTATCAATCACAACCAGCGTTCTTCCCATATCTCCGCCCGGAAGCTGGAACTCGATCTTATCTGATATTTCTCCACCAAGAAGATCGACCGCTTTCTGTGCCGCTTCAATTTCCGCCTCCGCTTTTTCTGCCTTATAAGGAATGAATTTACCGTTTTCTTTTACATAAGGAAGACACAGCTCAGAAAGCGTTGATAAATTTGCTACTGCTCTTGAAACACATAAATCGAAATGCTCTCTGAACTCTGGCTGTTTTGCATAGTCCTCTGCTCTGCCATGAAGCATCTGGATCTCACCTAATTCCAGTTTATCAGAAACCTCCTGTAAAAACTTCAATCGTTTTTGTAAAGAATCCAGTAAAGTCAGTCGAATCTGCGGAAATGCAATTTTCAGCGGAATTCCCGGAAAACCTGCGCCGGTTCCGATATCGATAACGGAAACCGCCTCCGTCAGGATTTCCGGATAGGCGCGAACAACCGTCAGACTGTCGAAAAAATGCTTTTTCATTACATCTTTGTAATCTGTGATCGCCGTCAGATTCATTACTTCGTTCCATTCCACCAAAAGCTTATAATATTCCTCGAACTGCTGCTTCTGGACATCCGAAAGAACGATCCGCAATTCTTTTAATTCATTTTCAAATTGATCCATTCCGTACATAGAACATATGTTCTCCTATTCTTTCTTCAAATCGCGCATATGACTTTCATGCTCCAAATATACCAAAAGCACGGAAATATCCGCCGGGGAAACGCCGGAAATTCTGGAAGCCTGTCCAACCGATACCGGACGGAACGCTTTTAACTTCTGTCTTGCCTCCAGACGCAGGCTCGGAACCTCATCATAATCCATCCAATTCGGGATTTTATGCTTTTCCATCTTCTTGTACTGATCTACCTGTCGCTTCTGGCGCTCAATATAACCTTCATATTTGATTTCGATTTCTACCTGCTCAATGACCTCTGCCGGTAAAAGCTTCCGATTCTGATCGATTTCTGTAAGCATTTCATAGGAAAGTTCCGGTCTGCACATCAACTCCGCCAGAGACGCTGCCGTCTTCAAAGGTGTACTGCCCATTTTCTCCAAAAACTTCTGATGCTCTGCCGATGCGCCGATCACAGTTTTTTTCAGACGATCCATCTCCTGTGTAATCATCTGTTCTTTCTGTTCCAGCCACTGCATCTGCTCTTCCGAAATCAGACCAGCCTCATATCCCTTTCTGCGCAGACGCAAATCCGCATTGTCCTGGCGAAGCAGTAATCTGTATTCTGACCGCGAGGTCATCATCCGGTACGGTTCTGTATTTTCCTTCGTCACAAGGTCATCTACCAGAACGCCCAGATAGCCTTCCGAGCGGTCGATAATCATCGGCTCCCTGCCCTGACATTTCAGACCCGCATTGATTCCTGCAAGAATGCCCTGGGAAGCCGCTTCCTCATAGCCGCTGCTTCCATTGAACTGTCCTGCCGAAAAAAGCCCCTCAACATCCTTAAATTCCAACGTCGGGTACAGCTGTCTTGCGTCGATGCAATCATATTCAATCGCATATGCATTGCGCACGATCCGGCAGTTTTCCAGCCCCGGAACCGTCCGATACATGGCAAGCTGTACATCCTCCGGCAAAGAAGATGACATGCCACCGACATACATTTCATTTGTATAACGTCCCTCCGGCTCAAGAAAAACCTGATGGCGTTCTTTATCTGCAAATTTTACAACCTTATCCTCGATAGACGGACAATATCTCGGTCCCGTCCCTTCAATAATTCCCGCATAAATCGGAGAACGATCCAGGTTTGCCCGGATGATCTCATGCGTTTTTTCGTTCGTATAGGTCAACCAGCAGGAATCCTGATCAATCTGTACGCTTTCCGGGTCAGTAGAAAAGGAAAACGGCACAACCCTCGGATCACCGAACTGTTCTTCCATTTTGGAAAAATCAATACTCCTTTTATCCATTCTCGCAGGCGTTCCCGTCTTGAAACGGCGCATCGCAATGCCCATTTCTTTCAGGCTGTCTGTCAGGTGATTTGCCGCCTGCAGTCCGTTCGGCCCGGTATAGGTGATGGATTCTCCGCACAGGCAGCGTGCCTTTAAGTAGGTTCCAGTACACAAAATAACCGCTTTGGCTTCGTATACCGTTCCCGTAAATGTCCGCACACCACGGATTTTTTTTGTTGCACCGGATTTTCCGGAAACCGCGTCTGCATTCACATCGTCCCATAAAAGATCGCAGACTTCTGCCTGCTTGATAACCAGATGCTCCTGATTTTCCAGAATCTGCCGCATCCGTCTGCTGTATTCCGCTTTATCAGCCTGTGCCCGCAGCGAATGCACCGCAGGACCCTTCGACGCGTTAAGCATCTTTGACTGAATAAAGGTATGATCGATATTTTTTCCCATCTCGCCGCCGAGCGCATCCAGCTCCCGGACGAGATGTCCTTTCGAAGAACCGCCGATATTCGGATTGCACGGCATCAGCGCAATACTTTCGATGCTTACCGTAAAAATAACCGTTTCCAGTCCCATTCTCGCGCACGCCAGCGCCGCTTCACATCCGGCATGACCTGCCCCAATTACACATACATCAACTTTTTCTGTTATCTGAGCCATCTTTTCCGCCTTATTTTCTGTGCTTTTCTGCAATAGAATGCGCACCATACGAACATTCCATTGTCCTAAACAATAGAATGCACGCTCTGCAAGCATTCTTTTGTCATGAACAATAGAATGCACGCTCTGCAAGCATTCTATTGTCATGAATCATCGCATACTTTCTGCACCAATCATACACGAATCCTGCGTTTCCGGCAACTATTTCTGTGAGCAGTGCTCTACACCCCTGCTCACTGCCGCTGGTGAAAACCATTTACGAAACCTTTTCCCAGAGACTTTTCGCTTCCTGGCTTTTTCCAACTTCAAAAAAATATCTCTTCAAGACTTTTCGACGCCTGGTCAGATCATTTTCCCATGCAGAATTTGGAGAAAATCTCGTTTACCAGATCATCACCGACCTCTTCCCCGATAATCCGACCAAGGGACGCATACGCGCTCATCAGGTCGATGGAATAGAAATCCTCCGGCATGTCGTCTTCCAAGCTTTTCTGAACCATTTTCAGGCTGTCATACGCCTCACAGAGCGCTTCTTTGTGGCGCATGCTCGTGATAACCACCTCGTCCTCCGAACGGATTTCTCCATGGAAAAACATCTGCTCCAGAAGCTGCTCAAATTCCTCGATTCCGGCATTTTTCTTTGCGGAAGTGCGGATCATAGAAACCTCCCTGCCGCCGAAGGCTTCCTGCAAATCCGTTTCGCTGACAGCCGCTTCCAGATCTGATTTGTTCAGCAGTACGATGACCTTCTGATCACGGATCATCTCAATAATCTGCCTGTCATTTTCGTCCAACGGGCGCGACGAGTCAACCACATACAGAATTAAATCTGCCTCTTTTGCATACTGCATCGCACGTTCTACACCGATTTTTTCCACGACATCATCCGTGCTGCGGATTCCCGCCGTATCGATGATATTCAAACTGATTCCCTTTAACCGGATGGATTCCTCCAGGGCATCGCGCGTCGTGCCTGCGATATCCGTTACAATCGCGCGCTCTTCTCCGACCAACAGGTTTAACAGGGATGATTTTCCAGCATTCGGCTTTCCGACAATGACGGTGCGGATGCCTTCTTTGCGTAAAAGTCCGTCCTCTGCGGACGCGATCAGCTTTCCGATCTCTCCTAAAAGCTCCTGCGTGATTTTGCCAAGTTTTTCCGAATAGCCTTCTGTACTGATATGCTCCGGATCGTCTAACGCGGATTCGATAAATGCAATTTCATATAAAAGCGCCGCACGCAGGCTCTTCACTTTCTCTGCAACAGAGCCACGAAGCTGTTTGATCGACGCCTGCATCGAAAACTGGTTTTTCGCCTGAATCAGATCCATAACCGCCTCAGCTTCGGATAAGTCGATTCTGCCGCTCAAAAACGCTCGTTTCGTAAATTCGCCCGGCTCCGCCATCCTCGCACCGGCATGCAGAACAGCCTCCAACAGACGTTTGGTTAAAAGCACGCCGCCGTGGCAGTTGATCTCTACCGTGTCCTCTGTCGTATAGCTTCTGGGTGCTTTCATGACAGAAACCATAACCTCATCCAGAATCGTTCCGTTTTCTTCGACAAAACCATAATGAATTGTATGCGTCTGCCAGTTTTTCAGTGTGTGTTCTTTCTTCTTATTGACCACAACCCGGTTCGCAACCGCAATCGCCTCCGGACCGCTGATGCGGATAATGCCGATTCCCGCATCAGACAACGCCGTTGCAATCGCCGCAATGGTATCTGATTTCATACTACCTCCATGAAAAAGAATGTGCCTTGGCACATTCTCGCGCCGAGGCGCGGTTGCTTTAGCA
>OHAC01003454.1_pt1 | contig 11057 bp, 6 predicted proteins | sample 1577051 | NCBI WGS metagenome assembly OHAC01 (sample SAMEA3541499, study PRJEB24748) | human gut metagenome | biome: human gut; feature: human-associated habitat; material: faeces | place: China | collected 2012 | reverse complement strand
TCCACCGGACGTTATCCGGCATCCTGCCCTGTGAAGCCCGGACTTTCCTCGTCTGTACCCTTTCGTCTGTACAGCCGCGATCACCTGGCCTGCTCGCACGAATGCTATTCTAACACGAATCCCGCTTTAAGTAAAGTACTATAAATAAGTAAATTGAAAAATTATAACCGGCTGCTTTACTTAACTTTTACAGTCACTCTTTTATATACACCGTTGCTGGCAAGAATATATATGCTGCAGCTTCCCTTCGCCTTTGCCCGGATCACCCCGTTTTGGCTTACCGTTGCAATTTTGCTGTTGGCAGTGTAATAGCGGTAGGGACTTGAATGGGAAAGCAGCTTCTTTTTTCGGTTTTCACCTGTAAGCTGACACTTCAGCCTGAAGGTTTTGCCCGGTTTTAGAATAACCGTAGTCCTGTTTACTTTAATCGAAACGGCGTTTGTTGTACGTGCCTGTTTCATGGCAACATGCATTTCATTGGATTTGGCAATGTAAATTTTTCTGCCTTTTACCATTTTATAAGCAGCAACAAAATACTTATATTCACGGTTCGACCTCAGATTCTTATGTGTCATAGAAAGCTTTCCATTTTTAACCGTTCCGGCCTTTTTATAATTTATGCTTCCGTCACAGTAGTGCCAGAAAACATCATAACCAGCTGCACCAGGATACTTTCTCCAGGAAACGACAATGCTGTTCTTCTGTGCCTTGCCCGTTGCAAAAAATATCGGAAGTTTCAGGCGATAAACGGCCTTTCCGCTCAGTTTGGACTGATCAGCCTGCTCAATCGTGAAGATACCTTTCCTGAAAGTAATCCTGTAATTTGGATTAGAACCGGAAGCCTGAGAAACTGTGATCGGATAGATTCCCGCCTTTTCACCGGCTTTTCGTCTTACTGTAATTCCTGATAAAGTGTCTTTTCCCACCAGACCTTTCGCCGTATAAGTAAGGACAGGATCTGCTTTACCGGCAATTTTATTCTTATTGCCAGCAGTTACCGTGATCTCTTTCGGGCTGATATCTGCCGTGGTACTTGTCTGCTGCCCGTTATCTGCCAGGATATAATCCCCTGCCGATCCGCCGCCCAGCACAGGCTTTGTGATCGTAACAGTTTTCCCTTTGGCTGCATTGCTGTCTGCAAAAGTACCTTCTGCACTTACTGTAAGGCTGTCACCTTTCACTGCTCCTGTAAACACGGCTTTGCTGTAATCCAGTTCCGCATCCGCTGTTCCGTCATATACCTTGCCTTTTGCAGTGATTCCGGAGACTACAACTTCCCGCTGCCGGATCGTATAAGCCTTCGTATCGGAAGCAGCGGTAAAATCACTATTTTCGGATACACTGACCCTGACTTCATAAGTTCCTGCGTGTATCGGGGCTTCTGTCTGCCAGGTTTCATTTACTTTATACTCTGTTTTGACGCTGGCATTGCTGTTTGTTGTATATGCCAGATCTGCCGGTTGTCCGTCGTATTCCTTATCCAGTGTACCTGTGATTTTTACATTTGCTGTCTGACGGCTGACATTTACTGCGATCTGGCTGTCGGCAGGTTTGTCACCGCCTTTGTATTCTGTCACGCCCTGCAGATGATATGCAACTGTCAGTTTATAAGTGCCTGCTTCCAGAGTATCCAGATACTCTCCGCTGAATGTGATCCTGTCTGCGGAAACTGTATAATCCTTTCCCTCTGTCAGAGTGATTTCTCCGTTTCTCACAGACGCTACGGTGTTTCCATTTAATGTTACTTTCGCGTCCACGGAAGCTTTGGTTGTCCTTGTATAGTCGATGGAAGAATCCACAACTACAGAATCTTTAAATACAGCTACTCCATCAGAATTGACGATCGTCTGGTTTCCTGCATTGTCTGTAACACGGGCATAGACCACATACCTGCCACCTTCTGTCAGGGAAAGCTTCTCCGCCGCATTCCATGGCAGCCATGTGCCGTTTACATCATAGGATTCCTCCGCGCTGACCACCTGGTATTCTATAGAAGCAATTCCACTGGCACTATCTGCACCTGTGATGTCAACAGAAACATTATCCTTGAACCAGTAACCATAAGTAATATTCTTCAGGGAACTGTCAAATGTATTTTCCCCGATCCGGATACTGCCTGACGGCATTCCGGTGTCAATTTTGAAGGTTACTGTTTTTTTATCGGTAACGGCACCTGTTGCAGTCTCTTTCAGATAATATCCTGCAGACTGTTCTCCCTGATCCGTGTAATCCCCAAGCGAATCCTTCCAGTCTGTTTTGTCCGTCGATATCTGGTATCCACTGTCCGGTACAAGTTTCACAGGACTTATGTACCAGTCATTGTTACCTTTTGTTCCGGAAACCTGCGCGGCCGCTGAAGTCTGCAGATAGCTGATGCTCCAGTTCTGGGAAACACCCGTGGCACCGGTAAGTGTATAGTTATCATTTCCAAGGTCTGTTACCGTTGCCGTATAGCTGTTGCCTGCTTTTGTCTGTGTATTGCCTTCATAGGCAATTGCAAAAGAATCACCCTCCAGTGCATTCGCAACCGTCGCTGATACGCTCTGCTCACTTCCTGTATAAATCAGATCTGTTTTTGACCAGGTTAAGTTTGCCGGAAGTGGTGCGATCGTGAAGGAAGTTTCCGCTTCTGCCCCTGCATAGTTTCCATTTTCTGCCACAACCGCTTTCACATAGTAAATACCTGCATTCTTTGGTACTCCTCCATTTGTGGCTGCACCATCTGCTGCGGTCGTCATATCTGTACAGCCGTCATCTGTGTAGTATGTACAGGTATAGCTGGAGGCATCATAAGAAGCTGTAATGTCACTTTCACCTGACTTAACTGTTATGCTTGGTGTGTTCGCCTTCTGTCCATAGGTCCAGTCATCCATGGTCACTGTCGGATTAATTTTCGCTTTTTTAATCTTAAAATCAGCACTTATTGTCTGACCGCCAAACGTGACTTTTACCGTATATTGTCCCGAATTTACCGGTGCGGCACCTTCACTTGTAGCACCGCTGTTGCTGCTGTTGGTCTTCGTGCCGTCTTTCAGATAATATACGATATCCGCTTCATTATCTGACTGATAAGCAATGCCATTTGTCACGGTTGCTCCGGTATAAGTATTGCCGGAATAGTATGCATCAGCTGCTGCCAGGGTTAAATCTAATTTACCGGGATTAAATTCACAATCTGGCTTCGCCGTACATGTTGCAATGATTTTATCAGCACTTGTTGAATAACTCCATGAATGAAGATGATCACTTACGTACAGACACTTTTCAGTTGTATCATAACTTATAGAATGAAAGCCATCATCATAAGTAATCCTTTTGCACATCTCCGGAGACGTTCCAGGGGTTGTAATTGTACATGGGAAACTATTTACCTTAACACTTGCAGTTCCTTGGAAGTCATCTTGTATGGTAAATTTTTTTCCTGAAGACATGACAATATCGCAATTATTATTTTCAAAGGTTACATTTCCAATAGTAGCTGATACATTGGTTTGTCCTTTTAGATAAATTCCCCCATCAAGATTTTGAATTTTTCCACCAACAACTTTAATTTCCGCTGCATCTATTCCTATACTGCCCTTCTTCGAAGATGTCGATGTAATAGTTCCGCCATACATATTGACAGTTCCTCTTACAATACAAGCCACATACATACCTGTATTACCGCCACAGTCCAATATCGTTCCATTTTGAATATTTATTGTTCCATCATTTTCGAACCACCCATTCCTTACAATAACTCCATAGTCAAAAGAACCAGTTGCATTAAATTTAGCATTCTTAAGGTTAACAACCCCTCCGTTTTGAATTATGGGAACTCCACAGTCCGTTAAAGCCTCATAAGTACCGCCCTCAAAAGTAACTGTTGCATCTTTATTTTTATTGTTCAGAAAAACATTATTATCAACATTCACCGTATACTCATTAATAATCGTTAACTCTTTACAAGCATTTTCTATACTAATAAAACAGCCATCATCATCCCCTGGCATATTAATGTCTCCAGTAATCTCCAGAGTAACTTTCTCTGTAGTGTCAATAGTAATTACACCACCGAAGGGATCGCGAGGCCCAGTCTTAGTATATGTTCCACCCTGTACCGTATACGTTCCTCCTGAAGTGATCTTTACATTTTCCCCCGGCGAAATCGTATTCGCAGCCGCTGTTCCCACTGCCATCTCACTGCCGCTGCTAAAAAGAGCAACTCCATCCGTAAAGTCTTCTTCCACTTCCACGGCATCCTCAGTATCATCTTCGTCCTGGGATTCTGAAAGATCCCGGATCTCCACTTCTCCACTTTCCTCAATATCCTCTGTCTCAGGTTCTTCTGCAGGTTCTTCTGCAGGTTCTTCTGCAGCTTCAAAGATCACATCCTCATTGTCTTCGCCGTCTTCGAATTCCTGCATTTCCACATCAGCCGCCCAGATGAGGGATTCCGGTACCACAGATGTGATCAGCACTGTTCCGGTCAGGATCGCTGAAAGCAGTTTCCGGCTCTTTTTCACTAATTCATTTTTCTTCATTTTGTTCCTCCTTCCACATTTTATATTTTATGGAAATATTATACTTTACAGAACAAAATTATGTAATGCCCATCAGAAGCCAAAAAAGTGCCTTTTTTTTCTGAAAAAAGTATTACGGCGGTCGCAATTGACCGCCGTATGTATCTTTGTCTGTTATTTATTTACAAAAGGTTTCAGCTCTTCGCGCTTTTCCACACCCAGTGTCTGAAAAATGCGGGAGAGATAATGTTTGATCGTATTGACTGACATGGACAGATGGTCTGCGATCTCCCGGTTGCTCCAGCCTTTGCTTGCAAGCATGGCTATGGAAAATTCCATAGGTGTCAGCTTATCTGTAACAGAGCTCTGAAGCTGTGGATTATGAATATCCATCCAGCCGCGGCTGAAAGCAATGACTGCCTGTGAAAGCCGTTTGTAATTTTCCGGTTCTGTTGGTTTGATACAGGCTTCGATCTGGCCAAGCATCAGTCCGTGGTGCTCGATGAACGGCTCCAGAAATCCATCCGGTTTCGCCATGTTCCATGCTTTCATCAGGATTTCACTGGCTTCCTCGTGTTTCTTCTGGTTATTCAGACACATAATGATCACGCAGTAGAGATATTCCATAGCAATGGGATAACAGCCATCAAGCATCAGAAAAACTGACTGACATAATCCCAGTGCCCGCTCATATTCTTCATTCAGATAAGCATTGTGTGCGAGGATATAGATTGCATAAGCACGAATACCCGCCGGCAGGTACGGCAGAAAATCCTTGAGAGGTGGAAGTCCGTCTGCCGGAAGATGCATCAGAACCGTTGCCAGATAGCCGGCAAAAACACAGGAAGCCATAACTTCTTCTGATGCAGAGTTTTCTTCTGCAAGACGAAGGCATTCCTGGATGTTTCGAAATCCCATCCTGGAAGCAGATGGATTTCCCAGAGTAAGATTGGAAAAAGAATACAAAAGTCCTGCGGACAGGCGCAGGCAGAGATCTTTGTCCTGCAGATAAAGCTCCGCAATGTTTCTGCATTCCTGTGCGCGTCCTGAAAAATAATATAACTCCGCCTGTGCGATCTGCCGTTGATCCGGATCCTGAAAAGCATCCACAGTAGCCTGTGCCTGTCCGGGAGCAAAGGAACTGTTTATCAAAGGCATAAGATGAGCGGAAAAAGAATCATACATCAAAACAGCTCCCCCCTACAAACTCCCGAAGAAGAGAATTCCGTGGGATATCGTCACTCGGTACTGCGACAAAATAGTCAAAGAATTTGAGAAGGCGCTTCGCCTCGATATATTCCGGCTCATCCTTGCCGATCCCGAACAGAAGCGGCTCTGCATAAAGCTTCAGGCAGGCCAGTTCATAGACAAGTGCGGAGTTAAACATCACATCTGCCTCTTCCTGATACGGGAAGATGTTTGCTTCCTCTCCTCTTCTTACCGACGGCCATCTGGCGATCGTGTCCTTTGCACTCGTTCCACGTGTTCTCGCATCACGCACAATCCTTCGGATCAGTCTGCCATCCGTGGTCGGGATACGGTTGTGTTTGTCGATATTCAGCTGTGTCAGTGCACTGATATAGATTTTGAATTTACTTTCTTTTGGAAGGGAATGACTCAGCTTGTCGTTAAGTCCGTGGATTCCCTCGATAACGAGAACATCCTCTTTTCCAAACTTAAGGAAATCTCCCCGATATTCTCTGTGGCCTGTCACAAAGTTAAATACCGGCAGTTCGATGCGTTCTCCACGAAGAAGTGCCAGCATATCTTCATTGAATTTCTCAACATCCAGAGCTTCCAGACATTCATAATTCCTCTCACCATATTCATCCAGAGGTGTATCTTCTCTGTTTTTGAAATAGTTGTCTACAGCGATCGGATGCGGCTTCATGCCATGTGCTGTCAGCTGGATCGACAAGCGATGGGAAAAACTGGTCTTTCCGGAAGAAGACGGGCCTGCGATCATAATGAATTTTTTGCTGCCGTCCTCCACGATCTGCTGTGCGATCCTGGAGATCTTAGCTTCCTGGAGCGCTTCCTGCACCAGAAGGATGTTCCGCACGCCCTCACTGGTAATGCGGTCATTCAGATCGCCGACATAGGAAATATCCATCTTCTCTGCCCATTCCTGGGATTCCTTCTGCACCTGGAAGATTTTTTCCTCCGGGGCGAACGGCGGAATCACGGATGGATCCTTACGCTCCGGCAGTTCCAGGACAAAGCCCTCATCATAAAGCTTGAGGTCAAAATATTTCACATATCCTGTATGATCTGCCATATATCCATAGAAATAATCCTCATAGTTTCCAATATTATAGATATTCACCTTGGAAACACGGCGGTACCGGAACAGCTTCTCCTTGTCATACATGTGATGATGGTGAAACAGTGCGATCGCCTCATCTGTATTGACGGAACGCTTGCAGATCGGCACTTTTGCATCTACGATCTCATGCATCTGTGTTCTGACCTGATCCAGAAAGTCCTGATCCAATCCTGCAAATCCAGTCATTGTAAAATAATAGCCGGAGCCAACGGAATAATGGATCTCCACCTTCTCGACCGCGTCCTTGCCTGCCACATCGTAGATTGCTTTGAGCAGTACAAGGCAGGCGCTTCTCTTGTACGTAGAAAAGCCAATATGGTCTCTGGTAGTGACAAACTCTACCTGGCAGTCACCCTTGACCCTCTTATGAAGCTCCCGAAGTCTCCCATCCACCGTGACCAGTATGATCGGAGCCTCTGTATCTTTCTGGTATTCATTGACAATATCCCTGTAGGAAGTTCCACAGGGATATTCTTTCGTTTCGCCATTGATCGTTACTTTTGCCATATTCTCCATAAAAACCCTCCCGTTTTTATAGTTATAGTTCGATATCTACAATATCGTATACGGGCTTTTTACTTTTGCACATGTGATCGGAAGTTCCGGGAAGTTTTCGCCGAGCTTCTTTTTCATGGCATCCATAAAAATATATTCTGTGCCGTAGTGACCGGCATCGATGACCGCCAGTCCTGCTGCCACTGCATCAATTCCTGTATGATGGTCAATATCACCGGTGACATACACATCCGCACCTTTGGCGAGCACGTCTGAGATCATGCTCTTGCCGCTTCCTGTACAGATCGCAGCTCTGTGCACCGGCTGCTCAAGATCTCCATAAATCTTAACATCATTCAGCGAAAGCGCAGCCTTTACAAATTCTCCGCATTCTCTGAGGCTCATCTGCTTCGAAAGCATGCCGACACGGCCCAATCCCTCACAGCGGTCCCTGGTCTCCTCTGTCACAGAAAGAACTTCCCGCTCCTCAAGTTTCAGATAATCTGCACTCAAATCTGCCATGCCAAGGACATCATAATTCGTATGCATGGCATAATAGCAGATATGATTCTGGATCAGGCGCATGATCCTCCTTCCGGTGAAATCATGATTGTTGATCTTTTTGATTCCACTAAAGATCATCGGATGATGCGTAATGATCATATCTGCCCCCGCCTGGATCGCTTCTTCCAGAGTTTCCTCCGTCAGATCCAGTGCAAGAAAAACATGAGAAACTTCTGCCTCATCATCACCAACCAAAAGTCCTACATTGTCCCAGTGTTCTGCTGCTTTTGCCGGATATTTATTCTCCAGCCACGCTGTCAGTTCCTTTACTTTCATATCGGTCCAGGGCAGCCAGGATAAGCTGCCGCTCCTCCTCAACTTCTTTTTTGCGGTTTACTGCGCTCTCCCCGGAAGCTTCTTTGAGCTTCTCAAGGATCTCCTCATGGATCCTGAGCTCTCTTTCCAGGAATTTCTCAAGAACCGGATGCTTCCTCTCCAGAAGGAACTTTCCAAACATTTCCTCCTGAACGCTCCATTTCTCAGACTCCGCTTTGGCATCTCGCTTCACCTTCATGATCGGGTAAAACTTGCCGTCCTCAAGGATCATCTCTTCTTCTATGATATGAAATCCATTCTCAAGAAGAAAATGACGGAAATGCGGGATATCTGACTGCGGCTGAAGGATCATCTCCTGAAAATCATCCCAGATGCTTCTGCCGTCCTCAAGGATCCGCTCCATCAGCGGTCCGCCCATGCCGGCAATGACGAGGGTATTTCCCTCTCCATGTCCGACATCGGCAAGCCCGTCACATCGTCTCGTCTCTATGTAAGAGCCCAGTCCGTACTGTTCAATATGCTCTCGTGCCCGGGACAATGGTCCCTCCGCAACATCTGTTGCGATCGCGCTTGGGATCCTTCCCTCAAGCTTCAGGTACACCGGCAGATATCCATGATCACATCCCACATCTACCAGCCGGTTTCCTTGTGTCACCAGATCGGCGATCGCGCCAAGTCTCCTGGAAATCTGTACAGATGCGCCCATCAGTCCAGATAATCCTTCAGTTTGCGGCTGCGGCTCGGATGACGCAGTTTACGCAGTGCTTTGGCTTCGATCTGACGGATACGCTCTCTTGTAACGTTGAATTCCTTACCAACTTCCTCAAGGGTACGTGCACGTCCATCGTCCAGTCCGAAACGCAGTCTCAGGACTTTCTGTTCTCTCTCGGTAAGAGTTCCGAGAACTTCGATCAGCTGTTCCTTAAGAAGAGTAAATGCTGCTGCATCTGCCGGTACCGGAACGTTGTCATCCTGGATGAAATCTCCAAGGTGGCTGTCCTCCTCCTCACCGATCGGAGTTTCCAGAGATACCGGTTCCTGAGAGATCTTGAGGATCTCACGCACTCTGTCAACATTCATATCCATCTCTTCTGCGATTTCTTCCGGGGTAGGTTCACGGCCTAACTCCTGGAGTAACTGACGGGAAACGCGGATCAGCTTGTTGATAGTTTCTACCATATGCACAGGAATACGGATCGTTCTCGCCTGATCAGCGATCGCTCTTGTGATCGCCTGACGGATCCACCATGTTGCATAAGTACTGAATTTATATCCCTTGCGGTAATCGAATTTCTCAACGGCTTTAATAAGACCTAAGTTTCCCTCCTGGATCAGATCCAGAAACAGCATTCCACGTCCTACATAACGCTTTGCAATGCTGACTACAAGACGAAGGTTAGCTTCTGCCAGACGTTTCTTGGCATCCTCATCGCCCTGCTCCATACGCTTTGCAAGCTCGATCTCCTCATCTGCTGTAAGAAGGCTGACTTTACCGATTTCCTTGAGGTACATACGGACAGGGTCTTCAATGCTGACACCTTCCGGTACAGAAAGATCGATCTTGTCCAGTTCGATCTCTTCCTCATCATCCAGCTTGTCCAGCTCTGCATCATCGTCCAGCATCAGGCTGTCATCATTGCCTGAAATACGGAGCACATCGACTCCGCTGGCTTCCAGGAAATCGTATACCTTTTCCATCTGTTCAACTTCAAGAGGCTGGTCTTTGAAGAAATCACTGATCTCCTGGTATTCCAGTACGTTCTTTTTCTTTTTTGCAAGCTCCAGAAGCTCAACCAGTTTTTCGCTGAATTTGCCCATATTCATTTCCATAGGTGCTTATTCCCTCCATATAGTGTTTATATTTTATCCTTATTCAAAAGAAATATGCAGATCCCGGCGTTTTCGGCCGAGTTCCTCTAATTCTTTTTTTGCTTTGATGATTTCCTGAAGTCCCGCCATATCCGTGGGATTCCAGTTGCGGTTTCTTTCTGCAAGACTCTCTGTCTTGATCCGAAGAAGCGTATCTGCAAAAGCCTGATCCTGCTCCTTGGGAGTCTCCAGATGGATCGTCGCATTAAACAGCGATGCAACTTCTCTCTGCTCTTCACTGTCTGTGAAACTGTTCAGGAGTCTGGCCGGATTTACCTCGCCTTCTTCCCTCTGAGAAAAAAGCATCTGCGCCACTTCCCTGTACAAAGGGACCACAAAATCCTCCGGTGTCAGATACTGTGCCACTTTATCAAAGATCTTAGGGTAGGTAACGATCCAGGTCAGCATCAGTTTCTGCGCCTGATCGGAAGCACTGTCCTTCTTTTTCTTAGGTGCACCTTCCTGACTTTTCTTTGGCTGGATGCGGCGTTCTGCCGGTGTACCCTTAAGCGCCAGTGTATTGACTCTCTTACGGAGATCCTCCACGCTGATACCGTACTGACCGCGGTACTTCTTAACGATCGCCTCGATATAGAGGTTCCGCTCCAGTTCATCCTTCAGTTCCAGAAGCATCTCTGCACAGCGTTCAAAGAAACGGTTCTGCCCCTGCGGCTCCTCCATCGAGAACTCGCTCTCTGCAATGCTGACCCGGAACATAAAGCTGTCCGACGCCTGCTCAAGCCGTTCCTCAAAAGCTTCCGCTCCAAGGTTCTTGATAAATTCATCCGGATCCTTATATGGCCGCAGATTCACAACTCTGGAATTGACGCCAGCTTCCCGCAGGATCGGGATCGCACGGAGTGCCGCACGGACACCTGCCTCATCACTGTCGTAGAGAAGCAGGACTTCCTGCGTATAACGCTTCAGAAGGCTGGCGTGGCCGGAAGTCAGTGCCGTTCCAAGCGAAGCCACCGCATTGGTAAAACCTGCCTGATGCATGGAGATCACATCCATATATCCTTCAC
>OHAC01003451.1_pt1 | contig 11063 bp, 9 predicted proteins | sample 1577051 | NCBI WGS metagenome assembly OHAC01 (sample SAMEA3541499, study PRJEB24748) | human gut metagenome | biome: human gut; feature: human-associated habitat; material: faeces | place: China | collected 2012 | reverse complement strand
AGTAGAAATCTACTACCGCTTCATCGGCAAAATCGACTGACCTTTCTTTTTTACCAAACAATATCTTTAATTAAGGGAAACGGGAAGAGGATATCCGAGCATAGATTCATTAAAGGAAATATCCAGATATTTCTCTGTGTCCATTGATGAGCTGTTATCCGGAGATCAGTTGGTTTTGATTGCTGAAAAAGAAAACAAGTCAAATCTCAATGGTCTATATGACTTGTTATTTGGATTTACCGATTTGCTCTCTTTGATGCTTATTTTTCTTCCATTGTATTCCAAACCGGTTGATGGATATATCTATTCAGTAAGTCTTATTGAGTATGTAGATAATGAAATTTGGATTCGTATGACATACTGGGGTCTTTTTATCGCATTAACGATTATTGGAATTGTGAATATTTTAATGGTCAATTTCAAATTTGAAAAGGGAAAAAAGGGGATTACTTTTTTGTCTGTAGGGCTTAGTATTATTACTGTTTTGTATCTGGCGATTGCGAGAGAACCATATGCAGTAACAGTGGCTTTTCTGTTGTTACTTATAAAAGGAGGTCTACTTTATAAACGAGCTATGGCCGGTCGATAAGGAGTTGAGCCATACAAATTCAAGTTTGACGGAGTAATAAATATGAAAATCCGAGAAGTGAATGAGAATAAAAAGCAATTTATAGCATTATTGTTATTAGCTGATGAGCAGGAAAATATGATTGATCACTATCTTGAAAAAGGTACTATGTATGTACTTGAAGATGGTAATGTAAAAGCTGAATGTGTCGTTACTGATGAAGATAATGGAATACTTGAAATTAAAAATATTGCAGTTGATCCTCAGAATCAAGGACAGGGCTATGGGAAAGCATTGATTGACTTCCTTGCAAGTAAATATGCAGATGAATATTCTATTTTGCAGGTTGGAACAGGTGACAGCCCGTTGACCGTACCGTTTTATGAAAAATGCGGATTTGTCCGATCTCACAATATTCCGAATTTCTTTACGGACAATTATGACCACCCAATTTATGAGTGTGGTGTACAGTTAATAGATATGGTATATTTGCAAAGATGTTTATAACTTCAAGTTTACAGAACTGAATCAAAAGAGCTCGAAGGAGCTCTTTTTCCTTTTTTATAATAGTATCATTATGGTATAATAGAGACATTAAAATCGGAATTTAAAGGGAGTAAAAAACTATGCGAAGGAAAGATAGAGAGATTACCGACATTGATAAAATCGAGACAATTATTGCGTCAACAAGATATATGCATTTAGGAATGTTTGACGGTGAATTCCCTTATATTGTACCATTGCATTATGGCTACCAAATGGAAAAGGGAAAGCTGACATTTTATGTGCATTGTGCGAAAGAAGGACACAAGCTGGAGTGCCTCAAAGAAAACAGGAATGTATTTGTAGAAATTGATAGAGGTGAATCTCTTATTACAGCGGATATACCTTGCAAATATGGAGCAGAATATGAGAGCGTTATGTGTCGAGGTAAAGCAATGATCATTGAAGACATAAAAGAAAAATGTAAAGCGCTTGGTGTTCTTATGAAAGTACAGACTGGCGAAGAACATGAGATCGACGATAAGATGGCAAGTGCAGTAAATGTGGTTAAGATTGACGTTGAATCCTATACTGCCAAAGCTTGTATCAGATAATAGACAACTTCAAGTTTGCCAATTTTCCCTTTGAGAGAGGAGAAATCCTTTTCTCAAAGGGCTTTTTTGATTTTCGGATATTCGTAAACTACAAGACAAAGCTAAAACTTCATATACTCTAAGCACAAGGAGGCCTCGGTTTGACTATGAATTAGATCTTTCCCAAGTCTTTACCGGAAAAAACGGCAATCTTTTACCGCCCTTTTTATGGATGGTAATCTGCCTCGTCCTCTAGGTTCTCGCCAATTATATCTTTGCCGTGATCTCACACCTGCGCGCTTCATTTCCGGCAGTTCTTCTGCTCTCCGTGCGCCTGATGGCAGGTCACATCAAAGAAACTTTCATCTTATTATTTACAATGGCCGGCGCCTGCCTCATCGTCTTCCTGGTTCCCGGACTTTTCGTCCTTTTTCCCAGGATCCTCTGCGGCATCGCCAGCCATCTGATTGAGCCTGGTTTAAAAAAGGCTCTTGCTATTGATTAATCCAGTTCTTTATAGTCAAAACTGCGGAATTCTGCTGTCTGATCGTATCCGGAGTAGTCCACGCATGCCATGCCGACAAATGCTCCGGTGAAGAATCCACCGTATGACTGGAGTACGTAATCATCGGACAATACAGCGGCATCCAGTGTGCCCGGAATCTCTGTATAGTTCTTTCCGTCAAAGGAATACTCGTAGCTGTAAGACTGCTTTCTTACTTTTGTGCGAAGCCATACAAATTCAACATCATCCGGTACCGGAATCGCATCGTCGCGAAGGAACGAACGATATCCGCCACGATTGCACTCTGCCACTTCGATCACGCGGCCATTTTTCTCATTCCACGTAACGAAAGCGAATGACCAGTGCTTATCATTGTAAAAATTTGTCAATCCAGCCATCTGCTGATAGTTGAACGGATCAAATTTCACTTTCACTTCGGCATCAAAGTTAAATGCCTGCCAGCGTTTTGCCACCAACGAAAGCTCATGCTTATTGCAGAGGGATCCTTTTCCGACCAATGTCAGCCTGCCATCCCCTGTCGTACCCATTTCCTCGGTAAATGGTACGCGGAGGGTATTCCACTCATCATGAAGTTTTGGTGTGTCAAATTCATCATGCATCGAATGATCTGCCGGTGCTTCTGTCAAGATTGCATCTTTCGGCGCATCCACAAGCACTTTTCCGCCATGTCCGCCCTCGATACGAGGCCAGCCTTCTTCATCCCAGTATACTTTCTGAATTGCCGTCTCACGGCCAAGCGGACACCATCCGCGTGGGTCGATCGAACTTTCATTTTCGTGGTGCCACGGTCTTCCACACAAACTTGCATAATACCACTCACCGCCGGGAGTCTCTACGAGAGCACCATGTCCCTGCTTCTGGATCTCAAGTTCCGGCGTATCAAAGTTTGTAATAAACGGATCGCCAGGCTCTGTCTCAAAACTCAACGCATCTAACGTCTTTGAACGAGCTACTACTTCCTGATGTGTCCAAACGGTTCCACCCTGTGCAGCAAACAGATAATAATATCCGTTGATCTTATACAAATGTGGTCCCTCAACCAGTTTAACGTCCGTTCCGGCGTAGATCGTACGTGCTGTCTCCGGTTTTAATTTCATTGTCTCTGTGTCAAATTCTGTCACTGTAATACCGTCAAAAGCATGGTGGTATTCGCGATGATCCCATGTCTGCTGAACAAGGTATTTGCGTCCGTCATCATCATGGAACAACGATGCGTCAAATCCCACACCATTGACACGGATCGGATCCGACCATGGTCCGCGGATATCTTCTGCCGTCGTCAGATAATTGATCATATCTTTGAACGGTCCTTCGGTTACTTTTACATCCGTATAAATCAGCCAGAATTTTCCATCTGCATAGGAAAGATCCGGCGCCCAGATACCTCCCGATGACGGATTTCCTTTCATATCAAGCAATGTCGTCGTGGACAATGCGGATGGAAGAAGATTCCAATGTACTAAATCTTTTGACTCATGCAGACGAACTCCCGGAAACCACTCAAACGTAGAGTTCGCAATGTAATATGTATCATCCACACGGATAATGGATGGATCTGCATTAAATCCCGGCAAAACCGGATTTTTAATCTGCAACATAACTGTATGCCTCCTTATTGTTAATATATCTCTATCATACAGGAAAATGTGGGATTTGCAATGGGAAAAAGAAGAATTTATTCATCCTCTGCCTGAGCAAGCATGGAAGTAGCTGCCTGCTGCTCTCTTTCGAGAATCTTGTCATCTCATCTGCCATATCAGTATCACGGATACGGGATTCAGCGGACTGCAGGTTCTCAGATGTGTTGTCATCAACTTTGACAGTGTACTCAAGACGGTTCTGAATCAATGTCACTTACAGGTCATTTTTATACATGTTCTGATAAAATTTTATGCGGTCTTGGAAGAATGTATGCCGGTGGAGGAGAACTTACAGAAAATATTGATGATGTTGGAGGAGAAAAAGTCACTTTGGAGAAGGCTTGTGGAATGGGCCTTCCCGAACTTTAAAATTAATAAGAAAGAATATACTGTTGATTCATCCCGATATGTCCGGTATCAAGACGTCACAGAACCGGAAAAGATTCTGCAACCGGATGATTTCGATTAATCTTCTCAAACTCCCTTCCTCCCAGGGTATTGTGGGTGAGAAGTCTTTTGTTGCTTCCCGCTGATGCATTTTTCCGGTATTGTCCAGGGGTACAGCCGTTATGCTGACGGAACTGTCTGCAGAAATGCTCTACATTATTATAACCACATTGCTCGGAAATGTCGCGGATGGAGTATTCGCTGTACTCTAATAAATCCTGTGCACGGCGCAGACGTCCTTCGATGACATTGTCCATGCAGGAGGAGCCAAATTTGCGGTGATAGAGAGTCTGAAGATGACTGGGACTTAAGTGAAGCTTCGCAGCCATCATGTTTATATTCCATGGAAGCTGAGGATTATTGTAGATCATCTTATGCAATGCAACCAGCTCATGATCGTGAATACCCGGGGACTCATTCTGGATTCCTTCTCTTAATTTGGAGAACAGAACCCGCAGCAGGTGAGTAATGTTTGCTTCGCTTTCAGAGGAGAAAAAGGCGGACTCCCAGGTTAGTAATTTAAAAAGCTGATGACAGTATTCCGGATCTGTTACGGGAAATGGGGTGTTTGTTAACGGAAACAGCTTCACGAAGGAGTGATCGGAACGAAAACGAATCCAGTCATTCCGGTATTCCTCACCGGCAGCACGGTAATAAATCCTGCTTCCTGGTGTATACAGAATAGCAGAATTGGCGGCTGTCCGCATTAGTCTTCCGTCTATGAGCAGCTCCGAGGGAGAGTCGAAAAGAAGCAGAAGATAGCCTGTAAAGCCATTCGGAACATCATATATAAAATCTGAGGGGTGAACGGCACTGTAGCCGACAAATTCAATTTCAGTCATCTGGAATCTCCGTTCTGATACATCAGAGGATATATCAATTTTCTTATAGTATAAATCATTGGAAACTTTAAATCAATGCGATAGTATCATATTAATATGGCAATCGTCATCAGAGAGCTGCGGATCGTGCAGCGGTCAGACATCTGATGCGTGACTGCATAGGAACATGATTTAGAAGAAGGAGATACATGCATGGTAAATTTTGGTGGGGCAACAGAGCATGACAGAAAAAAGATCGTGATTACAAAGGATTCAAAGGCCTTTTTTCACAATAATGTAGATTATTGTGTGGGAACCGGAAGAATGGGGCTTGCATTGACAGAAGAATATCAGGAGGAGCTGCGCTTGGTTCAAAAGGAAATCGGATTTAAGCATATCCGGGGACATGGATTATTCTGTGATGATATGGCAATCTTTCAGACCTATGAGGAGGATGGTAAGGTAAGGGTCGAGTACAACTATACTTATCTGGATAGAGTAATGGATGCCTATAAGAAGGTGGGGCTGAGACCTTTTCTTGAACTGGGTTTTATGCCTAAAAAGTTGGCAAGTGGAAGCCAGACTATCTTTTACTGGCAGGGAAATACCACTCCTCCAAAAGATTATGATATGTGGTGTAATATGGTGCATTCATTGCTGCGGCATCTGATGGAACGCTATGGAGAAGAGGAAGTTATTCAATGGCCCATTGAAGTATGGAACGAGCCCAATCTTTGCGGCTTCTGGGAAAATGCGGATATGCAGGAATATTTTAAGCTGTTCCATAGAACCTTTGATGCCATAAAGGAAGTGAATCCGGGATTCCGTGTAGGAGGCCCTGCTGTTTGTGGAGGAACGGATGAGAAATGGATTCAGGCATTTATGGAATATTGCCATGAGAATCACATACCTGTGGATTTCGTAACCAGACATCATTACACCGTTAATCCGCCGGAATATATTGGACATTATGCATATTCTGAACTGATGAATGCAGAGGACGGCTTTGCCAATTTAAAAACAACCAGAGATATTATTGACAGTTTCCCGGAATATAAGGGTCTGCAGATTCATATCACGGAGTTCAACAGCTCCTATACTCCTCAGGGCGTCATTCATGATACAAACCTGAATGCGGCCTTTATAGCACAGCAGCTTTCCAGATTGGGAGATGTGAATGAATCCTATTCCTACTGGACATTTGGTGATGTGTTTGAAGAGCTGGGAGTTCCTTTTACACCATTCCACGGCGGCTTTGGACTGGTTGCCAATGGCTGTATTACCAAGCCGACCTTCTGGACATTTGCTTTTTACAAAAAGCTTGAGGAAAGTGAAGCCAATTGTGTATATAAGGATGACAATATTGTCGTTTTGAAACGTGCAAACGGTGATTATCTAGGTGTAGCCTGGAATATTGCCCGTAAAAGTACAGAACAGGGTAAAGGAAAAATGCTGTTGGAGTTTACATTTCCGGCTGAACAGGAGGAGTACTGCTTCCTGACTAAGACGGTAGATGAGGAAACATGTAATCCCTTGAAGGTATGGCATGATATGGGAGAACCTGCCAATCTGAGTGAGGAACAGACGAAGCTGATTCGGGAATCATCCAGACCTTTTGTAAAAACAGAGCGTAAAAAGCAGGAGGACGGAAATATCTGCGTAGAGCTTCCTGTAAACGAAAACGGTGTGGTTTATTTCGAACTGAATGCCGGAAAGGTGAATCCGGATCGAGGATATGACTATGATCGTGTGGTCAGCTTGAAGGCTTAAACTAGCACCCAGTAATTTGCTTTATGAAACAATGTACATGGATTAGGCTTGCAAAGGAGGATATCAAAGTGAAAAAACAAGCGTTTAACCCATATTTACCGTCCTGGGAGTATATTCCGGACGGAGAACCTTATGTTTTTGGCGATCGCGTATATGTTTACGGATCCCATGATTACTTTAACGGATATGTTTTCTGCATGGGAGACTATGTGTGCTGGTCAGCTCCGGTCGATGACCTGGGCAACTGGAGATATGAGGGTGTGATTTATCCGAAGACAGCCGATCCGCTGAACCCGGAAGGCAAAATGTGTCTGTATGCCCCGGATGTTACGGTGGGACCAGACGGAAGGTACTATCTTTATTACGTGTTGGACAAGGTTTCGGTAGTTTCAGTTGCTGTATGTGATACTCCGGCAGGAAAGTATGAATTTTATGGCTATGTTCATTATGAAGATGGCACACGTCTGGGCGAAAAGGAAGGTGATGAGCCCCAGTTTGACCCGGGGGTTCTGACGGAAGGAGATGTGACATATCTTTATACCGGATTTTGCGGAAAAGGTGATAAATCCCGTACCGGAGCTATGGCTACGGTGTTGGGAGCAGATATGTTGACGATCAGGGAAGCTCCGGTATTTGTGGCCCCCGGCTGTGAATATGGTGCCGGTACCGGATTTGAGGGACATGAGTTTTTTGAGGCACCTTCCATCCGTAAAGTAGGTGACACCTATTATTTTGTCTATTCATCCATATTAATGCACGAATTATGTTATGCCACCAGCAAGAATCCTACTAGGGACTTTGTCTATGGCGGAGTTATTGTCAGCAATTGTGATCTGCACATCGATACCTACAAGCCGGCAGATATGCCAACAGCTTACGGTGCCAATAATCACGGAAGTATTGTGCAGATCGGAGAGGACTGGTACATTTTTTATCACAGGCATACCAATAATACCTGGTACAGCAGACAGGGATGTGCTGAAAAGCTGCAGATTATGCCGGACGGCAGTATTCCACAGGTAAAAATTACCTCCTGCGGTTTAAATGGAGGTCCGCTTGAGGGTAAAGGCGAATACCCCGCTTATCTTGCATGTAATCTGTTTACCGATACCCCATCAGTTTATGTGGGCGAAGGGAATTTTCCACGAGTAATGCAGGACGGCAGGGATGGAGACGAAGAAGTTGGATATATTGCCAATATTACAGATTCAACTACCATCGGCTTCAAATATTTTGACTGCCATGATATTCGTGAAATCAGTATTTGGATCCGGGGCTATGCAGATGGCACTTTTGAAGTAAAGACAGCATGGGATGGAGAGGTACTGGCGACATTAGAGGTTCAATATACCAATGTCTGGGAAAAGTATACCGCACCGGTTACGATTCCGGATGGAATACAGGCGCTTTACCTGACCTATCGCGGTAACGGAAATGCTGCATTAAGATCATTTGAGTTATCATAATCTATGTTATTGCATATACAGGCAGTGATCAAAACTCTTGGAATGTAAAAAAGGAGACTACAATGAGCAAGTTAAAGATTAAAACAAAGGAAAGACGATTTGAGACAGCCAGGGATTTATACGGAATCTTTTTTGAAGACATTAACCGTGCCGGAGACGGAGGACTTTATCCGGAAATGCTTCGAAACAGAAGCTTCGAAGATTCCGTTTTACCGGAGGGTTATATACAGCAGGAGGATGGCGTCCATGTAAAAACCGTATCCGGATGGCTGGATGAGTTTTGCAACGGAGAAGGCTTATGCCGCTGGGTAAAGGGCAACAATATTCCGGAAACAGAAATACCGGCATGGTATACACACAATGCAAAGATGGAACTGGAACTGACGGATACCCTGAATGAACATCGGGACGCAGCTCTGCGTATGCAGTTTGAAAAGGACGGATCTCTGACTAATACCGGTTACTGCGGTATATCCGTAAAGGCTGGAGAAAGTTACTCTTTGTATTTATTTGCAAAAGCAAAGGAAGAAATAGGACTGGACGTAGCGATCGAATACCAGGGAAAAGTACTGGCTGGAAACAGTCTGGTGGTTTCCGGTCAGGAGTATACAAGATATGACATGAAGCTGACAGCAGCTGAGGATTGTCACGAGGCACAGCTTACTATTTCCTGCAAAGAAGGCGGAGAGGTTCTGCTGGGATTTATTTCACTAATGCCTGACAATACCTACATGGGGCATGGACTCAGAACAGATCTTGTAGAAAAGCTTAAGGGAATGAGTCCAAAGTTTATGCGTTTTCCCGGAGGCTGTATTGTGGAAGGAACGACACCGTCCACAGCGATGAGATTTCGGGATACGGTAGGTCCGGCATGGGAAAGACCCAGTAAGCTGTTTGTATGGCATTACAGAAGTACATTAGGACTTGGCTTTCATGAATATCTGCAGCTTTGCGAGGATCTGGGGATGGAGCCCCTGTATGTATGTAACTGCGGAATGACCTGTCAGGGAAGAAAGAGTGTCCTTCTGGAAGGAGAGGCTCTTGATGAAATGGTACAGGATACACTGGATGCCATTGAATATGCTATCGGCTCTAGGGAAAGCAAATGGGGAAGGCTTCGTGCTTCTATGGGGCATCCGGAACCCTTTAAAATGACCTATCTGGAAATTGGTAATGAAAACTGGGGTCCGGATTATGAAAAGCGATACAACATGATTTATAAGAAGGTAAAGGAACTGTATCCCCAGATTAAAACCATAGCCAATGAGCATGTAGAGAAAAATGGTTGTCCTGCCGAGGGCGTGGATGAACATTTTTACAGTACAACAGAGTTCTTTGCAGAACGTGTAAATTATTATGATGACTACGATCGTAAGGAACCAAAAATCTTTGTAGGAGAGGTGGCTGTAAACGAAGGCAACTATATGGGACAGTTGTATGCGGCTTTGGGAGAAGCGGCTTTCCTTATGGGTATTGAGAAAAATCAGGATATCGTAACATTGGCCTCTTATGCTCCATTATTTGAAAATGTAAATTACAGAGCGTGGTATCCTAATCTGATTCGTTTCAATAATCATCAGAGCCTTGGAATTCCTTCTTATTATGTCTGGAAAATGTTCGGTCAAAATCGCGGAGAATATGTGGTGCGATCCGAAGATGAGGGAGGACGTGTTTATCGTCCGAGAACCGGAATGGCATCTTTAAAATCCAATAAGGAACTTCGCTTCAGAAATCCCATTTGGAATGGAGAAGAAGCAAAGATTACTCATGAATTAATGGGACATGTGCAGGATACAGAGGATGGCTGCCTGCTTCAGCTTCCGGATGAGGAGCAGAAAAAGGAATTTCACAGTATTCTGGAATGGGCTGATGAGACCAAGAGCTTTGTGGTATTTGGAGAAGAAGACCAGACTTATGGAAGATTTGAGACCGATATTTTTGTTGAGGAAAATGCTTACTTCGAGTTGGGTATATTCAGTGCCAGGGTGGTTCGTTCCTATTATGAGGAGCAGCTCGTGATTACGGCCGGAGTGGAAAAAGAATGGGATGCAGCTCTGGTGCGTCCGTTCCTTTGGAAGTTTAATGGAGGACAATGTTCACTGGAAGAGTTTGGCTATATGCATGACAACAAGCTGACTGAGGACTTTGCTATTTCAGTAAAACCGGGAGAATATCACCGCTTTGGATATGAAACGGACGGAAAACAGATTCGCCTGTATGTTGATGGTGAGCTTCAGAAGGAAATTTCGATTCCCTACGGACCTGCTTTTGTTTCGGTAGTAACTGACACCAAGGACGAAATCATTATTAAGGCGGTTAATTTTGCAGGAGATGTGGATCCGGTTTCCATTACACTGGACTGTCAGGTACAGGGCGACTATACCGTAACACTTCTTAGCGGTGAAAAGGGGGATGAAAACAGCTTTGAAGAGCCGGAGAAGGTGAAGAATATTACCGTGAATATGCATGGCGCTTCCTCAGAGTTCGTATACGAGGCACCGGCATATTCTGTCAGTGTTCTGCGATTGAAGAAGTGCGAAGCGTTTTAGAGGTTATCGCCATTATACTTTGTATTGGCACCGAAAATATATTTATTTCTCCGCGGCTTTTCTTCCAGGATGGGAGAGTGCCGCGGAGAATTTTTTGCGAAGAAAGAATTGCTATAGCTTTTGTAATTCCGGGAAAACCTTTATCTAAGAAAAAAATACAATATTAACATGAATATCATGAATATAATATTGGAGGCTGT
>OHAC01003450.1_pt1 | contig 11064 bp, 8 predicted proteins | sample 1577051 | NCBI WGS metagenome assembly OHAC01 (sample SAMEA3541499, study PRJEB24748) | human gut metagenome | biome: human gut; feature: human-associated habitat; material: faeces | place: China | collected 2012 | reverse complement strand
GTTTTCGCAGCATTACATTCAGCCATTTTTCCTCGCCTCTTCCAGGTCTTACATCCGTTGTAATCCAGCATGTTTCCATCCTGATTTTCTCCAGATCCTTTATGAAATCCGTAAATGTTTCCATCGTAAAATCAGTAAAATATCTTCCGTTGCGCTCGCCCTCAAAATCTCCATATTTGAAGGATGTGTAGATAATTCCATCATCACGCAGCGCATCCGCCATCTTCGATAATACCATATGCAATTCACTCTTCGGAAGATGTAAAATCGAAGAACAGGCCCAGATTCCATCATACTGATTCTGTGCATCCAAATCCTGAAACAGCATATTTTGAACCTGAATGCCCGTAAATTCACTGGCATACCGACACATCTCTTCCGATCCATCTACCGCAGTCACCTGAAGGCCAGACTCCAAGAAATACTTTGTATCCCGGCCAGAGCCACAGCCAAAATCAAGGACTTTGGGACCGTGCAGAGCGTGGATGAACTTGTCCTGGACCGGTTTGAAATTTACGGATACGGTGGTGGAGATGAAGGATTGGGCGTGGTGGTTGTAGTAGTCTAGGGTTTTATTTTTCATATTCTTTTCCAATCTACTTGTTATACGCATTAGGTATTTGCAAATATATGTTTTATACATTAACTAGTTCGTGCATGCTCGCACTTATTACAACAAGTCTTTTTTCTATATATTCAAGATCCTTATCAAACTCTTGTTTATTGAATAGCGAAAAATCTCTTGTTTATATACAATCTTTATATTTACTTAAAGTCTTCGTGATATCCTCTACGCAGAAATAAAGAGGCTCTGCCACTTCATAATCGTCTTCCATCCATAATGCGCTCAAATATGCACCAACTATCATTCCGTTTTTATTAAGTTCTTGCAATGATTGAAGTGCCTTCGTGTAATACTCTTCCAAATCTTTTCCAAGTAACACATATGAAAAATATATATTCCACCTTCTGGCTAAATTTTCAACAGACGAAACGTAATCCGCCAATTTTTCAAGTAAATATTTATTATTTTCTCTGCGATTGTTTTCTTTAACTATTTGCTTTTCTTCTTTCATTGTACAATACATCATCCGCAATGTAATCATGCCTGAAAATATCGCACCTAAATACCCTCCCCAAAAGCCAAGCCAACTCTCGTTTACTTTTAAAGTATATAATATTTGGGGGAAAAATATAAAAGCCAAGAAAATCACAACAAATATAATTTTGTTGATTTTTTTCATTTTAAAAATCTCCCATTTGTATATCTAGTGCTTTCAAAATCTCCTGTTTCCGCTTTTCATTCAGTTCTATAATTTTTTCCATATTCTTCTCCGGACAAATCAATCCATTCGATAAGCCAATTAAATTAAGTACCGCAAATTCCACTGCTTTTCTTCTGGCTTTACAAGGGAACAGCAATCTGTGAGCTTCTTGAAAACCTGCTAGTTCTGATGCCAATTTTCTCAATTCATCGCTAACTTCTTGATATGCTTCCTTATATTTTTCTGATATTGAAAGATCCCAAAAATTCTCTCGTGATAAAGGATTTCCATAATACTGAGCTGCATAAACAATATTTGATGCAATCCTACCTTTTAATTCATTAAAAGAAATTACAGGCTTTAAAATAAATTCCATAACCCATTGGCTCACTACAAATACTCCAACACCCGATAATATTGTATATAACATATCCTTACTAATTTCTTTCACCTCACATTTATTCTGTTCATTGCAATTCCAATACTACATAACAACCCCATATACTCATTGCTACTTATTATTTCATATAATGTCGTACCTTCTCCACCACAATCACATCCGCCGGCAACCACTCCACAGAATCCAGCTCCGCCTTCGTCAGCCACTTCGCGGCCTCATGCTCCCGAAGGACTAAATCTCCAGAAACCACCTCAGCCCAAAAGCAGTCCATGGAGAGATGGAATGTAGGGTAATCATATTCCACCGTGACAATCGGCTCTCCCACTGATATCTCCGTATCCAACTCTTCCCGAATTTCACGTTTCAACGCTTCCTGCGGTGTCTCTCCGGCCTCAATTTTTCCTCCTGGAAATTCCCAACCATCTTTGAATTCACCGTACCCGCGCTGAGTTGCAAAAATGATTGGTTCTCCGTTTTCTTTTTCCGCTTTGATTACTGCTGCTACTACTCTTACTGTCTTCATTTTGTTCCTCGATTTTCTATATTGCTAAATATAAGCCTTATTCATTTACAATGTATTCATACAAATCTTCGCGTACCGGAACATCCAACAACCATTCAATTTCTACCGCTGTCTTATCTGTGTTTGGCATTGTAAATTCTTTAGTTCGGCCACTTGCTTTCATGTATCCCAGATAATAGAATTCCTTGGAAATTTTATCGTCCTTATTCTTTCTCACAAATAAATGGACCTGAATTCCGCGTTCCTCTGCATGCAAGAAATTCTGTACATCCTCTGATGATACACTTCTGCCTGATTTTGAAATTGCGATCAGGCTGCTACTACTGGTGAAATGATCCTCATACTTTGTTGTATCACTGATGTCCTCCGATTTATCATAGTTTATGAATACCGGAAATGTCTTCGTTTTCTTGTCATACTTATAGCCACCAATATTTAATGGTACTTCATTGTTTTCCCAATTCAAAAGGCGGCAGACATCCTCATAGGTATATTTCTGATACAGTACAAAGTCTGTTTCTCGATATGTATTGGAATAATCCCGTTCATTTCGACTTATACCAAAATCCACCAGCTCTCTCATGATTTCATAAAAATCCTGATTTTTCAGCATTCTGGTAAATGATTCTGAGACATGATAATCAGTTTCCGCTCCATCTTCTTTTTCAATCAGCACGCATTCTGCATAGGTTTTCTTGCTGGCACCAGCCGGAAATTCATTTGTCATAATGTTGATAATATTCTTTTTCTGATCTTCACTAAGCTGAATGCCATATTCCTTCTGCAATTCCTGTCGTAATCCTGAAAACAAATGGTAGCCCTGTACATAAGTCAACATTCGTTTTAACAGCTTTAATTCCTGAATTCGCTTTCCACTTGCCAGTTTTTTAGAAACAAACTCCACTACTTTTTCCTCTTCCGCTGACAAACGTACCTTGTACTCTTTTTCATATTTCACCAGGAATTTATAATAAGAGCCCAAACTGCCATTATCAAAAATTCGCAGGACATCCATTTCTCCGTAATCATCGAAATCACGTAACCTCGGAATACGCCCAAGCTTATTTTTCAGGTTTGTATAATTTTCTTTGATTAATTTAATATCGCTGAAATTAGCATTATCCACTGCTGCAAAAATCCGTTTTCTGCTGATTTCATCAAAATGAATGGTGCTGGCCCCTGGAATCACCCGGCCGCCTTCCATCAAATATCTGCGAATGTTGTCTTTGTTGTAACTGCGATCTCCAGAAAGAGCGATCGGTATCATGAAGTTATTTTTGTAATTTCCAATGAAATCTAAAATCACCACATATTCTTTTCCTACTGCCTTACGCAGACCGCGCCCTAACTGCTGAATAAATACAATCGGAGACTGTGTCGGACGCAGCATGATCACCTGGTTCACCTCGACAATATCCGTACCTTCAGAGAAAATATCGACCGTCAATATGTAATCCAAATAATCATCCTCGGATGATTGTACATCCATGGTTAATCGTTCAATAGCCTCTGCGCGAGCTTCTTCCGAATCAGCTCCACTCAAAGCAATGGTTCGAAGTCCCTGCGCGTTAAACTTTGCAGACAACTCTCTTGCTTCCTCAATTCTGCTGCAAAAGATCAATCCCTTTACCCGGTCACCAGAATAGCCAAAATAAGATGCCTGCTGCATCACATATTTCACACGTTCATCGCTGGTCAGATAACGGAACTGTTCCAACTGCTCCTCTTTCGATCCACCTTCATCCGTAATCATAGACAGATCTGTAATTCCGAAATAATGAAACGGACATAACAAGTCCTCTTCCATCGCCTGCTGCAACCGAATTTCATAGGCAATATTATGATCAAAAATCTCATAAATATTGCGCCCTTCAATATTGTCATCACGCTTGTCCGGGGTTGCCGTCATACCCAAGGTAAACTGAGGTATGAAATAATCCATTACCTTCTTGTAGCTTCCAGCACTGGTATGGTGCGCCTCATCATAAATGCATGCATCAAAATAATCTCTCGCAAAGCGCTGCAAATTTTCCTGTTTACTCAATGTCTGCACAGTTGCGAATACAAAATCTGCGTCATAATCTCGATTATTTCCAGAAACCAAACCAGTCTTTACGCAGCTTCCGAAAACACGTTCAAACGATGCCTTTGCTTGACGCGCAATCTGATTGCGATGCACTAAAAACAGTACTCTTTTAAATCCTAATTCGCGCATTGCAAATGCAGAAGCATACGTTTTACCAGTTCCTGTTGCAGAAATCAAAAGAGCCTTGTCCATACCTCGTTTTCGCAGCTCCAACAGATTATAAATAAACGCTCTTTGCATAGAATTCGGCTGTAATGTATACGCCTCAACCGATGGAATAGCCTCCTGCTTTGCAATACGCTTCTGCTCCGCAACCAGCTTTTGGAATAGCTGCTTTTCCTCGTATTGTTTACGATACTCCTCAATGAAGTCTGAATAACATTTCGTATATTTTTTCTCATTCCACAGCCGTTCAAATTCACCCAATACAGACTGAATCATTTCTCCCTGCTTCGTAGAAACGAGTTTCGTATTCCATTCCATATTTCTGGTCAGCGCGTCCTGGGTTAAATTGGAACTTCCAATAATAAAGCGATATTCCTCAGATTTCTGAAAGATATATCCCTTCGTATGAAATCCATTTCCAGCACGTTCTGTCTGATACATGCGCAACTCAATATTAGAAAGACCTGACAAAGTATCCAATGCACTCGGATCGCTAAAGCATAAATAATCCGTGGTTAAAATCCGCCCCCGAATATGTTGCCGCTCCAGTTCTTTTAATGTCTGCAATAACGGCGTAATACCGCCCCGTGTGATGAAGGCCACGCTAATAGCAAAGCTATCGCAACGGAGTAATTCTTCTTCGATGGAAGAGAAAACTTTCTGGCCGTTTTTGTTGTCGTTGTAGATGAATTGTGGGCGGTAGGCTAGGTTGGATTGGAAAGTTTGGTTTATAAAAGCGGTATTAAAACCATTTTTTAAATCTATAATTTTTTCTGATATCATTCGCTAAATACACATTACCTTTTCTTTCTTAATTTTTCTATGCACTCTTCATAAAATCAAACCACTCTTTTGAAATTAAATCGATTAATTCTCAATTATTACATTAAACAATGTCTTACGCATTTATTTTTCCTATTAAATCTAGTAATCTATTCTAACTCACATCCCCAATTCTCTGAATTGTAATATTCCTCAATTCATTGACTTTATCACGGCCATTTTCATTTTTAACTTCATCCAAAAGTTCTTCTGCTAATTGCTCTCTATCATAATTTAGTCGCTTTAATAAAGGCGCATGTCTTAATTCAAAACTCTTAAACACGTCATCCCAAGTCAATGCATAAACCTCATAATTATCCACCTGGTTTACTAAGCCGATTTTTCCTTTATCCTCAAACGTTTTATATTTTCCTTTCACATCTTCATCTACTTCTTTACAAACAGCTATAAATTTCCATTTTCTATACTTACTATTAAAAGCTGGCTGCTTCCTTACAAAATCCATGTAATCTTCAATTTGTCTGAGCACTTTTTTTGATAAAATTACCTTTGGGGCTTTTAACTCAACAATAATATTCTCTTCATGAGTTACACCGAAAGACGCCTCTACATCTCGAACGCTACACATAAAAACATCCATTCTTCGTTCTTGTTCCAAATCCGTTTCCAAAGTTGCTTTGACATCAGACACCCCATACAGTATATTAATATATTGTTCTAAAGCTTTTTTCATTCTTAGGTCTGCACTTGCTAAATGGAACTGCTCTCCAAATAGCCAAAAATGCTGCTGCACAATTTTCTGAATATGTTCTCTCTCATTTGCATAACTTTCCATATCAAACACAATCGTTTTTAGCAGTTCAATAACTTTATAACGATTTTCAATAAACTTAATAGAATCTATTATATTTTCAAGTTTTGTTTTTCTAAGAATACTAGAGAAATCTTGTCTCTGTTCTGGAGTAAGTTCTACTATCTGTTCAACTATTGTTAATACATTTTCTCGTTCTTTTGAATTGAGTAAAAGCTTCAAAAAGCCTAACAATGACATTTCTTGAATTGGTTTCAATTTATAAAAAATTTTCGGTTCGATTTTATAAATTTCTTTTGTCACCCTTACCAAATCTTGCTTTTGCATATTTCCATAAGGATTATCTGGGAATACCGGAAACGTCTTGCGTTCTTCCATCATCTGTCGAATAGCCTCATCAGCCTTTCGAGACATGTAATCACCTATTTTTTTCTCAATAAAATATGCAATATATTTTTTTAATTTCCTATAAACCTTTTTATCATCCTCATTTGTAAACAAACTCGTTTGATCAGAATCCATTTCCGCATCGAGTTCTTTTTCATCAAAAAAGTCTGACTTTACAAAAACACTATGGTTAAACTCAACTGCATTCCTATTAAAAGTTGTTGTTTCTTTTTTCTTCATTTCATCCATACTATCAAAGAAATAGCAACAAAATTTCTCTTTTATTGATTCAGCCCAAACAATAAGCGTTACTTCAAACCTATTTTTATCAATTGTCGTAATCGTTTTTTCACTATACTCTGTATTGATGTACTTCTCATACTCAATAGACCTTCCATTTATCAAAATCTCCAATTTACGACCTTTATATAAATAAAGAAACCATGCAAATTCTTTTAACAAAACCGGTTCAAGAATATTAAATGCCATATTTTCCGCTGTAAGCAAAAATATATTTTCAAATTCAACCTTCGTCCCGGTTTTCTTTGTTTCAGACTCCTGTGGTTCAGTGCAATTCACGATTTCTTTTTTATCATTTTCCAAATGAATTTCGTATGATTTATACGTATCAGAATCTTTATAAACAGTAGACCACTTTGCTCCGCTTGCAAAAGTTGAAAAAGAAAACCTTCCTTTTCCTTTATTTGCTCTAGATTTCATTTTAAGAGATAACAAATTCTTTTGCGATGTCAAAAAAGAGCCAAAAGTATCAGCTATATCATCATAAATAATTCCATCACCATTATCTGAAATTGTTAATTGATCAATTCCAGATGCAATATTTACCGTATAACCAATATTCACCTGTGTTGCATGCGCTTCAAAACCATTCCAAATATACTCACAAATCGCTTCTTTGTAATCATTTGTAATACCCGATGACTCAATGCTCTGATTCTTTACCTTCAATTGTAATTGCATTTTGAAGTCCCCCATAATCTATCATGTTTCAGTTTCATAATATCTAAATATTCACACCATCCGACTTTTATCTACAACACGATATGTTCCTTGCTTTCCGGCACGCTTAACCTCCAGTATACCTTTATCTTTCAATTCTGAAATAAATCTTTGCGTTGCTGCCTTTGTAAAAGCTGTTTGTTTCGCCAACTCACTAAGCGTAATATTGCTATTTTTATCAATTATTTCTAAAACTTTCTTTTCTTGTTCGTATAAATCTTTTGATATTTTTATTTTCTCAATTTCATCCTTCTTAGCCTTCTTAATAACTTCATTTACAATAGCTATCTGACTAGGATTTTTCCTTCTTGTTATGCCAATAAAAAAGTTTTCCACTTGATTACATATCTGCTCTATGTATCCCTGTTCTTCTTTAATAATTTGTGTTCCTGAATCAAACTCGTTTTTAGATAATTTAATTTTTTTGTGACGTAATATCCAGTAATTAACTATTTCAACCTTTCTTTCTGTAGAATACAAAGACTCGTCAATCACTAAAACAGTAACCTTTGCTTTCCAATCAGGTTGTTCAAACATATATGACATCTCCAACATACAGTTCAAAGATTTAACATATTCGGCAGTAAGTACAATAATTACATTATCGCATTTAATTATCTCTGCCATAAAATCATATATATCATCATTCGCTATAAGCTGCGACTTATCTCGTTTTACATCAAATTCTTCGCTTAACTGCGTTTCCAATTCATCGGCATAAGAATTCCCATCCTTCCAATTGTATGAAATAAACAATGTCTGTTTTTCCATCAGCTACTTACTCCTTAATTTTGTGATATTTAAAATATATCAAGATAAATATTACACTAAAGTGCTCAAAACTCTCTATCAAAATCTCTATTCTTCCATCATTCATTTATCTCATTTTACCATATCACCTATTTTTTTACTATCTGTAAAATAGTAAGAAACAATGATTGAAAATTTCAAAAGTAAATTCCACCGTTTCAAAGAGCTGACTTACAATTTAAAATTCCAGTGCAGAGGTAATCATCGATAAATCACAGAAAGGTATTTCTAGTTATAAAAAATATCTTTGTTCATGGACATCTCCTACTGCTCTTAGGAAGCGCACTATAAGGTTCAAACAAATAGGACGTAGACATTACCATCTGCGCCCTATTATCCTAAAAAACAAACGGTCTGCCAAAGCAGACCGCTTCAGACTGTAGACAAAGCCCCGCTTTTGCGGGGTTTTGCTATTTTTAGAACCGCTTTTCTGATATAATAATGTCAGAAGGGCGGTGTTTTTTATGATGACAAAAAATGCAGATAAGAAAAGGGAACAGATGCTGATGTTCTGTATGGATGACATGGTGCCACAGAATCACATGCTCCGTTTGATTGATAAAGCCATTGATTGGAACTTTATTTATGACTTAGTAGAAGAAAAATACTGCCCTGACAACGGTCGGCCAAGCATGGATCCCGTTATGCTTATAAAAATTCCGTTTATTCAGTATCTCTACGGAATAAAAAGCATGCGGCAAACAATGAAAGAGATTGAAGTAAATGTTGCATACCGTTGGTTTCTGGGACTGGATATGATGGATCCTGTTCCACATTTTTCTACATTTGGGAAAAACTATACACGCCGTTTTAAAGATACCAATCTTTTTGAACAGATTTTTTCCAGGATTCTCGAAGAATGCATGAAATACAAACTTGTAAATACCGACCAGATATTTGTTGATTCAACTCATGTAAAAGCTTGCGCTAACAGTAAAAAAATGCGGAAACGAGTCGCTCATGAACAAGCTCTTTGGTATGAAGATGAATTAAAAAAAGAAATCGAGCAGGACCGTCTGGCTCATGGTAAAAAACCATTGAAAGATAAAAATGATTACCAGCCACCAGCATCTGGAGGAAACGGTTCAGAAAATTTAGAAGCTTCAGAAGAAATTCCGTCCGGTGTCAAAACACAAAAAAGCAGTATAACTGATCCGGAAAGCGGTTGGTTTCGAAAAGGGGAACATAAGCATGTTTTCGCATATGCAGTCGAAACCGCATGTGATCAGCATGGATGGATTTTAGGATATAGCGTTCATCCTGGAAATGAGCATGACAGTAGAACTTTTAAGGCACTGTATGAAAAGGTAAAAGCATTTGATCCTTCTATGATTATTGCAGATGCAGGATACCGGACACCGGCGATTGCCAGAAGGCTGCTATTAGATGGAATTGAACCATTGTTTCCGTATAAGCGTCCGATGACAAAAGAAGGCTATTTCAGAAAGCATGACTACGTTTATGATGAGTATTACGACTGCTATATTTGCCCTGAAAATCAGGTGCTTTCTTATAGCACAACAAATCGAGATGGCTATCGTGAATACAAAAGCCGTGGATATATTTGCTGTAATTGCCCCCAGAAATCTAAATGCACAGAAAGCAAAGATCATGTGAAGCTGGTAACACAGCATGTATGGGAAAGATATATAGAGAAAGCAGAGGATATCCGTCATACACTGGGAAACAAAGAGATTTATCAGAAACGAAAAGAAACGATAGAACGAATCTTTGGAACAGCGAAAGAACATCATGGTTTTCGATATACTCAGTACATAGGAAAAGCACGAATGGAAATGAAAGCCGGGCTTACTTTTGCATGCATGAACCTGAAAAAATTAGCTAAGATACTGGTGATGAGAAACAGGAAATCGTTGTCATTTATATATAAAATTGAATTTTTACTGAATAAAATAAACGCAAGAGAAAAGTGGTGCCTGGCCTAACGGTCAAACACCACTTTGTCTACAGTCTGAGCGGCCTTCGTTTATACACGAAAGCCGCAAATGTCGGAAGTATAGACTTGAAAAATTGCAAATTTGCACAGGGTGGTTTATAATGATAGTAGGTTGGGAGGCGTTGCACATGAAGAAGAACTATGACGATGAGCAGGAAAATACCACTGCGTACCGTGTCCGCCTATTACGCCAGGACAGGGGATGGAGCCAAAAAGAGCTGGCAGATAAAATATTTGTTGCCCACTCCCAGATCAGCCGTTTGGAGAGTGGAGAAACCACAAATATTGGCAGCGCTTTGTTAGTCTCGCTGGCTAAGGTATTCCATGTTTCAGCAGATTATCTACTTTGCCTTACGCCCATTAGCGTACCGAAAAGCTATGATATTTCCCAGCTGGGATTATCAGAGGAAGTAATCCGCAGGCTGATTTTGAAAACGATTGACCCCGATGTGTTAAACAGGCTTTTGGAGCATGACCAGTTCCCAAAACTTTGTGCTTTGATGAAAAACTATTTCAGCAATACCGTTGCAAATGGCATCATGGCAAGAAACCAGATTATTGACCTTGCCACTGATCCGCTTGCAGAGCTGATTAGCGCCGATCCTTCAAAGCGAACGGAAATGATAAAAGACCTGAGTTTTCTGAGCTCCAGCAAAATTCAGAGTAATGAAGCAGACATAGAGAAAATCAAAAACATATTGATGAAGATCATTCGGGATGTAAAAGAGAACATGGCAGAAGAGCAACCCAATGGAGCGGTTGCTACAGCAGAAGCAGTAAAGAGGATTCGTGCCGCATTACCGAGACTATGAGAAAATCTCTGTAAATTAGATTCTTCTATGATAATGAAGGGTGAG
>OHAC01003449.1_pt1 | contig 11068 bp, 16 predicted proteins | sample 1577051 | NCBI WGS metagenome assembly OHAC01 (sample SAMEA3541499, study PRJEB24748) | human gut metagenome | biome: human gut; feature: human-associated habitat; material: faeces | place: China | collected 2012 | reverse complement strand
CAAAAGCAAACCGGTATTTTTGCCTGGTTGAGTTGCCGGGCGGCACTCAGGAGTGCATCCTGTGGATTGATATGGTTGGCGAGAGCCTGGACAGATACTGAGGGAGAGGAACATGGAGGAAGAGAGAAGCACTGCTGTGGAAGTACAGCAGGATGAATGTGAAGATTATGTGGTTGATGTTACGACCGCGAGCAGCTGGTATAAAAATGTGAGTTACGATGATGCGAAGATCTTTATCCGGACAAACATCGAATCGGCGGCACGGAGCTTTATTGCCATCGGATATTATCTCAAACTTATTCGGGACGGCGAGCTGTACCGCGAGGAGGGTCATGAGAACATCTGGGATTTTGCAATGGCGGAGTACGGTATCAGCAAATCTACAGCCAGCCGGTATATGAGCATGAATGACCGGTTCTCCCTGGACGGCAACAGCCCGATCGTGGACCAGAAATACAAGGACTTTGAGAAGTCAAAGCTGCAGGAGATGCTGTCTCTGACGGATGAGCAGCTGGAGCAGGTGACTCCGGAAATGAAGGTCCAGGAGATCCGGTCCATGCGGCAGCCGAAGGAAATCCCGTACTTTGAGCTGGAGGGACAGATGGATCTGGAAACAGACTTTCCGGAAATCATGCCGGAAGCACCGACGGCGCCGCTGGTGACTCAGCCGGCTACGATCCAGACAACAATGACTCTGGAGGAGATGATGGGCGGGGAGGAGCTGGGAGAGCAGCCAGAAAAGTTATCTGCCTATGGTACACCGAAAAGAATTTATCCGGAAGGCAGTTTACTGACAGAACCGAGCTGTGAAGGAGGGCATTACTGTTCTTCCTGCGCGGAGATGGAGTGTGGTATCCGTGAAAAAGATCGTCAGTGCTGGTATGCACCGTGCGGGAATCCATTTTCTTGCGAGATTGTTGTGGATGGAGATTTGGATTTATTAACAGAGCAGTTGGGTGACAGCTGTCAGTTTGTCAATCATGATTTGGCGTACCATTATCCGGGCAACGGAGAGGCGGCACCGTGCTGTTGCCGGTGTAAAAATCCGTGCGAATGGGCATGTGAGAGGGCAACCGCAGAAAAAGGAGAGAAAGAGGTTGTTGCGACATCGCAACAGGAAACACCATCGACGGTTTTGGAGACCGATGCTCAGCCCGCTGCCAATAATCAGGAATCCGCTGCCGAAAAGCAGCGTTCCGGGAAGTGCCTGCATAATCCGCTGTATGATTGCAGCCTGGCAGATGAGGATAAGGTTATCCCGGGAACCGGCGAGGATTGCACGCACCGTTGCTGTTGGGAATGTCCGAAACATGGAGACTGTAGACTGGAGTGCTACGCTTCAGATCGGCGAAAGTATCAGACAGAAGATGCGAAAACAGAAAAAGAGCTGGATCCGGAACCGATTGAGTATGACCGACATACCCTGGAGAACATGATTCAGGATGCCAAGGAAGCTCTCAACTTGATGAGCGACCACTGGAAGAAGAGCCAGCCGTATACCTACGCCAAATATAGCATGATGATTCAGGCGTATGAGATGTTTCTTCTGGCACATGATGCATCTGCTCAGGAGTCGGAAGAGGTTGAGCAGCCGGAGCTTCCGGTGCTTAAAAACAATGAGCAGCGCGCAGCTTTTGTTGACAACTATAAGTCCTGGCCGTTATGGATTGAAACCCAGGAGACCGGCGAGCGGTACTATCGGTATAATCTGCCGGATGGAACCAGCTTTGTGGTAAAAACATATCACTCGATGCTGTATGACTATAAAGCGGGAATTGGGATGCGACGTAAAGAGGGGTACGGAGCAAACGAGCAGTATATCTTGGAGCCAGGAAGGTTCTTCCGGGACTGCAGTGCAAACCGATCGGCAATGATCGAAAAGCTGAAGGAATTACAGAAAGGGGAAAGGTGATGAATAGATTAACTCAGAAGCGGGTAAATGGAATCAAAACCGGTTACTGGTCCACCAGCAAGAAGGATGATCTGGTAGCGAGGTTGGCGGAGTACGAGAATACTGGCCTGGAGCCGAAAGAGGTGCTGCAGCTGAAAAAGAACGAAGTGCAGTGGATTCCGGTGGCTGAGCGGCTGCCGGAAGATGGATATTATCTTGCAACGCTTGACGGCGAACTTGTTGGTCAGGAGGAGCCGTTTACAGGAATGTGCGGCATTGAAAATGGCAAATGGGATGATGAGGACTGTGTTATTGCTTGGATGCCATTGCCAGAGCCATACCGGGAGGGATGAGCGCTATGGAATTCGTGTTGCTTGAAAAAGGGAAAGCCGAAAAGATTGACCGGCTGCTGGAACGCTACGGGCGGATCCAGCGCCGGAGAGCCTGGCATAAGCGCAGCCGGACAGGCGGGAAGAAAAAGTAAATTAAGATTTGGAGGGAGAAATGAAGAGTATACAGTTGTATATGTGCGAGCATTGTGGAACGAAGTATAAAGATAAAAATGAGTGCAAGAAATGCGAGGGTAGCCATAGGGCTGCGCTGGAAATCCATGATATGAGGTTCCATGCTTGCAAAGATAGTGGTAACTATCCAGATAAAGTAGAACTGAAAATGACTGATGGAAAGATGGTTTGGTATCATCGCTAAATTAGGATTTGGAGGAGGGTGTCATGAGAAAAATATTTTGTGATATCTGTGGAAAAGAAATTGATCCGTGCAATGAGACTTGGAGACAGCAGTTGCAGGCAAATGGAGGAAATCCAAGGATATCATTTAACGAAAGTTTGGGCGAAATTTGTGAAGGATGTGCCACGAAAATTCATTGTTGTGTGTCGATGATGAAATTGCATGATTGGGAACCAGATTTTCATGAATTGGATGAAAATTAAGATTTGGAGGAGAAATGGAGTTAAAAGAACTGACAGAATGGTTACTTGATTTGTTAGGAACCCGGGATGTTAAAGACATTCCGGGGGCACTCATGAAAGTGGTCAAAGAAAATGATACATCAAAATACGAGAAATTTTGTGAAAAACTTCCGGACATGAGCACCGACTGGCTCCAAAAGGTGTATCAATATTATCTGGCGGATCGCAAGGAGAAAATGCAGGACTATACGCCCAAAAGCTTAGCGAGATTTGTTAGCCGCTTAGCTGGAGTGTCAGATGTAGTGATTGACATGTGTGCAGGGAGTGGGGCGTTGACTATTCAAAAATGGAGCATAACGCCAAAACAAAAATTTAGTCTTCATGAATTTGACGAAAATGTAATTCCGTTTTTACTGTTCAACATGGCAGTAAGAAATATAGAATGCGTTGTATACCATGCGGATGTGTTACAAGATGAAATTTATCACACATATATCATTTCGCAAGGAGACAAGTACGGAATCATGAAAGAGGTATAAAATGAGCACAGCATTGATTTCAAACCCACCGTATAACATGAAATGGAAAATTCCGATTTTTGCACAGATCCAGCCGCGATTTTGTAACTGCGAACTCCCGCCAGAAAACAATGCGAATTTCGCTTTTATATTGAATGCACTGGATATGGTGGATGCAAGAGCTGTTTTTATATTACCATGCAGTGTGTTGCAAGGTGGAGCGAAGCAGGAAAAGGAGATCAGAAAATATTTGGTTGAAAAAAATCTGATAGAGGCAGTTATAACGTGTCCAGATAACATGTTTGAAAGCACAGGAATTGCAGTCTGCATTATCGTTTTCGATAAACATAAGAGCACGACACAAATAGAACTTATCGACATGAGAAATACATATGAAGTAGTGGAACGTGAGCAGAGAGGACAGTACGGAAACGAAAGCCATACCAACAGAGTATATAAGAAAGCGGTGAAGGTGTTTTCGGATGAGCAGATGGAACGTGCCATAAAAGCAATCGAAGAGCATACAACGGAAAAGGATTTTTCCGTCTGCGTCACGTCAGCTGATATAAGTAAACAGGCATATAAACTCTTGCCATCTGCGTATTTTGCGATTGATTTCGAACCTGCTCCACACAGGGAATACAAGGAAATTACAGAAGACCTAAACCGTGTAATCAAAGAGAAAAACGGTTTAAAGCTGACGATGAACGAGAGTCTTGCAAAGGCAATAGGGTTATATGAGATTTTTAAAATGTTTAAAGAGTCGGAAGAAAACAACAGAGCAATGAATGAGGTACTGGATATTGTTGGAGAAAAAATTATTCCAGAAAATTTTATTGCAATGTCTAAAAAAGCCGGTGAATTGAAATTCGAAAATGGAAGCAAAGACCATGTATCGACTATTCTCATGTCGATATTGCAGATGTGGAAGCAGCATATCATGTATTTGAACGAAGAAGAAAATAGATATTTGCTTGAGCTGCGAGATGCGTTACTGCCAGATTTAATGAGCGGGAAAATTAAATTAAACTGAAATTTAACTCAATTTAACTCGTTTTAATTCAACTGCGAGTTGAGTTAACACAAGATTTTAAACAAGACGAGTTGAAATTTGGAGGATTTTAAAATGATGTTAGAAGCAATTAGTAGCGCAGCTATGCTGGAGCAGCTGGCCGAGGAGGCTGCGGAATTGGCGCATTATACTATGTGTTGAAAATAGAAAAAGTGGAGGGGTAAGAAATCATGTGTTACTGGGATGATGGAGATTATTTTGAGCCAGGCGAATTTGACGAGAAAATCGAAGAGTTAAAGAATGAGCTTAGAGAATCAGTAAAAAAGGAAATCAACGATGAAATCGAGAAACTGCGCAAAGAGAATAAGGAACTGCAGGGTATTAAGAGAAACTTCGAGTCAGTGAAGAAAGACTTTGAGAGAAAGAAAGACGAGTGCGACAGGGTGATACAGAATGCAGAAAGAAAAGCCAAGCAAGCCAGGTTGAAAGAGTTAATGGAACATTTTAAGGCTACTCTTTGGTCGGTAGATTGGGACTACTTGTACAAAAAGAAATGCGATAAGTGCGATAAATACAGAAGAATCCAGGTAACATTGCCATCCGGAAAAATTGTGGATGATGAGTGTAGCTGTAGAGTAAGCAAAAAGGTGTACTCTCCAAAAGAGAATGCGTTGTACGAATTATGCGAGAGAAATAGAAAACCCATTGCATGGTACAGGGAAAAAGGAAACACGGGAGAAGAGTATTTTGTCGCAGATACCTGCGCTGAACATGCGAAGGTGGTAGTAGATCACAATAAGGATTTCAAAGAAATAGAGGGAGAAGAATTGAGGAAAGTATTCTTCACAACGAAGGAAGAGTGCCAGGCATTTTGTGATTATATTAACGGCACAGAAGTTTCTGGGTACGATTACAATGTTGAAGGTAAACTGGTTGCGCAAAGAGAGGAGACAGAGTAGGTGAACAAGGTAATTTTAATGGGTCGTCTTACACGTGATCCGGAGGTATCGGTATGGCAGGAGGAAGACTGGCAGCTGGCCGAGGAGGTGAGGAGATGACGCTGGAGCAGTTTGTAAAGCCAATTGATGGGCATGCAACTTTCACAATTTACAAGGACGGTCAGCCGTTTCTGAATGAGGGAAGTTTTGATTATACCGTGCTGCCGGATGAGGAGTGGAAAGAAACTAAGGCGCACTGGCGGCGCAGAGAACCGACCTGTATGTCACAGACCGAGTGGTGGCCGGAAGTAAAGGACTTGGAAGTAACATGCTGGAACGTTGCAGGATTTGGCTATGGTGATGCGCTGACGATTATCTTTTTGAAATCAACAGAAAAAGAAGAAACACCAGAAGCTAAACAAGACAAGTTGAGATTTGGAGGAGATCTTAGATGAATCGCGTACCGGTATCAGAAATGCTGTTAATGATGTTCCAATCTGCAGTACGGAGTGAAGTACGAATTGCAGGAGGACGATGAAAATGAAAAATGAGATTGAAGTTGGAAAGTGTTACCGCCATTTCAAAGGTGGCGTTTATCAGATCATAGCAGTAGCTACTCAAACGGAGACAAGTGAGAAGATGATTGTTTACCAGGCGCTTTATGGGAATTATGAAGTATACGCTCGCACGTACGACATGTTCGTGAGCGAGGTTGACCATAAAAAGTATCCTGATGCTTCACAGCGCTTCAGATTTGAAAAGATTTCATAGCAAAGGAGTAATTCGAAATGAATAGAGCAATTCTTATGGGAAGATTGACCCGGGATCCAGAAGTACGATACACGCAGGATGAGCGAGGAATGGCGATTGCGAGATACACTTTAGCTATTGACCGCAGAGGACGCCGAAACCAGGACGGAAACGAGCAGACTGCCGATTTTATTAACATCGTGGCATTTGACAGAGCAGGCGAGTTCGCAGAAAAGTATTTCCGTCAGGGGATGCGCGTACTGGTGTCTGGACGCATCCAAACTGGCAGCTACACCAATAAAGATGGGCAGCGCGTTTATACCACAGACATAATTGCAGACGATCAGGAGTTTGCAGACAGCAAGAACTCTGCAGGCGGCAACGGGGACAATGGCGGTTACCAGCCGACCTCTAGAGCTGCGCAGCCCAGCGCAGTTGGTGATGGCTTCATGAACATCCCGGATGGTGTGGAAGACGAAGGATTGCCGTTCAATTAAAAAACAGATTGATGGAGTTTTGCCAAAATGTTATAATTACTCGGATAGGGAGATTACAAATGTGAAAATCCGTAGTGAAATTGGAACATGCGGGATGCCATGTTCATCCACGACTAAGGACGCGGGGAAGCAATACAGGCTATCTCCATGGTTTGGGGATAGCCATTTTCGGCTTATAAAAGGAGCAGGTACATGATAAAAGAGACCTGTGCAAAAAAGGAATTGAAAAAGCCTGTGCATGCAAAGAAACCTGTGCAGAAGGTACGGAAAGGGTTACTGTACACTGTTTGGGCAACGCGTGAACAGCAACCGGAAAGGAAGCAAACATGGAAGAAATCCGTTTAAACAAATATTTGAGTGAGCAGGGAATCTGCTCCCGCCGTGAGGCAGACCGCCTGATCGAGGCAGGAAAGGTGACCATCGACGGCCGGAAAGCCCAGATGGGAGAAAAAGTAACAGGTCAGGAAGTGATCGTCTGTGATGGAAAGCCGGTTGGAAAGGCGGCGGGCGGCAAAAAAGTAAAACCGGTGCTTCTGGTTGTGAATAAGCCGCGCGGAGTGGTATGCACCACTTCCGACAAGGACCGTGCGGTGAACGTTGTGGACCTGATCCAGTATCCGGCGCGTGTGTATCCGGTGGGACGTCTGGATAAGGATTCCGAGGGACTTCTCCTTATGACGAATCAGGGAGAACTGGCTAACGAGATCATGCATGCAGGCAATTTCCATGAGAAAGAGTATCTGGTCACGGTAGATCAGCCGTTCAATGCCGCATTTTTAAAGAAGATGCGTGAGGGTGTGGAATTAAAGGAGCTTGGAGTGACCACAAGACCATGTCAGGTGGAAGCAACCGGCATGAAATCGTTTAAGATCATCCTGACACAGGGATTAAACCGTCAGATCCGCCGCATGTGCGCGGAGCTCGGCTATCGTGTGGTGACTTTAAAGCGGATCCGTATCATGAACATTCATCTGGGCAAATTAAATACTGGGGATTTCCGCCGGGTAACGCCGCAGGAGATGGAAGAACTGGAATGGCAGTTGGAGCAGGCGCGTCTGGAGCGTGAGGAACTTCTGGAAGGCGGAGACGAGTAGAAGACGAGTTGTTGCCGGACACGCATGCGTGACGAACAGCGACGAAGACAGAATAGAACAACGCCCGATGAAAATGCTGGCGGAAAGATGACAGACCGAAGACATGACAGGAAAAATGGCAGGTGACGAGAATGGATCAGAGAAAGAATGACGATAAGATCACGCGTATGAAGGAGCTGCACCGGCAGCTTTTGGCGGCATCTAGGGCATATTACCAGGAGAGCCGTGAGATCATGAGCAATTTTGAATATGACCGGCTGTACGATGAACTGCTAAAGCTGGAAAAGGAAACCGGCATGGTATTGGCCGGAAGCCCGACCCAGAAGGTAGGTTATGAAGTATTGAGCGAACTTCCGAAGGAGGCGCACGAGGCACCGATGCTTTCTTTGGATAAGACAAAAGAAGTTCCGGTTCTTCAGGAGTGGCTGGGAACCCAGAAGGGACTTTTATCCTGGAAGCTGGATGGTCTGACCATTGTTCTGACATATGAGGGCGGTGAGCTGGTGAAAGCAGTCACCCGCGGCAATGGCGAGATCGGTGAGGTCATCACCAACAATGCGAAGGTATTTTCCAATGTGCCGCTTCGGATCCCGTATCAGGGACAGCTGCTCCTTCGCGGGGAGGCAATCATCAAATATTCGGACTTTGCACGCATCAATGAAGAAATCGAGGATGTGGATGCGAAGTACAAGAACCCGAGAAACTTATGCAGCGGCTCTGTGCGTCAGTTAAACAATGAGATCACGGCGAAGCGGAATGTGAATTTTGAGGCATTCATGCTGGTGCGGGCGGTAAATCCGGCGGATACGCAGGCACCAGATGCAGCAAATGCAGATGGCGTGGATGCAATTGTGGACGATGGAACAGATCATGGTCGTTTCCACAATTCCCGCAAAGAGCAGTTCGAGTGGCTGAAGACACAGGGCTTTGATGTGGTGGAATACAAGGAAGTGACGGCTGCCACACTGCCGGATGCAGTGGCAGAATTTGCCGAGGCAATCCAGAGCTATGATATCCCCTCTGACGGTCTGGTACTTCTGATGGATGACATTGCCTACGGCGATGCGCTTGGCCGCACAGCAAAATTCCCGCGCAATTCCATTGCTTTTAAATGGGCGGATGAAATCCGCGAGACCACGCTTCGGGAGATTGAATGGAGTGCATCCCGGACCGGTCTGATCAACCCGGTGGCGATTTTTGATCCGGTGGAACTTGAGGGGACCACGGTAAGCCGGGCCAGCGTCCACAACATCAGCATCATGGAAGCGATGGAGCTGGGGGTAGGTGATACCATTACGGTATATAAGGCGAACATGATCATTCCTCAGATTGCCGAGAATTTAACTCGCAGCGGAACTATTGTGATTCCGAAGATCTGCCCGGTCTGCGGCGGCGAGACCCAGATCCGCCAGATGAATGATGTAAAATCCTTATATTGCACGAATCCGGACTGCCAGGCAAAGAAGATCAAGAGTTTTTCTCTGTTGGTGAGCCGTGACGCGTTAAACATTGACGGCCTTTCCGAGGCAACCCTGGAGAAGTTTATTGCAGCTGGGTTCATCCACAGCTATGCCGATATCTTTCATCTGGACCGCCATCGTGAGGCGATTGTTTCGATGGAGGGCTTTGGCGAAAAGTCCTACGAGAATCTGATGGCAGCCGTGAAAAAGGCTTCCCACACCAATCTGGTCCGTGTGGTTTACGGCATTGGTGTGGCAGGCATTGGGCTGGCGAATGCGAAGATGCTGTGCCGGTCTTTCGACTATGATTTCGAACGGATGCGCCATGCCACGGAGGAAGAACTGACTGCGATTGATGGAATCGGCGCAGTTTTAGCCGATGCGTGGATCGCATACTTCGCATCTGAGAAAAACGCAAAGCTGGTGGATGATCTGCTTGCAGAGCTTACCATAGAGAAAGTTTCGGAAAATACAGAGGCAGCGGTATTTGCGGGGATGACTTTTGTCATCACCGGAACGGTAGAGCATTTTGTAAACCGGAAGGAACTGCAGGCGGCCATTGAGGCACGCGGCGGAAAAGCGACCGGTTCGGTCACCGCAAAGACTACGTATCTGATCAACAATGATGTGACTTCGAATTCGTCAAAAAATAAAAAAGCAAAAGAACTGGGGATCCCGATCATTTCCGAGCAGGATTTCCTGAACATGATGGGGGAAGAAAATAATGCCGATTAAAGTACAAAATGACCTGCCGGCCAGAGCCATTCTGGAATCGGAAAATATATTCGTGATGGACGAGAACCGTGCGATGAGTCAGGATATCCGTCCGCTTCAGATCCTGATCTTAAACCTGATGCCGATCAAGGAGGATACGGAAACCCAGCTTCTTCGGGCACTTTCCAATACACCCCTGCAGGTGGACTGCACCTTTTTGATGCTTTCCACGCACGTTTCCAAGAATACCTCGGCCAGTCATCTGAATAAATTCTATGTGGCGTTCGATGAGATCCGCCGTCAGAAATTTGATGGTATGATCATCACCGGGGCACCGGTAGAAAATATGGAGTTTGAGGAAGTCAATTACTGGGACGAGCTGACGAAGATCATGGAGTGGAGCAAGACCCACGTGCATTCCACCCTTCATATCTGCTGGGGAGCGCAGGCAGGTTTATATTACCATTACGGTATTCCGAAATACAAAAGAGAAAAGAAATTAGCAGGAATCTACCGGCACAAGATCTTAAACCGCAAGATCCCGTTAGTCCGCAGCATGGACGATTACGTTATGGCGCCGCATTCCCGCTATACTGAGGTGCGCCGGAAAGACATAGAAAAACATCCGGAGCTGACGATTGCGGCAGAGTCCCCGGAGGCCGGTATTTTCCTGGTACTTAACAATACCGGAAGCCAGATCTTTGTGCAGGGGCATCCGGAATATGACCGTATGACCTTAAACAACGAATATCATCGTGATTTAAAAAAAGGACTGCATCCGGAACTTCCATGCAACTATTATGAGGACAATGACCCGTTCAATATTCCGGTCCTGTCCTGGAGAAATGCCTCGAATACCCTGTATGCAAACTGGCTGAACTTCTATGTATACCAGACAACCGATTACATTCTGACAACCGATGAAGAGTAACGGTAACGGTTCACCGGCAGGAATTTTCGAAAGGGAAGATTTCATGTGATATCGTTTGGAAAGCAGATGTGTTTCCAAAGTATCACTGAAAACGAGATGGAGGAGGATATGCCGATGAGAGTGTTTCTGGATCAAGGGGAAAAGAAAGAAGCGCTTTGGAAACTGATTCCAAAGCGTTTCCGTTTCCAGCCAGTCCGTCTGCTTGGATGTGAGGCAGACGGACTGGCTGGAGAAACAGTTCTGGAAAAAACAGGGGCGGATGTAAAGCTTTTGTGGCTCTGGGTGGAATGCTCATTCCGGAAACAGGGAGCAGGCACGATGCTTCTGGATGCTG
>OHAC01003443.1_pt1 | contig 11078 bp, 10 predicted proteins | sample 1577051 | NCBI WGS metagenome assembly OHAC01 (sample SAMEA3541499, study PRJEB24748) | human gut metagenome | biome: human gut; feature: human-associated habitat; material: faeces | place: China | collected 2012 | reverse complement strand
TTCGCCTGTCAGCGGCTCCACAGCACAGCTATGACTTATAAAATTGTGTTAATAGATAGCGATAGGTAATCCTTTGATATAATCTCCGGATTTTCCCCCGCTCCACACCGTGCATGCAGCTTTCACCGCACATGGCGTTCCATCGAATTCAACAGCCAGGTTTTTTCATATACGATTTACACACTTCGTAACAGCATAATTATCAAAGCATGATTACAGGCATTTCTGCCATAGTTCGAAGTTTGTTAAGCTTTGCAAGTTTAGAATCATCTAATTGCAGTGGGTTCAGATATTCTCTGATAGTGATTTCAGACGATGCATGGATAATCACATGGATGGCTTTTGAGACTAAAATCAGATTTTCGTATGCATCTGTACCACCTTTGCTTAATGGCATTTTATGATGACAGTGAATGTTGTGTACTTCCATAGGAAGTCCTGTAACTGCACATTTTCCATATTGAGCCGCAAATAGTGATATTCTGTTGTCTGCATATTCGATTGACCTGCCCTTGACAGGATTACGCATCAGCCATAACATTGCGTCGGTATTAATAGTTAGATTCTTATGAATCAGCTCTCGTCCCTTGACAGTGTACTTATTGATGTTTTTCCTTTTATTTTGGGCATTTTTCTGCGGAACGGCTCCCACTGGAACAATGGGACGTTCGTGCAGAAATCTCAATTGCCTGCTTTTACCATACTTGTCTTTGATAAAACCATTTTTCAGAGAACCCTTACGGGACACATCGCCTTTCAGCCGATTTCTAAGCTGTTTATTGATACTGAAGGCAAGCTTTCCAAAGTCCGCTGTTGTTTCTGTTGCTATACAGTAGTATTCATGCAGTCCTGCGACTACAGAATTATATTTCTGTAACTGTATAAACTGAGCTGTGTCATCTGGCGAATGAGCCAAAGTTTTTACTTCCTTGGTCAGCTTTTCATGAGCCTTTTTGTATGCCTTGTCACACATATGTGACCTGACGACATATTTCTTCCCCTTTTTCCGCACTTTCAGTTTGAATCCGAGAAAATCAGAATACTGTCTTTTTAGATTGACAACCTTAGATTTGTCTGGGCTTATATCAAGACCCAGGCGGTCTTTTAACCACATTTCTGTGGCTTTATACGCTCTGACGGCTTCTGCGTGTGTAAGGCAGAAGATTTTGAAATCATCGGCATATCGCACCGCATGCACTTCTTTCAGTCTGCTTCTGCGCAAAGCCCTGTAAGCATGGCTTTTGATAACTGTTCCCTGCTTATTGCTTCTTGTTGTAAAATCTGTTTTCGTTGGCATTTCTTCCCATTGGGAAGTAATCCACCAATCCAACTCGTTCAAAACAATGTTTGCAAGCAATGGCGACAGGATACCGCCTTGTGGAGTTCCCTTGATGGGGAAAGTTTTATCTCCATTTGGCAGAATAACAGATGCTTTCAGCATTTCCTTAATGATGCATAACAGCTTCTTATCTCTTATTCCCAATGCCCATATCTGCCTTATCAGTTTAGTATGATTGATGTTATCGAAAAATCCTTTAATATCAAGGTCTACTACGTGATACATATTCTGTACCTGTATCAATCGCATACACTGAGCGATGGCATGTTCAGCGGATCTATTCGGACGGAATCCGTAAGAATTATCGCTGAATTTTGCCTCGCATATCGGCTCCATGACTTGTAAGATACATTGCTGTACCACTCGGTCAACGATAGTTGGAATTCCCAGAGGTCTGGTCTTTCCATTGGGCTTTGGTATCTCCACACGCTTTACTGGGCGTGGGTGATAGCAGCTGAATTGCTTTCTTATGAGACGGACATATTCTTCCTCGTTTAATTTAGCAAGGTCATTAATTGTCCTTTTGTCCACACCTGCGGTATCACTTCCTGTATTCGTCTTTATCGTTCTGTATGCCAGCTTGATATTCTCTCCGCTCTCGATGATTTCCATGAGATGATTAAATATCTTGTCTTTCTTACTGTCTGCATACAGTCCGTCAAAAGTACTTACCATATCGTAATACTCAGAATTGCGGATTTTTCTCTGTTTAGATTTCTGTTCTTGCTGTTTCGAAGTCAACACAGGCATCCTCTCCCTTCGGTTTGGATTTTCTTTGTCATACTCGAAGCTGCGTTTATCGTATATTCATTTTTTTCCGTTGAATTCGACTTGGGGCTATCCCTCCACGATGTTTAGCATCACTTCACAGGTACTGTGCCCCTACTCTCACTGGGATTAAGTACGGTTGTACCGGTTTTGCCCGGCTTTCCCGTCCAACGACCTGCAACGGCTTTTTTCATACGTTCCCAGCTTTCCACGTTCCGATATTCCTATCATTGATTACCTTTAGGTCCTTCCTCTAAGCCTGTGTCCAATCATGCATAATCATATCGCCTGTAACGATATATGGATGTTCATAACAACCATTCTTACTAATCCACGGACACGCCCATACAAGGGCTACTGCCTTTCGACAGTATCAACGTTTAGACTCGTACATTCGGAAGTTTGTCAGTACTTTCGTACATTCTGACCATGGGTAACCGACACCCGGCATATAGGTAGCACCATCCACCGCTGGATAGCTTTCGTATATGAAAGTTAGCCATATTTACGACTACTCTCTGCCGACTTTACCGAGCTTCTGACACTTTGGCGGTTGCACGCTGATGCCAGTCGGAGTATCAGTGTGAGCGCTTCGGGGCGTTACTCCCTCATTTCACTCATCGGAATATCAGTTCTCCAAAGTTTCAGGCTTGAAAGCCCTTCGACTTTGTGCGTAAGCTTTTCACTTACGAACGTGTCGCACGGTTGTCATTGCCATAACCTTCGAGAAGGTTGATGACACCCCATACGCCAAGGTCCGCCCCGATTGCTACGACCAGGGTCTTAAGAGTAGTAATTGCACTGGTAAAAAATGCCATATAAATCACCAAAACTAACTTTGCCGGGTGTAACCGGGAATGAAAAACGCCGGTAACAATACCGGCGCACCCTGTTAGTTATTCCTTTCCTCATTATTTTCCTGCTCATTCCCGTCTCCTGAAAGATCCATTTCCATCACTTCCACCTCATCATCAGGTTTCGGTGTGTACTTCGGATCCAGTTCCTTTTCCACCTGAAACCGGTTCTTCTCGCTGTAATCTACAAGGAGCCGGTAATTCGGGTGTTTGGTTATATCGTATTTGTCCGAATAGAACGGACGGACACCACGGATCTGCAGGATGCATTTCCCGCCGTCCATGACTGCGATCTCATCCTCCGTCATCAGCTGTTTTCCGGTTTTCTGGTAATTCAGCCCGAATGACTTCTGGTTGCTGCGTGTTTCCGAGGTGTTGTAAAGGTCAATCGTCTCCTTCCCCAGAAGCTCACTCATCTCTTTCAGAGTGGTCTTTTCCTTGCCTCCAAGGAACAGCATTGTGTCACAATTCCCCAGAATTGTGTCCGCACTATCCTTGTACATTGCCTTCAGCTGGCTCTGTGACTGCAAAATAATAGAAGCAGAGATTTCCCTGCTTCGGATGGTGGCAATCAGCTTATCAAACTGTGGAATCTGCCCGATGTTGGCAAACTCATCGCAGATAAGTGAGAAAAAAGACGATCATGGCTATTGTCTTGGTTTAGGTTCGGAAGGACTGGGATGTGCCTGGGTTTTTATTCCGGGCAACATCGAAAAAGTCTGCCGGGCAATGGGAGCAGAGGAGGTTTATATTGTACCTTTGAGCGTAAATGAAGCAGTTTTCCATGATGTGCGTAAAATTACAGACATGGAAAATTTGTGGAGAAGTTTCTGGGATACGGTAGCTTCCTATATACCGGCTGGATGAAGAATTTTTGACGGTGCATATTTATCGCTACTCAATGAAAACAGGAAAGCTGACAACCATAATGCCGGACGAAGGGGTTATAAAATCTTATCAGCAGGGAAAGGACAGCAAATGGAGAAAAGAATATTTGGATATGCCAGAGTAAGCAGCAAGGAGCAGAATCTGGACAGGCAGGTGCTGGCCTTAAAGAAATATGTGGAGCAGGATAAGATCCTCGTTGACAAGGCCAGCGGAAAGGATCTGAACCGGGAAGCCTATCAGGCATTGAAAGGTTCTTTAGGACTGCGGGCGGGGGATGTGCTTTATATCACATCTCTTGACCGGCTGTCCAGAAACAAAGAGGAAATTAAACAGGAGCTTCAATGGTTCAAGGCTGAATAATATTTACGGAAGCAGGTATGCTCTGGAGTAAATGATTGTCAGAGACAAGATAATGTATGGACAGTCAGGACGATTAAAAAATAGTGTCTCAAAGGTTTAAAGGACTTTTAGGGACACTATTAAGATAGAAAACAAATCACTTAAAATCCTGCGGGACTAACCTCCCGTACCGGTTCGATTCCGGTCGCCGGCATACTTAGAAACCCTTGATTTTCAAGGGTTTTTTTGTTGCCTGAATTTCTGTTTTCATTTCTTGTTTGTCCATACATTATCCCTGACACTTTTTTGACACAGATCACCTGCTTTTTGTTACTTGAAGAAAGCGCTGTTCCTGCTTATACTATAAAAAGAAAACGCAAGGCGGGGGAGAGTTTATGAGGAAGAAGTTTCGTTTTTCAAAAAATTCGATTACCTGGAAGATTGTGATGCTGCTGATTCTTTTTATTGCACCCTTTAACCTGGCGGCGCTCTATACGGCCAGCACTTCCATCGGAAATGCCTGCCGGCAGACGGAGATGACGATGGAAAGTCTGGTGCGGCTCACGGCCCAGCAGCTGGACAACCGCATCGAGGCGGCTAATAACTTTCTGAGTTCCCTTTTGAAGGAGCGGGATGATTTCAAGATTTTTTCAGAGCGTGAGATCCGGGATGGAACCTATTATCGGGCGGAGACCAGCCTGGCTTCTTATTTGAACAGCAATGCAAAGAACGGAGTCACGACGGACGGCTATTTCTGGTACCGACCTGAGGAGGGGACTTCTTTTGCGGGGCTGACGGATCTTTCCGGGGTAAATTCCATGAAGGCTGTGCAGGTGAAAACAGAGCTCATCGACTGGCTAAAGGAAGAGCGGGGAAAAGGTTATGCCCGCTGGCGCCTCATCGAGCTCGGTGGAATGAAATGGCTGATTCGGGTCTGCGTGACGGGAGATATCTATTACGGTGGCCTGTTTTCATTGGATGCTTCGGAGGAAGAACTACTGAAAAGCGCTGCTTTTTCCGATATGGAGGTGCATTTTCTGGAGGGAACGGGGAGTGCGGAGACAGGAAGAAAAAAACTTTCCGTGAGCTGTGCCCCGGAGAAAGCCAATCTTCTGATTCAGCTGGTCGTGCCGAAATCGGAAGCTTATTTTCGGCTCCCCTGGATTCAGCTTCTCTGCATCGTACTGATGATCTTCTATGTACTTTTGATTCCGGTGCTGATTCTGAATCTGGACAGGCTGGTGGTGCAGCCCTTAAAGGCGATCCGGGATGCGATGATCCTCTTAAAAGGCGGAGATCAGGACTATCGGATTCCTTATCGGAAGGCCTCCGAGGAATTTCTGGTCATTGATGAGACTTTCAACGATATGGCGGACCGTTTAAAGACGCTGAAAATTGAAAATTATGAGAAAGAGCTGGCGAGACAGCGGATGGAGCTTCGCAATCTCCAGCTGCAGATCCGGCCTCATTTTCTCATGAATATGTTTAATCTGCTCTACAGCTTTGCTCAGATCGAAAATTACCAGAGCATTCAGAAACTGGCACTCTATCTCTCCGATTATTTCCGGCACATTTTTCAGAATGGAAAGGATTTCCAGCCCTTTGAGCGAGAGCTTATGCTGATCCAGAAATATCTGGAGATCTCGGAGCTTCGCTATCCGGACTGGTTTGAGGTGGTCTACGATGTGGACCCGGAGGCGCTGGAGGTGGAAGTGCCGCCCCTTCTGATCCACAACTTTGTGGAAAACATTTTCAAGCATGTGATGAACTATGAGCAGAAGCTCCATATCCGGCTGGAGGCCTATATGGACGGCGAGGAGGCAGTTTTTACGGTTTCCGATGACGGGCCGGGCATGGCGTCGGAGATGGTGGAAAATATCAACAACGGCGTCTTTCCTCATGAAAAGGAAGGGCGGATTCATGTGGGCATCGCCAATTCTTACCGGCGAATCCATTATTTTTACGGGGACAGAGGAAAACTTTCGGTGGAATCCATGCCGGGAGAGGGCACCTGTTTCCAGATTATAATACCCAGGGAGGCAGACGATGAACTTACTGATTGTGGATGATGAAGTGATTACGATAAAAGGAATGATGAATGGCATTGACTGGAAGGCCTGCGGCATCGACGGAAAGATCTGGACGGCCTATAGTGCGGAAAGTGCGCTGAAAATTTTGAACACCCAGGAGATCCATCTGATGCTCTGCGATATCGAGATGTCCGGGGATAACGGCATCGATCTTCTTCGGAGCATCCGGGGGATCAATAAGGAGATTGCCTGCATTTTTCTGACCTGCCATGCGAATTTCGAGTACGCCCAGGATGCAATTTCTCTGGGATGCAGCGATTATATCTTAAAACCTGCACCCTACGAAGTCATCGCGGAGCGCGTGAAAAAGGTCTGTGCAGGGCTTCAGAGAAGGCTTCGGGAGCAGGAGCTGGTGAAGTACGGTTCCAGAGAACTTTCCGGGCCCGAGGAAGGAATGGAACCCGGAAAAGGCAGCCGCTCCGCAAAGGAGATCGTCCGGCAGACGGAGGAGTACATTCAGCAGCATCTCTCGGACAGCGAGCTTCTGGTATCGGGTATTGCGGAGGAGATGTTTTTAAATAAGGATTACCTCAATCGGGTGTTCAAAAAGGCCCATGGAATTTCTATCAGTCAGTACCTGATTCAGGAGCGGATGCGGCTGGCGGCGCTTCTTCTGAAGGAGCCGAAGGCAAACGTCAATCAGGTGGCGGAGAAGGTGGGCTATCAGAATTATCCCTATTTTGCCTCATCCTTTAAGCGCTGCTACGGCTGTTCGCCCATGCAGTACAAGAAGGAGCACGGCGGAGACGAGGAGTAAGTCGGAAAAGTGAAAATTGAAGTCGTTTTTCCAAAAGAATCCGGAGTCGGAAAAACGAAAAAGCAGGTCGTTTTTTCAAAAGTCGGAAAGTCGTAAATCTGAAAAAAACAGTCGATTTCCGCTGTGGAGAGAAGGCGGAATCAGAGATAGAATACAGACATCAAGAAAAACGTGAATCCCAATAAAGGAGGAAGACAGAATGAAATTTAAGAAAGCAGCAGCCCTTACCATGGCAGCAGCCATGACTCTTGGTGTCACCGGAGGAATGCCGGTATCCGCAGACGACGATATCTACGAAGTAGTCGTACAGTTCCCGACTCTGGGAACCACCCCTTCCGATCTTCAGAAGGTGGAGGATGCCATCAATGAGAGAACCGAGTCCGAGATCGGCGTCCATGTAACCTTTTATCCGGTCAGCGCTTTTGAGACAAACAACACCACAAGTCTTATGGTTTCTTCCGGTGAGAAACTGGATCTGGCTATCAGCATTTTCGAAGGCGGCGTTGCCAACTATGTGAACAAAGGCATGCTCCTGGAGCTCGATGATCTGGTAGACCAGTACGGTCAGGACATCGTGGAGGCCGAGGGCGTGGCTATGAAGGGCGGATATTTTGACGGAGCTCTTTACGGTATTCCCACCGAGGAAAAAATGGGCCGTGTAAAAGCCTTTGAGTGCCGGAAAGACCTGCTGGACAAATACGGCATCGAGTATGATGAAAATAAGATTTACACACTGGAAGATTTAAGCGAGATTTTTGCTACTGTTCAGGCCGGAGAGGGAGATGCCTTCCACTGTATCGCAGCAAACGGAAGTGAGGATCCGATTTATTCCTACTTCGATCACACCGATCAGCTGGGAGCCAGCTATGCATCCGGCGTTCTGATGGATTACGGTCAGGGTGAGGACGAGATTGTAAACTATTTTGAGACCCAGGAGTTTGAAGACTACTGCAATACCGTCCGCAGCTGGTTTGAAAATGGCTATCTTTCCCAGGACTGCAACACCACCACAGATTCTTCTCTGGTACAGATGCAGACCGGAAATTATCTCGGAATGTTCAGCAACGCAGAGCCGGATATGATCGCCAACCACAGTGTCAACATGCAGGCTTATGTTGGTACCGATGTGGTTCCGCTTTACACCTCCGCACCGGCATCCATGACTCAGTTCTACCAGGTAACGCAGTGGATGATCCCGATCACCTGTGACAACCCGGAAAAGACCATGGAATTCCTGAACCTGACTTACAAAGACAAAGATATCGTAAACCTTCTGTACCGTGGAATCGAAGGAACGCATTACAACTTTGTTGAAGGAAGTGACTGTGTCGTAGAGTATCCGGAAGGCATTGATGCCAGCAACACTCCCTACTCCGCAGTTCTGAACGTCTGGGGCGACAAGATGAAAGATTATGTAATGGCTCCGCTGAATGAGACTTATTACGATGCAATGAAGAACTTCAACAGCTCCATCACAGATGATCATATCTCCAGAGCACTGGGCTACTGCTTCAACAGCAATTCTGTAAAAACTCAGTATGCAGCAGTCAATGATGTCATCACCCAGTACAAAGCAGTTCTCGGCATGGGCGTTGTAGATCCCGCCTCCGAGATGGAGAACTTCCGCAGCGCACTGAAAGCAGCAGGCATCGATGATGTCATCGCTGAGAACCAGAAACAGTACGCAGAATGGGAAGCAGCACAGCAGTAAAAAGAAAAGTGTCATGAGTGGGACGGCCCCGGGATGGATCATCCCGGGGCTTTTTCTGCCAGAAAGGAGCCTTTATGTCCGGAAAAACGAAGAAAAAAATCCGCTGGAAAGAATTTTTACCCTATTATCTCCTGGCTCTTCCCGGCGTGATCTATATGATCTGCAACAACTACCTGCCGATGTTCGGCGTAATTATCGCCTTTAAAAACCTGAATTTCCGTAAGGGAATCCTTGGAAGCGACTGGTGCGGCCTGGATAACTTCAAGTTCCTGTTTGCCTCCAAGGATGCCTTTACCATCACGAGAAATACGATTCTCTACAACGTGGCCTTTATCGTGCTGACCACGGTTCTGGCCATTGCCATTGCGATTCTGGTCAACGAGATCCAGAGCCGTTTCGCCAGCCGTCTCTATCAGAGCCTGATCCTTTTACCCTATCTGATGAGCTGGGTTATTGTAAGTTACCTTGTTTACGCCTTCCTCTCCGCAGAGACCGGTCTTGTGAACAACGCAATTCTGGAAAAACTGGGTCTGAAGGGAATTTCCTGGTACAACAGCCCGCAATACTGGCCCTTTATCCTGACTTTCGTAAGTCTCTGGAAATCCCTGGGCTACGCCATGATCATCTATTTCAGCAGCATTGTGGGCATCAGCCAGGACTATTATGAGGCAGCCACCCTGGACGGAGCCAGCAAATGGCAGCAGATCAAATGCATCACCCTGCCGCTTCTGAAACCCACCGTCATCACGATGTTTGTACTCCAGATCGGAAGAATTTTCTACTCTGATTTCGGTCTGTTCTATCAGATCCCGATGAACAGCGGTACCCTTTACGGTGTGACCAGAACCATCGACGTCTATGTATACAACGCCCTGATGAAGAGCAGCGACTTTGGTATGTCCAGTGCGGCCAGCGTTTATCAGTCGGTTGTCGGCTTCATCATGATCATCGGCGCCAACGCCCTGATCCGTAAATTCAGCAAAGAAAACGCATTATTCTAGGAGGTAGCGGTATGAAGAAGAAAGTTATGAAAGAAAGCACCGCATGGCAGATCGGTGCCCATACAGTCATGATCATCGGAAGCCTTCTGGCGATCCTTCCCTTTATCCTTCTGGTGATCGCGTCTTTTACTGACAACCAGACCGCTTTGGTGAACGGCTATTCCTTTACTCCGGAAAAATGGAGCCTGGAGGCTTATCAGTACATTGCCAGCGAATGGGCGACTATCGGAAGAGCGTACCTTATGACGATTCTGGTAACGGTCATCGGTACGGCTTTAAGCCTTGTCATTACCAGCACCTTTGCCTTCGCCGTGAGCAACGACAAATTGCCGGGTCATAAAATCCTGATGTTCCTCTGCATTTTCACCATGCTGTTCAACGGCGGTCTGGTGGCAAGCTACTATGTATATTCCAACATTTTTCACATCAAAAATACGATCTGGGCATTGATCGTTCCCACGTTTCTGATGAGTCCCTTCAATGTGGTTCTCGTGAAAAACTATTTTTCCAACAGCATCAGCCCCAGTATTCTGGAGGCGGCGAGAATGGACGGAGCCGGAGTTTTCGCGGTGTTTACGAAGATTGTTATGCCCCTTTCTGTGCCGATCATGGCGACGGTGGGCCTGATGACGGCCATTGGTTACTGGAACGACTGGACCAACGGTCTTTACTACCTGACGGAAAACGGCGGTTCCCAGTATTACACGATCCAGCTGGTACTGAACCGGATCAATGAGAACATCAATTTCCTGGCAAATAACTCGGATGTGGCCGCGAAGGCGGCCCAACAGCTGCCTTCCACCACGATGCGTATGGCAATCGCTGTGATCGGTATTCTGCCCATCATGTGCGCGTATCCGTTTTTCCAGAAATATTTTGTCAAAGGTATCACCCTGGGTGGTGTCAAGGAGTAAGGAGGGAAGAAGATGGAGCTGAAAGAAAGACTGAAACAGGTGCTGGAGGGAAACGGCGGAAACTATATCTTCCCCTTTTTCTGGCAGCACGGCGAAGAGGAAAGCGTCTTGAGAGATTACATGCGGGCCATCCGGGAGGCAAATATCCGGGAGGTCTGCGTGGAAAGCCGTCCCCATCCGGACTTTGCAGGGCCGGACTGGTGGCGGGATATGGATATCATTCTGGAAGAGGCGGAAAAACGCGGGATGCGGGTCTGGATTCTGGATGACCAGCATTTCCCGACGGGCTATGCGGCCGGAGCGGTATTAAAGGCCGATATGGAGCTAACGCACCAGTATCTGGATCACAACCTTCTGGGTGTGGCAGGTCCGGCAAAGGAAATGACCATTGACGTTAAGGCCTGGGCAAAACCCCAG
>OHAC01003425.1_pt1 | contig 11164 bp, 10 predicted proteins | sample 1577051 | NCBI WGS metagenome assembly OHAC01 (sample SAMEA3541499, study PRJEB24748) | human gut metagenome | biome: human gut; feature: human-associated habitat; material: faeces | place: China | collected 2012 | reverse complement strand
GTGTGAAGGAGCGCATGATTCTGTCACGTAACCGCAATTACAGCCGGCTGGCCACAGCTTCCCCCTGAAAGTGACCTCCTCTGAATAATCCGGCCCGCGCTGGAGGCATTCGCACGCCTGAAGCCCGTCGATGCACAAAAAAACAGCACCACATACAAAAAACAACCTCATCATCCAGCTTCTGGTGCATCCGGCCCCCCCTGTTTTCGATACAAAACACGCCTCACAGACGGGGAATTTTGCTTATCCACATTAAACTGCAAGGGACTTCCCCATAAGGTTACAACCGTTCATGTCATAAAGCGCCAGCCGTCAGCCTTACAGGGTGCAATGTATCTTTTAAACACCTGTTTATATCTCCTTTAAACTACTTAATTACATTCATTTAAAAAGAAAACCTATTCATTGCCTGTCCTGTGGACAGACAGATATGCACCTCCCACCGCAAGCGGCGGGCCCCGACCGGAGCCATTTTAGTTACAACACTCAAATACAACCACCAGGAAAACCCCGGTCCAGCGCAGAACCGAAACCACAAAGCCCCTCCCTCATAACTGAAAAGCGGCCCCGCCCCGGCCCAAAGGGCCGGAACAGAGTCGCTTTTAATTATGAATGTTGTAACTATACTCCGTCATCGCTGTCAGTGTTCTGGCTGGAAGTCCTCAGTACACGCTCGTAAGCGGCCCTGACGGCCCGCTAACGCGGAGATACGCCCCGACTTCGGGTAAACCCTCGTCGGGACCACTCCGACCGCGCACAGAAGCTCTCTCATAGCTGAAAACGGGTATAGTCTGGCAGGGCAAGGGATGGGTAAGGTGAAATCTATCAATCAGTACCGGCTTACGCCGGGCTTCGGCGGTTTTACTCCGGTATCACATGTAACCACAGCGTGCCGCCTTCCATGCAGCTGACGCTGCATATACTGGTGACGATCACCAAACTGCCCCTATTCTGAAAAGTCAACCTGTCGGTTGTTTTGTTATGCGCGCCATTCTCTACTTAGTGCTTTCTTCTGACAGCATGTTGATTTAATGTAAATATCCCAGCCTTCTCCGGAGAATCGCAATGGAACTTCGCCAGCTACGTTATTTTGTTCGTATTGTGGAAACCGGTAGTATGGGCATTGCGGCGCTTGATCTCGGTATCGGTGTCTCAGCACTTAGTCAACAGATGACGAGGCTGGAGAATGAACTCTCCATTCGTCTGTTGCAACGAACCTCGCGCGGCGTCACGCCCACTAACGCCGGTCTGGCTTTTTACTCGCAGGCACAATTGGCGCTACGCCACGCCGATGATGCGATCTTGGCCTCTCGCGAGGCGCGTCTCTCTGGACACGTCAGCGTCGGCATGGCCCCCAGCACCGCCTCCATCCTGGGAATACCGTTTATTCATGCCATGCGGGAACATTACGCCGACGTTCGCCTGCATGTGGTGGAAAGCCTGTCGGGTAATCTGGAACGGATGATCAACACGCGCCAGATTGATCTGGCGGTCGTGTTTCAAAAAGAGAAAATCCTGCGCTGGAACGCCAGACCGGTTCTTGAGGAGCGCCTGTTTCTGATTGGCACACACGAGCTGCTGGCGGATATTCCGGATGACACCATAACGCCTGCTCAACTGGCGAATATTCCCCTGATCATGCCAAGCCAGGGACACGGCCTGCGTGGCAGACTGGAAGCCATCTGTCAGGAACACGGACTGAAGGTCGATATTGCCACGGAAATTGACGGCCTGACGTTACTGATGCGCGCCGTTAGCAGCGGACTCGGCGCCACGCTGCAACCCGGTGCAGCCATTTCGCATCTTGAGAGGGAAGCGCTAAGAGTGATCGGCGTCCATAATCCTGTCCTCAGCCGCCCCAATTTTCTGGTCAGTCTGTCGGACGATGAACTCACCCCTGCCGGTCTTGCAGTCCGCGTAATACTCACAAAAGTCATGCGTGAACTCGTTGAAACCGGTCATTGGCCGGGCGCAACCCTTTACGCTCCCTAAACCCATCTTTAGCTATTCGTTATAGCGCCCATACAATCATACGTATACATTTCAATTACAAATTTAACAAATAGTTAAATGGTAATGGAGTAGACGATGGTTGATGTACTGGTGATTGGCGGTGGTAATGCCGCGTTATGTGCCGCCTTAACCGCCCGTGAGGCAGGAGCTTCCGTGCTGCTGTTAGAGGCTGCGCCCCGGGAATGGCGCGGCGGGAATTCCCAACACACGCGCAATTTACGCTGTATGCACGATGCGCCACAGGATGTGCTGGTCGAGAGTTATCCCGAAGAGGAGTTCTGGCAGGATCTCTGGCGTGTCACCGAAGGCAATACCAATGAAGCGTTGGCGCGACTGGTGATCCGGACCTCTTCCCAGTGTCGCGACTGGATGCGTCATCACGGCGTTAATTTTCAGCCTCCGCTCTCTGGCGCGCTGCACGTGGCGCGTACCAATGCCTTCTTCATGGGCGGCGGTAAAGCCCTCGTGAACGCCTATTACCGCAGCGCAGAAAAGCTGGGGGTACAGATTCGCTACAACACGCCGGTACAGGCACTTGAATTGCACAACGGCGAATTCATCGCAGCCCTGGCAGGCCACGAGCGCATTGAGGCGAAAGCCTGCGTACTCGCCGCCGGTGGATTTGAATCCAACCGCGAATGGCTGCGCGACGCCTGGGGAGAGAACGCTCGTGGCGAATGGCCAGCCGATAACTTCCTCATTCGCGGCACCCGCTTTAATCAGGGCGTCTTGCTCAAGTTTATGATCGATGCCGGTGCTGACATTATCGGCGATCCGTCTCAGTCCCACTGTGTGGCGATTGATGCCCGGGCTCCGTTGTACGACGGCGGCATTTGTACCCGCGTGGATTGCGTCTCACTGGGTGTGGTAGTCAACCGGGACGCGGAGCGCTTTTACGATGAAGGCGAAGATTTCTGGCCGAAACGCTATGCCATCTGGGGGCGTCTGGTTGCCCAACAGCCGGGGCAGATTGGCTACTCCATTATCGACAGCAAAGCGATCGGTCACTTTATGCCGCCGGTTTTCCCCGGCGCACAGGCCAATACGCTGAGTGAACTGGCCCGCCAGTTGGGGCTGGATCCCGAACGCTTTACCCATACCGTGGAGCACTACAATCAGGCCTGTCAGCCGGGTCAGTTTGATCACACGAAGCTGGATAACTGCGCGACTCAGGGCCTGACGCCACCGAAAACGCACTGGGCGCGGCCTATTAATACGCCCCCTTACTACGGTTATGCCCTGCGACCGGGGATCACCTTTACCTACCTGGGACTGAAAGTGAATGAACACGCTGCGGTTCACTTCGCAGGCACCCCCAGCCGTAACCTGTTCGTTGCCGGTGAGATGATGGCTGGCAACGTACTGGGCAAGGGCTATACCGCCGGTGTCGGCATGTCCATCGGCACCACGTTTGGTCGCATCGCAGGTAAAGAAGCCGCGCAGGCAGCACGTAAGGAGGCGCATCATGAAGCAGCTTGAAAAACTGATCATCGAGGCCAAAATTCTCACCGAGCCAGAAGCTGAAGTCGAGCGGGTGATGCAGGTGTGTAATGCCTGTCGCTATTGCGAAGGGTTTTGCGCCGTGTTCCCGGCGATGACTCAGCGACTGGAATTTGGCAAAGCCGACATTAACTATCTGGCAAACCTGTGCCATAACTGCGGCGCCTGCCTGCACGCCTGCCAGTATGCTCCACCCCATGAGTTTGCGATTAACGTGCCGAAAGCAATGGCGGAAGTGCGTCTGGAAACGTATCAACACTACGCGCAACCGGCGGCCTTCGGGGCGCTGTATCGCCAGGCTGGCGTCACCGTGACGCTGGCACTGGTCTTTAGTCTGATCCTCTTTTTACTCCTCGCGATGGGGATGAAGGGATCGCTACTCCATCCGCCGCTGGCCGGTGATTTCTACCAAATCTTCCCGCACAACCTGCTGGCATGGATGTTTGGATCGGTTTTCATGCTGGCGATCGGTTTACTAATGGCAGGGGTGATCCGCTTCTGGCGCGAGATCTCTCACGTCGGGCCGCGTCCGGCGGAAATTGCCGAAGCGTCGCACAACGCGCTGACGCTGAAATACCTCGACGGCGGTCATGGCAAAGGCTGCAACGAGGCGGACGATGCTTTCACATTGATGCGTCGTCGTTTCCACCATTTCACCTTCTACGGCTTTATGCTCTGTTTCGCCGCGACCGTGGTGGCGACGGGTTACCACTACTTCGCCGGTTGGGAAGCCCCCTACCCGTTCTTCAGCGTGCCGGTCATGCTTGGCACGCTCGGAGGAATCGGTTTAATTGTCGGCCCGGCAGGCCTGCTGTGGTTAAACCTTAAGCGCTCGCCACTGCATGGCGACGCGCGACAGAAACCGATGGATCGCGGTTTTATTTTACTGCTGCTCCTGACCAGCCTGACCGGTATAGGTTTGCTGGCGGGAAGAGACACCTCATGGATGGGGATCCTGCTTGCCATCCATCTTGGCGTGGTCATGGCGCTTTTTTTGACCATTCCATACGGAAAATTTGCCCACGGATTTTACCGCTGCGCGTCTTTACTCAAATGGGCGATTGAGAAGCGACGTGGAAAACAGGCGGGGGTCTCAGGCGACTAACCCGCAAACTCTTACCTCTATACATAATTCTGATAAGACAGTGGAGCAACTTCAATGACTCAACAACCATCGCGCGCTGGCACGTTCGGCGCAATACTGCGTGTGACCAGCGGTAATTTTCTCGAACAGTTCGATTTTTTCCTGTTTGGTTTTTACGCCACTTATATCGCAAAGACGTTTTTTCCTGCCGAAAGTGAGTTTGCCGCATTAATGCTTACTTTTGCCGTTTTTGGCTCCGGATTTTTAATGCGCCCTATCGGGGCCGTGGTGTTGGGCGCATATATCGACAGAATCGGCCGACGGAAAGGGCTGATGGTCACCCTGGCGATTATGGGCTGCGGCACGCTGCTCATCGCCCTCGTGCCGGGTTATCAGACTATCGGCCTGCTGGCTCCCGTGCTGGTCCTGGTGGGGCGTCTGCTACAGGGATTTTCTGCTGGCGTCGAACTGGGCGGCGTCTCTGTTTATCTTTCTGAGATCGCTACACCAGGCAATAAAGGCTTTTACACCAGTTGGCAATCGGCCAGCCAGCAGGTGGCGATTGTCGTCGCCGCGCTGATCGGCTACGGTCTGAATGTCACGCTGGGACACGATGAAATCTCCGAATGGGGTTGGCGAATCCCGTTCTTCATTGGCTGCATGATTATTCCGCTGATTTTTGTTCTTCGACGTTCGCTACAGGAAACTGAAGCCTTTTTACAACGTAAACACCGTCCGGACACCCGGGAAATTTTTACCACCATTGCTAAAAACTGGCGCATCATCACCGCGGGTACCCTGCTGGTAGCGATGACGACCACGACCTTTTATTTTATTACTGTCTATACCCCCACTTACGGGAGAACGGTGTTGAACCTGAGCGCACGTGACAGCCTGGTTGTCACCATGCTGGTAGGGATTTCTAACTTCATCTGGCTGCCGATTGGCGGCGCTATCTCTGATCGGATCGGGCGACGCCCGGTGCTGATGGGCATCACCTTGCTCGCCCTCGTCACCACCTGGCCGGTGATGAACTGGCTTACCGCTGCCCCTGACTTCACCCGCATGACGTTGGTGCTGCTCTGGTTCTCGTTCTTTTTTGGCATGTATAACGGTGCGATGGTGGCGGCCCTGACCGAAGTGATGCCGGTTTATGTCCGAACCGTGGGTTTTTCGCTGGCCTTTAGTCTTGCGACTGCGATTTTCGGCGGCCTGACGCCTGCTATCTCCACCGCATTGGTCCAGTTGACCGGCGATAAGAGTTCTCCGGGGTGGTGGCTCATGTGCGCGGCGCTATGCGGACTCGCCGCAACGGCAATGCTGTTTGTTCGTCTCAGCCGTGGCTATCAGACAGCAGAGAATAAGCTCTGAAACGCAAACAGGCAGGTAAGCTGCTCGTCAGAACCGTATTGATCTTTACTGAGTTGTCAGATCAATTTTCCAGGGCAACAGATAGCGTACCCGGTTAGATCTGAATTAAGGGCCGTGTTTGCGGCCCCTTGTTTTTATGCCCGAAGTCCCCGTGGTAAAAAACGCCCCCCGCGCCTGTGTGGCACAAATAGCTCAAGAGAATAACATGCTCTTCAACTGATGCCATCAATACCGGAAAGGGTATTCGTGTCAATTGCCTCAACTGTATCACTGATACGATTGCCACGTACTCCGTTTTCAACGGAGTGAAAAATTATGGAACACGGTATACATAGAAAGAGCCATTGAGTCCCTGAAACGAAAAAAGCTCCCGATTAATGACCAACTGCACTCACCTTTCGCCGTTGGGCTGGGAGCATATCAATCTTAATGGGGATGATGTCTGGCGTAATAATCTTAAGCTGGGTACAGGGAAGTACCGGCCATTACGCAGTATCGATATCGAATCGTACAAACAACAGCCTTAGCGTGGGATATTTTCCTTTTTCCAGGCGGACCCCATTCAGGACCTGAGAGGAAATAAAAGCGAGAAGAAACCAATGTACGTCTCTCATACACGCTCGTAAGCGGCCCTCACGGCCCGCTAACGCGGAGATACGCCCCGACTGCGGGTAAACCCTTGTCGGGACCACTCCGACCGCGCAAAGAGGCATTTTCATCGCTGACAGGCCACATGGCCTCGCAGGGCCGGAGTGGGACTGGTGATATTCGGACGACCGTACCGGCTTACGCCGGGCTTTGGCGGTTTTACACCTGTGTTACATGTAACCTCCGTATGCTGCCTTACATGCGCAGATGCGCATTATTTGCCTTGTTCGGTCTGAATGTAATCACTATGATTAAATATGATTAACAACTAATCGGATATGCAAATGAAAAACAATAGTGCACAAGCAACAAAAGTCATTACCGCGCATGTGCCATTACCTATGGCTGATAAAGTCGACCAGATGGCCGCCAGGCTGGAACGCTCCCGGGGCTGGGTTATCAAACAGGCGCTTTCTGCATGGCTTGCCCAGGAGGAGGAGCGTAATCGCCTGACGCTGGAAGCCCTGGACGATGTGACATCCGGACAGGTTATCGACCATCAGGCTGTACAGGCCTGGGCGGACAGCCTCAGTACTGACAATCCGTTACCGGTGCCACGCTGATGGAACTGAAGTGGACCAGTAAGGCGCTTTCTGATTTGGCGCGGTTATATGATTTTCTGGTGCTGGCCAGTAAACCTGCGGCCGCCAGAACGGTGCAATCCCTGACACAGGCACCGGTCATTCTGTTAACTCATCCACGTATGGGAGAACAGTTGTTTCAGTTTGAACCCAGGGAGGTCAGACGGATTTTTGCTGGCGAGTACGAAATCCGTTACGAACTTAATGGCCAGACTATTTATGTATTGCGCCTGTGGCACACACGAGAAAACAGGTAGATTGTGTGTGGGGACAACTTAACACTGATGAATCCCCTAATGATTTTTATCAAAATCATTAGGGGATTCATCAGTCCTGAGCCTCTTTTGTTCTAATGTCGCCAGTCTGCGACCGGCACTCTGTGCTTCAGAGTCTGAGACCTGCCCTTTGGGGTGACCATCCAGGCCATAACGTGGGACGCCGGCGACAGCTGTCCGCTGCAGATATACGCGGCGGGATGTGATGCAGGACACTGCACAGAGCCATTCGTCCATGGTCAGTTCTGTCTCCGGGTGTTCTGCCAGAAATGCCGAAATATCATTGTTTATGCCAATTTTCAGGGGTATAAATCCACCACCTTCAGCACGAAGATGAGGAAACAGGGCCTTTATTTTTTCCACGCACTCGTGAGTATACTCACGGGTCCAGTGGGAGGGACGTGGAAAACGGTGTCTTTTCTTTTTCTTCTTCCTGGCTGGCGCTTCGGGGATATGTGTTTCGACGGCAGATGAATTTATTCCGGCGGGGGCTGATTCTGCCGTCTGTTCAGTAAATACAGGTGCGATAATATCTGTTTTTTCGGATAAGGACGGTGGCGAAAAAGTACGACGTTTTTTCACCACAATGACGGGAGTTTTCCTTTCTTCCTGATTTTTTCCCATAAATACCTCGGCTGGCTGGTTTTACTCTTTAATAATATCACAATTCATAAATTAGTAAATTTCCCATCAGGTGATTTTTCATGGCTAATAAGTCCGTTCTCTGAGTATTTATACTCGAGGTAGTAACAGTTATGGCGTGACAGTCGAATTGATATTCTACTGAACCCTGACAGAAACATGGTTGATATATTCTCTCACTTTAATGTTGTCATGATATAAATAAAAACAATTCATTTGAAAGGATATCAGAAGAAGATATCGGGGCGCACAGTTCATCCATCTGCCTTTGTTTCATGGGGTGTTCTTTGTATATTTTACTTACTGTTTAAGCATGTACATAAGGAGTGCTTTCATTATGCCAATGATACTTGTAAAGAAGAATCCCTGGGGCAAAGTGATTCGGGAGCTTAGCAGTGAGGAAGAGACTGCAGTAAAGACGGTCTGTGGACTGAAAAAGCCAGCAACCATGGCACTACATAACCTGGCCAATGATATTCTCCGGGAAATGCGTGAGTATGATGCATGGTTACAGTGTGACTGTATTCCGGGAGATTCGCCGGCCATGAATTTTGCTGCTCTTAAAAACAATACGGGTACTCTTTATCTGTCCAGTTTTAATCATGAGCATGCACCTGAATGCCCCATATATCGTCAGTTATCCGGAAATGGGGTTTGAGGCCCAACCGTACGAGATCGTACGCTAAGTTCATTTTTTGAGCAGAAGAGGTGAGTAAAGAAAACGAGGGTTTTATTTACTCTTCCCGTCAATGCCAGTAGCCATGCGGTTTCAGGGACTTTCAGTGTTAATAAACTCGGTAATCAAATCAACGTAAACCTGCCTAACAACGCCACGACTTTATTGACTTAAAATCATATAGTTAGCTTCTTAGCGTACGTTTCCGCTCCATTGGGCTTCAAACCCCTATGTGGCTGCCACACGGGCTCGGCGGACGCTGATCCTCAACAGTGTGCTGCGCCAGCTCTTGAAACAGGTACCTCCCCCGGCATTGCAGAGTGAGCCGGCATCCCGGGAAAAAAATACAGGCAGCAGAGCGCGTGGCAGACGACGGAGAAAAAAGTGAGCCTGACTGTTCCCGGTCCTGTCCTGTTATTCCGCATCAGGAGTGGCAGAATTGCAGGGTGGTTAACGTGTAAACATCCCGGCCCTTCGACCGGGATTTTCTTTGAATAATTAATTTGAATTACCAAATAATTTTTTAGCATTACTCAATGTTTCTGAACTTGTATTGGTGTTGGCCTCCGGAAAGGGCGTTCTCTCTTTATCCTGTATATCCTTTTTCTGCTCGTTTTCATCATAAGCCCATAATGCACGTACCTGACTGTTTGATTCTGGATGATTAAGATGATGATTATATTCATCCTCACTAATCGCAAACCAGGCAGACCATGGTGTGCCTTGTTGTAATTCATCCCGACATCTTTTTTGCCAAGCAACGGCACAGAGTGTAGATTTATCTTCCGTTGAGTCAATATCAAGCTTGGGGAATAGTATTTTTAAAATACGTACAAGAGTATCTATATTACTATCTTGCTGTAGTAACATAGATACAAGTGCAGGTAATCGTTTATCGAGTTTTGATAATGCAATACCTGCAACAATACTATCTCTGAAGAAATCAGAACGTTGTCTTTGAGGTATTTCTTCAATGGTTTCTATTGCGGATTTTTGCTGTGGCTCATCAGGATATAAGTATAGCCATAATTTACGACGTTCATCACTCATCCTGTACCTCATTATCGATTTATTTCAGCAATAGAAATAACAAGGGCTAATTGCGCATCTGGTAAAATTTTTACTTTATCCTTTAATAAGGGGAATGCTTTTTTTATTGCAGGGTAGATTAGTTCCGCACCACCACCAGTCATGTATATACGATTTATCCCTTTGTACGAGTGTAAATGATTTATAACTCTGTCTGAAAGTCTTGTAATACTGTTTTCAATTACTGATTTCACATCATCTATTTTACTGCTGTCATTAACAACAATTTCGAATAAATCATCAGCATTTCTGTTTCTAACCAGTTGATCTGCAATATAGTAGCTGGTATGCGTTCCTGCCTGTTTCAGGGCATTCATTGTCGCCGTTGTTACCAGAGTTACGCCAAGACCAGGTTCTCCAGATACTTGTGTTACATTTTTATATCTGCCAGCTATAGCGCCACAATCAAGAGTTGTTCCACCAAGATCGACGACAAGGGACGTTTCAAGATCACTGACTTTATCCTCTTCGAGAGAGGTCAACGCTGCAGGTAGAGACTCGGGTAATACATGAACTTTCTTGATCGAAAATACGCTGCCTTTATTCAGTGTAATTTCTTTTTTCAGGTTTTCTATTTTTTTTCTTATGTTATCCGAATTCTCTTGCATATCTGTAGTGAAATATTCAGATACAGGTAATGTAACCCAAAGCTCTACATCCCCAGGCTCCATTCCTGTTTGTAGTAGTGCGTGATGTACAGCGAGACGATTTTCTACACTATATTGAAACTCAATATTGGTTGTGACTATTGCTGATGGGTTATGTGTATCAAACGCATATTTCTCTCCATCGACTAAGTAATTATAAGTTTTCTCACTGCCAAATCCTGATGTGTTCCAGCCTTCCTTGAAAGAATTGTGACTAATGAGGGTTTTTAGTTCCCCGTTTTCAAACCATGCCAGCTTAACCGCTGTAGAACCATCATCACAGAATATCTTAATCATAAAATCCTCTTTTGGGTGTCGTTTGGGTATCTATACCCATAATAGTATTTTTTTGGTGGCGTTCAAGTGCTATTTAATCTTTTTTGTCTTTTTTTTGGGTGTTTTATGGGTTTCATTACTTTATTGTTGTTTGTCTTTGGGTGTTTTCTGGGTGTTTTTTGTTTGTTTGGGTGTTGCTTGGGTTTTTTTGTTTTTTATGTGGGGGCTTGTTGGTTTTTTTCTGTTAAGGATTGATCTTGCCGCAGAGAAAGGCTGACGGATGTTCAGGGGAAAAAGATGTCGCCGTGCTCCTCTTTTTACTGCGCCGGCTGACGCGGCGCGGCATAAACGCTGCCTGTGGT
>OHAC01003421.1_pt1 | contig 11166 bp, 10 predicted proteins | sample 1577051 | NCBI WGS metagenome assembly OHAC01 (sample SAMEA3541499, study PRJEB24748) | human gut metagenome | biome: human gut; feature: human-associated habitat; material: faeces | place: China | collected 2012 | reverse complement strand
ATTTTTCCCTGTCCGTTCTCTCCATTGCCAATACCATTGACCCGGAATATCTGGTCATCGAACCTACCGGTGTCGGTATGCTTGGCAATGTCATGGAAAATTTAAAGCAGATCGAATACGAGCATATTTCCATTTTGGCACCTGTGACCATTGCAGATATCTACAGCTACCGGCGTTATTTAAAAGAATATCCTGCTCTTTACGAGAACCAGATCAAAGATGCCGGAACTATTTTCCTGTCAAAGTCCGAACAGGCTTCTGCTGAAGAAAAAGAAGAAGCCAGACAGGTCTTAGCCGGGATCAATCCCACAGCTACGATCTATACAGACCACTACTCTTCTCTTCCCGAGAAAGACTGGCTGCGGCTTCTTGAAACAGGGTATGACGGACGGTTGTACCAGGTAAAGGCAGAAGAAACCGAAAACCTTCCGGATACCTTTTCCATTGAAAACGCCTATTTTTCTTCCCCAGAGTCTCTTCTTATATTCTTAGAAGACCTGATCCGGGGACAGTACGGAAATATTTTCCGCGCCAAAGGACAGATCCCTGCCGGTTCCCAGTGGTTCCAGTTTGATGTAGCCGACAGCCGTTATGGTATTACCGGCTGTGAACCCCAAAAGACTGGAAAAGCTGTATTCATCGGCACAGAGATCCACAGACAACCCATCCGCCGTGTGGTATTAAGTAAGATGATCCAGAAAAAAATCGTCGTAAAAAAACGATGAATATTGACAGTCTGAGCATACCTGATCTTCCCAAAAACGCCTTTCACCAGGCGTTTTTTAATGTTCTCTTTTTAAAAAGTGTCTGGAAACATATGCCTGTAATTGCATTTTATCTTCTCCTATGTTAAACTGTTTTAGATATAGCAAAATCATATTTATAAAAATAAAGGGGTTAAATCACATGAGCAAAAACAAACGAAGTACATTCTCCGGAAAACTGGGCTTTGTACTGTCTGCTGCCGGTGCTTCTGTAGGACTTGGAAACATCTGGCGATTTCCGTATCTGGCTGCCAAATATGGCGGCGGCATCTTTTTACTGGTCTACATCATCCTGGCTCTTACCTTCGGCTACACCATGATCATGGCTGAAACATCCATAGGAAGAATGACAAAAAAGAGCCCGGTAGGCGCTTACCAGAGTTTTGGAAAATCCAAATGGCTCTCTCTTGGCGGCTGGATCAATGCCATTATCCCGATCCTGATCGTTCCTTACTACTCCGTAATCGGCGGATGGGTCATCAAATATCTGATCGGCTATTTCAGCGGACAGGCGCAGACACTTGCCTCTGACACTTATTTTTCCGCTTTTATCTCCAATGGAGCTTCCACAGAGATCTGCTTTATTATTTTTACCTTCTGCACCTTAGGCATCATCTACGCAGGTGTGCAGAATGGTATTGAACGTGTTTCCAAGTTTATGATGCCGGTCCTGGTAGTTCTTTCCGTGATCATTGCCATTTATTCTGTTACCAGACCTGGTGCTTTGGAAGGCGTTAAATACTTTCTGGTACCCAATCCGGCAAACTTTTCCTGGATGACAGTTGTTTCCGCCATGGGCCAGATGTTCTACTCTCTGTCCATTGCCATGGGTATCCTGGTGACTTTCGGCTCCTACATGTTAAAGGATATGTCCATTGAAGACTCCACCCAGAATGTAGAGATTTTCGATACTGCTATCGCCATTATGGCAGGTCTTATGATCATCCCTGCAGTATTTGCTTTCTCCGGCGGTGATCCTGATACACTGAACGCCGGTCCTGCACTGATGTTTATTACCATCCCGAAAGTATTTGCAAATATGGGACTTGGAACCGGTATCGGTATCCTGTTCTTCTTACTGGTATTATTTGCAGCAATGACCAGCTCCATCGCACTGACCGAAAGCGCCGTTTCTACCTTTGAGGATGAGTTGTACTGGGGACGTAAAAAATCTACCATTGTTATGGCAGTGATCATGGTATCCCTTGGTTCTTTATCCTGTCTGGGATACGGACCTTTGGCAAATGTAACCATCATCGGCATGCAGTTTCTGGATTTCTTTGATTTCCTTACCAACTCTGTGATGATGCCCATCGCAGCCATTGCCACCTGCCTTCTGGTCTCCAGAGTCATCGGTGTAAAAAAGATCGAAGAAGAAGTCACCTTAGAAGGAAAGCCATTCCAAAGAAAAAAGATCTTCTATTTTATGATCCAGTACCTGTGCCCTATCTTTGCAGCCATTATCCTGATCAGTTCCGTGGCTAATGCATTTGGATGGATTTCCATGTAGTTTTTACCAATAACTCTTATATTGTTTCCTATGCCAATTAAAAGACTGCTGCAAAATGGATTTTCTCCGTTATGCAGCAGTCTTTATACTATTTACCTTATTATTTTCTTTCTGTACACAGTTTATAAATATCAATCATCTGAGACTTTCCGATCTTTACAAAATTACCTACTGGAATCGTATCCCCATAAGTTGCCTTATCGGCCATTTCTTCAAACGCATCTGTCGGTAATCCGGCATCTTCAAACGTCAAAGGCATTCCCAGTTTTTTAAAGAATTCTCTCATACGTCTGATACCTTCCAGACATATTTCATCTTCTTCTCCATATGCCAGATCTACATCCCATACTCTTACTGCAAACTGCATAAAGCGTTTTTTATCATGACTGTAAACATATTCCATCCATGCAGGATATACAATAGAAAGACTTGCTCCATGAGCAATATCGTAAAGTCCGCTCATTTCCAGCGCGATACGATGGGACGCCCAATCCTGTACTCTTCCTGTATTTAATAATCCATTATGAGCGAGAGTTCCTGCCCAGACAATTTCGGCTCTTGTGTCATAATTTTCCGGCTCTTTTAAAGTTTTCTCTCCATTGGCAATAATACTGCGAAGTGCTGCTTCACATAACCGATCTGTCAGATCCACATGTGTTGTGTTGGTAAAATAGCGTTCCATAATATGGGTCATCATATCTACAACTCCACAGCCGATCTGGTATGCAGGCAATGTAAATGTAAGTTCAGGATTTATAATGGCAAATACCGGGCGGATCAGGTCCAGATTAATACTCTTTTTATACCATCCATCTTCATTTGTAATAACAGAGCTTAAACTTGATTCACTTCCAGCTGCCGGTATAGTACAAATTACGGCTGTTTTTAGGGTTTTCTTTGGGGTATCTTTACCAAGATAAAAATCCCAGACATCTCCCTCATAAGGGACACCAACACCGATTGCTTTCGCAGTGTCAATAGCACTTCCGCCACCGATCGCAAGGATAAAATCAATTTTCTCATTGCGGCATATTTCAATTCCTCTGCGCACCAGGCTTAGCCTCGGATTTGGTTTCACGCCTCCCAATTCCAGAATATCAATTTTCTGCTGTTTCAATGAACTGCTTACTGCATCAAAAAGCCCATTTTTCTTAATACGGTCTGAGCCATATACTACGAGTACCTTATCACAGTCACTGTATTTTCGTATTTTCTCTCCAACCTGTTCCTGCGTACCTTTTCCAAACACAATTTCTGTCGTATTAGAAAATTCAAAATTGATCATATTTCTTCCCGTCCTTATCTGTATAATTCTGCCTTTCCTAAAGATCCAAATAACTCCATTTTCTCCCGGATCACCTGTTTTGCATCATTGATTCCTGGAGTCAATACTTTAGCAGGAACAAATCCACCTGTTTCCTGGATCACTTCATCTACTTTCTTAAAGAATGCGTATTTAAAATCACTGGAAATATTTACTTTACGTATTCCGATCTGGCATGCTCTGCGGATCTCATTATCTGGATTGTTGCTTCCTCCGTGAAGAACCAACGGTACAGGAGCGACCTCCTTGATCCGCTCTAACAATTCCAGCTGAAGTTTTGGCACAAATCCTTTTGGATAGATTCCATGCGCTGTTCCAATTGCAATTGCAAGGCAGTCAACCCCTGTTTTGGTTACAAAATCAATGACATCTTCCGGATTTGTATATGTAACATTTTCTACTCCACCTTCATCTGAGTTACTCATAACTCCGATGGTTCCAATCTCACCTTCCACTGATACTCCTACCATATGTGCCAAGTCTGTTACTTCTTTTGTGAGGCGGACATTTTCCTCATAAGGCAGTTCTGAACCATCAAGCATAACTGATGTGAAACCTGCCTGGATCGCTTTCATACACTGTTGAATGGTTTTTCCATGATCCAGATGAAGAACAAAGGGAACTTTACTGTTAGATAATCTTGCCCTTACATACTGATAAAAATCTCTTGTGGCAAAATCAAATTCACCTGGTGCTACCTGTACAATGGCCGGCGCATTCTGCGCTTCTGCCTCTTCTACCACTGCACGAAACAGTGAACTCTCCGTTGCATTAAATGCACCTACTGCAAACTGATTTTTGTCTGCTACTTTTAACATTTCCTCCATATTGATCAGCATATTTATTTTCCTCCTTAAATATTATTTATTCTCCCATTCATTTCCCTTAAAATGTTTCTATTTTGATCTCCCCATCATCTGAAGCTGCACCAGTCTCTGTTCCTAAATCTTCAAAGCTTTCATCTTCCTCGGTTACAGGTTTTTTAAGCAATGATAAGATGACTCCTGTTATCACACTGCCGATAGCAAGTGCCAGACAGAACTTTGCCGGATTAGTAAACAACGGTACAGAAAGCATTCCGCCATGAGGTACTGGTGAGCCGCATCCCCACATCATAGATAAACCACCTGCAACTGCGGAACCACATACACAGGAGAAAACCACACGAACTAAATCTCTTGCTGCGATTGGAATAACGCCTTCTGTGATCATGCAAAATCCCATAGGAACAGCTGCTTTTAAAGCTTCCTTTTCTGCCTTTGTATATTTATTTCTGGTAAGGAGACAGGAAATAGCAATTCCAAAAGGAGGAATCATGGAACCTACAAATTTAACTGCTTCTGGTTCTAAAACTCCATCCACCATAAGTCCATTTACAAAAGTTGACATTGTCTTATTAACAGGACCACCAAAATCAAAACATGCCATTCCACCTAAAACTGCACCAAATACAAATTTAGAACCATTCTGAAGACCACTGATTGCTGCTGTCAGCGTTACCTGAAGCCATGCAAACGGCTGCCCTACTACTGTAAACATAAGAACAGATGCTACTGCCGTTACAAGTACAGGAATCACCATAACCGGCATCAATCCCTGCATTGCGCTTGGAAGCTTTACATATTTTTTTACAGCCAATACCAGATAGCCAACTAAAAATCCGGCTACGATGCCACCGATAAAACCAGCTTTAATTTCCGTACAGATAAAGCCAAGAATCAAGCCAGGTGCAATACCAGGTCTGTCTGCTATAGAATAAGCAACACCCGCCGTAATAACAGGAACTACTGCCGACATTCCAAAGCCACCGGCTTTATACAGATACCAGCCAATACCTGATGTAGAATTACGAACATCTCCGTCAATAAACTGTCCTAAAGCCATACACAATCCAGCAGCTACTACTAAAGGAATCATATAACCAATTGCTGTCAATACATGTTTCTTAATAATTGCGATCACTCCATGTTCTTTCATAGTCCTTCTCCTTTTTAATTTTTGTTTTCTAACGCTTTTTCTACTTTTTCAATAAAACCGATGGCATTTTTGATCACTGCTGCCGTCCCCACTCGGATCACCGGTTTTCCCTTAAAGCGTTCTTCTCCTGAGATCTTTACATCTACCGCCAGGATTACTACATCAGCTTCTGCAATCTGCTCTGATGTCAATTTATGTTCCGTCCCGATCGTTCCCTGGGTTTCCACAACACATTCATGGCCTCTGGCTTTTGCTCCCTTTATCAACTTTTCCCTTGCCATATAGGTATGTGCTATTCCTGCGGTACATGCTGCTACTCCTACAATCTTCATTCACTGCTCCCCCTTTCTGTTAAATAAAGTGAATATTTCTGCTTCACTCTCTGTGTTTAATAATGTTTCTATTACCTTCTCATCACAAAGCGCTATAGCTACCTGTGATAATAATGAAACCAGCTCTGATGTATCTTTATCATTTACAGCAAACATAACAAAAGCTCTTGTTGTTCCTTCTCCCAGCGTCTCCCATTCAATTCCCTTATCCAGTCTTCCTACTGCCATAGCAGTCTTGCCTACAGCAGCTGTCTTTCCATGAGGGATTGCAACCTGATCTCCAATTCCAGTAGGACCTTCACTCTCTCTTTCATACACAGCTTTAATATATCCAGCTTTGTCCACCAAAACTCCGGCCCGATCAAACATCTCTGCCATTTCTTCAATTACTTCTTTCTTATCCCTTCCCTTCATGTGAAGATTAATACATGACCTGTTAATCACATTTTCAATAGTCATTTCTCCTGTCATTTTCCTTCCTCCCCTTTTTCTCTGCTACTGTTTACTGCAGCCTGAATCCTTCGATTCATTTCTACTGCCAACCAATGCCCATCCTGCATATTCCGGATTGCTTCCACTTCTGCTTCTTCATCCCACAGATCCAGAAAAACACTGTAAAACTTTACAGTTTCCTCCTTCATTCCCATAGAATCATCCAGATTAAATGCAAGAAGAAATATAACATCTGCATCTTCGTCTTCCTGCCATTTCACTGGTCGTTTCAATGTGGCAACCATAACCGCAGGCCTTATAACACATTTGGCATTTCCGTGAGGGATCGCAACTCCTTTTCCAAGAGCTGTAGGTGCTGTTACCTCATGTTCCAATACAGACTTTTCAAATTCTGCTGTAACGTAACCACTGTCCTCTAATTGTTTACACAGCATATGAAGCAGTTCGTTTTTATCATTTATTTCAAGATTCAGATGCACAAATTCTTCACAAAAAAGATTTTTCTGGATATGCAACTGATTACAGGGCTGTTTTGTTTTCAATTTTCGTCTTCTTACCTGCTTCATACGATTTTCAATATTTCGTATGTCATACTGGGTCATCAGGCAATCTACAACCACTACTTCTTTTCCATAATAAGGCGTATCCAATTGCATTGTGGTGATCACCAGATCACAGGAAACTGATTTCAATTTTCTTATTTCCCTTATAGAAAGAACTTCTGTAATACAGAGATCACTTATATTACGCTCTAACTGTTCCCGCAGGATCTGCGACATTCCAATTCCGTAATCACAGATCACACAGGCTGAAACTCGGGAAAGGCTGCGCTCTATAGCACCTCCTAAAAGTAATGCAAGACTGCACATTTCATGCTCATTTAATTCCAATCCCAATTCTTTCTCAAAATATACGCCTGCCCCATAAACTGCTGCAAAAACATTTGGATATTTTTGCTTTACCTGTTTTAAAAGCGGATTTACAATTTTTATATTGTACTGTAACCTTACGATCATGGAACGCAGCTGTAAAAACAAAGTTTTTGAAAAAAACAGATCCTGTCTGAGATTAACATTTACAATATCACTTAACAGTGAGATCAAACGTATACTGAAATAGCAAAGTTCTATATCATCTGCTTCACATTGCAGCATCTGCTTTTCATCCTGAAAGATCTGGATATCAGAAATCCCAACTGCGAATTCAATAAATTGTTTCTCTGTATCCTGCAAAGATAAGCTATAATTTCTTTCCAGTTCTTTGATCAACGTTTCCGTAATATGTTTTGTATATCTTTCTTTTACCTTTATAGGTGAAACATCCGGTAATTGAACATTTTTATTTTTTCTTGCCCGGACAATGGATAAGGATAATAAGAAAAACATTTGTATATGAGCTTCATATCCAAAAGAAAAACTGTACTGCCGTTCTAAAAAGCAAATTGCTTTGTTGATTCCATTGGTATCAAACCCTTTTAAAAAATCTTCTATCAGCAAATACTCCCCTTTTTGCCTGCATGTATATTTTTCCTTTTTTATCCTTAGGAAAAGATTCCACATCGCAATCCGCCAGGAAAATTCATCACAAAGAATCCAAAATCCTTTTCCCCGTCCCTTTTCCAGGGTAATCTTTCGGTTTTTCAGCCATTTTTCCACCTCAGGTATAAGTCTTTCTGCTGCCGAACGACCCATATATAGATATTTTTGGATCTCTGTATAATTAATCTGTCCTTTTGTAAGAAGATAATAGATCAACAGGCTTTTCTCATCCGCTTCTTCTGCGGTTAATCCTTTACTTTCCAGCTGTCTTGTATAGCTCTCCCAGACCTCAGCTTCAATTACCAGCTTTATTCCCAGTCTGGGCTTTTTCTCCAATGTTCCCAGGCTTTCCTTTTTGATCACCTCCTGTATGATCAGTAATTCATTTCTTATGGTTTTCACAGATACCTGCAAGGCCACTGAAATATCTGATACAGGAACAAAATCATCCTGCGCATGAAGGTAATACAGAATATCCATCTGTCTTTCTGTCATGCTTCTTCATTCCCCTTTCCTTTTTGATTTCTGTGAATCTTTAACTTTGTGCCTTTATTATAACAGAACATTTTTCCCTCTCCTTTTTTGTTTTTGACACATTTCCGGTTTTTTACTTTATTTTTTTGACACATTTAAAATCATTAATGTATTTTTAAATTTCCAGTTTTTCCCAATTATTAGTTAGAAAAAAAGACCGCACTTCTTATCTGTGCAGTCTTTTTTACTCCTGTTACTTATTTTAATATGATAATCTATATTCCTTATACCTGGTCGTACTGGATGGAATCCTTTACCATCTGTGCATGCTGAGGTCCCATCAGCAGACGGATCAGTTCGATCCCCAGATCTAAGGCATATCCAAGTCCTCTTGCTGTGGTGATATTTCCATCTGTGATCACGCCCTGACGGGTGTAGGAAACGCCTTCTAGCTTGTCCTCAAAACCTGGATAGCAGGTGGCTGTTCTTCCCTTTAACAGTCCCATTTCCCCAAGGATACTTGGAGCTGCGCAGATGGCTGCAATGCGGCGCCCCTGCTTGTTTGCCTTGCAGATCGCATTCTTTAAGCCTTCATGAGCCTTTAATGTATTGGTTCCCGGCATACCTCCTGGGAGGAATAATACATCTGCTTCTTCTGCTGCTGTTTCATCAAAAAGGGCATCTGCTTGAAAATGAATATGATGAGAGCCTGTGATCTCACGGCTTCCTGTTACTGATACAAGTGTTACTTCTGCTCCGGCACGGCGAAGAACGTCTACTACTGCAAGACATTCCACTTCTTCCAGCCCATCTGCAAGAAACGCAAAAACTTTTGACATTTTTTATTCTCCCTTTATATAAATAATGTGTAACCGATCTGAAACTTTATTTATTTTACCATTTTTACCTTTTTCTGAAAAGAGATAAATGCTATGATAGTGTATACCAAAACGTGCAAAATATTGTTAAAAAAGCACACAACCAGAAGGAGTATCTACATGGAGATCGAAAGAAAATTTCTCATTAAACAAATCCCTGAAGGGTGTACATCTTTTCCCTGCAGACAGATCGAACAGGCCTACTTAAATACAGATCCTGTGGTCCGGGTCCGCAGGGACAATGATGACTACTATCTCACCTACAAGGGAAAAGGCCTCTTATCCAGGGAAGAATACAATCTTCCTCTGAATAAAGAAGCCTATAAACATCTGCTTGCCAAGGCAGATGGCATTATCCTTACAAAAAAGAGATATATGATCCCGGTTCCGGGAAATGATCACCTTACCATTGAATTAGACGTCTTTGAAGGCCACTACGACGGTCTTATCCTTGCAGAGGTAGAATTTGCCAGTGAAGAGGAAGCAAAGGCATTTAACCCGCCTGCATGGTTTGGAGAGGACGTTACTTTTTCCGGTGAGTATCACAACAGCCGCCTGTCAAAGGGTTAAGCTAATATCTTTTTATAATGCTCCAGCTGGTCTGCCATCTCTTCGCCTACTTTGTAGCTGAGAAGGATGGCATCCGGCACCAGCTTCTCCGGCATAGCAAGAAGATAATGCTGGATCTCATAGGTAAAAGCCCCTTTATAATCTGCCTTTGCCAGAGCTTTTAAAATCATATCCCAGTCTGTATTTCCTGTATAAGGAAGCACATGAACATTTCCCCGGTCTGTCTGGTCGGAAATGTGGGTAGCCCGAAGATAGGGACCTACTTTGGCGATTGCCTTATCCTGGTCCAGGTTTTCGATGGCGCCGTGTTCTGTATCCCAGCAGATACCCAGATTGTCGGAGCCAATGGCTTTTAACAGATCCAGTAATTCCTCCGGCTGGATACAGTAGCGCTTCACCCCTTCTTTTGTCTCACCCCACATGTTTTCCACGTGAACTACCCATTCCCTTACGGACAGTTTTTTTGTTTCTGTATTTTGGTATCCGCAAACGGCACACAGCTGACTGCTGGCATAAAATTTATTTATCTTCCGAAACTATCACTTGGTTTTCGCTGATAATCTCATGTGACATCTTGTGCAGATAATCTTTTCTGGTATTTGTTATTTTCTCGTAGCATAATGCTATCTTTTTCTTTATTTTGTAGTAGTTTTGGCTTCTTTTTTCTTTGTGTGCTCTCCCAGCAGACCTCGAAAGATCGAAAGACCAATACGCTCTTCTGCCTTCGAATCCTTATAGATTCCATTTGTGTTTTTACGTTTTCAAGATATAATAGTTGAACAAAATCGGAACTTTCTGTATAATAAAAAACCTGGATGTTGAAAATTGAAAATACCTCAGAGTACAATAAGACTATTGACTGACAGGTTAGTAAAAATCTTATTGAACAGAGAGAGGTATCTACAATGAAGTCTTACACACAGAACGCAAAACGACAATAATACAACTAAAAATGACCGTAAGGATCCGAATGTTATAGTAGGATTAGTTAGAGATTATGCGATGCAGACTAAACGTGTGGATTATGATCCTGGTGGATATAGGATGTTAGCTGCCATAGAGGGAAGGGTATACCATTCAACCGCTATTTCAGTACCTGACACTGATACATCGAAATGCTTATAGATGTGGCTTATTCACTGAGATATGAAAGGTTGAAAAACCTTGAATTTTCAATAGAAAACACTTGATTATATGAGGAGGTGAAGTGCTATGAAAAAGAAAAACGATGGATTCACGCTGGCAGAGCTCTTGGTCGTTGTCGCTATTATTGGAGTTCTGGTGGCGATCTCGAGACCGTTTCAAGTTTTGTGTAAACGTTAAAAACTGATATAAGATTTGTGAAT
>OHAC01003419.1_pt1 | contig 11173 bp, 10 predicted proteins | sample 1577051 | NCBI WGS metagenome assembly OHAC01 (sample SAMEA3541499, study PRJEB24748) | human gut metagenome | biome: human gut; feature: human-associated habitat; material: faeces | place: China | collected 2012 | reverse complement strand
AAGCGTCACCGCCGACACAACGCAGAACCGTCTCTGCGCAACGGTTCTATACGCCGCCGGGATCGAATCGCGGTGGAACGCAACTGGTTGGCGCTGTGCCTGGAACGTATGGCATGGTTGCGCAATGCGGTCGCGCATCGGTGGAGGAACCCTGCGATATGGGCAATGTGGTGGTTATCGACTCCGTGGTGGCCGGAGTGGGCACGAGCACTCTGGCCGCCTTACTGGCCCGCGAGCTGAGCGAACGCGGCCTCAAATGTGTGCTCGTCGACGCCGATCTGCAAGGAGGTGGGCTGGATGTGCTTCTTGGCGTGGAAAACGAGGACGGCTCACGCTTCGGGGAAATCAGCGCTCCGCTTGGCAATATCGACGGCAAAGCGCTACTGCGGGAGCTGCCAATCTGGGATGGTGTGCCATTGCTGGCATGCGATCCTTGGAAAACCGAAAATCCGCAATCGTGGGAAGTGCAAGCGTGCATTCATGCGCTATCGCAGGTGCGAAGCGTGGTCGTCGTCGATATGGGGCAATGGAACGGACTGCAGGATTTGACGGAACTGCGCAAGGCCATCCGCATTACCGTGGTCGAACTGACGGTACTTGGTCTTGCGCGGGCCAAAGCGAATCTGCGGGCGCATCACGGTTCAATCGGAGAACACGATGCCGCAACGCAGGAACGGGAGTTTCTCGTAGGCGTGCAACCGCGCGGAACCGTACGCGACCATGGCACGACGGCAATCGAGGAAGCGGCGGAATACCTCGACTGCGATATCACCGCGGTCATCAAACCGGATGCCAAGCTTTGCAGCGAACTCTTGGAAGGGCTTGGACTGCGCAAACCCAATCGTACGAACGCGAAAGCCATCGCAACGTTGGCGGATCTCATTCAGGAAGCGTTGGGAGAAAAGAGCATCAGTCATGGAACTCGGGCCACTTAGCGACATCGCATCCGAGCCGGGCGTCACCGACATCGCGGTAACCTGCGACGGAACGGTGTGGGTGGATCGCGGCCAAGGTATGCGGCCACATACATTGCGCGTGCCATTCAGCGGTCCCCAAGCCATCCGCGATTTCGCCGTGCGGCTGTGCTCGCAGCTTGGCAGAAGGCTCGACGACGCCTGCCCGATAGCCGACGCCTCCACCGTGGAAGGCGTGCGCGTGCACGCGGTTATCGCACCGCTCGTTCCGCAAGGCGCCGCCATCAGCATACGATTGCCGGACGTTGTTGTGCCCAGTCTGGAATCTTTGGCGGAAAACGGCATGTTTCCAAGCGGATGGATGCCTTTGCTGGAAGGATTCGTGGAACGAAGGGCCAGCGTGCTCGTGACCGGCGGAACCGGAGCAGGCAAAACCACGCTGCTCAAAGCAATGCTTATGCGATGCGCGCCGGGGGAGCGCGTCATCACCGTGGAGGAGGTGCGCGAACTTGGCATGCTCAACCATGCCAACCACGTGTCGCTGGTGACGCGCGGCGCCAACATGGAAGGCAAAGGCGCCATAGGGCTGTCGCAGCTGATATGCGCGACGTTGCGTATGCGGCCGGACCGCATTGTGGTGGGCGAATGCAGGGGCGGCGAAATCGTGGATCTGCTGCGCGCGCTGAATTCCGGGCATCGCGGAGGCATGACCACCTTGCATGCCAATCAGGTGACGGCGGTTCCCTCACGTTTGGTGGCCTTGGGATTACTCGCTGGGCTGAATCCGCAAGCCACCGCGGCGCTCGCGCAAGACGCGTTCGACGTAGTGCTGCATGTGGGCCGAGTGGGAGGCAGGCGGCGCATCACGCAAATAGGACGGCTTGAATTCGCAGAGGGAAAACTGCGGGGAAACCTATTGGCCGGGTGGAACGGCAACCAAATGCGGGCTTCGCAACAGTGGCCTGATTTCGTGCGCGTATGGAGTCGTTGAATCGAGGTAGGCAGATGGAAAGCCTCAGCATTATTTGCGTGGTACTGTGCGGACTGGCCGTATGGCTGTGGCCTCGCCGAAACGTATGCGATGTGGGCGAACGGGCGGGAAACGTAGTGGGGCGCGCAGGCGAAAGCCTTGATGAAAAACCTGATGGAGGATTCGATGGGCGGTCTGACGGAATCGAAGAGGCGAACATGCCGTCGAAACCATTGCCCGCCATCGGATGTGTGGCGTGCGTGGCTTCCCTCCGCGCATCCGTGCGCAGCGGAGCCACATTGGTGCAGGCGTTCGAAGAATTGGGTGGAACGCCGTTCGCCACACCCGAACTTACCAGGCTTCGCATAACCATGGTGATCCGCAGCCGATGCCCGCCCAAAGAGCAATGCGGCCAAGTCGAACGGCTGAGCGGCGAGCTATATGCGGCCTGTCAGCTGAGCCTGACACTCGGATGCGAAACCGGCCGATGCCTGCAGGCGGTGGCTGAATCGTTGAAGCGACAACGATTATTGGATGATTTGCGTACCAACGCATTCGCCATGCCCAAGGCGACGGTGAAACTTCTGATGGCGTTGCCGCAGCTCACCGTACTTTTAGGGGAAGGCATGGGAGCGCATCCGTTGACCTTCCTCTTTTCAGGGGTCAGGGGTTGGGCATGCCTTGGATTCGCTTGTGTCTGCTACGGGTTCGGACTCGTATGGATACGCGCGTTGATGAGGCAAGACGATATGGACGGCAAGACGGCATGAATGGTATGACGATATGAAAGGAATTATGTAATGACTGGCATATGGACGCTGATGGCGGCGGTGTGCGCGGCCGAAGCGATATGGCTGAAGCAGTGGAGGCCGGTCCGTGTGCCAGCCGACCTTGCGCCCGCCGGACGAGTGCGGGAACTTCCGCTGCCGTTGATATTGGAGATGCTCAGCGTCGCCATACGGCAGGGATCCTCCATTCCACGCGCGCTGATTGCCGTGGGCGATATCGCTGCAGGAGAATTCGGCGCGGGACTACGGTCGGCCGGAGAACAGTTGAACAAAGGTGTTTCCTGGGATGATGCGTGGCCAGATGATGGCGATCTTGCGGTAGTACGCGATGCGTTCGCCTCCTCATGGCACAGTGGCGCCTCTCCAGTGGAACGTTTGGAAACAGCCGTCGAACAATTGGATTGGGATGAGCGCTCGCAGATCGAACAGGCTGCAGCGAAATTGTCGGTTCGTTTGTTGCTGCCGACTGGATTGTGCTTTCTTCCCGCATTTGTTGCGGTTGGAATCATTCCGTCCGTCATGTCGTTTGTGCAATGACGGCGTGTGCGCAACGACAACGGAAAAGCGGGGAATGTTGGGAGACGATAATTCACGGAGTTTTGTGGATAAATGTGGATGACACGCCGCGGTTGTGGATAACCCACGTCCTCCGACCACAACCCTGAAAAAACGTTCCGACGGGCACGATGATGCGCAACACTGGGTGCACTCGGCCATCTGGCCGAGGTTGTTCGAACGAAAGGAACGCCATGAACAACGAAACGCCAATCAACGTCGATGGCTCGCCAGACCTGATGGGCAAGGCAGGGCAGCTGCTGCATGCCATGCGTGAACGGGCCGGCAAAGCGGTATGCCTTTTGGACGCGCGTATGCGCACGCTGACCGTCGAACCGGAGGAAGGCGCTGCCACTGCCGAATATGCGGTGGTTTTGGTTGCCGCCACCGGATTCGCCGCCGTTTTGGTGGGCATTATGAAATCCGATGCCATCAAAACGCTGCTGACCAACATCATCAAGAAAGCGCTGAGCGTCGGGTGATTCATGCTGAGGCAATGGTGGAAACGCCATACCGATGATGCCGATGAGGGAGCGGCCACCGCGGAATTCGCGGTGGTGCTCCCCTGCGTGACGGCGGTGGCGATTTTGGTGTTGTGCTTGGGGCGTGCGTCCGTGGTGTCCATGAATTGCCAGGATGCGGCGGCGGCCGGTGCCAGGGCTTTCGCGGTTGATGATACGGGCGGCGAATCGAAGGCGAGGACCGCGGTCATGGCGGCTGCGGGAGGTTCGGCGACGGTACGGTTCGAGCGTGGGGCGGACTTCGTCACCGTCACGGTGCAATGCCCTGTGGTGCCGGATCCGACCGGTGTGCTGCCCACTCGAGTTACCGGCAAGGTGACCCGCTACTTCTAGCGTTGTGCTCCGAAGCGTGCTGGTCTCTGCGCAGTGAGATGCGGGATTGTTGGTTGTGGCCTGTGCATGGAGGTCTGTGAGGTTTGGAGCTTGCGACATACGACGTGTGAAACATGTTGTGAAACACTATTGGCAACCATTTGATGGATGCGGGTCGGAAAGGAATGGATAATGTGAAACGCCTTGTGAAACATTGGTTTGCTTGGATTCGCGGGTCCGATGAGGGTTCGGGGACCATATCCGGTGTGGCTTTGATCGCAGTGGCCGCCATCATGCTGGGCGCGGCCGCGTCGGCGGGAAATCTGCTGCTGTGCTTGCATCGCGCGCAGAATGCGGCCGACCTGGCGTCGGTAGCGGCGGCCAATGCGTTGTATTCGGGATCGTCCGATCCTTGTTCCGTGGCGGAACGCACTATATCCGGCAATAATGCGACGATCGGATCCTGCACGATAGAAGGCGAGGATGTGCTGGTCGAAGCGCAGGTCGGTACGCAAATGCCATTCGTATCGCATGTCGGCAAACAGTCACGGGCGGGGCCGATTGTCTGCGAATAAGCGTGGTGCGGAACGGTACATTGTGCGGGAAATCGCGCTTCGTAAAAAGGGATCTTTCTACGTAAAGGAACATTCGTTCCACAAAACGCGGCCATTTGTATGGAAAGCCGTTCGCATGTGGCGTGTGGAGCGAATCGCGGTTATCGTACTGAAGTATGAGCGAAACGTCATGTGTGAATGCGACCGTTGCCGTTGTCGGCAATCCGACGTCAAACAAAGGCAAGGGTGCCGAGGTCGGCAAGCAGGTGGTTGAGCTGCTGCAAGAGGCCGGGCGCAAGCATGGCTTCAACGTGATCGACGTGACCGGCGAGAGCTTCGACGATTCCTTGGCGAATGCCAGGAATCGCAGGAACGAATACGACTACCTGGTGGCGGTCGGCGGCGACGGCATGATTGCGCTTGGAGCCAATGCCGTGGGCTGTTCCGGTAAACCGTTGGGCATTGTGGCGACGGGTTCCGGCAATGATTTCGCCCGCGGTCTTGAGCTGCCGGTCAATCGCGTGGAAACCGCTGTCGACGGCATCGTCGGCGCGATTGTGCGCGGCACGCATATTGACGTTGATATGGGTTTGGCCACGTCGTTGCAGGGCGGGTATGCCGTCGATTCCAGTACCGGCGATGATCTGGTCGGCGATTCGGACGTGCCATTGCGTCCGGCGGTCAACCGCTTCTACGCGGGCATGCTGTCGTGTGGTTTGGATGCGAGTATCAACGACCGTGCCAACCATTCCCGCTTGCCCAACGGTTCGGTGCGCTATTTCGTGGCGGCGATTGTGGAATTGACGCATATGAAGCGGTACGGATACCACATCAAAGCCACGTTGGCCGATGGAACGGTGGAAGAAAGAGACATTATTTCACCGTTGCTTACGGTGGCCAATTCACGGCATATTGGCGGTGGCATTGAGATTTCGCCATATTCACGATTCTCGGATGGGCTGCTTGACCTGGTATGGCTCGACCACGTGCCCAATGTCGCCGAATGCGTGGATGCGGTGTCTCACGCGTATAGCGGCAAGATCCTCGGGTGCAAGGTGTTTGGCTGGAAGCGTGTGCGCGATATCGAAATCACCCGCGCGCAAGAGGGTGATGAGCCGCCGGTCTTGATGGCGGACGGTGAATATGTTGGTCGCCTGCCTGTCAAGGTCGTAGTTCAAGACCGTGCGCTTCGCGTGCTGGTGCCGCCGGCCGTGGCGGAAAGCCAAGCTGCCAACACCGAAGAGAAAGTGCTGGAAGCCATCAAGCGTGATCACCGTGATCCTGTCACCGGCAAAACCGACACCTGCTACGCGAAGCGCTCGCGGTAGTGCGTGCACATGCCGGTCAAACCGCAACATTGCATATCGAAGATGGCATGTATGCAACTGATTGCGTGATCGGCAATCGTAAGCAATCGCAAATAATTTCGCGATAATAACGAAAAATCCAGTACCCGCAAGATCTTTATCTTACGAATACCGGATTTTCTGTAACTAGCGAACGCCGTAACTATCGAACACGGATTGCGGTCAGGCGGCGACTTCCTGGCGGGCGATGGCCTGCTCGTAGTCGCGGGTGCCCTTGAAGACTTCCTGCAGCCACGGGTTGACGTGCTGCTTCTTCGCGCGGTACATGATGTAGCCGAGTGCGAGCACGTTGGCCACGAGCGCGATGATCGACACGGTCAGGTTCACGTTCGGATTGTTCACCGACTGCACGGCGAACTTGGACTCATCCTGGAACATGGGGAACACCTGCGCGAACATGCACCAGATGGCGAGCGTGTTGGCGCGGTTCTGAATCCAGCCGCCCTTGTTCCAGAAGAAGTTCGCCACGGTCGGGGCGAGCAGCAGCGCGAGGCCGCAATACCAGGAGTGGGTCGGCAGGCAGTTGTAGGTGTAGCAGAAGTTCCAAATATCGTATGCGACGATGAATACCCAAGTCATGTCAGGCCACAGCATGTCCTGCTTCTTCTTTGACACGTAAATGCCGAACCAGCCGGTCATGCAGGCGATGTTGATCAGGCCGGCAACGCCGTTGAACACATTGTGCCAGCCGCCATACAGCGTCACGCCTTCGGTGGAAACCCATGTGGTGCCCCAAGCGCGAATGGCCGATTCGAAGTCGGAGGCCACGGCGATAAGAATGTTGATGGCCACGATCACGAACGGGAAGCACTTGAACCATTCGGATTTGCCGATCTTGCCCCACTTGTATTTGAGTGCCATGAAGCCGATGCAGCCTGCGGTGGCCGCATATAGCTTGGCATAGTGGAACCAGCTGGTCATATGCACGTAGGTCGGATTGCTGAGCGCCCATTCGGCACCCATCGCGGCGGCCACGTAAATGGTGATGAAGTAGATGGTCAGAATGGCCGGCACGATCAGGAACGCGATCACGCCACCGGTCTTGGTGCGACGGGCCAGCTCATTGGCGCCGATCAGGCAGCAGAATACGAGGATCCATCCGATCCACTGGTATATGGCGGTGTCGCCATAGACTTGGAACAACATCGCTCTTCCTTTCTCTCAACACGTATGCGCGCGGGGTGAGCTGCGTTTACATGTATTCGTTCAGATGCAGCGTCTGTGCCGCGACCTGTCTGATGACGGTGTCTTCAATGTCGGGATGCAGTCTGATCAGCGAAATCAGGCCAACGATGAGCGTATAGAACGTCTCATGCTCGTTGGTGATGGGCATGCCATGCAATTTCTCGAAATCGCGCACTGTCGAATTGCAGATGTATTCCGCAATGCGATCGGCCACGCGGTCGATGAATTTGATGTACAGTCCCGCGTTGCCGTCTTCGATCATGCGTTGGCTGAACGGGCCCTCATCGGCGATGAGGGAACGGGTCAGTCGCACCACGTCATCGAGCGCTTTCGAGATGTTGCCGACTTCTCGATTGGCGTTCCACTCCTCCAATTGCGAGATGACTTCGTCGATGACGTCGTCGAGCACGGCGTCCGCAACTTGGTCTTTGTCTTGGAAATAGTGGTAGAAGAGAGATCTGGTCATGCCTACGCGACCTGCGATATCGCTGATCGTGATTTTCGAAAAGCCCTTTTCCAGGCAGATTGCGCGGGCTGCATGCACGATTTGCGCGCGGCGTGCGTCTCCGACTGTTGTTGCGGAGGCGTTGTGCTGTCCGTCCATGGCTTTCTCTCCTTCGTTCGAGTGGCGTCTCTCACCTGCGCGACACGTTGACACTCTGTCAATTTCTTGACTGCCCTCAGTCTAAACCGTAAATTGACACAATGTCAATTTCGTAGTGTCGATGTCGTCACTCCCAGCTTAAACGTTGCCGCGGCGCTTGTCTTTGGGGACACGCGCTTCACCGTTACGGGCAGGCTGTGCGGCCGGTCTTTGAGAAAAAACGTGTCGTAATTAATCGGTAGCCTAGTGACACCACAGCGGAAGGAATTGCGATGGCACTGGCACTCTATAGAAGGTATCGTCCCGACACGTTCGACGGCGTGATCGGGCAGGATCAGGTCACGATTCCGCTGATGCGAGCGCTTGATGAGAACAAACTTACGCACGCTTACCTGTTTTCCGGTCCGCGCGGCTGCGGCAAAACCAGTTCCGCACGCATTCTCGCGCGTTGCGTCAACTGCGCGAAAGGCCCGACCTCGCACCCGTGCGGCGAATGCGAAAGCTGCAAGGACCTCGCCACAGGCGGCCCCGGTTCCATCGACGTGGTGGAAATCGACGCCGCTTCGCACAACGGTGTGGACGATGCCCGCGAACTGCGCGAACGTGCCGGATTCGCCCCCGCCCGCGACCGCTACAAGATTTTCATTCTCGACGAAGCCCACATGGTCACGCCGCAAGGCTTCAACGCGCTGCTGAAAATCGTGGAGGAGCCGCCGGAGCATGTGATGTTCATCTTCGCCACCACCGAGCCAGACAAGGTGATCGGCACCATCCGTTCGCGCACCCACCATTACCCGTTCCGCCTAGTGCCGCAGGAGGTTATGGGCCCGTACCTCGAGCAGATCTGCGAAGACGAGCATATCGAAGCCGAGCCGGGCGTGCTGCGCCTTGCCATGCGTGCTGGCGGCGGTTCCGTGCGAGACACCCTTTCCGTGCTTGACCAGCTCATGGTCGGTGCGGTCGATGGCAGCATCGCATACGACTCCGCGGTTGCGTTGCTTGGCTTCACGCCTGACGCTCTGATCGGCGAGGCCGTCGACGCCGTTGCCGACAAAAATGGCGAAGCACTGTATGGCGTGATTCAGAAGGTCGTGGTCGGTGGTTTCGATCCCCGTCGATTTGTTGAGGATTTGCTTGCCCGCGTACGCGATTTGCTGGTGCTCACGTTGGGCGGAGAGCGTGCGGAAAGCGTGCTTTCCGACGATGCGGCCGCCGAGAACATGGATGATTTGCGTCGTCAGGCTTCCGCTTTGGGATTGTCTGCGCTGACGCAGATGGCTGACACGATCAATGCGACGCTTGCCAATATGACCGGTGCGATTTCGCCGCGCATGCGATTGGAATTGCTTGCCGCGCGCTTGTTGGCCGGGCGTGAGGAAGGGATGGCTGTCGTTGCGTCATCTTCCGGTGTACCTGATTTTGCCGGCGATGCCGGAACTTCCGCGGCTGCCGAATCGTCGCGTGGATCCATGGCCGGCTCCCGTCGCAGTGCGGCACGACATGCCGCAGGAAATGTGCGGGCGCAGGATTCTGCGCCTGTGATCGATACCCCTTCCGCGCCTGTGCAGCCGTCCGTGGCGCCGACGAATCCTGCCGATGCCGTCGCTTCCGGTGTGGCTTCCGTGCTTGCTGACGTGCAGCAGGCGATGAATGCGACGACTTCCGTCGCTTCCGCTGCGCCTGCCGCAACTTCCGTACCAGCTCCCATTCATGACGATCGCACCCCCGACCAGAAGTGGGATGCGCTGGTCGCAGCCCTTCCGGAAGACGTGCAACGTTACGTAAGCCGTGAAAAAGTGCCTCGCGTGCTACTGAGCGGCGACCGTCTGTGGATCAAATTCGACAAGGCGCTCAGCAAATACGCGTTTGCCAAAGCGGTGGCAAAGGAATCGGTGGACGGCAATACCGAAGTGGTGAAAATCGTCCGCGCCGAAGTGCATAAGGCGTTCGGATCGAGCGTCACGCTCGCGCCTGCCAAAAAGCTGGCGGACGGGTCCGAATCGGTGCCGTGGAGCAAACTCAGCCCGGAAGAGCAGAGCAAGATCAATGCGCAACTCGTGCAGGAACAGCTTAAAGCGGCCACGCTGCTGACGGCCAATCTTGGTACTGCTGCAGGTCTCGAATCCTCCGGCAAGGAGCCGGCCGGCACAAGCGCGAAGAGCGCCGAAGACGGTGGCAATGCCGGAGATTCCGGCGATGAGGAGGGCCATCGAGCTGCTGCCGGTGGAGCCGAGGAAGTCGATCCATGGGCAGCCCCGACGCAGGAAGTCCATCATCCGGAACGGCCTGTTCCGGATGATGACCCTTGGGTTGCATCTGCACAGCCGATGCAACCGCAATCGGTGGTCGCAAGCGGCGTCAACGATGTGAAAGCGCCGGAACAACATGCGAAACATGTGGCTGTTCCCGATGTCAGCGATAACGTTGATCCTTGGGCGGCACCGATGCCTGTACCGCAGCAAGCGCCGGTGGACGACGATCCTTGGGGTAACCCCATGCCGATTCAGGCAGGACCGGTGGATCCCATGCCTGCTCCAACGGAACCTGAGGTGGCTCCGAAGCACGCCAATCACCAGCATCGCGCACCGCGGCAGGACGCGGCACCGCAGCAAGGCCAGCCGAATGCCGATCCGTGGAGCCAGCAGTTCTCCGCGCCGGCGCAGCCAATGCCGCAGGTCGCCGCGGAAGATGACGAATATTCCATGAGCGACGAGTCGATCGGGGCGTCAACCGCGTTAAGCGTGGACGATCTGACCCGACTGTTCGAGGTGAAAAAAGTCGAGGATTTCGGGCCGGACGATGCAAAAAACCCGCGCAACATGCAGCAGAAGAAGAATCTCGACGACTGATGGCGGTGCAGTCGCAAGCAAAAATGCGAAACCGAGCAAAATCGACGAATCAACGCAATCGTAAGCACTGCATAATCGCGAATCTTATGGAAACCAAGGAGAGGTGAACCATGGCACTGGCCTATGACGGCGCCATCCAACGACTGATCGACGCGTTCGCGCACCTGCCCGGCATCGGGCCGAAGGGCGCGCAACGCATCGCCTTCTACCTGCTCAACGCATCCGACGAGGAATCACGGGGGCTGATCGACGCCATCGCCGAAGTCAAAGAGAAAATACGATTCTGTGACATTTGCGGCAACGTGTGCGAAACCAGCCCATGCCCGGTCTGCGCCGATCCGCGTCGCGACCACAGCGTGATCTGCGTGGTCGAAGAGCCGAAAGACGTGATGAGCATCGAGCGCACGCGCGAATACCGCGGCTTGTACCACGTGCTCGGCGGCGTCATCAACCCGATGGCCAACGTGCAGCCCAGCGACCTCAACATCGCCAAACTTATCGAACGGCTCAAAGACGGCGAAGTCACCGAAGTGATCCTCGCGCTCAACCCGAAT
>OHAC01003402.1_pt1 | contig 11219 bp, 8 predicted proteins | sample 1577051 | NCBI WGS metagenome assembly OHAC01 (sample SAMEA3541499, study PRJEB24748) | human gut metagenome | biome: human gut; feature: human-associated habitat; material: faeces | place: China | collected 2012 | reverse complement strand
CAGTGCGCGACGTGGCAAAGAATCTGGATGTCAAGCTGAACAGCGCTGTAACCATCGTAGATGCGACCAAGTGCAAAATGTATATGAAAAACTTTGGTGAGTTCTTCAACAACCAGATCGAGAATGCAGGAACCATCGTTATGAGCCGTACCGATGTGGCAGATTCCAAGAAGGTCTTAGCCGATGTAGAACTGCTCCGTGAGCACAATAAGGATGCAAGCATTGTGACCACCCCGATCGACCAGCTGACCGGTGCACAGCTCTTAGAGCTGATCGAAAAGCCGGACACCATGATGGAAGAACTGCTGGCCCAGGTAAAGGAGGAGCACGCACACCACCATCACCACGAGCATGGCGGGCACTGCGGCTGTGGTTGCGAGGATCATGACCACGAGCATGAGCACCATCATCACGACCATGATGAGGAGTGTGGCTGCGAGGATCATGACCACGAGCATGAGCACCATCACCACGATCACGACGAGGAGTGCGGCTGCGAGGACCATGACCACGAGCATGAGCATCATCATCACGACCATGATGAGGAGTGTGGCTGTGAGGACCATGACCACGAGCATGAGCATCATCATCACGACCATGCTGAGGAGTGCACCTGTGGCTGCCATGACCACGACCATCACCATCATCATGCAGATGAAGTGTTCAGCAGCTGGGGCCTTGAGACCATCGATGCCTGCAGCAAGGAGACTCTGACTGCAATTTTGGAGGAGCTGGCTTACGGTAACGAATACGGCGATGTTCTCCGTGCAAAAGGCATGCTTCCGAGTGAGAAGGAAGGCGAGTGGTACTACTTTGATATGGTTCCAGAGCAGTATGAGATCCGCACCGGAGCACCGGATTACACCGGTAAGGTATGTGTCATCGGCGCAAATTTAAAGGAAGACGAATTAAAGAAAGCGTTCGGCAGAAACTAACTGCCTGCTGCATACGGGTATGGATTTTCTGAATTAGAAATTCTGTACCGCACAGTTGTGGCAGCAGATTTTGCCCGGACAGACCATAGGAAGGCGCTGAATGCATCAGCGCTTTCTTAAAAAGAAAAAAGGACAGGTACAAACTATGGGACCAATGATTGACGATGAAGTAACGCCGGTATTTTTGATCAACGGCTTTCTGGAGGCCGGAAAAACCGAATTTTTGTCCTTCACCATGGAACAGGATTATTTCCGTACAGACGGAAAGACCCTCCTGATCGTGTGTGAGGAAGGCGATACAGAGTATGACGATGCGCTGCTTGCAGACACCAAAACCTCTGTCGTATATGTAGACAGTCTGGAGGAGATCACACCGGACCGCTTAACTGAGCTGGAGCTTTTGCACCAGCCGGAACGTGTCCTGATCGAGTGGAATGGTATGTGGAACCAGGATGACCTCAAGCTTCCAAAGGACTGGACCATCTACCAGCAGATTACCATCATTGACATGTCGACCTTCGAGCTCTATGTTAAGAATATGAAGTCACTGTTAAATTCCATGGTAAAGAATTCTGAGCTTATCATCTGCAACCGCTGCGACGGAATCGAGGATCTGGACCGCTATAAACGTATGCTCAAATCCATGAATACCAAGTGCGATATTGTGTTTGAGGATGAAAATGGTGAGATCGACGAGATCTCCGAGGAAGATCTTCCATACGATATGAAGGCAGATGTGATCAAGATCAGTCCGGAGGCTTATGGCATCTGGTATATTGACTGCATGGACAAACCGGAGCGCTATAAGGGCAAGGTGGTAGAGTTTACGGCGATGGTCATGAAGTCTTCTAACTTCCCGAAAAACTATTTTGTTCCGGGACGTATGGCAATGACCTGCTGTGCGGAGGATATGACATTCCTTGGCTATATCTGCAAGTCTAAGGAGGCCAGAAACTTAGAAACCAGACAGTGGGTAACGGTACGTGCCCGGGTTGAGATCGAATACTGGCAGGATTATAACGGGGAAGGACCGGTGCTTTACGCCGAGGAGGTAGTGCCGGCAGAGCCGATCAAGGATGTAGTACAGTTTGGGTAACTGATGTGCTTCGGCATTCATAAGTGGAAAAGAAGAAGAGTTTCCCATACTGCATGATACAACGGAGCAGTATATCCAGTGCGAGCGTGCAGCGAAGCAGCTGTAAGATCTATGAGGCATAAAAATGGAGCTTTGCAATTCATGTTGCAAAGCTCCATTTTTATGCGGTAAAATCCTTTACTCGATCGTGGTGCCAGCCTTTCTGTTTACAGCTTCCTCAGCTTTTGCCATGCTAGTGATGATGGCGCTGCGGCCCTTTCCGGCACAGATGAAGGAGATGGCTGCGTCAATCTTAGGAAGCATGGAGGAGACGCCGAACTGGCCCTCTGCTGCGTATTTTTCAGCTTCCTCCACAGTCATATGGGAAAGAGGATTCTCATCAGCCTTACCGTAGTTTAAGGATACCTGGTCGACATCGGTGAGGATCATAAGAACATCGGCATCGATCTCTTTTGCGAGAAGACCGCTGACGGAGTCTTTTTCAATCACTGCACTGGCACCGCGCAGCTCGCTGCCCTGCTCGAGGACCGGAATACCGCCGCCGCCGCAGGAGATAACGATCTGGTCAGCGTCCATCAGGGTGCGGATAGTATCGATCTCGACAATTCCGACCGGCTTCGGGGCAGATACGATACGCTGCCAGCCCTTGCCGTCCACCTCTGTGACATAGTTTCCCTTTGCTTCCTCTGCATCAGCCTCTTCCCTGGTCATGTAACGGCCAACCTTCTTGACTGGGTTGTAGAAGGATTCATCGTAAGGGTCGACCACAACCTGGGTGAGGACGGTAGATACCGGCTTGTAAATACCGCGCTTTAAGAGGGCAGAACGGATGCCGTTCTGAAGGTCATATCCGATGTAGCCCTGGCTCATGGCAGAGGAGACAGACATAGGAGCCGGAGTGTAGCCCTCTCCATCGTGATGGAAACAAAGCTCATTCATAGCTGTGTGGATCATGCCTACCTGCGGTGCGTTACTGTGAACGACGGCAACCTGCCAGCCATTCTGGATGAAATTCGCAATTAATTTTGCTGTGGAAGCCACTGCTTTTTTCTGCTCCGGGAGATTGGTACCAAGAGCGTCGTGGCCAAGCGCCATAACAATTCTTTTCTTTGCCATATGATCGAACCCTTTCTGTATGTAATTTTTCTATTTGGGTTCATTATAGTGTTTCTGCTTGAAAATTGCAACTGGTTTGTGGTATAGTGAAATAGTTATAGAAAAGAATGGTTATTGTTTGCGCAACGCGTAAACAGCAACAAAGAATGGCGTTGTTAAGAAGTCAATAAAATGTATAAGAAAACACGGAAGAAACGATTGAAACATGAAGCGTTCCGGGCGGCGTGCATGCTGTTCGGACCGCTTGTCTTTTATGAACTGTGTACGGAGGCAGCCGCAGCAGGATGTTCTTTGTTTGCAGGGCGTACCGGAACTGGGAGCTCACATTCCCTTCTGGCAGGCAGCGGCAATGCCCTGTTTGTGACCGGTGCAGGGGCAGCTCTGGCCTTTCCGTTTTTGTTTGCAGTTTACCGCGCTCTGGAAAAAATGCAGCTTATTGGGCAAGGAACAGAAGAAAAAAACGCGAAGAAAACAACTGCAACACGAACGAAGACAACTGTGCCGGAAATAGCAAAAGCAAGGCCGTGCAGGAACCATCGCCTTCTGGCAGGCTGTTTTTTTTCTGTGCTGGCTGGAATTGGGTCTTGCCTGTGCCTGAATATGGTGCTGCAGGTTTTCCTGCCACCATCAGAAGGCTGGAGCCATGTGCAGGAAGCCATTTACCAGACACCAGGTGCACTCCGGTTTCTGGTGACGGTTGTGTTAACGCCTCTGACAGAGGAACTCATATTTCGCGGTTTTATCCATAAGGAGCTGCGAAGACATATGGGAACCGCTGCGGCAGTGATTTTTGGGGCACTCCTGTTTGGACTGTATCATGGAAATCTCAGTCAGGGCCTGTATGCGTTTCTGACTGGCTTGTGCCTGGAGCTGGTGACTGTCTGGAGTGGCCGGTTAGCTCCCGCGGTCTTATGCCATGCAGCAGCGAATGCTACAGCAGCGGCGATCCCGGTAATTGCGGATTTTATCAGCCACAGGTCGGAAATCCCGCCGATGCCGGCTGAGTTTTCTTATGGAGCGCCGATGGCCCTGCAGCCGCAAACGGCGGTGATCTTGTCAGCAGCAGGTCTTTTGGTGACATTGGTATCGTTATATAAAACCAAGGAGGTTTTTGAGAAAGCATGAAATTATTATCGATAGCAATTCCTTGTTATAATTCTGAAGGCTATATGAGAAACTGTATCGAGTCTTTGCTCCCGGGCGGAGACGAAGTAGAGATTCTGATCGTGGATGATGGCTCCACAAAGGACAATACCGCCCAGATCGCGGACGAGTACGAGGCGCGTTATCCGGGCATCTGCAAGGCCATCCATCAGGAGAATGGCGGCCACGGTGAGGCAGTCAATGCCGGTCTTAGGGCAGCAACCGGTGTCTACTTTAAAGTGGTAGACAGCGATGACTGGGTCAATGAGGAAGCATACAAAGAAGTATTGCAGACGCTGCGAAACTTTATTATGGGTAACCAGACCCTGGATATGCTCATCACCAACTTTGTCTATGAGAAGCAGGGCGCAAAGCATAAACGGGTCATGCAGTACCGCACGGCGCTCCCGAAGCGCCAGTTATGCACCTGGAAAGATGTAAAGGTATTTATGCTGGGACAGTATATCCTGATGCATTCGGTCATTTACCGCACGCAGATGTTAAAAGAGTGTGGTCTGGAGCTGCCGAAGCACACGTTCTATGTCGATAACATTTTCGTATTCCAGCCGCTTCCGTATGTAAAGACCTTCTACTATCTGGATGTAAACTTTTACCGGTATTTCATCGGAAGACAGGACCAGTCGGTCAACGAGCAGGTCATGATCGGCCGCATCGACCAGCAGCTTTTGGTAACCCGTCTGATGTTAGGCTATTACCACGACGCGAAAATCACAAATTACAAGCTGCGTCATTATATGGTACGCTACCTCGAGATCATGATGACAATCTGCTCCATTCTTGCCATTAAGTCCGGAACCGATGAAAATATGGCGAAGAAAAAGCAGCTCTGGAAGGATTTAAAGGAGCAGGATATTGCCCTTTACATGCGCCTGCGCTGGGGCTTCTTGGGACAGAGCATGAATCTGCCGGGACAGAGCGGCCGGACCGTATCCATTGCCGGTTACAAGATCAGCCAGAAATTCTTTGGATTTAACTAAATCCCGGGTGCTCAGAAATCTGGCTGCCGTTCACAGCAATGAAACTTTTATAAAGTTTATGGAAAATTTAGAATTGACGATATCATCAAAATAGTGTATCATTGTTTCGTTAATACTTTACTGAGAAAAAGTAATAATGAAAGATACCGGTACACGTGTTTGTATCTGTTTCTTACTTGAAACAGGGTGGTTTCAAACGAGAGATGAAGGTCCGTCCCTGAATGGGATGGACCTTTTTTCATCTGTAAACTCAGAGCATGCACATTGCGTGTCTGAGGGTGATCTGATTTCTGGATGTATGGGGCGACTGCCGACAGCAGGTCTTATGCATTTGGTGTCTGAAAATCAAAATCTGTAACTGGGAAGCTCTATACGGAACAGTTACCAAAACTCTTAATACATAGGGTGTCTGCCGACAGCAGGTTCTTTGTATGCCAAAAATTCCAAAACAAAACAGGTAGTATCAAAACAGCTATCGTGACTGTGTCTGTACTTGTATGCAGGACAGTTACCATTTATCACAAGGGAAAGGGGTTAAAAGGTATATGAAAACCTACAAAAAACTCATGAATGCCCTCGCAGGACTGGAAAAACTGGTGCTGGAAATCGCAACCGTGCTCATTCTTGTTCTGACCGTGGGAAATGTATTTTCACGAAAAGTCATTCATCAGTCCTGGTCTTTTACCGAGGAACTGGTGGTTGCAGTGTTTGTACTGATCACGCTGCTTGCGGCAGCGTTAGCATGCCGGGATGGCGAGCTGGTTAATCTGACTATTCTGACAGATCGTCTTCCGGCGCAGGTAAGAAAAGTGTTTTTGCTTTTCAGCACCATTCTTTCCGTAGCTTTCACCGCAGTACTGTTTAAATATGGCCTGGATAAGGTCATCACCCAGATGCAGAACGGCAAGCGTACCTTCGTGCTGAACTGGCCGGAGTGGATCTTCTGGTCCTTTGTGCCGATCGGTGCAGCCTGCATGATCCTGCATTTTATTGAGTTTTATCTTGACAGCTGTGGAAAGGAGGACAATGACAAATGATCAGTGCAGTATTATTTGTTTCCTTTTTTATTTTCCTGATCATGGGTATTCCGATCGGAATCTGTCTCGGCCTTTCTTCCGTATGTGCGATTCTCTATTCCGGCACATCCTTAACGATCGTGGCAACCAACATGTATTCCGGCATCAGCAAGTTTCTGCTGCTTGCTATTCCGTTTTTTGTACTGTCCGGCAACATCATGGCAAAGGCAGGCATCTCCAAGCGCCTGATCAGGTTCGTTAATACCTGTGTCGGACACAGAAGAGGCGGCATCGCCATCGTGTGTGTAATCGTAGCCTGCTTCTTTGGCGCGATCTCCGGTTCCGGACCGGCTACCGTGGCAGCGCTGGGAGCAGTCCTGATCCCGGCCATGATCGAGCAGGGCGGCTTCTCCGCACCGTTCTCCGCGGCCTTAATGGCAACGGCAAGCTCCATCGCCATTGTCATCCCGCCAAGTATCGCGTTCGTTGTTTACGCATCCATCACCGGTGTTTCCATCGCGGATATGTTTACCGCAGGAATCGTTCCGGGTATTTTAATGGGTGTGGCTTTAGTCATCGTGGTTATGATCGAGGCTCGCAAGAACAACATCCAGTCCAGCCAGAAGCGCGCCAGCGGAAAAGAGCGCTGGGAGGCATTCAAGGACGCGTTCTGGGGACTGTTAATGCCCGTCATCATCCTGGGCGGCATTTACGGCGGTATCTTTACCCCGACCGAGGCAGCAGCCGTATCCGTTGTATATGGTCTGTTTGTCGGCATCTTTATTTACAGGGAAGTAAGCTTTAAGGATCTGCGTGGGCTTCTTGTGGAGTCCGGAAAGACCACCGGCGGCATCATGCTCATTGTAGCAAGCGCCTCCCTGTTCTCCTTTGTATGCACCAAATTCGGCATTGCCCAGGCGGCATCCGATTTACTGGGAAGCATTGCCCACAACCAGTTCACCTTCCTTCTGATCGTGAATGTGATCTTCCTGATCGCAGGCTGCTTTATCGATGCAAACTCTGCGATGTATATTTTCATCCCGATCATGCTGCCGGTATGTAAGGCACTGGGTTACGATGTGGTAGCGTTCGGTATCGTGGCAACCGTGAACCTGGCCATCGGTCAGGTAACTCCGCCGGTTGGCGTAAACCTGTTTGTTGCGATTTCCGTAAAACTGAAAAAAGGCATGGAGGTGGACATTCCGAAAATCTCCCGTGCCGTTATGCCAATGATCGTGGCCTCTGTTATGGTTCTGCTGCTGATCACCTATGTACCGTCTGTTTCCACCTTCCTTCCGAAGGCACTGGCCGGAGAGGGCTCCTACAGCGGAAACGTTGCGGCTTCCTCTGACAGTCAGGCAGGTAGTGAAAAGGACAGCGGTCCGGCTGACTTTAACGAAATTGGCGATTACAGTGACTTAGACTGGGAAGAGCAGACCTGGAACTTTACCTGTTCCACCACAGAGACCAGTACCTGGGCTGAGGGTGGACGCAAGTTCGGCGAGCTTATGGAAAAGGCAACCGGAGGCAAGATCAAGGTCAATGTATATGCAGCAGACCAGCTGACTAACGGAAACCAGTCCGAGGGAATCCAGGCGCTGATGAATGGCGATCCGGTTCAGATCTCCATGCACAGCAACCTGATCTACTCTGCGTTTGACCCGCGCTTTAACGTGGTATCCCTGCCATATCTTTTCAGCTCCGTAGAGGAGGCTGATGCCATGTTAGACGGAAGGGCCGGTGATATGTTAAAAGACATCTTAGCCGAGTATGACCTGCACTGCATGGGTATTGCAGAGAACGGCTTCCGCCAGCTGACCAACAGCGTTCGCGAGATCAAATCCGTGGATGATATGAAAAACTTAAAGGTCCGTGTTGCAGGAAGCAACCTGCTCATGGAGTGCTATAAGAGATGGGGCGCAGATGCCACGAATATGAACTGGTCCGAGACCTATACCGCGCTGCAGCAAAAGACCGTAGACGGACAGGAAAATCCGCTTCCGGCCATCGACGCGGCAAGCGTTCAGGAGGTACAGCCTTACTGTTCTTTATGGAACGCAAATTATGACTGCCTGTTCTTCTGCATCAACCAGAAGATTTATGATGCTCTGACACCGGAGCAGCAGGCGGTGGTCGATGAGGCAGGCCAGAAAGCGGTTGATTATGAGCGTTACATCAACCGTGCCGGTGATGAGGAGATCATGGACCGCTGGCAGAATGACAATGGAGTGACCATTACCAGATACGAGGATATGGATGTAGATTCCTTCAAGAATGCTGTTTCTGGCGTAGCTGAGTGGTATCAGAAAGAGCTGGAGAATCAGGGCTACAAAGATGCAGCAGACCTGATCGCAGTCTTTACCGAGAAATCGGACAGCAGCATCGGTGCGGATTCCGTAGAGGATCACAGTGATCTTGGATGGAAAGAGCAGACCTGGAACTTTACCTGTTCCACAACCGAGACCAGTACATGGGCCGAGGGCGGCCGCAAGTTCGGCGAGCTCGTTGAAAAAGCAACCGGCGGAAAGATCAAGGTGAATGTATACGCGGCAGACCAGCTGACCAACGGAAACCAGTCTGAGGGCATCCAGGCGCTGATCGATGGGGATCCGGTTCAGATCTCCATGCACAGCAACCTGATTTACTCTGCGTTTGACCCGCGCTTTAACGTGGTATCCCTTCCATATCTGTTTGATTCCGTTGAGGATGCAGACGCCATGTTAGACGGTGAGGCCGGTGAGATGTTAAAAGACATTTTAAGCGAGTATGGCCTGCACTGCATGGGCATCGCGGAGAATGGTTTCCGTGAACTGACCAACAGTGTCCGCGAGATCAGGTCCGTTGAGAACATGAAAAACCTGAAGATCCGTGTAGCGGGAAGCAACCTGCTTATGGAGTGCTATAAGCGCTGGGGCGCAGATGCCACCAATATGAACTGGTCTGAGACCTACACCGCACTGCAGCAGAAAACGGTGGAAGGCCAGGAGAATCCGCTTCCGGCTATCGATGCCGCAAGCGTACAGGAGGTACAGCCATACTGTTCCTTATGGAACGCAAACTATGACTGCCTGTTCTTCTGCATCAACCAGAAGATTTACGATGATCTGACACCGGAGCAGCAGGCGGTCATTGACGAGTGCGGCGCGCTGGCTACCCGCTACGAGCGTGAGATTAACCGTGCCGGTGACGAGGAGATCATGAAGCGCTGGACTGAAAAGAACGGTGTGACCATCACTTCTCACGAAGACCTGGATATTGATTCCTTCAAGACGGCTGTAGACGGAATTGATGACTGGTTTGTAAATGAGCTGAAGGCACAGAATTATGAGGATGCAGAGGCTCTGGTAGCAGCATTCCGGAAATAAAATTATGATAACAGAATGGAGCATAAAGAAAGCGGATGGCCGGGGAGAAATCCGCGTTTCGGTCATTCGCTCCGCCAGAAAAAGCCTTGGCCTGGAGGTGCGGGATGCCAATACGGTTCTGGCCCGGATTCCGATCCGCGTTTCCGACCGGGAGCTGAAGGCCTTTGTGGAAAATCACCGAAGCTGGATCCTGGAGAAAACAGCGGTCATGGCAGAGCGTGAGGAGAACCGGAAGAGCACACCGGCACCGCCGCCGGAGCTTTTAAGCAAAACGGACCGGATGAAAATCCAGTTAAAAATCGGAAAGCGGGTGCGGCACTACTGTGAGACAATGGGTGTGACAGTCGGTTATGTTACCGTAAAGAACCAGAAGACTCGCTGGGGCAGCTGCAGCGCGAAGGGGAATGTTAATTTCAATTACCAGCTGGCATTTCTGCCGGATGAGCTGCTGGACTATGTGGTGATACACGAACTGGCCCACAGGCGCCATATGAACCATTCCAGAGCATTCTGGGCGGAGGTGGAGAAGTATTGTCCGGATTACCTGGAGAGAAGAGAACAGCTGAAAGAGTATTCTTTGTAGGAGGGTGCTATGGCAGATGTAAGAAAACGCATTATTTTTCGTGGCCGCGTGCAGGGCGTGGGCTTCCGCTATACCGCAAAATACCTTGCACAGTCCCTGGGGCTGACCGGCTGGGTGCGCAATGAGTATGATGGAACCGTTCTTCTGGAAATCCAGGGAAGCGAGTATATGATCAATAAGCTGCTGATGGGATTAAACCATAACCAGTTCATTACCATCGAGTGGATGGATACAGAGGAGCTTCCCTTGGACAAAGAGGAAAAGAGCTTTTCTGTCCGGTAGAGCAATATTTTTATAGAAAAAGAGGCGGCTGATAAAAATCAGCGGCCTCTTTTGTGCGTGCGCCTAGCGGCGCACGTTTCTAACGGCTTAAAGTCCCAAATCCGCCCGGTAGTGGGAAGGATATAGCCGAAAGCAAGGGTGTCAAGGGCGACCTCGAATCTGAAGGAAGTTGGATGTGAGGAACATACTAACTCACGGGCATGGATGGAGAGGAAGAAACGTGTGGTACCTAGGGAGGTCTGTGCGGTATGCCTTGAAAGAGGTAACCATTGCATAAAGCAATGCTGAACGCACAGAAGTCAGCAGAGGTCATAGTAGCCGAGAGGTGAAGGACCGAATCAGTAGGAGTCTTGAGTATGACCGAGAAAGGAGGAATGACCGTCTATGGCAGAAAACATTGAAAACAATGGCTGTTCGCAAAGAGATAATGCGGAACATGAAGGGTATGTGAAAGCGTCTAGGTCATTCAATCGGATATGGAAAGAAAGAGACAGTGCACAGCCGAGACTTTTGGAAGCGATACTGTATAAAGACAACTTTAACAGAGCGTATAAGAGAGTTAAGGCAAACAAGGGAGCGCCAGGAATTGATGGCATGACCATTGAGGAGGCTCTTCCATATCTAAAGGAACATCAACAAGAGATAACCGACCGCATTTATCGTGGAAAGTATACTCCGTCTCCAG
>OHAC01003396.1_pt1 | contig 11245 bp, 7 predicted proteins | sample 1577051 | NCBI WGS metagenome assembly OHAC01 (sample SAMEA3541499, study PRJEB24748) | human gut metagenome | biome: human gut; feature: human-associated habitat; material: faeces | place: China | collected 2012 | reverse complement strand
TTGAACACCTGACTGGAATAAATAATCAGATCCCCCAGCCCTTCTTTCGCAGCAAGAAATTCCCCAATGATCACCCCGACCAGACACAATCCGATATTTACCTTCATATTGCTGATGATCGCCGGAATCGAACTTGGAAGCACAACTTTAGTCAGTACCTGATGCCGTTTCCCGCCAAGTGTATAGATCAGCGTCATCTTTCCCGGATCCGCGGACATAAAACTGGTATACAGATTCAGGATGCTTCCGAAGATAGCCACCGACATACCGGCAACAATGATGGTGGTACGTGTGGCACCGAGCCATACGATGAGAAGCGGGGCCAGGGCGGATTTTGGCAGACTGTTTAGAACAACCAGATACGGCTCCAGGATTTCTGAAAGCTTCTTACTGAACCACAGAAGCACCGCCGTCAGGATACTGAAGACGATAACCAGAAGGAAACTTACGATCGTCTCATATAAGGTGACGCCAAGGTGCAGGAAGATGCTGCGGTCTGCGACCATGTCGAGAAAACACCGGGCAATCTTAGAAGGACTGCTAAAGATAAAAGAATCGATGATTTGATGTGAGGCGGTCAGTTCCCAGACAGACAGGAAGACAACCAGAAGGAGAACCCGGGCAGCAGCTACGAACTTTTTGTGCAGCCGGTACTTTGATAAAAAGGTTCTTTGCGCTGTAGAAGATGAGGCGGCGGTAGAGATGGCACTTGCATTGGAAGTGATATTTGTGCCAGAGGCAGCAGGAATCTCAGTCTTTGACATTCGGTTCATCTTCATTTAACTCCTTCCATATCAGATTAAAATAATTCTTGAATTCCGGCGCACTTCTGCGGTTCAACGGAGTATCGTGCTCCAGATGGAACAGCAGAGGAATCGTTTGTTTGATTGTTGCCGGACGATTAGAAAGGACAATGACACGGTCGGCAAGTGAGATCGCTTCCGACAGGTCGTGCGTGACCAAAAGTGCAGATTTTCCTTCATTCCGGATGATCTGACCGATGTCATCGCCAACCTGAAGCCTGGTCTGATAGTCCAGGGCGGAAAAAGGTTCATCCAGAAGAAGAAGCTCCGGCTCCAGGACGAGTGTGCGGATCAGGGCAGCACGCTGCCGCATCCCGCCGGACAACTCCGAAGGCCTTGCATTCTTAAAGTCACCGAGTCCATAGATGTCAAGAAGCTCATGTGCCCGTTGCTTCGTACGCGCTGTCAGTGCGTGCTGGACTTCCAGCCCAAGGATTACGTTATTATAAATCGTGCGCCATTCAAAGAGTTCATCGTGCTGTAACATATAGCCGACATTTGTCGTGCTCTCTTTCAAAGGCTTTCCGTTGATCTTAATCTGCCCCTCTGTACAAGGCAGCAGTCCGCAGATCAGTGAAAGCAGTGTAGATTTGCCACACCCGGAAGGCCCCACAATGGCGGCAAATTCGCCTTTTTTCAATGAAAATGAGATATCAGACAGAGCCAGGGTCTCCCCTTGCAGAGTATGATACGTGTAAGAAATGTGCTGTAGATTTAAAATCTGTTCCCGAACCGGTTCCATAGAAGACCTCCTACAAGCAAAAAATAACCTATATAAGTAAGATATGCCGCAGACAGAAAACAGGTGAATAAATGTGGTGCGTGTGGTAAAATGCTGATATGGAAATGTCAGAAAGACATTAACACACCAGGAGAGGTCATTATATGTTACAAAAAATAAATTATCAAAAAGAACTGGATAGATTAATCACGGATCTGCAAAAAGAAGAAAAAGTCCCGACGCTTCTGCTTCACAGCTGCTGCGCCCCGTGCAGCAGTTATGTGCTGGAATACTTAAGCAATTACTTCAGGATCACGGTACTTTATTACAACCCGAACATTTACCCGGAGAGTGAATACAGCAAGCGCATCATCGAACAGCAGACACTGATCGGGGCGATGCATACGAAATATCCGGTGCAGTTCATTGCGGGCAGCTATGAGAAAGAGAAATTCTATGCGATGGCAAAGGGACTGGAAGAAGTAAAAGAAGGCGGCGTGCGCTGCTTCAAATGCTATGAACTCCGCTTAAGAGAGGCCGCAGAGATTGCAAAAGCCGGAGGATATGAGTACTTCACGACGACGCTCAGCATCAGCCCGCTTAAGAATGCAGCAAAATTGAATGAGATAGGATTAAAACTTGCAGAAGAGTATGGCGTGGCATATCTGACGTCGGATTTCAAAAAGAAGAATGGATATAAGCGGTCCGTAGAATTATCCGCGCAGTACGGGCTTTACCGGCAGGATTACTGTGGATGTGAATTCTCCATGCGCCAGCGCCTGAAAGAACAGCAGGAAGGAAAAGAACACAGTGAAAATGAATAAATGGAATCAGAAAATTGCATAGATTAAGAAAAAAATCACGTTTCAGTGTGAATAAATATGTAAATTTCTGTAATAATATTTGCTTTTACGCGGAAATGTGTTAAAATCGGAAACAGTAAACTTAAAAATGAAAGGAAGAAATCCATATGGCACAGTTATGGGGAGGCCGTTTCACAAAAGAAACAGACCAGTTAGTATATAATTTCAACGCTTCCATTACATTTGACAAAAGATTCTATAAGCAGGATATCAAAGGTAGTCTTGCACATGTAGCAATGCTTGCAAAGCAGGGAATCTTAACGGAAGAAGAAAAAGAACAGATCACAGACGGACTGAATGGCATCCTGGAAGATGTAGAGTCCGGGAAATTAGAGATATCGGATAAATATGAAGACATCCACAGCTTTGTGGAAGCAACACTGATCGACCGCATCGGCGATCCGGGAAAGAAGCTTCACACCGGACGAAGCAGAAATGACCAGGTTGCATTAGATATGAAGCTTTTCACCAGAGACGAGATCCACGAGATCGACGCCCAGGTAAAAGAACTTCTGGAAGTGATCCTTCACGTGATGGAGGAAAATGTCGAGACATACATGCCTGGATTCACACACCTTCAGAAAGCGCAGCCGATCACACTGGCCCACCACATGGGAGCATATTTTGAAATGTTCCGCAGAGACCACGAGAGACTGCAGGACATCGCAAAGCGTATGAATACCTGTCCGCTCGGTTCCGGAGCACTTGCGGGGACAACCTATCCTCTGGACCGTGAGTACACAGCCGAATTACTTGGATTCGACGGACCGACACTCAACAGCATGGACGGGGTATCTGACAGAGATTACTTATTAGAACTGTTATCTGCACTCAGCATCATCATGATGCACCTGAGTAGATTCTGTGAGGAAGTCATCATCTGGAATTCGAATGAATACCAGTTCGTGGAGATCGATGACGCATACAGCACCGGAAGCAGTATCATGCCGCAGAAGAAGAACCCGGATATCGCAGAACTCGTAAGAGGTAAGACAGGACGCGTATATGGTGCATTAAATGCACTGCTTACAACGATGAAAGGTATTCCTCTTGCATACAATAAAGACATGCAGGAAGATAAAGAATGGGCATTCGATGCCATGGATACCGCAAAAGGATGCATCACATTATTTGCCGGTATGTTAAAGACCATGCAGTTCAACAAAGACCGCATGGAAGAAAGTGCAAAACACGGATTCACCAACGCAACAGATGCGGCAGACTATCTGGTAAATCACGGTGTACCATTCAGAGATGCACACGGCATCGTAGGAAAACTGGTGCTGACCTGTATCGAGAAGAAGATCCCGTTAGATGAACTTCCGCTGGAAGAGTACAAGAAGATCTCACCGGTATTTGAAGAAGACATATATGAAGCAATTGATCTTGAGACATGTGTGAATAAGCGTATCACGATCGGAGCACCGGGAAAGGATGCGATGACGAAGTCGATCGCAGCTTATAAGAAATACATGGCTGAATAAAAAACAAAAAAAGGGAGAGAAAAGAAGATGGAGAAGAAATTAAGAGTAGGTATTTTAGGAGCAACAGGAATGGTTGGACAGCGTTTTATCTCATTGCTTGAAAATCACCCTTGGTTCGAGGTAGTAACAGTAGCAGCAAGCCCGCGTTCAGCAGGAAAGACATACGAAGAGGCAGTCGGCGGACGTTGGAAAATGGATACACCAATGCCGGAAGGCGTGAAGAAACTGATCGTAAAGAATGTAAATGAAGTAGAAGAAGTAGCTTCTACCGTAGATTTTGTATTCAGTGCCGTAGACATGACAAAAGACGAGATCAAAGCGATCGAAGAAGCATATGCAAAGACAGAGACACCGGTTGTATCAAACAACAGCGCACACCGCTGGACAAAAGATGTACCGATGGTAGTACCTGAGATCAACGCAGCGCACTTCGACCTGATCAAGACTCAGAAAGAACGTCTCGGAACAACACGCGGATTCATCGCAGTAAAACCAAACTGCTCAATCCAGAGCTACACACCTGCACTTGCAGCATGGAAAGAATTCGGACCAAAAGAAGTTGTTGTTACAACATATCAGGCAATCTCCGGAGCAGGTAAGACGTTCAAAGACTGGCCGGAAATGATCGAGAACATCATCCCGTATATCGGCGGAGAAGAAGAAAAGAGTGAGAAAGAACCTCTGCGTGTACTCGGAACACTGGAAAATGGTGAAATTAAACTTGCAGAAGAGCCAAGGATCACATGCCAGTGCTTAAGAGTACCTGTACTGAACGGACACACAGCAGCTGTATTCATCAACTTCGAGAAGAAGCCAACCAAAGAACAGCTGATCGAAAAACTGGAAAGCTTCAAGGGATTCCCACAGGAAGAAGATCTTCCGAGCGCACCAAAACAGTTCATCCAGTACCTGTCAGAAGACGACAGACCACAGGTAAAAGCTGATGTTAACTACGAGAACGGAATGGGCGTATCCATCGGACGTCTGAGAGAAGACAGCATGTATGATTACAAATTCATCGGACTGTCACACAATACTGTCCGTGGTGCAGCAGGCGGAGCTGTGCTTTGTGCTGAAGCACTTACTGCTAAGGGATATATCCAGGCGAAATAAATGTAATTGCTATTTAATCCATGAAGCGGCTGATATCCGGCCGGAAGAAAAGTAAGAAAGTCCGGTTGCGTGCTGAATTGTGCACGCAACCGGACTTTCTTACTTTTCTTCCTTATGTTATCGCATGCTGTAATGTGTTAAATAACAATTGCATTCATATATACTTCCATGTTAAAATAATCCAAAGCATATTTTCAAAAAAAGTCTACGGTGATATCACTATCTTACGTCTTACAGCATTTCGGAAATCTATGCTTTTATACCAGATTGATATAATAAGCAGGAGAGATTTCGAGTGAGAGACGGAAAGATCCTCCTGTAAAAAAGAGCAAAGGAGGAATATAATATTTCAAAATATAACATAAAAAACAATCTCAACCCCAACATCAGAAACGGAGGCAGATCCTATGGACAGAGAATTATTAAACTACACACAAAACAGAGAACTTTCCTGGTTGAGATTTGACCAGCGGGTATTGGAAGAAGCAAGAGATAAGAGTGTGCCATTACTGGAACGCATGAAATTTGTAGCCATTTTCACGAGTAATCTGGATGAATTCTTTATGATCCGTGTCGGAAGTCTCTATGATATGGTGCAGACAGATGAAAAACACAGGGACAGCCGTTCGGGAATGACACCGCAGGAGCAGCTGGATGCGATCTATGAAGCGGTTGCGCCGTTATACAAAGAACGGGATAAGACCTATACAGAGATCAAGAAAGAATTGTCTCCATACGGAGTCTGTGGACTGGATTTTAAAGAACTGGAAGCGGATGAGAAAAAGTATGTGAAGAAATATTTCAAAGAGCAGATCCTTCCGGTACTGTCGCCGCAGATTGTCGACAGCAGTCATCCATTTCCGCATCTGCTGAACAAAGATATTTACGTAACAGCAAGTCTGAACAAAAAAGAACAAATGCTCGGCATCGTTCCGGTGCCGACGTATGTATCCGACATCCTGATGCTTCCGGGACACGACATCCGCTATATCCGCATGGAAAAGGTAATCATGGAATACCTGCATCTGGTATTCGACCAGTACGAAGTATCCGATCCGAACTATATTTGCGTGACAAGAAATGCAGATGTGTCTCCGGATGATGAGGCACTGGAAGTGACCGATGATTTCCGCAAACTCATGCAGAACACGTTACATAAACGCCGTCGGATGGCAGTCGTAAGATTAGAGACAGCAGAGAAATTATCAGCAAAGATGCAGGAATATTTCTGTGAAAAATTCAAGATCACACCGGCACAGATCTTCAGGACAAAAATGCCGATGAAATTGGATTACATGTTCTCCATCGCAGGAAATCTTCCGGAATCCATGAAACGGTCACTGGTCTATGAACCATTTTCCCCGCAGAAATCTGCACACGTACAGGAAGGAAGTATGTTAAAGCAGGTGAAGAAACAGGATATCCTGTTATTCTATCCATACGAAAGCATGGATCCGTTCCTGAAGCTGATCAAAGGTGCATCTGCCGATCCGAATGTCATGACGATCAAGATCACAATCTACCGTCTGGCGAAGAAGGCGAGGCTGGTGGAATATCTCTGTGCGGCTGCGGAAAATGGCAAAGAAGTCACGGTGCTGATCGAGCTGCGTGCCAGATTCGATGAACAGAATAACATCGACTGGTCGGAACGACTGGAAGAGGCTGGCTGCCGCGTTATTTATGGATTTGACGGATATAAGGTGCATTCCAAGATCTGTCTGATCACATACAGGAACCGGAATGAGATCCAGTACATTACCCAGGTGGGAACCGGCAACTATAACGAGAAGACAGCTGCCATGTACACCGATCTGTCCCTGATGACAGCCGATCCGCGGATTGGACAGGATGCGGCAGAATTTTTCAAAAATATGTCCATCGGAAATCTTCAGGGCAGTTATCAATATCTGATCGTGTCACCGGTCAGCTTAAAGAGCAGTATCCTGCAGATGATGGACGAAGAGATTCAGAAGGGGAAAGACGGACGCATCGTGATGAAAATGAATTCTGTAACGGATGTAGATTTCATACGGAAGGTATCCGAAGCGTCATGTGCAGGAGTCCGGGTAGACTTGATTGTTCGCGGAATCTGCTGTATACTACCGGGAGTACCAGAATATACAGAAAATGTCAGAGTGATGAGCGTGGTTGGCCGATATCTGGAGCACCCGCGTATCTTCAGTTTCGGAACCGGAAAAGAACAGAAGATCTATATCGGTTCCGCTGACATGATGACAAGAAATACAGAAAAACGAGTGGAAGTTGCGTGCCCGGTATTAGACGAACAGATCAGACGGCAGATCAATCATGATCTGAAAGTCATGTTAAGCGATAATGTCAAAGCCAGGGTGATGCAGAAGGATGGCACTTATACAAAACGTAAGAGAAAAGATGAGTCTTCTGGGAAAATGATTGATTCGCAGGCGGTTTTTATGGAAGAAGCGTTAAAGGCAGCGGAAGAGGTGCAGAAGAAAGAGCAGGCGAAGGCTCAAAAGAAATCAGCTGGATTTGCAACGAATCTGGTCAGGAAAATTTTGCATATGCTGCATAAGTAAATATACCAGAGACAGACAGTGGGAAGTGTCCGGATAACTAAGTAGAAAAGCTGTCACTCGTATACACAGACAAAGGAGTAACATAATTTCATGGGGAAATCATTATACATTGCCGAAAAACCCAGCGTTGCGCAGGAGTTTGCCAAGGCATTGCATATCAATACAAAACGAAAAGACGGATATCTGGAATCGGAGGAGACGATCGTAACCTGGTGTGTCGGACATCTGGTCACGATGAGTTATCCCGAAGAATATGATCCGGCATTAAAAAGGTGGAGTCTCGAGACTCTGCCTTTTATCCCACAGGAGTTCAAATACGAAGTCATTCCTGCGGTGGCGAAGCAGTTTAGGATCGTGTCGGGACTTTTAAACCGTGAAGATGTAGATACCATTTATGTCTGCACCGACTCGGGGCGCGAGGGAGAATACATTTACCGTCTGGTAGAACAGCAGGCAGGTGTGAAGGGAAAGAACCGGAGACGTGTGTGGATCGATTCGCAGACAGAAGAAGAGATCCTGCGTGGAATCAAAGAAGCAAAAAATTTAAATGAATACGACAATCTGGCAGCATCCGCATACTTAAGAGCGAAAGAAGACTATCTGATGGGAATCAATTTTTCCAGACTTCTGACTTTAAAATACGGTAACAGTATATCCAATTATCTGAATACGAAATATTCTGTCGTATCGGTCGGACGTGTGATGACCTGTGTCCTTGGCATGGTCGTGCGAAGAGAACGGGAGATCCGCGAGTTCGTAGAGACGCCGTTCTACAGAGTGTTAAGTACAATTGGAGAGAAAGGTTCGACGTTCGAGGGAGAATGGAGAGCGGTCAAAGGTTCAAAGTGGTTCGAATCTTTTGATCTCTATAAGGAAAATGGATTTAAGGAAAAAGAAAAGGCAGAAGAACTGATCCGGTATTTAAGCACAGACCAGCCGGTTGGAAATTCCCCGCTGACTTGCCAGATTGTTTCGATCGAAAAGAAAAAAGAAAAGAAGAATCCGCCGCTGTTATTCAACCTGGCGGAGATTCAGAATGAATGTTCCAAACGTTTCAAGATCAGTCCGGATGAGACCCTCCGCATCATTCAGGAATTATACGAAAAGAAACTTGTAACCTATCCGAGAACCGATGCCAGAGTCCTGTCAACGGCAGTGGCAAAAGAGATCCACAAGAACCTGAATGGTCTGATGCAGTACGAACCGGCAAAACCGTACCTTCAGGATATCGTAGGATTCGGAAGCCACAAAGGACTGGAGAAGACCAGATACGTCAATGACAAACAGATCACAGATCACTATGCGATCATTCCGACCGGACAAGGGACAGGAGGATTAAAAGGACTTCCGAATCTGTCACAGAAGGTGTATGATGTGATTGTGAGACGTTTCTTAAGCATCTTTTATCCGCCGGCTGTGTATCAGAAAGTGGCAATCGTGACGAAGATGAAAGAAGAGTCATTTTTCTCGAACTTCAAAGTGCTGGCAGAAGAAGGATATCTGAAAGTAGCCGGTGTGCCGGGAAAGAAAAGCGACGAGGAGGATACAGACGCAGCCTTTTTCGCCAAGATCCAGAGTCTGAAAAAAGGCATGACACTTCCGGTGCAGTCTTTGGACATCAAAGAGGGCAAGACCTCACCACCGAAGCGTTACAATTCCGGTTCGCTGATCCTTGCGATGGAAAATGCAGGACAGCTGATTGAAGACGAAGAACTCCGTGCCCAGATTAAAGGAAGCGGAATCGGAACCAGTGCGACCAGAGGAGAAATCCTGAAAAAATTATTCAATAATAAATATCTGGCACTGAATAAGAAGACACAGATCGTAACACCGACCATGCTGGGCGAGATGATCTACGATGTCGTAGACCATTCCATCCGGCCGCTTCTGAACCCGGAGCTTACGGCAAGCTGGGAAAAAGGGCTGACTTATGTAGCGGAAGGGGATATCACTTCCGATGAATATATGAAGAAGTTAGACGACTTCGTATCAAGAAGGACACTGGCGGTGAAGGGACTGAATAATCAGTATCAGATGCGGGCGTGTTATGATAAGGCAGCGCAGTTTTATAAGAAGCCGGCAGGAAAGACGACTCGGGGTAAAAAGTAATAAGAGAGAAAAGCACGTGAAAAAATCACACGAATTTACAATAAAGTGGTATAATTGAATGGAAATGTAATAAAATGTAAGTGATAGCGAGAAAAAGGAGTGTGATATGTATGCTGATGAGATTTTCTGTATCCAATTTTATGTCGTTTGGTTATAAAGAAGACGCAGATGGTAATATAGTTCCTGAAGAATTCCATTTGTATGCCGGAAGGTCAGAGCAATATAAAGAAAGAGTGTTGAACCATGAAGGGAGAAAAGTGTTGAAGTTTTCTTCTGTTTATGGTGCAAATGCATCTGGAAAATCGAATTTAATTAAAGCAATTGAATGCGGTAAAAATATTTTGACGGGAACTTTCGAAAAAGTTAATTATAAAGAACAATATTGTAGAAGTAAGAAAGAAAATAAAGAGTTTCCGACCCAGTTTGAATATGAATTTACAATAAAAGATAATGCATATGCTTATGGATTTACAGTAAATTTAGCTGAAGAAAAGGTGCTTTCTGAATGGCTATACAAACTGGAGGGAGAAAAAGAAAATGTAATTTATGAGAGAATTGTAGAAGAACAAGAATATTATTTTGATGAAAATATGTTTTGCTCAAAAGGAGACATTCAACAATTCCATTATTTTCTGCAAGATTCAAACCGAATTAATACGTCGTTATTTTTATATGAAATATATAGAAGAAATATAGAAAATCCGGAATTTCAAATTTTTAAAGATGTATACGAGTGGTTTAAAAGAAAACTAATTATAATATATCCGGAGACGGAAACACCGCAAAGTTATTTCCTTTTTGAAAGTGAAAATGAAAGGCTGATACAAATACTTGATTATCTGGATACAGGGATTACAAATTATATTATGCAGCCGTTAAATGAAACTGCATTTAGAGAGTATTTTCCAAAAAGTGAATTAGCAGAGGCTTTCTTGAAAATATCAAAAAAGTCAAATCGACGGAAAGTAGCAAGCGTTTTGAAAACCGGAGATACTTTAATCCGGATAAAGTATGGCGAAGAAAAAGCAGAAAAAATTGAAAATTATTATGGCCTGGAACGACCACTCTCAGGAGAAGAACTTTATGAGAGAGGAGTTGCACAGGCAAAGGCTCTGAGCATTCGCATAATTGATGCACAGGTGCTTGGAATTAATGGATTTGATACATTTACAGTCCAGACGACTGCTGGAAACTTTGATACAGTAAGTGTGATTCTGGCAACAGGCGGAAAGCGGTCTGCACCGAATATTCCGGGAATTCGGGAATTTGAAGGCAAGGGTGTCAGTTACTGTGCAATCTGTGATGCGTTTTTCTACAGAAACCGCGATGTGGCGGTAATTGGAAACAGTGATTTTGCACTTCACGAGGCGGAAGAACTGCGAAATGTAACTTCATCAGTGACAATATATACAAATGGCAGAGAACCGGAGTTTTCAAGAGAACATCCGATTGCAGTGAACACAATGAAAATTCAGGCAATCGAGGGTGGAGATACCGTTTCGGGTATTCGGATGGAACATGATGTTGCTTCAATGGAAAATGAAGACAGGGAATCATTTTATCCGGCAGACGGGGTGTTTGTGGCACTGGGGACTGC
>OHAC01003394.1_pt1 | contig 11250 bp, 12 predicted proteins | sample 1577051 | NCBI WGS metagenome assembly OHAC01 (sample SAMEA3541499, study PRJEB24748) | human gut metagenome | biome: human gut; feature: human-associated habitat; material: faeces | place: China | collected 2012 | reverse complement strand
CCAAACCAGGTGCTCTAGCCAAGCTGAGCCACACCCCGGATCACTGAAAACCTGTTTGTTCTCCCGCGCTCTTTCGAGAGCCATCGAACAACGCGAGAGTAATTATATAATACAGGTCTTATTTTGTCAACACTTTTTCAAAACTTTTTTTACATTTTTTTCTTACGCTAATCTCCCAGAAACATCAGATGATATTTCGCGGTTCCATCGTCTTCCAGATCCATGACAATATAAGAAGGCATTCTGCCCTCCTGGCGCGGATAAGACAGGCTTCCAGGGTTTAAGAGCGTGATCCCTTCCCGCTCTTCCAGATACGGACGGTGCGTGTGGCCGAACATGGCGATGTCGCAGCCCCGGTCGGATGCTTCCTCCCACAGCCGGTCCACATCCAGCGATACATTATAGTAATGACCGTGGGTCAGAAAAGCGCGGTGTGGTCCCAGATCCAGCTCAATCTCGCGGTCCAGCTTAGAAAAGAAGTCATTGTTGCCCTGAACCATCACAAGCTCACACCCCTCATTCAGCCAGTCTGCAATGACATATTCGCTTCCCTCCGCATCGCCTAAATGAATGAGCATGTCGAGCGGCTTCTCCTTCTCGATCACATCGTACAAATTTCCGTCTTTTCTGTGAGTATCACTCACGATCAGTATCTTCATCAGGATTCCTCCTCAAAGTAATGCGCTAACTCCCGTTTCATTGTCTCTAACGCTTTCCCGCGGTGGCTGATCGCATTTTTCTGCTCCATGGTAAGCTCCGCAGAGGTCATGCCAAATTCCGGCAGGTACAGGATCGGATCGTAACCAAAGCCGCCGCATCCGGCCGGCTTTTCAGCAATCTGTCCTTCCATCGCCGCCTCTGTGTGAAGCACGCGTCCGTTCGGAAGCACCGCTGCAATGTTGCAGACAAAGCGGGCACTGCGCTCCTCTCCCTTCGCATCTGCAAGACGGTCAATGATATTCTGGTTTTTGATCTCATAGGAGGTATCCTCTCCCATATAGCGGGCAGAGTAGATGCCTGGCTCGCCGCCGATGTAATCTACCACGAGTCCGGAGTCATCGGCCAGCACAATATCGCCGGTGCAGTTCCAGACTGCACGGGCTTTGATCTCAGCGTTTTCCGCAAAGGAAGTTCCATTTTCCACAATTTCCGGATTTGCTCCGGCTTCCTTCATGGATACCACTTCGCAGTCAAGATCTGCCATGATCTGGCGGATTTCTTTCATCTTTCCGGCATTGCCGGTCGCAAATACGATTCTGTGTTTTTTCATGATATTCTCCTTATTTCTCCAGTCATTCCCATTCTCGCGTCGGGAAATGTTCCAGCTCAATGTATGCTTTCAGGAATTTCTCCAACACTGCGCATGCTTTCCGATTACTCCCATGCCGTGTATGCTTTCAGACAAAGATTGCAGGCCTGCTGCTCCTCCGCAGATTCCCACAGATCCCCGTCCGCGCTGATATAGCCCTCACCATCGGTAAGATCAACCCGGCACCGTCCATCCTGCGAATCATACTCGATCGCCATAGGGTGGACTGCGCCCGGTGTTTTGAGCTCAACCAGCACGGCAAAACGTTCTCCCGGCTCAAGCTCCACCGGCTCTGCAAGCGGGATCGTGTAATATCCCGCATAAGAAACACTTCCGTTTGTCGTTCCAAGCTTCTGCCGTTTCAAAGCTCTCCAGTCTGCATCAGACGGATGCTCCGGCACATTCTTTAGAATGCTGATCTCATACTCGGTATTCTGGCCAACTGCATAAAATCCTGCTGCCTGAACCTTCTGTGTTTTTCCAGCCGTCTGTTTTTTCTGTCCGTTCCCGGATTTTGAGTCTTTCTGAGCGTTCCCAGACTCCTGACTTTCCTGTTCGCTCGCAGTCACCTGATACACATTCGCCGCCCAGATCGTCTCACCTCCGTAGCCGATCTGTCCCAGCCAGCCGCAGAGATCACTCTGATAAATCTCATCATAATTATCTGCCGGTTCTACGCCAGAATAAACCAGATTGGTTGCTCCCAGATTAGTATCATAATAGGAAACATAGAAAAACCCGTCTTTTCCGAATCCGGTTCCCCAGCTGTTTTCGCAGAGAAATGCACCGTTTTCCGGCGGCAGGGTTGTAAAATTTTCAGCCGGATAATCATCGTCCCAGCCCACGATCACCACGTCATGGTTGGGCTGCTGCGTCCCGGAATAATAATAAGCCCCGTTTTCTTTCTTATAATAACGGCTGTCCTGTGTCTGGCCCTGAAGCGTTGTGTAAAGGGCGCTCTGCACGCCTCCGGTCCGGTACACCGCCTCTTTGATGGCATCACGGTCATATTCCGGCAGAATCTGGATTTCCTGCACATGACAGACTGCCTTTAAGCCCTCCGGCGAAATGCCGTCCCCGTAAGGATCCTCCTCCTCCAGAACAGGTCCGCGCCAGGAAAGCAGGTATGCCATGGACATAATATAATCTCCGCCGCTCTTCTGGTCCAGAAGGAAATACGGATCGTGGGACATATGGTCCTCAGAAAAATCGTATGATTCGCCCGGCAACAGGCTGCTTTCAAGTGCCAAAAGCGATGCAAATGCCCAGCAGGTGCCCAGGTCACCCTGATTTTTTACCGGGGCCGTGCGGCCGTCAGTACGCGCATCGTAACGGGAAGGGAGATCGCCTTTTTCCACCTTATGCCCGTTTTCCAATGCACTCTGATCCGATAATTCTTTCTCCGTTTTATCTTCCGCTTTTTTCTCTGCCTTTGGTTCGATTCCCTGTTTGCCTGCCTTTGATTCGCTTTCCTGTTTACTTGTCTTTGATCCGCCTTCCTGCTTATCCGGCTTTCCCCGATTCTTCCACTGCGCCTGCCTCGACTCAAAAACACTTCCCGGTTCAGGCTTTGGCAATGCCTGGCATCCGCTTATGGAAGCAATGAATAAGAATGCGGCAAGCATCCCGCAGGTTTTTCTAAAACATTGTTTCAACTTGGTCTTTCTCCACACTACTTGCGAAATTCTCCATCCGGCTTTCTTCTCGGCGGTTTCGGTCCAAGGAACTGATAAAAATAAGTCTTCATCATACCATTGTAGATCTTACGGTTTTTATCTGCCTTGCGGCCCATATATTTTTCTACATCTTCATAAGAAGTGATGATAAATGCAGACCAGCTGTCCAATGCCTTAAAGCGGTCACCGATCTGGGTATAGAGAGCCGGAAGATTTTTCTTATCTTCAATTCGCTCGCCATACGGCGGGTTTGTGATCAGGAAACCATATTTTTTCGGATGGCTCAGCTCTGCAACCGGACGCTGCTGGAAATGGATCATGTGCGCCACACCGGCAAGCTCTGCATTAGCTCTGGCTGCCTTGATGACCTCCGGATCCAGATCGTAGCCCTGGATGTCCACAGTCACGGTATCGTCCACCATCTCATGGGCCTCATCCATCGCCTCATACCAGCACTTGCGCGGGATGATCTGCTTCCAGTTTTCAGACAGAAAAGAGCGGTTCATACCCGGTGCCATGTTCGCTGCCATCATGGCTGCCTCAATCGGGAAGGTTCCGCTTCCGCAGAACGGGTCGACCAGAATACGGTCTTTGTTCCACGGAGTCAGCATAATGAGAGCTGCCGCCAGTGTCTCCTCGATCGGAGCTTTACTGGTCATCTTGCGGTAGCCGCGCTTATGCAGGGACTCTCCGGTGGTGTCCAGCGCCACTGTCACAATATCTTTATACAGAGATACCCTCACCGGATAATCTGCCCCGGTCTCCGGAATCACAGAAACCTCGTACGCCTGCTTCATGCGGTCTACCATGGCCTTTTTCATAATAGACTGGATATCCGACGGGCTAAAGAGCTTACTCTTGATGGAATTGGCCTTCTTGACCCAGAAACGGCCATCCTGCGGGATGTACTCCTCCCACGGTAGCGCCTTGGTCTCCTGGAACAGCTCCTCAAAGGTTGTTGCCTTGAAGCTTCCCACCTTTAACAGGATGCGCTCTGTCGTGCGCAGAAAAATGTTTGCCCGGCAAATAGCCTCCGCATCTCCCCAAAAGGTTACTTTTCCATCTTCCACCTGGGAAATCTCGTAGCCAAGATCCAGGATTTCTTTTTTCAATACTGCTTCCAGCCCAAAATGGCAAGGTGCAATCAGTTCATATACTTTTGTCGCCATACCGTTCCTTTCCTAATTAACCCAGTTTTGCCTCTTTGACTACATTTCCGTCAAAGTCGAAGATCTTAAAATCCTGGTCTTCCAGAATTGCATAAGTTGCCGGATTTCCACCCTTCGGGATGGAGGTGGAACCCGGATTTAAGATGTAATGTCCGTTCACCTTTTCTGCTTTCAGAAGATGAGTATGTCCATGTACCAGAATATCACCAGCTTTAAGCGGCGGCATCTGGTCCTGGTTGAACAGGTGTCCGTGGGTAGCAAAGAAGGTCAGGCCATTCAGCACCAGAATAGCATAATCTGCCATAACCGGGAACTCTAAAACCATCTGGTCCACCTCAGCCTCGCAGTTTCCGCGCACGGCAATGATCTCGTTCTTGTACTCATTTAACATAGCAATGACCTGCTTTGGCGCATACTCCTCTGGGAGATCATTGCGTGGTCCATGATATAAAAGGTCTCCAAGCAGGATCAGGCGCTCTGCGCCAGACTCGCGGTAAACCTCCAGAAGCTTTCTGCAGTAATGCGCAGAACCGTGAATATCAGATGCAAACATGTATTTCATTGATTTTTTCCTCATCTTTCCTTGACATTAATACTGTTATTTTATTACCCACCCATAAACTTGTCAACGAATTACCCTATGTTTCGTATTTCTTGCATGTTACTGTTCACACATGCGTGCCCGGCAATGGAAAATTTCCTCACTCCCACTCCAGGTATTTTCCGCGGTAGGCCTGGATCCCGCCGTATACATCAACCGCCTCGTATCCGAGCGAAGCCAGCCACCTTGCTGCCCGCATGCTGTTCGGTCCGTGATAGCAGTATAAAACGATCAGGCGGTCCGTCGGAAGTTCCCGGACACGCTGTTTCAGTTCATTTGCCGGAATGTTTACCGCTCCCCGGATATGCGCTTTGCAATATGCATCCGGATTCCTCATATCCACCAAAAACAGTGGTATTTCCCGGTCCAGATATTCATCCAGCTGTGCCCCGCTGATCAGATCCCACATACCGCCTATCCCCCGCCTGTCCCTGATTCTTACTGTATCTTATGCAAGGGAACGGAGTTTGGACAATCCGCAGCTGTACCGCCGACATTTTGGTACTATTGTTTACGCAGGCGTGTCCAGCAACGGGATCCTGACGCATCCCAGCGGAACTTTTTTGCTTCACAAGACTCAATTTCTGACAGAACAAGCAAAAGGAAGCCCCTTTCGAGACTTCCTTCCTATTTTTTCTGAAATGACTGCAACGCATACCCGGTCATCTGTTTCAGGCGCTCGTCCAGCAAAAATACTTGTTCCGGCGGACACAGGCACCATTCATACAAAACTCCCCGGAAAACAACAAACAGATATCCATTGATCTCTTTGGCAGAAGCATCTGTCTGCAGCTCACCTGCATCGATGGCCTTCTGGATCAGTTCCTGCATCCCCATATAAAGCCGGTCTCTATCATCGCTGTGCTTTCGCATCTGGAAGATGCGGTAGCAGGTAAATTCCCATCCGTCCGCCAACACTGCGGCAGATAACGTCTGTGCAAAAAACGTCCGGATCTTATCACAGTACGGTCCCTGTTCCTGTGTCCACTGATGCAGAAGCCTTCCCATTTCTATATCGTGATCCTGATACAGCTGGTCGATCATGTCATCTTTTCCAGTAAAATAATGATAAAAGGTTCCAGTTGTACAGCCAGCCGCGGACGCAATCTCCCGGACACCGACATCGGATATCTTTTTTTCAGAAAATAGTTTTCCCGCTGCCTCTAACAGCTTTTCCCTGGATCGCCTGGCTTTTTCCTGCTGTCTGTCCTTGCTCATCTGCATGTCTCCTGCTCAAACTAGATAAGATCGTAACCATATCACGACTGAATGCTTACGTAAAAAACATTATAATCCATTTTTCTATATTTGAAAAGAAACGAAATTTCTATTTTGCCATGCATATCCTGCCTAAAGAACAATCTGTACGAAATCAGTGAGGCAAACAAAGCAGTGGCATTAGCCAATCAGAGTAAAGCCGGATAAGGTCACCATACCAGCAAACATTGCAGCCGGGATCACACCTACCCAGATATTGCCGAATTTACGGTACAGATAGGTTACAACTCCGGTTGTGCCGCCCATCATATAGCAGTAACCAAAGGCAAAATCCAGTGCTCCGCAGCTGGTATTTTTTCCGGTTCCATATACATCGATCTGCGGAATCAGGGTCTGGCCGGTTCCAAGCATCATACTTCCGCCGTACTGGATCAGAAGGAGTAAGAACAATGCAAGCGCCGTCATCACCGTATTCACTGCAACGGCGATCCACATATCCTTCTTTTCATTTCCGGTGGAAGGCAGCACTCTCTGACTCATATTTCCGGTGAACATCACAAAGAAAATGATCAGCACATACGGAATTGCGCGGAAGATCCGCATCGGACACATTTTTAAATAAGTAGAAAGGTTCCACACCTGATAGTTGATGCCAAGGAAGCCTTCTAACAGTCCCAGCCATACAAACACAAAGGTTACGCAAATCAAGCCCATAAGGAATCCCTTTGCCGGTTTGGTCCAGTCAATCCTGCTTTCAGCTGCACCACCCAGAGCAAACTCGGACAGATGCATCGGATTTCCTTCTTTTTTCCGCTTGGAAGCAGTCAGAAGCATCCGCACGATACCGATCGCTGCCAATACCAGAAGCCAGCCCATGATACCATTTAAGTTTGCGGATGTCAGAACCTTAGACCAGACAGTTCCGGCTCCGGTCCATACCATCACATAAGCAGACACCGGAACAAAAATGATCATCGGGATGATCACTGCAAAGAGAACATCCAGAATCCATGCCTTGGCCCCACTTCTCGGCGCTTTTACCGGCACCGGATTCGCTGCTGATGCAAAGAAGGGATTCTGCATCAGCAGGTTCACCAGAGCCGCCAGTAAAAACATCATGGTCACGCAGGCAATTCCAGAAAAGATCTGCTGCGGAAGCCATGCCGTATCATCTGCCGGACGGCTGACCGGTTCTTCATTGACCGTAGATTCGAAGGATAAGATTGCCTGGATCGTCTCACCACTGATATTTCCAGTCTGATGCAGGGTTCCGCTGATCTCAGAATAGCGGAACAGCTTGCCATTCCGGTCATAGTCTTTTCCGGAAACAACCTCCGGAAGACCAGCTGCTTTTGTCACATACTCTGTACAAGCCTGCGGATCCCCAATAAAGAAATAGTCGTACTGGTCTGCGTCGGACTTGATCAGACAGAAATTCGTGTCCACATCATCGATACCGCCTGCCATCTGGATCATAAACGGACCAAATACCTCACAGATGCTCTTGATCTGATCCGGCATTGCTTTATAAGTCTGAAGAACTGTCTGGGTTCCCGCAGAATAACCGATCAGATTGATCGCATCCTTCTCTACATAAGGCAGGCTGTTTGCGTACTCTGCAACACTTTTTGCCTGGATGCTGCGGTCTACAGACGGGTCGGATTCACCGCCGCCCTGCAAATCCGGTGATAAAACTACATAACCGCGGCGTGCCAGCTCCATGCTCCAGGTATCGTTGGAATGGGCATGGTTGGAACGTCCATGGTAAATGACTGCTACCGGAGCCGGTGTCTCATTGGTTGCGTTTTTCGGTATGTAGATAAGGGAACTTACAGTAGTTCCATCCTGACTGGTGAGGTTCAGCCGTTTGATCGCTACATTGCCCCAGCTGGTCTGAAAGCCCCAGACCAGAACTGAGCACACGACCAGAATTGCCATACAGGCAGCAAAAAACGAGACTGCCCTATTCTTTTTTCTTTCCATTTTCTTCTCCTTGTCTGCTTTGGTAAAATCGTTGAACAGAAATCCTTGACCCGGTTTCTGCCCTTAAAAATATAACGCGTTATGTTTTTATAAAATATAACATGTTATATTTTTAACGTCAATTCAAGATGCACATTTTTTCTCCTAATTTCCTACTTTCAGCATTCTTGACAATTTTTTATCGGAAATCTATGCACATTTCCCATGCAATAATGTTGGAATAAAGAAAGAATGCAATTTCCTACAAAATAAAAAGACCGTCTTCCTAATAAAGAAGGCGGCCTCTTTTGCTAAGTCGTTGTCCGGTTGTAACTTGATATCCTTAATTTCTTGCAGAGTTGTCCATATTATTTCTGCTGCTGTTCTGTGCCCGGTTCTTGGTACTGTTCTGCATATTATCCTGACCGGAATTACGGCTGCTGTTCTGAGTCTTATTCTGGCTGTAATTACGGCTGCCGTTCTGGGTCTTATTCTGGCTGGAATTGCGGCTGGTATTCTGGGTCTTATTCTGACTGGAATTGCGGCTGGTATTCTGGCTGCTGTTCCGCTCAGAATCCATAGAATTGGAAGTGTGGCAGTCTCTGCTGTTGTCCATATCACTGTAATGATCTCTCATTGTGCATACCTCCTGTTTGGCTTTAACAAATTTGTTACGGGATTAGTATGCGAATTTGAAAGGAGAATATACCGATGCGCAGCTGTCGGTTTTTTCCAGTTTTTAAATACCTGCAACAGCTGTTTTTCCGAATTTTCTTTTCACATCAACGTGCTGACCAGACAGAAATGCACACAAAGCGAAAAGCCAGACAGGGGAGCTATCTGGCTTTTCTTAGGGAGTATAAATAATTAATAAGGTTGAAGAAGCTGATTAAGGGGATCAGCATTCTTCAACCTCATTATAATGGAAAACAATGGAAAAAGCAACGTCCGATTGTTTTTTGGATACACGTTTTTAAGTTCCCAAGTTCCAGATTCCATGCGTGAAGAACCCACGACTGAAACCACGAGAATGTGGCGGCTGGTTTCTTCAATATCTGCTAGAACATGCTTACAATCTTGACTGGATTACGGTAATTCCACTTGGAAATTTTGATGCCGGTTGCATAGGTGGAGGCATGAACGATTTTTCCATCGCCGATATACATAGCTACATGGTTGATGCCTGAACCACCGGAATAGAATAACAGGTCGCCCGGCTGCATCTGGCTGGAGTTTACTGCATGTCCCTGGGTTGCCTGGGAACCAGAGGAACGATTCATGCTGATGCCTGCACCATGCTGCATGACATAACGGACAAAACCGGAACAGTCAACACCGGTATGCGGGTCATTGCCGCCTGCGCGGTACGGGCCGCCCACAAACTGGAGCGCATAGTCCACGAGATTCTGGCGGGCACTGGCTGTCGCTTCTGCTGCCTCGGCTGCAGCTGCCTCTGCTGCTGCCAGCTCTTCTTCCAGCTTCTTTGCTGCCTGGATTTCCGGAGCCGGTCCATTGTCCTCGTCAGCCACCTCTTCTGCCGCCACTTCGAGTACAGTAGAAACCGGAGCCTCCTGGATGACCTCCGGCTCTGCGTGTGCAACCATAGGTTTCTGCCACATTAAACCGCCTGATACTGCCAGCACTGCTGCTATGTATAATACTGTTTTCTTCATGAACCGCTCTCCAATCGTAAATGATTTATTTCTAAATATTACGTAATTGTTAACTATGTTACAAACTGATTATACACGTGTGACGCTTTTCCGTCAAGCAATCTGGGCAGAATTTACTTTTTCTTAATAATTTCCTTTCGTTTTCTGTGCTATCTGTATAATTCAACCCATAAAATGGTAAAAAGCCGAGGGAGCAGACCCATGAAATCTTCTCTCCTGTTTCAATATGCCCTTTCCCGCTTTCTCCGTTTTGTGGTTACCGCAGAAATCCTGATCCTGACGGCCCTATGCCTTTCTGTTTTCTCCCGGAAGACATCTTCCGGAGCCATCTTTTCCAATACCCCAAATGCCACTCCGTCAGACTCCGCTCAAACACAAGAAAAAAAGTATATTAAGTGGGTCGATTTTTCTGTTCCGGATGAAGCGCTGCGTCAGGCTCTCCGTCTGGATATAGACAGCTTTACATCTGACTGCCACCTAAACTGGATCGAGCTTCTCGCTTACCTTGCCGCCCGCTGCGGAGGCGATTTTTCCCAGTTCCGCACTACCGACATGGATGCACTGGCAGAACGTATAAAAGGTGGCGAATCCATGCAGGCCCTGACAGAAAATATGAAATACTATGCCTATTATCTGGAGGCCTACACTGCAGTTCTTGGCGGCATGGTCGGCACTTATGAAATTCAGGAGCCGGCAGAAGACGGCAGCGTGTCCTGGGTTACCAAATACGGATTAAAAGCCTTCTCTCCCATTGCCAAGCATTTTCCCTATCAGGATTATGACGATTTTGGTGTTTCCCGCAGCTATGGCTTCAAGCGCCGGCATCTCGGACATGATATGATGGGCCAGGTAGGAACCCCTGTCATTGCCGTGGAATCCGGCTATGTGGAGGCTATCGGCTGGAACCAGTACGGCGGCTGGCGGCTTGGGATCCGCAGCTTTGACAAAAAACGCTACTATTACTATGCACATCTGCGAAAAAACTATCCCTATCACAAAGCCTTAAAGGAGGGCAGCATCGTCCAGGCCGGGGATGTGATCGGTTATCTGGGCCGCACCGGCTACAGCCGAACGGAAAACACGAATAACATCGATGAGCCGCATCTGCATTTTGGGCTTCAGCTCATCTTTGATGAATCCCAGAAGGATGGAAATAACGAGATCTGGATCGACTGTTACCAGCTTGTCCGGTTCCTGCAGCTGAATCGCTCCGAGACAAAAAAAGACCCGGAAACAAAAGAATATTCCCGGGTTCTTGAAATGCGTGACCCTGCAATTCCTTAGCAGAGTGCAGACTGCATTTTTATTCAGATATCTCAGCCTCGCGGACCGCGAACCAGCCACATGACCAGGATCACAATGCCGATCACCGGCAGCAGCGGAATAACCAGTGTCAGAATTCCGCCTATAATGGTCAGCATCAGTGTAAAAAACAAGATCACGACCACAACAGCCAGAAGCTTCCAGTACCACTTGTTCAGGTTGTAGTAGTGGATATTTCCGGTTCCGCCGTAATTCCCATACTGGGCCTGCTGCGGCTCCTCCTGCTGACTGGTTCTGCCGCTGTTTCCGGCAAAACTGCCGAACGGATGATACTCCTCATACTCACCCTCTGCCGCTCCCGGCGTTGTATCCAGAATGG
>OHAC01003392.1_pt1 | contig 11251 bp, 9 predicted proteins | sample 1577051 | NCBI WGS metagenome assembly OHAC01 (sample SAMEA3541499, study PRJEB24748) | human gut metagenome | biome: human gut; feature: human-associated habitat; material: faeces | place: China | collected 2012 | reverse complement strand
AGGGCAAGATCGTCATTGCCACCGTCAAGGGCGATGTACACGACATCGGCAAAAATATTGTCCGCGTTATTCTGGAAAACTACGGGTACGATGTGCTTGACCTTGGCCGCGATGTCGCCCCCGAGCGCGTGGTCGAGGCTGTGCGACAGACGGGTGCAAAGCTTGTAGGTCTGTCTGCCCTGATGACGACCACCGTCCCCAATATGCAGGCCACGATTGAGGCGCTGCACGCTGCCGGACTCGACTGTAAGGTCATGGTAGGCGGTGCTGTTCTTACACCGGACTATGCCCGCAACATTGGTGCCGATTACTACTGCAAGGACGCCAAGGCCAGCGCTGATCTGGCCAAACAGCTTTTGGGATAATACCACCGCTGCGTTTCGCTGATGAAACGCGGTTTTTCGCAATAAATTGTAAAAAATGCGGGTATGCCCCCATACACCTTGCAGTTTCTGTAAAAATGCGGTATACTAGCTTTGTTTAGCGTTTTTGTACATTTTCCTTATTTTGTATGGTTTACAGGAGTTTTCTTTTGAAACATGCTGCTAAGGTCGCCGCTTTTCTGGCGATTTTCGTCTTTTTAAATTTGATCCTCTGCTGCTTTATGCCGCCGGACAATGGATCCAGCCTTGCCATGTGGCGCGCATACCATGAAAAGGAACAGGTCGACATTGCTGTAATCGGTTCGTCTCTTGCCTCCTGTTCACTGCCGGAGGACGAATTGTCTGCAGCAACAGGAAAGACCGTCAGCCTGATGGCGACAAACGCTCAAAGCTGGGATATGTCAAAAATCGCACTCGAAACTCTCCTGCGCGAGCACACGCCGGAGAGGGTCATACTTGTAATGGATCTTGCCAACATGACCGGAGATCCTTTTCCCAAGGCGCAGAAAGCTTTTTTCTACGCCGAGCTGCAGACAGCCTCGCTCAAGGATGTACCCGTCGAATTTCTTCGCCATATAACAAACCGGGACAATTTTACAACGGACGGTTCACTGAATGCATTTTTCCCGTGGCAAAGCGGCCGCTGGCCGACTGACTGGCCGGCTGCTATCCGGCAAAAGGTGGCCGGCGCCTATAAGCGCCTGTCTGCACGCATTGCACACCGTCAGGACAACGGCTACGATGCAGTTGTGGATTTCAACACTATCGGAAACCAGAACACCTGGAACTGGACATCTCATGATTTCCAACAGCTGCATATTGATGAGCTTACAGCCATGATGACACTGTGTCAGGAAAAGGGTGTTCCGCTCATGGTCATCTCTGCGCCCAAAACGACGCTGGATGTCATCAGCTATCAAACCTATTTTGAGGACTATGCCTACTTCAAGCAGCTCTGTGCGCAGTACGGTGCTGCCTACTATGATTTCAACCTCGCCAAGCCGGAGTTGTTCATGAGCGTTGAGCCTGACTATTACAGTGACCAAACCCACATGAATCGAACGGGCGGCCATGCGTTCTGTCAAAGCATGGCTGCATTTCTCGACTTGCTGGAGCATGGACAGAATGTAGAAAGTCTTTTTATAACGCCAGAAGAATATCTGGCCAATGCCGATTTCATCACAAATGTGTACATAACCCCGGAGACACATCCTGACAAGGTCGTTTTGCTTGCCACCTCCTATCAGGGCCCTGCCGTAAAGCCGGAATATGAATTCTGGGTAAAAGGGCCAAATGATGCGGATTATCAAAAAATCTCCGATTATTCGGACTGCACATGGGCAGAGTTCCCGCTTACAGAACAGGGGAGCTATCAATTTCGCGTCAATGCGCGCGTTTCCGGTACGGATACTGCGTTTGACCGCTATTATGAATGCTCTGTCGATCACTGATTTAATGGATGGTGTAGTGTGGAACTGTATTCCTTGAGTTTTGTCCTTCTCGTCACAGTCGGGCTGGTGCTGTATTACACCGTGCTGCGCCGCTACCAGTGGCTTTGCCTGCTGGCGATCAGCCTTGTCTTTTTTGCGGCAAGCGGTTGGCAGGGAATTTTCTTTCTGTTTTTTACCGCACTGACCGTCTGGGGCGGTGGGCTCTGGCTTGCCCGCCTTGACGCCGACTGCGCCGCACGGCGCAAAGTGCCCGGCATCACAAAGGATGAAAAGAAAGCCGTCAAAGCCAAGACACAGCGCCACAAAAAAGGTGTTGTTGCGCTTGTGCTGGTCACAAATTTCTTAGTGCTGGGCTATTTTAAATATTGGTCATATTTTGTACGCCTGCTGGCTGGTGCGGTGGCGGCCACCGCACCCTCGGCGCTGGGGCTGGTCATGCCGCTCGGCATCAGCTTTTACACCTTTCAGGCAATTGGTTATCTGATTGACTGCTTCCGCGGCCGCCACCCGGCAGAAAAGAACCCCGCCCGTTTTCTACTGTTTATTTCATTTTTCCCACAGCTGATCCAAGGCCCCATCAACCGGTACGGAGCAATGGAGCCCCAACTGACCGCCGCGCATTCTTGGGAGTGGGAGCGCACCAAGCGTGCCCTCTTTGTGATCCTGTTCGGTGCGATGAAAAAGTATGCCATTGCCAACCTGACTGCGCCTACGATTGCCGCGATCCTTGACCGGAACGATCCCACCCTCGCCGGGTCGATGGCACTGCTGGCGATCCTGCTCTATTCGCTGCAGCAGTATGCGGATTTTTCCGGCGGCATCGACATGGTGCTGGGTGTCGCGCAGCTGTTCGGCATTGAGATGATGCCCAACTTCCGCCAGCCGTATTTTTCCACCTCGCTGGGAGATTTCTGGCGGCGCTGGCATATCTCCCTCGGCGCATGGATGCGTGATTATCTGTTCTACCCGTTCGCGCTGACCAAACCGATGCAGCGATTCGGCAAATGGGCCACCGGGCACTGGGGCAAGCACTTCGGCCGTGTTTTGCCGGCTGCAGTTGCCAACCTGCTGGTGTTCGCCGTAGTCGGCATCTGGCACGGTCCGCAGGCGCATTATCTTGTATGGGGCCTGTATAACGGTATGGTCATCGCCCTTGCCGATCTGCTCGAGCCTGCCTTCAAAAAAATGAACACTGCCCTGCATATCCCCACTGAGAGCCGTGCATGGCACATCTTCCGCATCCTGCGGACCTTCGTGATTGTTAATATCGGCTGGTATTTTGACCGGGTGGGACTTTCCCTCGGAGCCGCCTATCTGCGCAATACCTTTGTGAGCTTCCACCCCGAGGCGCTGACCGCTGAGGCGCCCGCCGCCTTTGCCGCTGTCACGGGGCCGGCGTGGGGCATCGTTTCCATCAGCACTGTGCTGGTCTTTGTTCACAGCCTGATTGCAGAACTGGGCCGTGAGCCGTATACAGAGGTTCAGCGGCTGCCGCTGGCCCTGCGCTGGGGTCTTTATTACCTTGTGATGTTTCTGGTCACCCTCAGCTTTATCTGCGTGACCGAGACCTCCGGTTTCCTTTACGCAAACTTCTAAGAAAAGAGATTTTATATGCAGACCAATATTCTGGATTGGCTTGAAGCTACTGCAGCCCGCACTCCGGAGGGTGCCGCTGTCGGCGATGCGCAGCAGGACTACACTTGGGCGCAGCTGGCAGAAAACGCCCGCCGCGCCGGCAGCTTTCTGGCCGGTCATACCGCGCCGCGCTGCCCGGTCGCGTTCTATCTGGAAAAATCCGCGCCGGTTTTCGCCGCAATGCTCGGCACTGTCTATGCGGGCTGCTGCTATTCCGTGCTGGACACCCGCCAGCCTGCCGCCCGCACACAGCAGGTGCTGAACACCCTGCAGCCGTGCCTGCTCATCACTGACCGCGACCATGCGGACGCCGCCGCGGCGCTCGGCTGTTCCTGCAGCGTTTACCTGCTGGAGGATCTGCTCACAGCAGCGGTACAGCCTTCGCTGCTGGCTGCACGCCGTGCGCAGGCTGTGGATGTAGACCCGCTGTACATCAACTTTACAAGCGGCAGCACCGGCGTTCCCAAGGGGGTCACGGTCAGCCACCGCTCGGTGCTGGACTTTATCCCACAGTTTGCCGCCATCTTTGGCATAAAAGCGCAGGACATTCTCGGCAATCAGGCTCCGTTTGACTTTGATGTTTCAGTCAAGGATCTCTACACCGCCTTATACACCGGTGCCAAGGTGCAGATCATCCCGCGTGCCTATTTCAGCCAGCCCACCAAGCTGATGGACTATCTGGCAGATCATGCGGTCACAACGCTGGTCTGGGCTGTCAGCGCGATGTGTTTTGTCTCGATCATGAACGGCTTCGGCTACCGCGTGCCTACCGCAATACGGCAGGTGTTATTCAGCGGCGAGGTCATGCCCATAAAGCATCTCAACAAATGGAAGGCCGCCCTGCCGCAGGCCCGTTTCGTAAACCTCTACGGCCCTACTGAGATCACCTGCAACTGCACCTACTACATCCTGCCGGATCGTGCCTTTGCCCCGGAGGAGGTGCTTCCCATCGGACACGCCTTCCCCAATGAAAAGGTGTTTCTATTGGACGAAAACGACCGCCTTGTCACCGAACCCGGCCAGGCAGGGGAGTTGTGTGTCTCCGGCACGGCGCTGGCGCTTGGCTACTACGCCGACCCGGCCCGCACGGCGCAGGCCTTCACCCAAAATCCATTGAACACCCGCTGGTATGAGCGCATCTATCGCACCGGCGACCTTGCACGCTGCGATGCGGCGGGGGAGTTCTATTACATAGGCCGCAAGGATTTTCAGATCAAGCACATGGGGCATCGCGTAGAGCTGGGCGAGATCGAGGCCGCAGCCATGCGCTGCGATGCTGTGACGCGCGCCTGCTGCATCTTTGATGCAGAGAAGCAGCGGCTGCACCTGTTCTATACCGGCAGCTGCGAAAAAGCGGCTCTGCTGGCCGCGCTCAAAGCAGCCCTGCCGCCCTTTATGCAGCCGAACACGGCCCTGCAGCTGGACGAGCTGCCGATGAACAAAAACGGCAAGATCGACCGCACGGCACTGGCCGCACTGACCAAAAAAGGAGCCCGAAAATGACAGATGCCATTTTGCAGCAGCTTGCGGCCGCCTACGGCACGCCGACCTTTGTCTTTGATGTGGATGCCCTGCAGGCGCGTGTGCGCGCTATACAGGAGGTATTCGGCCCGGACATTAAGCTCTGCTATTCCATCAAGGCCAATCCGTTTTTGCTGCCCGCCATGTCCGCCGTCACTGCGCGGCTGGAGGTATGCAGCCCCGGCGAGTTGTCCGTATGCGAGAGCCTGCAGGCAGCGGATGCTCATGTCATTTATTCCGGCGTCAACAAAACACCTGCCGACATTGCCCGTGCCGTCGCAGACGGTGCCGGAATCTACACCGCAGAATCCCTTTTGCAGGTCCGCTATCTGCAGGAGGCTGCCCGCGCGGCGGGCCGCCGTCTGCCTGTGCTGCTGCGGCTGAACGCCGGCAGTCAGTTCGGCATGTCGAAGCAGGATCTTTTTTCCGCCTTAAAAAACCGCGCAGAAACACCGGATCTTGACTTTATCGGCATTCACTATTTTGTCGGCACCCAGCGCAAAAAGCTGACCTCCCAGCAAAAAGAGCTGACCATGCTGCAGGCGCTTTATGATGAGATCGAGCAGACCTTCGGTCTGCGCCTGCCGGAGCTGGAATATGGCCCCGGCCTGCCTGTGCCGTACTTTGACGGCGATGACTTTACCGACACCCTTGCCCCTGCCAGAGCCCTCGCCCCTGCACTGCAGGAGGCTGCAGGGTGGGCGCACCTGACTGTTGAGATGGGCCGCTTTTACACCGCCGAATGCGGCTTTTACCTGACAACCGCCATGGACTGCAAGGATCATGACGGCCAGCACTACTGCATTGTGGACGGCGGCATGAACCACCTGAACTATCTGGGGCAAATTATGGGAATGAAGCGCCCGCACCTGCGCCATTTTGCCGCGCAGCAGGGGACGCAGCAGGACTGGACACTCTGCGGCAGCCTGTGTACGACCAATGATGTTCTGGTGCGCAGCATCTCCCTGACCGGGCTGCAGCCCGGCGACCTGCTCGTCTTTGAAAATGCCGGCGCTTACTCTGTCACAGAGGGACTGGGGCTTTTCCTCAGCCGCGACCTGCCGCAGATCGTTCTGTGGCAAAACGGTGCGCCGCAGCTTGTCCGCAACCTCACGCCAACTCACCCCCTCAACACCCCGTTGGGGGATATGTAAACCAAAAAGGAGCATTATTATGGAACAATTACTGGAAATCCTGAGCGAGATCAAAGAGGATGTAGATTTCACGACCTGCACCACGCTGATCGATGACGGCATTCTCGATTCCTTCGACATCCTTCAGATCATCTCCGCACTGAATGAAGCGTATGACATCTCTATCCCCGCCTCTGAGATCATGCCGCAGAACTTCAACAGTGCTGAGTCCCTTTACAAGATGGTGGAGCGCCTGCAGGAAGATTGACGGAAAACGCTTGCATTTATCCGGGACTTATTGTATAATACTAAAAGCGGACAGGGCTGAATTGCGCTGTTTCGCGTACAGATGCAGGTCCCGCGCGTGGGCAGCCTGTGAACCATGTCAGGCGGGGAACCGAGCAGCATTAAGCGGTGCTTGCACAGTGCCGCGGTCAAGCCTGCATCTGTACGCAAAGCAGCGCAGCCGCGTGCTCTGCCCGCTTTATTTGTATCTTAACGGGAGGTGGGCAGATGTACCGCGCCTTATACCGCAAATGGCGCCCCCAGCGTTTTGCAGATGTTGTCGGCCAGACAGCCATCGTCACAGCCCTGCAAAACCAGATCGCAGCGGGCCGCATCGGCCATGCGTATCTGTTCACCGGCACCCGCGGCACCGGCAAAACGACCTGCGCCAAGATCTTCGCCAAGGCGGTCAACTGTCTGGATACCTCCAGCCCTGACCCCTGCGGCGAATGTGAGATCTGCAAGGGTATCGACTCCGGCGCTGTCATGGACATCATCGAGATGGACGCTGCCTCCAACAACGGCGTTGACGACATCCGCGACCTGCGGGACGAGGTGGCGTATCTGCCCTCGGTCTGCAAGTACAAGGTCTATATCATTGACGAGGTCCACATGCTCTCCACGGCAGCCTTCAATGCACTGCTGAAAACGATGGAGGAGCCGCCCGAGCATGTCATCTTCATTCTGGCAACGACCGAGGTTCAGAAGGTCCCTGTCACGATCCTGAGCCGCTGTCAGCGGTACGATTTCACCCGTATCACGGCAGATGACATTGCTAAACGCCTGCTTTATGTAGCCGGGCAGGAAAAGATCGATCTGGACGAAAACGCCGCACAGCTGATTGGCCGTCTGGCCGATGGTGCCATGCGTGACGCACTGTCTATACTCGACACCTGCGCCGGTGTGGATAATAAGGTAGATGAAGCGCTGGTGCGCCGTATGGCAGGCGTCACAGACAGGGGATACCTGTTTGAGATCAGTGATGCGATCGCAGCCGGGGATTCGGTTGCCGCGCTTGAAAAGATTGCTGCCCTGCGCCAGCAAAGTGTTGACATGCGGCGTCTCTGCATAGAGCTTGCCGGTCATTACCGAAACCTGATGCTCAGCGCCCTGCCGGGCGGCACAGCACTGCTGGCCGGTATCTCTCCCGAGGAGGAGACCGCCTACAATCAGCGCCGGGATTTCCCGCAGGGCGATGCCATCCGCGCCATCAACGCCTTCGGCTCCGCACTTGAGAAGATGAGCCGCGGCACCGACCAGCGCATTGAACTGGAGCTGGCTGTCTTTTCGCTGACGCAGCCGGAGATCACTGCCGCCCCTGTTGTGGTGCAGCAGGCCGCAGCCCCCGCAGCGCCGCTGGCCTTTGCATCCGCACCACCCGTGCAGCCGGCTGCCACCGTCGTGCCCCCGGTTGTACAGTCAAGTACTGCGCCTGCTGCTTCGGCTGAGCCGGATGATCTGCCGCCGCCCATTGATGACGACCCGCCGTTCCTGCAGCCCGAGTTAAGACCCGCGCCCCAACAGACCGTGCCGGCCGCACAGCCCGCCGGCCCTAAGCCTGCACCGCGCAAAGCGGAGCCGGCGCGTTCTGCCGGCCCGCTGGAGCCGTTCGGCTTCTGGCCTGCTGTGCTGTCCGACCTTGAAGAGAATGATGCCATGCTGATTTCTTTTCTGCGGGGCACAAAAGCCTACTGTGACGGAAAGCGTGTGCTGTTTGAATGCAACGATGCCTTCCGGGATTATATCCGCAGCAACCGCGAGGTCAGCAAGCGGCTGAAGGAAGCGATTTACCGCGTTTCCAAAACCAAGTACAGCATCGGCCCTTATGAAGAGCCGAAAGCCGCTGAAAACGGCAGCCCCGCTGTCAGCCTGGATGAAACCCTGCACACCATGCAGGCGCTGGGTGTTGACCTGAAAATCATTGACAAGTAAATTTATTTGGAGGAAAACCTATGAAAGCAAGACTGCCCAAAGGCTACGGCCGTCCCGATCCCAACGCCATGATGCGTCAGGTCCAGAAGATGCAGGATGATATCCGCGCCAAACAGGAGGAGCTGGAGGCCAAGGAATATACCGGCACCGCCAGCGGTGAGATGGTCACTGTCACGATGAACGGCAAGCACGAGATCACCGCCGTCAAGATCAAGCCTGAGGCTGTTGATCCGGACGACATCGAGATGCTGGAGGACCTCATCGCAGCTGCTGTCAACAGCGCTTCTTCCGCTGTTGATAAGGACTCCGAGGAGGAAATGTCCAAGATGACCGGCGGTCTGAACATCCCCGGCTTGGGCTGAGAGGCACACCATGTTTCAAAAAACGGAGCCGCTGGAAAATCTGGTTGACCAGTTCGCCCGGTTTCCCGGTATTGGCCGCAAAAGCGCTGTGCGGATGGCTTATCAGGTCATGTCCATGCCTGCGGAACAGGCGATGGAGCTGGCCCAGGCTATCGAGCACGCCAAAAAGGATCTGCACCGCTGCCGCATCTGTCAGGACTTCACCACAGGTGATGTCTGCAAGATCTGTGCGTCCCAAAAGCGGGACCGCAGCGTGATCTGCGTAGTGGAATCCCCCCGCGACATCAAGGCCATCGAGCGCACCCATGAGTATAACGGTCTGTACCATGTACTGCACGGCGCAATCTCGCCCATGGACGGTATCGGTGCCGATCAGCTCTGCATCAAGGAGCTGCTGGCCCGCCTGAATGACACCGTCAAGGAGGTCATTATGGCCACCAGTCCCACGGTCGAGGGGGAAGCCACCGCCATGTATATCGCCAAGCTTATCAAGCCGCTTGGCGTCAAAACAACCCGCCTTGCCTACGGCCTGCCTGTCGGCTCCAGTCTGGAATATGCCGATGAAACCACCCTTTACCGCGCCATGGCAGGTCGCGGCGAGCTGTGACACAATTTTTCTTGACTTTTAAGCGCAGGTGCGCTACAATGAGTATCCTGCCAGTGCAAAGGAGGTGTACCCATGGCTGAGGACAAAAGCGGAAAGAAAATGATTGCCGTCAACCGCGAGGTACGCCATGAGTACTTTGTGATTGAGGCGTTGGAGACTGGTATCGAGCTGGTCGGCACCGAGGTCAAAAGTCTGCGCGCCGGCGGGGTAAACCTGAAGGATTCCTGGGCCGATATTGACGATGGAGATCTGATTGCAAAGGGCATTCACATCAGCCCTTACGAGCAGGGAAACATCTTCAATAAAGATCCGCGCCGCCCGCGGCGTTTGCTGGCACACAAGGCAGAGATCCGCCGTCTGAGCCAGCAAATCAAGCTGCAGGGATACACGCTGGTTCCGCTGTCGCTCTATTTCAAAAAAGGTCGCGTCAAGCTGGAACTGGGCCTGTGTAAGGGCAAAAAGCTGTATGACAAGCGTGCGTCTGCTGCGGCGCGCGATGCCAAGCGCGATATCGACCGCGCTATGAAAACGCAGCGATAAGGTTGTTTTCACTTCACTTTCCCGGTGGGGGACACCCCACCGAATATGCGGGGCTGTAATGGTTTCGACGAGGAGAGAGAGGCGTGAGCAGCGGGCCGTGGCGGTGACCCACGATAAAAGCGCCAACTTAAATTAACTGACAACAATTATCCTGTTGCCGTAGCTGCCTAATTAGGCGCTACCGTCCTGCCTGTGTTAGTACCGCATAGGGTCAGGGCGTCGATTAGGTACTGAACGTGAACGGGCTTAAGCTTTGCGGCCCGGCATGAATTTATGAAGCTACCAAGGTGTAGTGCGTGTGTGCTCGCCCGCACCAAGGGAAATCCAATAAACATACTGCGCCCGGAGATACTCTAACCAATTTCTTTTCGGACATGGGTTCGACTCCCATCAGCTCCATAAACAAAGGCCCCCTTGCCGTGTCCCGGCAAGGGGTCTGCTTTTTATGCTGACATGGAGAGGATTCGAACAGAGCGACGGCGCTGCACCGTTTCATAGGGGGATAATGCAAGGCAGACAGGGTTACAGGGACGCCGCCCCCCTGTAAATCGACCCGCAAACGCAAACCGGGAAATAATGCAAATGCCCATGGGTCAGCACTCCCACCGGAATCGTTTCATATCCACGCACCCGTTGGGTTTGAATTGGATGCCTTCCCGTTCCAACAAGTGCTGTTGTTCGGGCCAATTGGGGGCGGGGCGGCCGGCGTGGTTGACTACGCGGTGGCAGGGGTAGCTGCCGTACAGCTCGGCATGGCTGAGGACGTTGCCTACCAGCCGCGCATTGTTGTCGCGGCCGATCAGGCGGGCAATCTGACCGTAGCTGGCCACCTTGCCGCGGGGTATCTCCCCTACGGCGGCCAAAATCTCGTAAATCAGGTCCTCGTGCAGTACTTTGCGCATGGCGGCATCCCCTTTCTAGGTATAAGATACCCGCTTCAAGCGGCGTTGTCAATGCGCCAGCTTGTACATGGCACTGAAATAGCCGCCGTGCTGCACCAGCTCGGAAAAAGTGCCGGTCTCGGCGATGCGGCCATCTTTTAAGACAAGAATTTCAGCATAACATTCCAGCAATGAGGCCTCCAGCCGGTGGGTCACCACCACGCGGGTGATGCCGGTGAGGGACAGGATGTCCTGCGTGATCTCGTGGGCGGTCTGAGCGTCCAGTGCAGCGGTGGCTTCGTCCGCCAGCAGGATGGACGATTGTTTGAGCAGTGCACGAGCAATGGCAATGCGCTGCTTTTGCCCGCCGGAAAGCTGCGCCGGGTAAGCGTCCGCCTTGTCCGGCAGGCCAACCAACTCCAGCAGCTCCCTGGCGCGGGCTGTGGCTTTCTCTTTGGGCACACCGGCCAGCTCCATGGGGAAGCAGATGTTCTTCAGGCAGCTGCGCTGCATCAGCAGGT
>OHAC01003390.1_pt1 | contig 11251 bp, 6 predicted proteins | sample 1577051 | NCBI WGS metagenome assembly OHAC01 (sample SAMEA3541499, study PRJEB24748) | human gut metagenome | biome: human gut; feature: human-associated habitat; material: faeces | place: China | collected 2012 | reverse complement strand
ACTCAGCCTGTTTCCTTCTTTTGAGGAGCAGGTCGGAACAGTCGCAGCAGCGGAAGCAAGTATGAAATATACCATGCCCGCTGCTTTTTCTTTGCCACAGAATGAGCTTGAAACCATTTTAAGGAGTGGCGGAGGAAAACAGCACAGCAGGAAGCGTATTTTCGCAAAGTACACAGAGGGCAGAAATGCCGAGCAGATGGTGGATTTTCTGAAAAATGAATACGGTCAGACCGGAAAAGGCTTTGAAATCAATGGGAATCCGGTATCGGTGTGGTTCGATGAGCATGGCATGAGTGTCGGCTATGGAACACAGGCAAGGGAAACACCGATTGTCACGATGGATTGGGAAGATGTGGAGATCCATATCCGTTCTATGATCGAAAATGGTACATATATGAGTACCAGTGAAGCATTTCTTGTGGATACACAGGAGAGAAATCGTGTTGCCAACCAGATCTATTTCTTTCTGCGGGATGGAATGGATGAAATGCCGGAGGAGCTTGGCTTAAAAGCAGGAAATTATCCGGAAAGTGAAGCAAAACTCATGGAGCTTCTTTCCACCCATGAGGGCAGGGAACAGCTTAAAAATATTTTGGAAGATGCGGCAAACCGCCTTGCTTCTGGAGAAGCAGAATTAAAATGGAGGCATGTGAAATCACCGGAATATCTGTTATCGGAGATAGCAGACCTTGACCGGGAGAGACTGGAATTTCCATTGCCGGATGCGGTGGAGGTAGCACAGGAAGATTTTATTACACAGGATGAGATTGACTATGCACTAGGCAGGGGAAGCGGCTATGAGCATGGAGCTTTCCGCATCTATGAGTATTTCATGGAAGGGCATGATCAGAAGGAGACGGTTGCTTTTCTGAAAAATGAATATGGCATCGGTGGCGGTTCCGGTGGACTGCCGGGTAATGATGATTCCCATAATGAACATGATGGAAAAGGTATCCGTCTGGAGAAAGGCAGCTATGGCAATCCGTATGCAAAAGTGCTTCTGAACTGGAATATTGTGGAAAAAAGGCTTCGGGAGCTGATCAAAGAGGATAAATACTTATCTCCACAGGGGAAGGAAAACTATAAGGCTTACAAGGAAGAACAGGCAGAGAAAGCGAGACAACGGGAGCTTTCCCGTCTGGAGCATGGACAGCGGTTAGAGTGTAAGAAAGACATTGATGCACTGATTGCTGAGAAATTCAATGGTTTTGTTCTTCCGAGGAATACCGCAGATGAGATCATAGATAAATATGGCATTGACTGTGTGGAATTTGTTCTTGCAAATACGGTTACGCATTTTGATTATGACGGTCGTTTTTCGCAGAACAATAAGGACTGGGCAAAGGGCATTGTTGCGGAAAATGAGTGGCAGAACAATGATCTGATTCTAAGCTCACATCCGGCAGTGCTGGACGGATTTACCAATCAGGCGAGAAGATATATTAATGTGCTTCGGGAAAAAGAAAGGGAAGCACAGCAAAAGATCACGATTGATGGATATGAGTGTGTTCTGGTTGATGAGTGGGGCAGTGAAAAAGAGAAATATCTGCTTGGAAATGACATTGAAGACAGCAGTTTTTATTACGCACAGGTCAATGGGAAAACCTTTGAATACGACCATAAGCCGGAGCGTGGCGAAGTAGAGGACGATTATATCAATGCCATTGCAGAGGAAGATATTGACAGGCACGAAGCAGAAGTGTTTTCACGCTTTGTGGGGACGGATGGTATCGCAGAGCCGGATGAAGTGCAGGAATTAGCGTGGCATGTGGTACATGATGCAGATGATGAATATGGCAATCCGACACAGTGGAGTGCCACCTTATCAGAGGGAGTATTCCTTTGGATTGATAAGGAAGCGGAGGGATATGCTATTTATGATACGGCAGACACCACCCGTCCGGCATTAGAGACATTTTCGACTTTGCAGGAAGCAATGGACTGGGGCAATGAGCTTGCAGAAAGTGGCAGGGAAGCAGAAGCGGAGTTTTCTGATGAAAAGGAACAGAATGTTGTTACAGAACAGACTGAAGATGAACTGGACAGTATAGATACGCAGTCTGCCCGTGAGCGTCTGGAGAATGGTGAAGCAGACCGACAGACAGAGGAAATGCTGTCACAGGTGCTTACCGGAGAATGGGAGCCGCTTATACCTTCGGCAGAGGAGAATAAGACTGTACAGGAAATAAATGTGGCTGCACCGGATAAAAGTAACGCTGTTAATTTCCATATCAGCGATGATCGTTTGGGTGAAGGCTCTCCAAAAGAAAAATTCCAGACAAATGTTGCAGCAATCAAGATGTTGGAGCAGATTGAAGGCGAAAACAGATATGCTACACTGGAAGAACAGCAGGTTTTATCCCAGTATGTCGGCTGGGGAGGTCTTGCCGATGCGTTTGACGAGAGCAAATCAAACTGGTCAGCAGAATATCACCAGTTAAAGGAACTGCTATCACCGGAGGAGTACCGCATGGCAAGGGAGAGTACCTTGAATGCCCATTACACAAGTCCGGTCATTATCCGCCAGATGTACGAAACATTGGAGAAAATGGGATTTTCCAAAGGAAATGTACTGGAGCCTTCCATGGGTATCGGCAACTTTTTCGGTATGATGCCGGATTCCATGAAAGAGAGCAGGCTTTACGGAGTGGAGCTTGACAGCATTACCGGACGCATTGCAAGGCAGCTTTATCCGCAGGCAGATGTGCAGATCAAAGGTTTTGAAAAGACCGATTATCCGAATGATTTCTTTGATGTGGCAATCGGAAATGTGCCTTTTGGACAGTATAAGGTGGCAGATAAGCAGTATGATAAAAATAATTTCCTGATCCATGATTATTTCTTTGCAAAGACGTTGGATAAAGTGCGTCCCGGAGGTGTGGTTGCTTTTATCACAAGCAAGGGAACCATGGACAAGGCAAGTCCGGAAGTCAGAAGATACCTTGCACAAAGAGCAGACCTGCTTGGTGCAGTCAGACTTCCGAATACCGCATTTAAGGCAAATGCAGGAACCGAGGTCACTTCGGATATTTTATTTTTCCAGAAGCGTGACCGCATGGTGGAGCGTGAGCCGGACTGGGTACATCTGGGAGAGGATGCAGATGGCATTGCAATGAACGCTTACTTTGCAGAGCACCCGGAGCAGATCGTAGGAAAGATGGAAAAGGTATCAGGTCCTTATGGCATGGAAAGCACCTGTAAGGCAGATGACAGCAGCCCATTTGAGGAGCAGTTAGCGAAAGCACTTCAAAACATTACAGGACAGATTGATACGATTGATCTGGATGAGGAACTTGCGGATGAAATGAGCAGGCAGAGTATTCCTGCTGATCCGTCCGTCAAGAATTTCAGCTATACCGTAGTCGATAATGAGGTATATTACCGTGAAAACTCTGTCATGAAGCCTGTGGAAGTATCAGACACCGCTAAAGAACGTATCAAGGGAATGGTGTCAATCCGTAACTGTACGCAGGAGCTGATTGATATGCAGCTTGAGGAATATTCAGATGCTGCAATCAAGGAAAAGCAGGAAGAACTTAATAGCCTGTATGATAATTTCTCTAAGAAATATGGTCTGATCAGTTCACAGACGAATAAGAGAGCCTTTAATCAGGACAGCAGTTATTGCCTGTTGTGTTCTTTGGAAAAACTTGATGATGAGGGCAACTTCAAGGGAAAAGCAGATATGTTCACGAAGCGTACCATTAAAAGGGCAGAGGTTGTCACAAGCGTGGATACTGCAAGTGAAGCGCTGGCAGTATCTTTAGCAGAGAAAGCTAAAATCGACCTTGATTTTATGGGAGAGCTTACCGGAAAAGATAAGGATGCACTTACTGAGGAGCTTCGTGGTGTCATTTTTCAGAACCCGCTTACCGATGTCTGGGAGACAGCAGACCAGTATCTAAGTGGCAATGTGCGTGAGAAACTTGCCATAGCAGCCACTTATGCGGAAAATCATTCGGAATATGTCCAAAATGTACAGGCTCTTACGCAGGTACAGCCGAGGGAGCTGGACGCATCGGAGATTGAGGTGCGTATCGGTGCCACATGGATTGATCCAAAGTATATCAATGATTTTATGCGTGATATTTTCCAGACACCGGAACATTTATTCCGCAGGGATACGATAGGTGTGCAGTTTTCGGGTGTAACAGGAGAGTGGAATGTAAAGGGCAAAAATGCGGACTATGGCAATACGCTTGTCAACATGACATACGGTACAAGCCGGGTAAATGCCTATAAGATACTGGAAGATTCCCTGAACCTCAAAGATACGAGAGTATATGACAACATTGAGGAGGATGGAAAGGAAAAGAGAGTCCTCAATAAAAAGGAAACCATGATTGCAAGCCAGAAGCAGGAAGCAATAAGGGAGGCATTTAAGGACTGGGTATTCCGTGATCCGGAACGCAGGCAGACACTTGTGGCAAAATATAATGAGCTTTTCAATTCCACCAGACCAAGAGAATATGATGGTTCGCATCTGAAATTTCCAGGCATGACACCGGATATTGAATTAAAGCCGCATCAGAAAAATGCGGTTGCCCATGTGCTGTATGGAGATAATACCCTGCTTGCGCACTGTGTTGGTGCCGGAAAGACCTTTGAGATGACAGCGGCAGCAATGGAAAGCAAGCGTCTGGGATTATGCCAGAAGTCATTATTTGTAGTACCGAACCATTTGACGGAGCAGTGGGCAAGTGATTTTCTTCGGTTATATCCTGGAGCAAATATTCTTGCGGCAACGAAAAAGGATTTTGAACCCGCCAACCGTAAGAAATTTTGTTCCCGTATTGCCACAGGCGATTATGATGCCGTTATCATCGGGCATAGCCAGTTTGAAAAAATCCCGTTATCACAGGAAAGACAGGCGGCAACCATTGAAAGGCAGATTGATGAGATCGAGCTTGCCATTGAACAGGCGAAAAAGGATAATGGGGAGCGTTATACCATTAAGCAGATGGAAAAATCAAGGAAAGCATTGCAGGTGCGTCTTGATAAATTAAATGATCAGAGCCGGAAAGATAATGTCGTAACCTTTGAGCAGTTGGGGGTAGACAGGCTGTTTGTGGATGAGAGCCACAATTACAAGAACCTGTTCCTTTATACGAAAATGAGGAATGTAGCTGGTATTGCGCAGACAGAAGCGCAGAAGTCCTCCGATATGTTTGCCAAGTGCCAGTATCTTGATGGAATCACAGGCGGCAAGGGTGTAACTTTTGCGACCGGAACACCAATTTCCAACAGCATGACGGAGCTTTATACGAATATGCGTTATCTTCAGTATGGAACGCTTCAAAAGCTGGGACTGGGACATTTTGACGCATGGGCGGCTTCTTTTGGAGAAACACAGACAGCCATAGAGCTTGCACCGGAGGGCTATACTTTAGTAGGACGATAATTAATGCGTTCCTAAATTGAAAATAGGTTATCAAAGTCGGTTGCAGAATTTCAAAAAATATTTTTTTGATTCTTTGAAAAACAGTTCCGCTTTGTATCCCTATTTTCTCCTATTGGTAGAGGGAGTAATACTTTTAATACCAAAACAGATTACATAAAGAAAGGAGGATAAGAGAATGTCAAGGACTTCAAAGATTACAGCACTCTATGAGCGATTATCAAGAGATGATGACCTTAATGGTGAGTCAAATTCAATAACCAACCAAAAGCAATACTTGGAAGATTATGCCCGTAGAAATGGCTTTACGAATATTCGTCATTTTACTGACGATGGTTTTTCGGGTGTGAATTTCAATCGTCCGAGTTTTCAGGAGTTGATTAAAGAAGTAGAAGCAGGAAATGTCGCAACGATTATTGTTAAGGATATGAGCCGATTAGGGCGAAACTATTTGCAAGTGGGATTTTATACGGAAGTTTTGTTTCCACAAAAAGATGTCCGTTTTCTTGCGATAAACAACAGTATTGACAGTAACAATGCTTCTGATAATGACTTTGCCCCGTTTTTGAATATAATGAACGAGTGGTATGCCAAAGACACAAGCAATAAAATCAAGGCTGTGTTTGATGCCCGTATGAAAGACGGAAAGCGTTGTAGCGGTTCTATTCCCTATGGATATAACCGATTAGCAACCGACAAACAAACTCTTGTCGTTGACCCTGTGGCTTCTGAGGTGGTAAAGCGTATCTTTCTGCTTGCCAACGAGGGAAAAAGTCCGAGAGCAATCGCTGAATTGCTTACCGAAGAAAAGGCTTTAATTCCGGCGGCACACGCAAAGGAATATCACCCCGAACAGTATAACGGAACAAAGTTTTCAGACCCGTATCTTTGGGGAATGTCAACCATAAGAGCGATTTTAAGCAGACAGGAATATCTCGGTCATACGGTTTTGCGTAAGTCGGTCAGCACCAATTTCAAACTGCACAAAAGGAAAAATACCGATGAAGATGAGCAGTATGTATTTTATAATACGCACGAGCCTATCATCACGCAGGAACTTTGGGACAGCGTTCAGAAGCGAAAGAAACGAGCGAACAGAACAGCGGCAAAAGGTACGCATAGCAATCGTTTAAGCGGTTATCTGTACTGTGCGGATTGTGGAAGAAGAATGACCTTGCAAACGCATTACAGTAAAAAAGACCGTTCGGTGCAGTATTCTTATCGTTGCGGTGGGTATGCAAGCAAAGTAAACTCTTGTACTGCCCATTCGATTAGTGCTGATAATGTTGAAGCCTTGATATTATCGGCTGTAAAACGACTGTCAAGATTTGTTCTGAATGACGAAGAAGCCTTTGCAAAGGAACTTCAAGCACTATGGAATGAAAAGCAGACAGAAAAGCCAAAGCACAATAAATCGGAATTGCACCGTTTTCAGAAGCGATACGATGAGCTTTCCAAACTCATTCGTGGTTTGTATGAAAATCTTGTTTCGGGTTTACTGCCCGAAAGACAGTACAAGCAACTGATGAAGCAGTATGATGATGAACAGGCTGAACTGGAAACGAAGATTGAGGAAATGGAAAAGGAACTTACCGAAGAAAAAGTAAATGCTGTTGATATTAAGCATTTCATTTCTTTAATTCGCAAGTGCAAAGAGCCGACAGAAATTTCCGATTTGATGTTTGCTGAACTCATTGACAAGATTGAGGTTTATGAAGCAGAGGGTGCGGGAAAAGCAAGGACACAAAAGGTTGATATTTATTTCAACTATGTGGGGCAGGTCGATATTGCCTATACAGAAGAAGAACTTGCTGAAATAAAGGCACAGGAAGAACAGATAGAAATGGAGCGATTGGAGAAACAGCGTGAGCGTGAAAAAGCCTATCGAGAGAAGCGAAAGGCGAAAAAACTCGCTGAAAACGGCGGAGAAATCGTCAAGACAAAGGTATGTCCTCATTGTCAAAAAGAGTTTGTGCCTACAAGTAACCGACAGATATTCTGTTCAAAGGATTGTTGTTATCAGGCAAGGCAAGACCAAAAGAAAGCCGACAGAGAAGCTGAAAAAGGAAATCATTATTATCGTCAGCGTGTCTGTGCTGTGTGTGGCAGTACCTACTGGCCTACACACAGTCAGCAGAAACTTTGTTCCGAGGAATGTCAAAAGCAAAACCACAACGAGAAATCTTTGGAGTTTTACCACAAGAAGCAAAAGGAGAAATCAAAATGCAACGATTTATTACAGACGAAAGAACAGGTATCCAGTACGAACTCATCGGAGATTATTACTATCCCTGCTTGACGATAGAAGAACCCCCTGCTCTCACAAAATACGGAAGAATGAGGGAAAGATATTTAAGGGAACACAAAAAAGTCTTATATTTCAATCTGCTTACAAGCGGAAAGTTATATGAACACCTTGCTGAAATTGATACTTCGGCGTGTAATATGGCGGAGTATCTGATAAAGGAAATGGCAAGAAAACAAGGAGTGACGGAACAACTGAAAGCGGAGGATATGATGAGATGGGTCGGATTGATGAATAATATCCGAGCCTGTGCAGACGAGATTGTATTGAATGATATTGTTTATTCCTAATAGCATACCAGCCGAAAAGGAACTGCTGTCTTAACTGATGGCAGTTTTTCTTTTTCGGCAAGTATTCAAGAAGTCATTAAGTCGTGAGTGTAATGGAAGTAGCTACAATGAAATACTTATTTTGACTGCTAAAAACATACATAGGGGTATCAACATACCACCCCACCGATTTTTAGGAATTGAGCGTTACAGAGTCGATATTCATAAAAAAGCTACAAACAAAGACAGTGAAACCTATTGACAAATACTTGCTTTGTGCATATAATAATAATTAACAGTTAGGTTAATTGTTAAAGGAGGTTGTATAAATGGGATTACAGCAGACACTAAAAGCTCTGGCTGACCCGATTCGTCGTGAAATACTGAATATGCTAAAAAAAAGGCGAATGTCAGCGGGTGAAATTACCGAGCATTTTTCCGTAACAGCCCCATCTATTTCAAGACATTTATCGGTACTGAAAGATGCTGATTTAATCAGAGATACAAGAGAGGGAAAATTCATTTTCTACGAAATTAACACCTCTGTTTTGGAGGAAACAATTCTTTGGATTGCAGCTTTGAAAGGAGATGGCGACAATGCTTAAAAAGAATAAATCAAGAATCATAATTTCATCCATCATTATTTTACTGCCGATGATATTTGGTCTCATTATGTGGGATAAGTTACCTGATACTATGACAACCCACTGGGGAGCAGATGGAAATGCTGATGGGTTCAGCGGAAAGGTTTTCGCTGTTTTCGGTTTGCCAGCCATTACTTTGATATTGCATTTTGTTTGCTTGTTGTTTACACTTTTTGACAAGAAACAGAAAGAGCAGAATCCCAAGGCATTAGGTATGATTTTCTGGATTTTGCCTGTTGTATCTCTTTTCACAAATGGAATAATGTATCGTACTGCATTTGGAAAAGAATTTGATTTAGCAGTTTTTGTGCCTGCTCTGCTCGGAGTAATGTTCATCTTTATAGGCAATTACTTACCCAAAGTTAAGCAAAACAGAACGCTGGGTATCAAGATTTCTTGGACCTTGAATAACGAGGAGAATTGGAATAAAACACATAGATTTGGCGGTAAGGTCTGGGTTGTCGGCGGACTGATTATGCTGTTTTCAGTTTTCCTCCCACTTACAGCAATGGTGTGGATTATGGTCTGCGTGATTGCCGTTATGGTGATTGTTCCTATTGTTTATTCCTATTACATTTATAAGCAACATCAAAAAGAAGGTATTGTATATACTACACCACCACGAAGCAAAGCAGAAAAGATTGCAGTTAAAATATCCGCTATCATCGTACCTATCATTCTCATTGGCGTTGCAGTTTTGATGTTTACAGGTAATATAGAAGTTCATTGTGAGGACACCTCGTTTACCATCAATGCAACTTATTGGTCAGATTTAGAGATTGATTATTCCGAGGTAGATACCATCGAGTATCGCAAAGATTTAGATGTGGGAGTACGAACAAACGGGTTTGGCTCGGCAAGATTGTTGATGGGCATTTTTCAGAATGACGAGTTTGGTTCTTATACCTTGTACGCATATACGGGTGCCAAAGAATTTGTTGTACTAACATCTGGAACGAAAACCCTTGTTATTGGAATGAACGATGTCGAAGATACTCAAGCAATTTATGATACAATGCTTGAAAAAATAGGTGAGTAACACCTGCGATGCCAAATGAAAAACTGAAAAGTTACCCATTATATCGCCTCACACAAAAAATATATCAGACAAAAAACATCGTAGAAATACGGTGTTTTTTGTTACCCAAAACCTACAATTTCATACATAACCACAGGTTAGTACGAATACCTTGTGTGATTTTTTGAAAGGCTTAGAAAGGCAATTTTGCCCGATTTTCGCCCCGAAAAATGACAGAAACAAGGCAGTAAGTATCTTCCCTGTGGTTTTTTTGTTTTCAGGCGGAAAGGAGGATTGATATGCCGAGAATGAGCAAGAAACGGAAACAAGAGTGGGCGTTGTTTCTGAATGAAAGAAATCGCATTACCTACAACGAACTTTGCAGAAAATGCAGTAATGACTGCAAGCAGAGTTTCCGCTGTATCGTAGTGCATTGCCCTAAATATTTATCAAAAAGGAGAACAAAGAATAATGATGAAAATGGAAAATGAAATGAATGTAAATGTACCTCTTGAAGTTGTCAAGGCAAGTGAAATCGAACCGAAAGAAGTGAAATGGCTGTGGTATCCGTATATTCCGTTCGGCAAAGTTACGCTGTTGCAGGGCGATCCGGGCGATGGAAAAAGTAAGTTAATGCTTTCCATTGCCGCCCTGCTTTCAAAAGGAGAAGCCTTGCCCTTTACCGATGAAGAAACAGAACCTATGACTATCATTTATCAGACAACGGAAGATGACGCAGACGATACGGTAGTACCCCGATTTAATTCTGCCAGTGGAGACGGAGAAAACCTTATCTTCATCAAGGAAGATGAAAAATCTTTATCCTTTGGGGATAACCGTATTGCTGAAGCAATCGAAAAGTATCACGCAAAACTTTTAATTCTTGACCCGATGAGTTCCTATATCGGAGAGAACTGTTCAATGAACAATGCCAACGAAACACGAGCAGAGTTTAATCATCTGATTGCGGTTGCAAAAAATACAGGCTGTGCAATCGTGATTATCGCTCATATGAACAAGATGAGAGATACCAACCCTCTTTATCGCACCAACGGTTCGATTGATATTGCGGGTGCTGCAAGAAGTATTCTTGCAATCACACGCACACCGAACAAGGAAGCACCTGCGGAAAGATATATGGTGCAGGTGAAATCCAACCTTGCCCCGACAGGCTCGGCAATTCTCTTTGAGGTGGCAGAAAAGGGCGTGGACTTTATCTCTGAAATGGAAATGACAGCAGAAGAAGCGTTCCAGTCCCTTGCCCCTAAAATGGGCAGACCGAACGAAAAGGAAATCAAGGCGAAAGAATTTCTTTTGGAAATTCTGAAAGACGGAGAAATGCTTTCTTCGGATTGCGAAGAAAGACTTGAAGCCGCAGGGTTCAAGAAATCGACCATCAAAAAGGCAAAGAAGAAAGCAGGAGTTATCTCCAAAAAGAAAGGCTTTCTGTGGTACTGGTCTTTGCCGATGGGCGATATACCGAGAGAATAAATGCAGGCTGTCTGATGGGAGGACAGTCTGTTTTTATGATGGAGGTATCAAAAGGAGGTCAAGGGGGAACTCCCTTGCCCACGACATCTTTGCAGACGAAGTCTGAAAGTGTCATAGTGGGTTACA
>OHAC01003387.1_pt1 | contig 11256 bp, 6 predicted proteins | sample 1577051 | NCBI WGS metagenome assembly OHAC01 (sample SAMEA3541499, study PRJEB24748) | human gut metagenome | biome: human gut; feature: human-associated habitat; material: faeces | place: China | collected 2012 | reverse complement strand
GATCGGTTAAAGTCTGGGTCGGATGCTGATGACCGCCGTCGCCGGCATTGATAACCGGGATGGAAGAGTGCAGGGAAGCAACCATCGGCGCACCTTCCTTCGGGTGGCGCATCGCGCAGATATCTGCGAAGCAGGAGATAACGCGGATGGTATCTGCCACACTTTCGCCCTTGGAAGCAGAGCTTGAATCGGCAGAAGCAAAGCCAAGAACCCGTCCCCCTAAGTTCAGCATAGCAGCCTCAAAACTTAAGCGTGTACGGGTGCTTGGCTCATAAAACAGAGTCGCGATTTTCTTTCCGTCGCAGACGTGTGCATATTTGGCTGGATTGGCTTCGATATCGGAAGCGAGATCCAGAAGCTGGTCGATCTCCTCAACGGAAAAATCCAGTGGATTCAGCAAATGTCTCATTTGATTCTCCTTCTCTATTCGTATTAGCATATTTTTCCCAACTATTATAAAACATTTCCAGATGGATTGCTATAGCTTTTAATGATCTGTGATATAAAAAATATGAATAGGGGGGATAGAAAATATGGACAATGTGATGACGGCTGGAAGATTACCTGCGATGAAATAGGAAATAAAAATGACTTTCCAGGGCAAAATGGATTAGCGTAAGGAACGGTCAGACAGGGAGAAAAATCTGGTAAGAAAAGCGTAAGGAACATTAAGAAAAATAAGGTAGGAGAATTGAAACAAATCCGGTATAATGTAGAAAGAAGAACTGGAATTGCAATGGTTGAAACTTGTATAAATCCAGGTTGTCAGGAATGGATTTCGATGGAATATTCAGGAGCATGAAATAAGTTAGAAAATGGAGAAGGCTGATGGAAGAGCGGAAAGTGCCGGGGAAGAATGAATTCCGGAAACGGGAACCTGTCATACAGGTGAAAAATCTATATAAAGTCTACCGCGTCGGCGAGACGAAGGTATACGCGCTGAGCGGCGTTGATTTTACGATGTACCGTGGCGAATTCTGTGCGATTGTAGGTACCTCCGGTTCGGGTAAATCTACCTTATTGAATATGCTGGCGGGGCTGGAGAAGCCGACGAAGGGCGAGATTGTCATAGCCGGACAGCACATAGAAAAATTAAACGAGAACCAGCTGGTGGCATTCCGCCGGGAGCGGGTCGGATTTATCTTCCAGTCATATAACCTGCTCGGTACGATGAATGCGGTTGAAAATGTAGCGCTTCCGCTGTCCTTCCGCGGTGTGCCGCGCGGCAGGCGTCGGGAGATGGCGGAAAAATATCTGAAAATGGTCGGACTGGAAAAAGTCGGCGATCATATGCCGAACCAGATGTCCGGCGGGCAGCAGCAGCGTGTCGGCATTGCACGGGCGCTGGTGGTACATCCAGAGATCATTTTTGCAGACGAGCCGACTGGAAACCTGGATTCGCACACGACGATGGATGTGCTGAAACTGATGCAGCGGATCGTCCGGGAACAGAACCAGACGCTGGTTATGGTCACGCATGATAACCATCTGGCGGCGTATGCGGACCGGATCTTCCATATTATCGATGGTAAGATTGTGAAGATAGAGGAGAATCGGCAAATGGGTAAGGAAGATGGGAAAATAGAAGGCTAAAACACAGGAATGCTGACGATAGAATGAGAAATTGATAAAAGCAGCATTTAATGTGAGAGGATATGGAGGTATGAAAAATGAGAGGTATGAGAAAGTGGAAGAGATGGGCGGTGTTTTTGCTGCTTTTTGTGGTGCTGGCGGTGGGAGGAAGCCGGACAGCGCAGGCGGAGATGCTGGATATGACAAAATATAACGATGATTTAATTACCGTCAGCAAGGTGCCGCACGGAAAGGCCGGAAATAAAATTTCGATTAAGATGACGGTTCATAATATACATGAGAAAAGGGATCAGGAATTAAAGGAAATTTGGCTGGCAAATGCGGAAGAATTTGATGATTTAATGACAGAAAATTTTGGAGAATCCGATGATGCGGATGAGAGTGATGATAGCGATGCGATCAGATGGTATTCAAAATCATTTCCGTTTGAAACGGATTCAAATTCATTTAAGCCAAAAGCTATAAATGTAAAAGCAGGTACTTCAAAAACTGTTAGTTTAAGTTATAAACTACGCAGAGATTTACCGGCCGGCTATTATCAGGCATTCTTTTTTATTGGACAAAAGGGAAAGGATAAGACCGCGGTTGGTGTCAACATCTGGGTATCCGCCTACGATGGTTCCTCCACCGAGGAAGACGACAACACGAAGCTGGACTACGATTTTTCCATCGGTGATAACCAGCAGACGCCGTATGCAGGGTACAATCAGGTCATGGATTTTGGCGTGAACCTGACCAATACGGGACTTAAAAAGGTTTACGATGTCCGCGTGGATATGCAGCTTGACGCAGATATTACGAAATTCCCGTTTGATATCAATGAGGGCAACTATAACCGTAAAATGGGGGATATGGAATCAGGGCAGATGGTGACGGTTCCGTACAGCATGATGGTGCGTGAGGACGTAAAATCGGGCTTTTTCCCGATTCACTATCTGGTTACATACCGCGAAGAAGAGGGCGGAGAATTTTCGGAGCCGGTGGACAAGGTGTTTTACGTGCGCGTCAAGGGAAAAGATGACGATGAGCTATCGGCGGATGCGGGCGAGCAGGATCGAACCAAGGCGCGTATCATCGTGGACAGCTTCGAGACGATCCCGGCAGAGATCTATGCCGGACAGCCGTTTGAACTGCGTGTGCGGATGAAGAATGCGTCTTCGGATGTGGCAGCTTCCAATATTATGTTTACATTTGCTTCGGAAGAAGTTGAAAATACGCCGATCTTTACATCCGAGAGCGGTTCCACCTCCGTAGTTGTCAATAACATGGCGCCGGGGGCGACGGCGGATTTGTCGATGGTATTCAAGGCAGCGCCGACGGCAGAGCAGAAATCATACCGCATAACAATCCAGGAGCAGTACGACAGCCCGGAATTTAAAAATGCCAAAGAAGAAGTCAAAATTGCCCTCCCGGTCAAACAGGAGCCGCGGCTGAACACCAGCACGATCGATGTGTTGCCGGATGCGATCGAGGTTGGTTCTGAGACGAATGTCATGTTTGGCATCAACAACACCGGAAAAGTAATTCTTTACAATGTTATGGCGCGTTTTGAGGCAGATTCTATCCAACCAGCTGACGCTTATGTGGGAAATATCAAGCCGGGCGAAACCGGCAATGTCGATACGATGCTGACCGCGATTGCGCCGACAACCGATGATGGAAAAGTGAAGATTATCATTTCCTATGAGGATGAAAATGGAGTCGTTTCAGAGACCGAAAAAGAAATGCTTCTGAACGTGAGTGAGGCGGTTTCCGATGACGGGGTGGACGGCATGGATGGAATGGGAGACGGCATGGATGCGGATGCTGATGCGCCGCAAGCGGGCGGCACGGGGCGAATAGCTCTGGTGCTTGTGATCGCTGCGCTGGTGGGCGCAGGCATCGGTGTACTTGTCTGGAAGAGAAAAAAGAAGAAAATGGCAGCAGAAAAAGCACTTGAAAATGACCTGGACGAGGAGCTGGATAGCAGACGGGATGAGCCGGAAATAACAACATATATATCAGAAAATGAAAAGAAAGAGGTTGACGAGGAAGAAACGAATTACCAGAAGGGAAAGAAAAAATAGAAAGGACCGGTGAAAATGAGATTCAGTGATCTGCTGACGATGAGCGTCAACAACCTGTTTCGCAGAAAGCTCCGTACCTTTCTGACGGTTCTGGGAGTCGTGATTGGTACGGCATCGATCGTAGTCATGGTTTCCATCGGAATAGGACTGAAGGAATTTACCATCAAACAGTATTCTTCCTATGGAAGCCTGACCGCGATTCAGGTGTATAATTATAACAATGGAAATTCCAGCGATAAGAAAAATCCAGAGGACAGTTTCATGACGGATGAGACGATGAAGACATTTGAGAAGATTCCGCATGTGACAAGTGCTTATCCGGATCTGAACCTGAATGTGATTATGCGTCAGGGTGTCTACGAGGGAAATGTGCAGCTGCATGGGATCCCCTTGGGAGCAATGAAGAATATCAAACTGGGAGAAGGAAGCCTGCCGACTGTCGAAACGAAGAATATGGAGATGGTGGTCGGAAACATGGTCGCGCAGAATTTCAGCAACGCTAAGACGGGAAAAGGCTATTGGGACACCGGAGAGATGCCGGATATCGATTTTATCAATAAGCCGATGTTCACGATCTTTGACACAGATGCCTACTATCAGTCTAAGGGCAATTCCGGCGGTGATGACGGCAGCCAGAAGGTGGCGGCTCCGAAGAAATATATGCTGAAAACCGCCGGTCTGGTCGCAGGCGGACCGGATGAGTGGAGTGATTATAGTTACGGCGTCTACGTTGATCTGGATAAGCTTAAGACACAGCTAAAACAGGTGTTCAAGAAAAAGCCGATTCCGGGTCAGCCGACCAATAAAAAAGGAAAACCGTACAATTATTTTGTCTATGAGGAAGCGACGGTCAATGTGGACGATATGGATCATGTAATAGAGGTACAGAAAGCCATCAGCAACATGGGCTATGAGGCAAACAGCCAGATGGAATGGCTGGAACAGTCCAAACAGCAGTCCAACATGATCCAGGCAGCCCTCGGCGGCATCGGCGCTGTTTCCCTGCTGGTAGCTGCGATCGGCATTGCCAACACGATGATGATGTCCATCTATGAGCGGACGAAGGAGATTGGCGTGCTGAAAGTGTTAGGATGTTCCCTTGCAACCATCCGAAATATGTTTCTGATTGAGGCAGGTTTTATCGGTTTCATGGGAGGACTCATCGGACTGACGCTGAGTTTTATGGTTTCCGTGCTGATTAACCAGTTTCTGGCAGCGACTTTTTTATATGGAATGGATGGAAAACTGTCCGTGATCCCGATCTGGCTGGCAGTTCCATCGGTAGGATTTGCCATCATCATCGGCATGGCAGCCGGATTCTTCCCGGCGATGCGCGCAATGAAGCTGAGTCCGTTGGCGGCGATACGGAATGAGTGATATTTTTGCTTATGCGATAAAATAGGCAGATGCCAGTTTTCCTCCTTGCAAATCCCCCCAACTTGTTATATACTTAAATACACTATGTTATTATAGTAATGAAAGAACGAAAAAAGGAAGGAATTACTGATGACACTGTTAGAAAATTGGCGCAATCTGGCATATGGTGATGGGCTGGATGATAAAAAGAAAGAGGAACTCTGGTCTGGATATTTTACGATTGAGAAAGGCATTTACGAGCAGATTCTTGCAAACCCGACTGAGGTTGTAGAAGGTACCGTTAAGGAACTGGCTGAGAAGTATGATACCGAAGTTATGATCATGACCGGTTTCCTGGATGGAATCAATGAGAGCTTAAAGGGCTATGAGAACCCGATCGAGACCATGGACGAGGATACCAAGGTTAAGATTGAGATCGATCCGGAAAAGTTATATTACAACATGGTAGAGGCAAAGGCTACCTGGCTGTATGAGCTTCCGCAGTGGGATGCAATCCTGACTGAGGAGAGAAGAACAGAGCTGTACCGCGAGCAGAAGGCATCTGGCACAGTCCGCAATACACATAAGATTTATCCGAACGATCCGTGTCCATGCGGAAGCGGTAAGAAATATAAGAAGTGCTGCGGAAAGAATAAATAATAGATTTATGAATCAGAGAAGCACATCCGGAACACAGAGTGAACCGGATGTGCTTTTTTCTATGGAAATATAGGACGTGCTCTTGTATAATAGATATAGAGAAAAGACAGCAGACGAATGATGGCAGGAGGCATGATAAAAGAATGGCAGGTACAAAGCAGTGGAGGGCGGCAGATGTGAGACTGCAGCCGGGATTTCAGACAGCAGGTTTTACATTGAAACAGGTGGGAAAACTGCAGGCGCTGGGAGCGCAGACACTGTATTTTGAACATGAGAAAAGCGGGGCGTCCCTGTTTTATATCAGAAATAAAGATACAAACCGGGGATTCTCGATTTCCTATCGGACACCGCATCTGGATGAGACGGACACGAACCATGTGTTTGAGCATTCGGTACTTGCTTCCTCTGATAAATATCCGAGTAAGGATATTTTTTTTGATCTTTGCAGCAAGACATACCACACATTTGTAAATGCATTTACCTATATACCATTTACGGCATATCCGGTGTGCAGCCAGAGCGAGGAACAGCTGCTTAAGATGGCAGATGTGTATTTAAGCTGCATGAAAGCGCCGGGAATCCGGCGGGAACGCCGCTTTTTTGACCGTGAAGCGGTCCGCTATGAGCTGCGCGACCGCAAAAGCCCGATTACGCTGGCAGGAACGGTGTACAGCGAGGATTTCGGCATGCTGAATGATACAGATAATGAGGCACTGCGGAATATTCTGCGGGCGCTGTATCCGGGGGAGACGGCGGCAAATGCGAATGGACAGGCGCACCGTTTTTATAAGGATCTGACGTATGAACATACGATGGAGATGTATGATCGATTTTATCGGTTCGATAATGCTCTGATTTTGTTGTATGGGGATCTGGACTGGAAACGGTTTCTGGCATTCCTGGATAAAGAGTATCTGTGTGATGCAAAGAAAAGCTATGGAAAAGAAGACGGATGGAGTTTCCAGTCAGGCAGCGGGCGACAGGAAAAACAGGAAATGCAGAATATAGGGATGAGTGCGTTTTACAGCCCCGAGCCATATGGTTTGGAAAATGGGGGAGAATCATTCTTCCGTCAGGCAACCGTTCCCAGTCCTGCTTACCGGGGAGACGCATCGGAGAATGCGGCGGTGGTATCGTATGCGATGGATCTGAGCGGCATTTCATGGGAAAAGCTGATCCAGTACAGCATCATTGCGGGAATGATGAATGTGGATGGATCGGTTTTCAGGGAAAAGCTGCGGACGGCGGGCATCCATTGTGATGCGAGCGCATCGGTGATGATGGAGGCAGAAAAGCCATTTTTTGTTTTCGAAATGACAGACAGCAGTCCGAAGGATGCAGAACGGTTCCGACAGGTGTCGGATGAGACATTGTGCGAGATGCAGGAGCGCGGGATCGACCCGTCAGTGGTGGAGACGGCGCTCAAGGCGCGGGCGATACATGATTATACGGCAGGCGAAGATACGGATGTATTTGCTGATTCGATCGTGCCGGAAGTCAGCCTGAAATGGGCACTGACGGGCGATGCGGATGTGTATGCGGATGAGGCGGCAGCCTATGATTCTCTGGATGCAGGGACGGCACAGGCGGAGATTCGCCGGTTTGCGGCAGAGCTTGGCGCGGCGAAGCGGCGGGTTCTTGTCACGACGGTTCCGACGCCGGGGATGGCAGAGGCGATGGAGCAGGAGCGCGACGCGTATCTGGCGCAGATGAAGGCGGAGATGAGTGAGGCAGAGCTGGATGCGCTGATTGCGAAGACCCTGGATTTTGATGCGTGGAATGCGTCGGAGTGTTCGAATGCGGATTTTATGATCCGGGTCGATGAGCTTCCGCCGCCGGAAGAGACGCCGGAATATCAGATATATGAGATAAATGGGATTTCGGTCTATGAATCGCCGTCGGATCTGGAAGCGATCAGCTATAACCGTTTATACCTGGATTTGAGCGGCGTGCCGGAAGAGGACCGTTTTTACATTCCTTTATATACAATGTTTGTTTCAGAGCTTGAAAATGCCCGGTATGGCAGAATGGAAAAGGAAAATCAGATTGAGCGTTATCTGCATGATTTTTCCATGAATGAGGGACATCCGGAGGCTCGGGCGGGACGAAACAGCCATCCGACGCTGGCGGTCAGCTGGTATGGGATGGCGGAGGATTATGAAGAGAGCCTGTATGTCCTGCTGGAACTCTTATTACATCCACTCTGGAGAGATAAGAATGCGGTTCTTCAGGCATTGGATGAGACGATTCCGTCCTGTGATGAGTCGCGCAGTGATGCGTATTCGCTGGCGGTGCGTCTGGCGGCATCTGGCTATAGCATCAATACGCGGTATCAGGAATATGTCGGCGGACAGGCGTTTTATGAGTTTTTGAAAGAGCTGCGCGGGCACCTGGAACAGGAGGATGCAGCGATCTTCCAGCTGGCAGAGAAGATGGAGGAGGTGCGCGACCGCATCCTACATGGAACAGCGGTGACGATCCTTCATGTTGCACCGAGGGAAAATCTGGAATGGATGAGGAACTGTGCGGGGCGGATTCTTGGAAATCTGCGGGAAGAACAGAGACCCGATCATGAGAGTAAAACGAAAAACGGAGGGGAAAATGCGGGGTATACTTTTCCGGTTCCGGCGCGCAGGGAGGCGGTAATTGTGGAGAGCTCCAGCCAGTATACCGTCTTTTCGGCAGAGCTGAGCGCTGTAGATGGATTTTCTGGGCGGATTCTTCCGTATGTAAATGCGCTGGATGACCGGTATTTTGTGCCGCAGCTCCGTTTTCAGGGCGGCGCATACAGCGCGTCGTTTGCATTTACGCCGACGATGGACCGGATCGTGGCGAGTACATACCGGGATCCGAAGGTCAGTGAGACGATCGAGGCGATCCGGGCGGCAGCGGGTGTATTGGAAAAACTGCAGCTTTCGGAGGCAGATCGGAATGGCTATATTTTAAGCAGTTACGGCAATGCGACGGCGCCGTGCGGATGTCTGGGACGGCGGATGGCAGCGATGCAGTATGCGTACAATGGCCTGGATATTGTACAGATCCGTCGTTGGACAGAGGAGATCCGTGAGACGACCGCAGAGGATCAGAAAGAGGCGGCGCGGATCATCCGGCGGCTTCTGGAAGAAGCGTGGATTGTGACGACTGGAAATCAGACGGCGATCGAGATGGATCGGGACTGCTTTGACCGGATCCGGGATTTCCGCAGTAAAATGGCTGAATAACCAGATCCATATTTATAGGGAGGTAGAGAGAATGCGTACAAAGCGATTGGGAGACATGCTTTTGGAGCTGGGACTGATCACAGAAGGGCAGCTTAAAGAGGCGCTTGACTATCAGGCGAAGGAGAAAGAACGTCTGGGAACAACGCTGGTCAAGCATCATTATATCACGGAAGGTCAGCTGATCGATGCGCTTCGCATGCAGCTGGGCATTGACTATATTGATTTGACGCGGGTCGATATCAGCCCGGAACTGTCGCGTTTTGTGCCGAAAAACCTGGCAAAGAAAATGACGATCGTACCGGTGCGTATTTCCAAAGACCAGCTTTATCTGGCAATGGCGGATCCGCTGAACTTCATGGCGATTGAGGAAGCACAGCATACTTCCAAAAAGAGAATTGTGCCGATGATCGCCTCTGAACCGGCAGTGAAGCGTGCGATCAATATTTTGTATGGCAACGAGGGAGCGGCAGAAGCGATGGCGCAGATGCAGGCAGAGACGGCAGCGGCACAAGAGGTGCGTCAGGGGCAGGGTCAGATGGCGGAAAGAGAAAGACAGGAAAATGTGACACCGATGATCCGCCTGGTCAATTCGATTATTGAGCGTGCCATTTCGGAAAATGCTTCGGATATCCATTTTGAGCCGACGGAGGAGGAGATGGTCGTCAGGATGCGTATCGACGGGCAGCTTCATCGGATCATGACGATCCCGTCGGAACTCAAGGATTCGGTCATTTCGAGGCTTAAAATCATGTCCCAGCTCGATATCGTCGAAAAAAGAATTCCGCAGGATGGTCGTGCGGTGATGCATTTAAGAGGAAAAGATATTGATATGCGTATATCCACCCTTCCGACCCTGTATGGAGAAAAAGTGGTTATCCGTATTCTGAAACGAAATGAGGAGACGCTGAACCGCCGCGGTTTCGGTATTCCGGCAGTGGAGGATGCAAAGATTGATACACTTTTAGGGCTTACTTCCGGAGTTATCATGATTGTAGGACCGACTGGTTCAGGTAAATCTTCGACGATGTATACGCTGATCCGCGAACTTCTTTCGGATCGGACCAACCTGATTACATTGGAGGATCCGGTGGAATACCATATCAAAGGCGCGACACAGGTGCAGATCAATGAAAAAGTGGGGCTGACTTTTGCATCGGGTCTGCGCTCAGTTCTGCGTCAGGATCCGGATATCATCTGCGTCGGCGAGATCCGTGACGGTGAGACGGCAGAGATCGCGATGCGTGCGGCAATGACGGGACATCTCGTTATCACCACGATTCATACGGAAGATGCGATCTCGGCGATTGACCGTCTGCGAGATATGGGCGTGGCGCCATACCTGATTGCGGCGGGACTGCGAGGCGTTATTTCCCAGCGGCTGCTGAGGAAAATCTGTCCGAACTGCAAAACCCAGATTCAGCCGCCGAAAAAAGCGCTTGAGATGGCAGGAATCCCGGAGAACCCTGGAAAATTATACTGGCAGGGAGCCGGATGCGATCAGTGCTTCCATTCGGGATACCGGGGCAGAATCGGTGTGTTTGAGGTAATGCTGATTCAGGAGGAGCTGCGCCGGTGCATTCTGGAAGGAGCTGACCGGACACGTTTCTTAGAGGCAGCCAGAAGAGCGAGCCAGTATGTTCCGATGCTGGAACACGCGCAGAAGCTGGTAGAAGAGGGTGTTTCGACGGTGGACGAGGTGATCCGGACGCTGCTGGCGCTGTAAATGGTGCAGAAAGAGAAGAGGAGACAGATGGTATGTATGGAATCGAGGAATTAATCGCGCTGGCAGCTGAAAAAAGGGCATCGGATGTGCATCTGATTGCAGGGCTGCCGCCAAAATGCAGAATTGACGGCAGAATCGAGACGCTGACGGATGGCGGGCTGACGCGTGAGGATTGTGAGGAATATGGACGCCAGCTGGCAGGCAATGCGGCAGATCAGATCGAGGCGATCGGACAGCTGGATTTTAGTGCTTCGTTTGCGGGACGGCGTCTCCGTGTGAATCTGTTCCGGCAGCAGGGCGCGCTCTCTGCGGCGATCCGTCTTCTGGGCAGTACGATTCCGAACCTGTCGGAGCTGGGGCTTCCGGAAGCAGTGAATCAGTTTTCAAGCTGGAATAAAGGCATTATTCTGGTAACCGGCGAGACGGGAAGCGGCAAGTCAACGACGCTGGCGGCAATTTTAAATGAGATCAACCAGAATCGTCCGCTCCATATGATTACGCTGGAAGACCCGATCGAGTATGTCTATGAACCGGCGCAGGCGATCATCAACCAGCGCGAGGTGGGCGTGCGCGCGATCGTCACGCTGCACGCGTGGATCGAGGAACTGTGCGACCTTGCCGTGCCGCTGGAAATCCG
>OHAC01003383.1_pt1 | contig 11268 bp, 4 predicted proteins | sample 1577051 | NCBI WGS metagenome assembly OHAC01 (sample SAMEA3541499, study PRJEB24748) | human gut metagenome | biome: human gut; feature: human-associated habitat; material: faeces | place: China | collected 2012 | reverse complement strand
GTGCATCTACATCAGAGTCAATATCTGCTTCCATGACACCAATCTTCATCTCATCTTTAAGCATGGAGATCGTGCGCTTTAAAGTTGTCGTCTTTCCAGCTCCCGGAGAAGACATCAGGTTTAATAAAAATGTTCCCTCTGACTTCAACTCTGCACGTAATCTGTCAGCGTCCGCATTGTTATCTTCGAAAATGCTTCTTTTAACTTCAATTACTTTAAAGTCTTTCAATTATTCTCCCTCTTTCCCTTCCTCTTGAAACGTTCTCTGGTCCGATCAGATTCCATATCCGGTCACAGCTTCCTGTCTTCTGGTACAACCAGATTGTTAATTTTTAAACATTCTATCTATAACATACATGGTAAAAGCACGATTGTCAACGATTTTGCCTAAATTTGTCAAAAAATACACAATGTTTTTTCTCTGGTATGTCCAGATAGTTCCAGACGCTTTTTTACTACATTTTATTAAAGTAATCTTTGATCCATTGTCCTGCTTCGCTCAAATCTTCCTCTTTCCCTTGGGAGAAATGTAGATTCACTCAACTGACTACAGCCTAAAAAATATCCGCAACCGGACATTTCCTAACTTGTCTGGCTACGGATATTATTATTTTCTATGTATATTTCCTTCCCTAGAAATCCACCTCAGTATCATAGTAGCAGCATTTCAGCAGCTTCTCCATCTCTTCCTGGCTCGGCTGTCTAGGATTGGAACCGGTACATGCATCTAAAATCGCATTGGCAGCGATCTCCGGCAGTCTCTCTAAGAACACCTCTTCCGGAACAAAGCCCTGCTCGCATGGGTAACTGTCTGCACCATAATTTTTGATGCAATGTGGAATCTTAAGGTCATCATTCATCTTGCGTAAGTATGCGATGAGTAATGCAACTTTCTCATCCAGACTGTCTCCGCCAAGTCCCATGAAATCTGCGATATCGCCGTAACGTTTCTTTGCTGTCTCATCTTTTGCATTGAATGCGATAACTTTTGGCAGATACATAGCGTTTGCTGCACCGTGGATAATATGTGCACCATAATCTGCAAATGCAGCTCCTGTCTTATGTGCCATGGAATGAACGATACCAAGCAGAGCGTTGGAGAATGCCATTCCGGCAAGACACTGCGCATTGTGCATGGAATCTCTCTTAGCCATATCTCCGTTGTAGGAATCAACCAGATCATTCTGGATCATTTTGATTGCATGTAACGCCAGTGGATCGGTAAAGTCACAGTTAGCGGTAGAAACATATGCCTCGATCGCATGTGTCATCGCATCCATTCCTGTGTGTGCAACTAATTTCTGCGGCATTGTCTCTGCAAGATCCGGATCAACGATTGCCACATCCGGTGTAATCTCAAAATCTGCGATTGGATATTTGATACCTTTTTCATAATCGGTAATAATTGAAAATGCTGTCACCTCTGTCGCTGTTCCTGATGTGGAAGAGATTGCACAGAAATGAGCTTTCTTTCTAAGCGCCGGGATGCCAAATACTTTACACATATCCTCGAACGTGATATCCGGGTACTCGTATTTGATCCACATTGCTTTTGCTGCATCGATCGGGGATCCGCCGCCCATCGCAATGATCCAGTCCGGTTCAAATTCCATCATTGCTTTTGCACCTTTCATCACGGTTTCCACAGAAGGATCCGGTTCGATGCCTTCAAACAACTGAACTTCCATTCCGGCTTCTTTCAGGTACTGTTCTGCCCTGTCAAGAAATCCGAACCGCTTCATAGAGCCGCCGCCAACACAGATCATTGCCTTTTTTCCTTTGAATGTCTTTAATGCCTCCAGAGCACCTTTTCCATGGTATAAATCTCTTGGTAACGTAAATCTTGCCATTGTAAAAACCCTCCTATAAAATATGTATGTGCTTGTTTTGATTGTTATATTCTTAACAATCAGACCGCCTGTATTACCTCGTGATTTCATCACTTGTGCTTATTATACCATACACCTTATTTTATAAAAGGGTTTTTATATATAATTCACAAATTATTCAATGTATTTTTTGCTGTACTAGTATAATTTCAATCCACTGCGCACCGGTTCACTTGTCAGATCCACACCCAGCTTCTTAAAAATTTTAATATCCACTTCAGAGAGCATTACGGAAGTGTGCACCTGGCATCCCCGAAGTGCCGGAAGCTGCTCTAATGCTTTCTTTGCGTTTTCATTGGTCACCGCAGCGAGCGAAAGGGCAATCAATACCTCATCGGTATGGAGTCTTGGATTCTTTCCACCGAGGAAACGGACTTTGAGATCCTGGATCGGTTCGATTGCTTCCGGGCGGATGAGTTTCTCATCATGCTCAATGCCAGCCAGATATTTTAACGCATTCAGGAGCAATGCTGCAGACGCACCGAGAAAATCTGATGTCTTGGACGTAATGATACAGCCATCGGAAAGTTCGATCGCTGCAGTTGGAACGCCAAGTTCCTCTGCACGTTTTTTTGCAGCGACTGTGACATGTCTGTCGTCCGTTGTGATCTTGGCCTGTTTCATCAGAAGTTCGATCTTGTAAACTTCATTTTCCGTCGCTTCCTCTTTGACCAGTTTGTTTACCGCTGTGTAATAACGTCTTATGATCTCCATTTTGGAGGCTTCACAGCATGCCTCGTCATCGATGATACAGTTTCCGGCCATGTTGACACCCATATCAGTCGGTGATTTATAATAAGTATTTTCTCCATAAATCCCTTCAAAAATAGCGTTCAAAACCGGGAATATCTCAATGTCACGGTTGTAGTTGACCGTCGTTTTTCCATAAGCTTCCAGATGGAACGGGTCGATCATGTTCACGTCATTCAAGTCTGCGGTAGCCGCCTCATAAGCTAAGTTTACCGGATGTTTTAATGGAAGATTCCAGATTGGGAATGTCTCAAATTTTGCATAGCCGGCTTTTGTTCCACGGATGTTCTCGTGATAAAGCTGGGAGAGGCAGGTCGCCATTTTTCCACTTCCCGGTCCCGGTGCAGTGATGACGACTAATGGTCTGGTCGTCTCGATATAGTCATTCTTTCCGTAACCTTCATCGCTGCCGATAAGCGGAATGTTGCTCGGATAGCCGTCGATCTCATAGTGGCGGTATACCTTAAGGCCAAGCTTCTCCAGCTTGTGTTTGAACTGCTGGATCGCCGGTGTGTCAACGTAGCGGGTAATTACGACACTGCTGACATAGAGTCCGCGGTCGGTGAATACATGGATCAGGCGCAGCACATCCAGATCGTATGTAATGCCCAGATCGTAGCGGACCTTGTTCTTTGTGATATCAGCGGCATTGATGGCGATGACGATCTCTGCCTGGTCAGCCAGCTGCATGAGCATGCGGAGCTTGCTGTCCGGCTCGAAGCCCGGAAGTACACGGGATGCATGGTAATCATCGTACAGCTTGCCGCCAAATTCCAGATATAATTTATCGCCGAATTTGCTGATCCTCTCGCGGATATGGTCAGACTGCATGGCGAGGTATTTGTCGTTGTCGAAACCCTGCTTGATCATTTGTTTTTCTCCTCTTAATAGTCATATTAAATGAAAATGAGCCGGTCTGGAGTTTCCAGGAAAGACATCCGGCTGAAACAGCTGTGGGGCAGACATCCGGATCATTTTCAAAAAGTTTTCGTACCTGCGGCTTTTGGCAGCCGTTCGTACCTATCTATCTATTATCCATCAAAAACCTCATTTTGAACAGTAGTTTTTTAATTTTTCTTTCCCAAATCCATATACTTATGATATTATGGTGGTAACTTGAGTTCTTATCTCCTGGCAGATGATGAAATAAACTGCAGGAAAACTTAATGGCAGTAGTGACGGAGAAAAATCAGTATTCCCTGTTGACAAGGAATCAATAAATGTGCCAGTCTCCGTGAAATTACTGACTGTGGATTGAAATAAAGGAAAACACATATTGATTAGGATATGTTGATCTGACAAAGGCGTCAGATGCAGGATATCAGATGGGTCAAGTGCCCTCTGAATACTGCATCTGACGCTTTTTCATTATAAACCAAGGATGATGGAGGAGGAAATCAAAATGGCAGTGAAATACGTATTTGTTACAGGAGGAGTTGTTTCCGGTCTCGGAAAGGGAATCACAGCTGCATCTCTGGGGCGTCTTCTGAAAGCGAGAGGATACCAGGTAACCATGCAGAAGTTTGATCCTTATATCAATATCGACCCCGGAACCATGAACCCGATTCAGCATGGAGAAGTTTTTGTAACAGACGATGGTACAGAGACAGACTTGGATCTGGGACATTATGAGAGATTCATTGATGAGAGTCTTGATAAAAATTCCAATGTGACAACCGGTAAGGTTTACTGGTCTGTTCTTCAGAAAGAACGTCACGGGGATTTCGGCGGGGGTACCGTACAGGTAATTCCTCATATTACAAATGAGATCAAGAGCCGTTTCTACCGCGCCAAATCACCGGAGGAAAACAAGATTGCCATTATCGAGGTGGGAGGAACAGTCGGTGATATTGAAAGTCAGCCGTTCCTGGAAGCAATCCGTCAGTTCCAGCTCAATGTGGGACATGACAATGCAATCCTGATCCACGTAACATTAATTCCTTATTTAAAGGCATCTGAAGAACTGAAAACAAAACCTACACAGGCAAGCGTAAAGGAACTTCAGGGAATGGGAATCCAGCCGGATGTACTGGTGTGCAGAAGTGAACATGAGCTGACAGAGGACATTAAAGAAAAAATCGCTTTATTCTGCAACGTACCTGTATCACATGTACTTCAGAACCTGGATGTGGAATATTTATATGAAGCTCCTCTTGCAATGGAAAGAGAGAAACTTGCAGATGTAGTTCTTTCAAGTCTCCGTCTGGAAAACAGAAAACCGGATTTAAGTGACTGGGAGGAAATGGTAGAAAGTCTGAGAAATCCGAATAAAACAGTAAAGATCGCAATTGTAGGAAAATATACACAGCTTCATGATGCATATCTCAGTGTAGTAGAGGCACTGAAACATGGCGGAATTTCCTGCAGAGCCAAAGTAGAGCTTGACTGGATCGATTCCGAAGAACTGACAGAGAAGAATCTGGATCAGCAGCTTCACAATGTAGATGGTATCCTGGTTCCGGGTGGTTTCGGAAACAGAGGTACAGAAGGAATGATCCTGGCAGCACAGTATGCAAGGGTACATAAGATTCCATATCTTGGAATCTGTCTGGGAATGCAGATGGCAATCGTAGAATTTGCCCGCCATGTACTTGGATACGAAGATGCAAACAGTATTGAACTGAATCCGGAGACAAAGCATCCGGTAATTGCATTGATGCCGGATCAGGAAGATATCGAAGATATCGGTGGAACCTTAAGACTTGGAAGCTATCCATGTATTCTTGCAGAAGGTTCCAGATCCTATGAACTCTTTGGCAAAAAAGAAATCCATGAGCGCCACAGACATCGTTATGAAGTAAACAATGCATTCCGTAAAGAACTTCAGGAGAAGGGAATGAATATTGTAGGAACTTCTCCTGACAACCGAATTGTAGAAATGATCGAGATTGCAGGGCATCCGTTCTATGTAGGAACCCAGGCACATCCTGAATTCAAATCCCGTCCGAACCATGCACATCCTTTATTCAGAGGATTTATTCAGGCGGCAGTCGATTATAAAGGTAATTAATTACTCAAACACATTCGTGTACTTGAAATAAAAAATAAGCGAAGAACAGCAGAAATAGAAAGGATGAGGAGATTATGAAAGAAGTGAGAGAACAGCAGCAACAGCAAGGTCTGTACCGGTCTGAATTTGAGCATGACAACTGTGGTATCGGAGCAGTTGTCAATATCAAAGGCAAGAAAACCCACGATACTGTTGCAAATGCATTAAAGATCGTAGAACATCTGGAACACCGTGCAGGTAAGGATGCAGAAGGCAAAACCGGTGATGGTGTAGGTATCCTTCTCCAGATTTCCCATAAATTTTTCAAGAAAGCCTGTAAGAAAGAGGGATTTGAGATTGGCGATGAGAGAGAATATGGCATCGCACAGTTTTTCTTCCCGCAGCACGAGATCAAACGCGCACAGGCAAAGAAGATGTTTGAGATCATTCTTGAGAAAGAAGGCCTGGAACTTCTTGGATGGCGTCAGGTCCCGGTATTCCCGGAAGTGCTTGGACACAAGGCAAGAGAATGTATGCCATGTATTATGCAGGCATTTATCAAAAAGCCGGAAGATGTGGAAAAAGGTCTTCCATTTGACCGTATGCTCTACATTGCAAGACGTGAGTTTGAACAGAGTAATGATAATACTTATGTAGTTTCCATGAGCAGCCGTACCATCGTTTACAAAGGTATGTTCCTGGTTGGACAGCTTCGTACTTTCTTCGAAGATCTTCAGAACCCGGATTATGAATCTGCAATCGCCATGGTACATTCCCGTTTCAGTACCAACACAAACCCAAGCTGGGAAAGAGCACATCCCAACCGCTTTATGGTACACAACGGTGAAATCAACACCATCCGCGGCAACGCAGATAAGATGCTTGCAAGAGAAGAAAATATGGAATCACCATATCTGGAGGGACAGCTTCATAAAGTGCTCCCTGTTGTAAACAGAAATGGTTCCGACTCTGCAATGCTTGACAATACACTGGAATTCCTGGTAATGAGTGGCATGGAGCTGCCTCTTGCAGTGATGATCACAATCCCTGAACCATGGGCAAACAATGACACCATTTCCCAGGCAAAACGTGACTTTTATCAGTACTATGCAACTATGATGGAGCCATGGGACGGACCTGCATCTATCCTGTTCTCTGATGGTGATGTTATGGGTGCAGTCCTTGACAGAAATGGTCTCCGTCCATCCAGATATTATATTACTTCTGACGGCTATATGATCCTTTCCTCAGAGGTGGGTGTTCTGCCAATCCCGGAAGAGAAAATCGTATTAAAAGAGCGTCTCCATCCTGGAAAAATGCTTCTTGTAGATACTGTAAAGGGAAAAGTAATTGATGACAATGAACTGAAAGAGGGATATGCAAAAATGCAGCCATACGGTGAATGGCTGGATAGTCATCTGGTACAGTTAAAAGACATCAAGATTCCTAACGAAAGACCGGAAGAATATACACCTGAGCAGAGAGCACGTTTGCAGAAAGCATTCGGCTATACTTATGAGCAGTACCGTACTTCCATCAGAAACATGGCGTTAAACGGAGCAGAGAGTATCGGAGCTATGGGTGTGGATACCCCGCTTGCAGTATTTTCCAAACAGAACAGACCATTATTTGACTATTTCAAACAGCTTTTTGCACAGGTTACTAACCCTCCGATCGATGCAATCCGTGAGGAAATCGTTACAAGCACAAGTGTTTATGTTGGTAAAGACGGAAACCTTCTGGAGCAGAAACCGGAAAACTGTCAGGTATTAAAGATCAATAATCCGATCCTGACAAATACAGATATGATGAAGATCAAGAGCTTCAAACATGAGGGCTTCAAGACAGCAGTTGTTTCTACCTTATATTATAAGAGCACCAAGCTTGAGAGAGCTATTGACCGTCTTTTCGTAGAAGTAGATAAAGCATTCCGCGAGGGTGCAAACATCCTTGTTCTTTCAGACAGAGGAGTAGATGAAAACCATATGCCGATCCCGTCACTTCTGGCAGTATCCGCAGTTCATCAGCACCTTGTAAAAACAAAGAAGAGTACCTCTCTTGCCATCATTCTGGAATCCGGAGAGCCAAGAGAAGTACATCACTTTGCAACCTTACTTGGTTACGGTGCAAGTGCCATCAACCCATACCTTGCCCTTGAGACCATTCATGAACTGATCGACAGCCATATGCTGGAGAAAGACTATTATGCAGCAGTAGATGACTACAATCATGCAGTCATCAGCGGTATTGTAAAGATTGCTTCCAAGATGGGTATTTCCACCATCCAGTCTTATCAGGGATCTCAGATCTTCGAGGCAATCGGTATTTCCTCAGATGTGATCGAGAAATACTTTACTGGTACAGTCAGCCGTGTAGGCGGAATCACTCTGGATGATATTGAAGAGAATGTAGAGAAGCTTCACTCAGAAGCATTTGACCCGTTAGGACTTCCTACAGACCTGACTCTGGACAGCGTAGGCGCACACAAGATGAGAAGCCAGGGAGAGGAACATCGTTACAATCCTCAGACTATTCATCTTCTGCAGCAGTCCACATGGACTGGAAGCTACGATCTGTTCAAACAGTACACAGATCTGGTGGATAAAGAAAACCACGGAAACTTAAGAGGACTTCTGGACTTTAAGTTTGCTGAGACTCCGGTTCCACTTGAAGAAGTGGAGAGCGTAGATGATATCGTAAAACGATTTAAGACAGGTGCCATGTCCTATGGTTCCATTTCACAGGAAGCACATGAGACACTGGCAATCGCCATGAATCACCTCCATGGAAAATCCAATACAGGTGAGGGTGGTGAAAGTGATGAAAGACTGGATTCCGCAGGAAGCAGTGATGACAGATGCTCCGCAATCAAACAGGTTGCCAGCGGACGTTTCGGTGTAACCAGCCGTTACCTTGTATCTGCAAGAGAAATCCAGATTAAGATGGCACAGGGTGCAAAACCTGGTGAAGGCGGACATCTTCCTGCAAAGAAGGTATATCCATGGATTGCCAAAACCCGTCATTCTACACCAGGTGTCAGCCTGATCTCCCCGCCACCGCACCACGATATCTATTCTATCGAGGACCTGGCACAGTTAATTTATGACCTTAAGAATGCAAATAAATATGCAGATATTTCTGTCAAACTGGTATCTGAAGCAGGTGTCGGTACAGTTGCAGCAGGTGTTGCAAAAGCCGGTGCACAAACTATTCTGATCTCTGGTTATGACGGAGGTACAGGTGCAGCTCCGAGAAGTTCTATCCACAATGCAGGACTTCCATGGGAACTTGGACTTGCAGAAACACATCAGACACTGCTCAAGAATGGTCTGAGAAACCGTGTCCGCATTGAGACAGACGGTAAGCTTATGAGTGGTCGTGACGTTGCGATCGCAGCATTAATGGGTGCCGAGGAATTTGGTTTTGCAACAGCTCCGCTTGTAACCATGGGATGCGTTATGATGCGTGTATGTAACCTGGATACCTGCCCGGTTGGTGTGGCAACACAGAACCCTGAACTTCGTAAGAGATTCAAAGGTAAACCGGAATATGTAGAGAATTTCATGCGCTTTATCGCACAGGAATTAAGAGAATACATGTCCAAGCTCGGATTCCGTACAGTCAGTGAAATGGTAGGCCGTACAGATCTCCTTGTTCAGACAGACAACGTACAGGAACCACATCAGGGCAAAGTAGACTTAAGTGCAATCCTGAACAATCCGTTCGCAGGCAAAGACCAGAAAGTTACTTTTGACCCGAAAGCCGTATATAACTTCGAACTGGAAAAGACCATGGATGAAAAGGTTCTGGTTAAGAAATGCGCAAATGCCATCAATAAAGGTCAGAAAACAGAGCTTTCTGTAAACCTGACAAACATTGACCGTACATTCGGAACCATCCTTGGTGCAGAGATTACCAGAAAGAATAAAAACGGACTTGCAGATGACACCATCACTGTACACTGCAACGGTGCCGGCGGACAGAGCTTCGGTGCATTTATCCCCAAAGGACTTACACTGGAACTGACCGGTGACAGCAATGACTATTTCGGAAAAGGTCTGTCCGGTGGTAAGCTTGTGGTATTCCCACCGAAGGAAGTTACTTATCGCCACAATGAAAATATGATCATCGGTAATGTGGCACTTTATGGTGCAACAGATGGTAAGGCATTTATCAACGGACTCGCCGGAGAGCGTTTCTGTGTCCGTAATTCGGGTGCAATGGCAGTCGTAGAAGGTGTCGGAGACCATGGCTGTGAGTATATGACAGGCGGACGTGTCGTAGTTTTAGGTAAAACCGGCAAAAACTTTGCGGCTGGTATGAGCGGCGGTATCGCATATGTGTTAGATGAGGATAACGACCTTTACACCCGCATGAACAAAGAGATGGTATTTTCTGAGGAAGTATCCAATAAATACGATGTTATGGAATTAAAAGACATGATCAAAGAGCATGTGGCATTTACCAATTCCGAAAAAGGTAAGGAAATTCTGGATAACTTCAGTGAGTATCTGCCGAAATTTAAGAAAGTAATCCCGTATGATTACAACCGTATGCTGATGGCTATCGTTCAGATGGAGGAGAAAGGTCTCTCATCCGAACAGGCACAGATCGAAGCATTCTATGCGAATACGAGAGGTTGATCGTCAGTAGGGAATACGAAAAGAAAATGGAGGAAATATCATGGGAAAACCAACCGGATTTATGGATTATAAAAGAGAGACATCGGTGAGTGAAGCACCATTGGAGCGTATCAGGAATTTTAACGAATTCCACACACCACTGTCAAAGGAAGAACAGCAGATACAGGGCGCACGCTGCATGAACTGTGGCGTTCCGTTCTGTCAGGCAGGAATGAATATCTGTGGCATGACAAGCGGCTGTCCGCTGCACAATCTCGTTCCGGAGTGGAACGATCTTGTATACACAGGCAATTGGGAGCAGGCATACAACCGTCTGAAAAAGACGAACAATTTCCCGGAGTTCACATCAAGGGTATGTCCTGCACTATGCGAAGCAGCATGTACCTGCGGACACTGGGGGGATGCCGTTACCTGTAAGGAAAACGAACATGGCATTATCGAGAACGCTTATGAGCAGGGCTATGCGAAAGCAAAACCACCGAGAGTCCGCACAGGAAAGAAAGTCGCAGTCATCGGTTCCGGTCCATCCGGTCTGACCTGTGCAGGTGATCTGGCAAAATTGGGTTATGATGTAACCATATTCGAAGCACTGCATGAGGCAGGCGGTGTACTGGTATATGGTATTCCAGAATTCCGTCTTCCGAAACTGGATGTTGTTGCAAAAGAAGTAGAAAACGTAAAAGCACTCGGTGTTAAGATCGAGACAAACGTGATCATCGGACGTTCTATCACCATTGATGAACTGATGGATGAAGAAGGTTTTGAAGCAGTCTTCATCGGTTCCGGTGCAGGTCTGCCGATGTTCATGGGAATCCCTGGAGAAACCGCAAAAGGTGTATTTTCTGCAAACGAGTACCTGACAAGAAACAACCTGATGAAAGCATTCCGTGAAGATTACGATACACCGATCGTACATGGCAAGAAAGTAGCTGTTGTCGGCGGCGGAAACGTAGCAATGGATGCTGCAAGAACCGCACTTCGTCTCGGTGCAGAAGTA
>OHAC01003380.1_pt1 | contig 11278 bp, 11 predicted proteins | sample 1577051 | NCBI WGS metagenome assembly OHAC01 (sample SAMEA3541499, study PRJEB24748) | human gut metagenome | biome: human gut; feature: human-associated habitat; material: faeces | place: China | collected 2012 | reverse complement strand
TGCCAGAAGAGCGGCAATGGTCTTGGAATCTTCTATCTCACCGGAAAAAATCTTTTCTTTTAACTCCTCCAGTGTGTATGCCTTTAAATCTATAAACTCATCTTCATCCAGATGCTGTCTGGAGGGAATCAGATCTCTTGCTACAAAAACCTCAATTCGTTCATTGCAAAAAGCCACTGTTGTCCGCAATGTGATCAGCCATTCCAGATTCTCACTGCGAAATCCAGTCTCTTCCTCCAACTCTCTGCCTGCACATACAATTCCCGGCTCATCTGCCGCATCCAGCGCGCCTGCCGGAACCTCCAGTGTATAACGTTCCAGTGCATTTCGATATTGGCGCACCATCAGAATTTTTCCATCTTCTGTTACAGGAACAACCGCTGCAGCCCCTTTATGACTGATAAAATCCCATGTGGCCGTATGAGTGCCGTCTATCTCCATCGTATCCTGATAAAAATCTACGATTGCTCCCTTATACTTTAATTCTCTCTTCAGACGTTTGATCTTTTCGCTCATTACACAATTCTTCCTTTCATCCACGAAAAAGCGGAACTTCCTTTCCCATCTTACGATGTTTCAGAAATTCCGCTTTTCATTTCATATTCAGTTTTCTATTTTGCGTAATCCGTGACGCGTGATTCGCGGATCACATTTACCTTGATCTGACCAGGATACTCTAATTCAAATTCAATCTGATTAGCAATCTCTCTGGCCATAAGTACCATATCATCATCAGTTACCTGATCTGGAACTACCATTACTCGAATCTCTCTACCTGCCTGAATAGCAAAAGATTTGTCAACACCTTTGAACTGGTTTGCAATCTCTTCTAATTGTTTCAATCTGTTTGTATATGTCTCTAATGTCTCTCTTCTTGCACCTGGTCTTGCTGCTGAGATCGTATCTGCAGCCTGTACAACACAGGCGATCAAAGTCTGAGGCTCTACATCGCCATGATGTGCTTCGACTGCATTGATCACAGTCGCTGATTCTTTGTACTTTCTGCAAAGATCCACACCAATCTGAATGTGAGATCCTTCCACATCGTGATCGATCGATTTACCGATGTCGTGCAGAAGTCCGGCTCTTTTCGCCATACGCACATCCAGCCCGATCTCTCCTGCCAGAAGTCCTGACAACTGAGCAACCTCGATGGAATGCTTCAGCGCATTCTGTCCGTAGCTTGTTCTGAATTTCATACGTCCAAGCAGACGCAGCAATTCCGGATGGATACCCGGTACACCAACCTCGATGGCTGCTGCCTCTCCTTCTTCGCGAATCATAGAATCTACTTCTTTCTGTGCTTTTTCCACCATCTCTTCAATTCTTGCCGGATGGATACGTCCATCCACGATCAAGCGTTCAAGAGCAATACGGGCAACTTCTCTTCGGATCGGATCAAATCCGGATAACACAACTGCCTCCGGTGTATCATCAATGATAAGCTCTACACCTGTCAGAGTCTCAAGAGTTCTGATGTTTCGTCCCTCTCGTCCGATGATCCTTCCTTTCATCTCATCACTTGGAAGCTGCACGACTGAAATCGTAGTCTCCGCTACATGGTCAGCTGCACATCTCTGAATCGCATTGACAACATACTCTTTTGCTTTCTTGTCTGCGTTCTCTTTTGCCTGAGACTCCAGCTCCCTGACCATCTTTGCTGTTTCATGTTTCACATCTTCTTCAACAGTTTTCAACAGATATTCTTTTGCCTGCTCGGAGGTAAGACCTGAGATTCTTTCCAGTTCCTGCACTCGTTTCTGACTGAGTTCTTCCACTTTGGCTTCACGCTGTCTTAAATGTTCCTCTTTTGCTGTAAATTTTGCTTCACGCTGCTCAATAGCTTCGGAACGTTTGTCTACTGCTTCTTCTTTTGCCAGCACACGCTTTTCATAGCGCTGCAGTTCCGACCTTCTTTCTTTCGTCTCTTTTTCAAGATCATTCTTCGTCCGGATGGACTCTTCCTTCACTTCCAAAAGAGCTTCCTTTTTTGTCGTTTCAGCAGTTTTCACGGCATCGTCAATGATTTCTCTTGCTTTCGCTTCCGCATTTCCAATCTTGGATTCCGCATTGTTCTTCAGATTGGTAATGGTCAGATAGCGAGTTACGACACCGACTATCAACGCGAGGGCCGCCGCAATAATTACACATAAAATTACCGGCACAGGAGCACCTCCTTATTTAATTTTCATTGTACATGTTTATGTATCTGCATACATAAATACAACACTTAAATTTTATACTGTTTTACCAACCCTGTCAAGCATTCTCATCATAATTTTGTATCACTTGACGGATGTCTTCATATCGGAATCCTTTTCGTGCCAGATGACCGTATAATTTTTGCATCTGCTCCGGTGTAGCCGTCCTTAGATCCACACGCTTTTTCTCGATAATCTTAAGGATTGCCTCAGTCTCATCCTGTCCGTCAAAGCACTCTTCTACGACCTGCTGCGCAATTTCCCTTGATACACCTTTCTGGCAGAGCTGATATAAAATCTCTCGTCTGCTCTTGGATGCCTTTCTGCTCTGTACAAAATTTTCCGCATACCGCGCGTCATCCAGATATCCGAAAGACTTCACATAAGAAATCGCTGCCTCCACTGCTTCCGGCGGGTACAATCCCTGACGCAGCTTCTCCCGCAGTGCCGATTCGCTGCGGTCCATATCCTCCAGAAGATGCATGGCACGAAGCTTTGCTCTTTTACAGATCACCTTCTGCAGAATCTCCTGTACAGTATCCTCCTCCAAAAGAGTCCCCTCAACAATCCGGTAATGCGACAGTTCGCCCTTGTATAACACAAAGGCGAACTCCTCATCTAAATACACTTTATATTTGATCTTGGTCAGCATCTCTACTTTCGTGACGACCATTTTTTATTCTTCTCCCTCGATCGACAGTTCCATCTGTTCTTCTTTTGGAGTCAGCTTCAGATCACTCTCTTTTACCTCTTCCTCTCCTTCGATCAAATGATAGTGCTGGCGTACTTTTCTGTCCAGCTCCTCCATCACCTCCGGATGACTGGTCAGATATGCTTTTGCATTTTCACGTCCCTGTCCGATCTTGTCTCCTTCATAAGCATACCACGCACCACTCTTCTTGACAAGATCAATACCAACTGCCAGATCCAGAACATCTCCTTCTTTGGAGATTCCTTTTCCAAACATGATATCGAACTCTGCTTCTTTAAACGGAGGCGCAATCTTATTCTTCACGATCTTGATGCGGGTTCTGTTGCCGACCATCTCTCCGCTCTGCTTCAGCGTCTCGATCCTGCGGACATCCATACGGACAGAAGCGTAGAACTTCAATGCGCGTCCACCTGTCGTTGTCTCTGGATTTCCAAACATTACGCCTACCTTTTCACGGAGCTGGTTGATAAAGATAACCACACAGTTGGATTTGCTGATGACCGGTGTCAGCTTACGCAGTGCCTGCGACATCAGTCTCGCCTGCAGGCCGACATGGCTGTCTCCCATATCTCCTTCAATCTCCTGCTTTGGAACAAGTGCCGCAACAGAGTCAATAACGATAATATCAATCGCACCGGAACGCACCATCGTCTCCGCAATCTCAAGTGCCTGATCTCCGCTGTCCGGCTGCGAAATATATAATTCATCAATATCCACTCCGATATTCTTTGCATAAACCGGATCCAATGCATGCTCTGCATCTATAAAGCCTGCAATTCCGCCACGTTTCTGCACTTCTGAGATCATATGCAATGCAACCGTCGTCTTACCACTGGACTCAGGACCATAAACCTCGATCACTCTTCCTTTTGGCACTCCCCCCAGTCCCAGTGCAAGATCCAGACTCAGGCATCCAGTCGGAACCGTCTCTACTGACACATGTGCCCCTGACTCTCCCAGCTTCATCACTGCACCCTTACCGAAGTCCTTCTCCAGTTTGGCGATCGCCGCATCCAGGGCTTTTTTCTTTTCTTCACTATTTGTAACTTTTACAACGCTTTCTTTTCCACTTGCCATAATTCTTTCTCCTTTATCGAACAGTTGTTCGTATCTGTAGTTATAGTATTACACTTCCTGTAAATTGTCAACCTATTTTTCCTGTGGATTTTGATTCAGAACTTTTATGCTCCCCGTCACAGACGCTCTGGACAGCACCCCTTTTACGAATCTTGAATCTTTCCCTGATGTAGAATTTTATGCAGCTATGAACTGCTGCTTCAATGAACAAATACAGAATAGCACAGCCACCGTCGGATTGCAAGGCAAAAGAAGCAGCCCGGCTTTCCTGACCCGCAGATAAACCGGACTGCTCCTTCCATCATACAGTATTCCACTGTCTGACTTTCTCTTTGTAGAAAATTTCATTTTCCCTCACAATACAGGGGACTCCATTTTCAATCTGTACCGTTGTCACAGAACAGTTTGGCGGCACTTTTTCCTGCCAGAATGACTCCACCGACAGACTCCCCCTGATCCGGTTCAGAAGTGCAGTCATAGCTGCTCCATGCGTCGAGATCAGAATATTCTTTTGCTGCCACTCTTCCTTTTCGCATAATTCTTTCAGAAAATCTCCTGTTCTTTCATACAGTTCTTCTATCGTCTCTGCCCCCTTCGGTGCAATATATTCCCCCGGAGCATTGAAAAAGAGACGGAATGCCCTGCTGACCGGGTCTTCACCGTTACATGAGACTCCCTCATACTCTCCAAAACCGATCTCTTTGATCCTGGGGTCTTCCAAAAGAGGGATCTGCCTTGTTCCGAGAATGATCTGTGCAGTCTCTTTCGCACGGATCAGAGGACTTGTAATCGCCAGATCAATCCTGGTCTCTTTTAGACCTTTTGCGGTTTCCCGGGCGAGATGCCTTCCGTATTCATTCAGCGGAATATCTGTATGCCCCTGAACCCGTTTCACTTTATTCCAGTCCGTTTCCCCATGCCGGACAACATACAATACCATAATCAGCCTTCTTTCTTTCTGAGTACTTCCCTGCGGATGTACCGGTAAGTTTCTTCTTCTCCCTTTTCTGCAAGCATATGCAGAAGTTTTTCCAGCAATGCTCTTGTCTCAGGATGCATCAGTTCTCCTGCTCTTCCATTTTCATAATACCGAAGTGGATCTGAATCATTATACGCCTCGCCAATATATACTTTACTTGCAGCAATCCGGTCAAGGAACATCTCCACAACATATCTGACCGGCATCTTCATGCCGGTCAGAATCCTTCCGTCCTTTCCCGCATTGACATTATAATCGATCCAGTATTCGTAATGATGCTTATTTCTTCCCTTATGATGCAGCCATGCAGATGAATATCCTTTTTCTTCCCGCTCTGCATTGTTCGGGCTTCGTGTTCCCTGGTAATATCTGCACCCGATCCGAAATTCTGTCCAACTGTATTTCGACAGATCATGCAATAATCCCTGCCTGTACAGTCCTACACGGAAACATTCTCTCATCACATAGATCTTATGCTTTGTAATGGTCTGAAAATGCCGGATCGCTTTCATCTTTCATTTCACCTTTCACCTTATTTTCTACTGTCTTTCTGACTGCTTTCCCTACAATCTTTCCTGCCGTCATTCCTGAAATTTTCCGGTTGATCAAAATGGCAATACTCCTTGCTCCCAGCTCTATTTCTTTCTGATCTTCCATCCTGCCGGCTTCTGTCAGCATTCCCTGTTCCGTATCAGCCGCAAGCAGCCACTCTCTTCCCTTTCCGGCAGATGGAAGTGCAAATTTATGTACTTCCCAATGCATATTATATGCCAGAAAACATAATTCGTCCTCTCCCTTCACTGCCGCATACATGACCCCGAGCTGACGGCTTGCAACTTCTGCCTTTGCCTGCCATGCATTTTCTCCATGATAGGATACATCCGGCATTCCGCAGGAGGTACGGTCAATCCCTCTGAGTTCTTCTTTCTGATGCAGACAGGCATGTTCCTTACGGAAGCGGATCAACTGCTGCACATAGAGATAAAGCGGATCATCTTCTTTCCACTGGCTCCAGTTTACCCAGCCAACCGGATTGTCCTGACAATAGGCATTATTATTTCCTTTCTGCGAATTATAAAATTCATCCCCTGCCAGCAGACATGGCGTTCCCTGTGCTGTAAGGAGCAGCATATAGGCATTTTTTACCTGGTTTTTCCGCAGTCTGATAATGTTCTTTTTTCTGCTCGGTCCTTCTGCACCACAGTTCCAGCTATAATTATAATCCGGCCCGTCCTGATTGCGTTCTCCATTTTCCTCATTATGCTTTCCATCGTAGGAAACCAAATCCCATAACGTAAATCCCGTCTGTGCCGTGATGGAATTGCAGACCCCGTCAGCGGACGAATTATGCTTCAACGCCCACATGACATCACGAATCATATTTTCATCTCCTTTAAGGAAACGACGCATGATCGTCTGGAATCCTTCTTCTTTTTTCATGATCTTTACTTCTTTTAAAAGTGGATCCGCATTCAGTTCGTCCCACGGAACATTATAGGGATTCACCACAAATCCGTCCACATGATATTCCAGCAGATAAAATTTCAGACATTCCATCGCTTTCTGTGCAGAAATTCCCGCTTCAAACGGCATCTCCAGAACTACTTCAATCCCTGCCCGATGGCATGCCTTTACCATATCTTTCAACTCTTTCACCGCACTGCTGCCTGATGCGTAGGAACTTTTTGGAGCAAAATAAAATCCCTTTCCATACCCCCAGAAATTGATCTTATTCTGCACATACTCATCAAATTCATAAACCGGCATACACTGAATCTGATTAATACCAAGCTGTAGCAGATAAGGAATCTTTTCTACGATACCGAGATAGGTTCCCTTATGTACTGCATGGGAAGAACTGTGCTTTGTAAATCCACGTATATGCAGACTGTATGCAATCACATCATTCCACGCAAGATGTGGTCTTTTGTCATCTTCCCAGTCATAAGCATCCCGGACAAATTTGCCTCGTGCCTGATGCTTCTGCACATCCATTCTGACTCCGAACTTCTTTGTCCCGGCAAGTTCTCTCACGTAAGGATCTATCCACACCCTTTCATCAATCTGAAAATTGTATTCATATTTTTCCGTATCTAATCCCTGCAAAGCAAGAAACCGTACCTCTCCGATCCCCTTTTCTTCCGGCATTTCAAACCTGTACTTCGGATTCATACTTCCTTTTTTATACAGCAGAAGTTCGCACTTCTTCCCTGTCGGAACCTGCACTGCAAAATTAATATGATCCTTTCTGATCTCCACCCCAAAAGGCTGTGGTCTTCCTTTCACGCATTCCATACTCTATTCCTTTCTTATTGCCAGCCGTCCGTTCCATACATTTCAACATTATCTCGATTTATAAAGAACGTCTCCTCATAAGTCTCTTTCTCATAATCCTCCCCGTTCAATACTGCATTGGCAATTTTGACCGCTTTTTTCCCAAGATTGATTGGTGACTGAGCCCCGATTCCCATCATTCCGCCTGTATGCTCCACCAGTGCTTTTTTTGATGCCGGAGAACCATCCACACTGTATACATAAACCTTTTCCTGTCCGGCTTCTGTAATTGCCTCCCGCACCTGTTCTGCCATCTGATCATCTCCGCACATGATCGCATCCAGATCTGGATTCTGTGCCAGCACCTGTGCCACCTGCTGCTTCAGACCTGAGACATCATTTCCTGTCTGAATCCGCTTAACAACCTCAAATGCTCCTTTTGACACAGCCTCTTCAAAACCCGTGATCCTTTCACATACAGAATTGACATTCAGATTTTCCACAATCACAACCTGTCCGCCGTCCGGCTTTCTTTCTACCAGATCCTCTCCGCATACATACCCCGCATTCCGGTTATCAGAACCAACAAACGCAGCCACTTTTCCGCTCTCATAAACTTTCGTATCCAGGTTGATCACCGGAATATCAGCCTCCTCCAGAGCATCCAGTGCCGGTTCGATCTTCTTCCAGTCCACCGGGCAGAGAAAAACAGCATCCACATCTTCTTCGATCAGTTCCTGTATCTGAGTATTCTGCCGCTCTGCATCTCCTGCCGGATCCTTTATGAGCAGCTTATCTCCCTGTTCTTCCAATGCCGACTGAACTGAATCTTTCAGTGTTGCATAAAACGGATTCGACATATCGATCCCGCAGAAACCGAAGACTTTTTTCTCCTGATCCGTATCTTCTTTCTTATCATCGCTCTCATCTGTCACTGCATTATCTTCCGGTGTCCCTACATTTTTTTTACATCCTGTCAGCAGAAAAAGTGTACCGACTGCCATCAGTATGTATATCATAATTTTTTTTCTCATATTACAGTTCCTTCCCTATTTCTTTTGCTATCTCTTCTTCCATTCTACCCGGTTTCTTCCGAATGTCAACCGTTACTCTTTTCGGATTTCTGCTTCTTTTCCTTGCAATTTTCCCTGCTTTTTGCTACCATTTTATTTAACAGTGATCCTCCAACAGGTCACATAAAGAATATTTCATTATATAAAGGAGAGGAACCATGAACGAGAACGAAGTACTCACCGTTACACTCACCCTTGAGAATAACGAAGAACTTGAATGTGAAGTCATCACCATTTTTGAAGTTCAGGGACAGCAGTATATTGCCCTGTACCCTCTTTTTGATGAGGCCTCTGATGAAGATGGATCGGTATATTTATACCGTTTCATCGATCACGGTGATGAAGAACCTGGTCTTGAAAATATCGAAGCTGATGTGGAATTTGAAGCAGTTTCTGATGCATTTAATGCATGGGCAGACGCTCAGGACTTCGGTGATATCGACCTGGACGACATGGATTAAGCTTATTTTTCCAACAATTCGTCCACAAAGCGGGAAGGAAGGATTTCTTTCCCGCCTTTTATTTTCACGTAACTGAACACCAGCCGGTTCTTTGCCCTCGTCATTGCCACATAAAAAAGCCGTCGTTCTTCCTCTATCTCTTCGGCTTTCTCTGCCTTTTTGTATGGAATCCGCCCTTCATTTGCCTGTATCACAAACACAGTATCAAATTCCAGTCCTTTGGCTGCATGGATCGTCATCAGACGGATGCCTTTCTCCGGCGTATTCCTTCCCGTTTCCCGTTTCTTTAATGCTTCTGTATATTCTTCAATATGTGAAAACCACTCTTCCATTGTCTCATATGGTTTTGCTGCCTAGACCGAAACTCACTTCATTCACCCCCTTATTTCCTACATAGCGCAGCATGTACGTCAGCGGAGCCATGAAAACGGACAAGCTGAATTTCTGCTTCTTCAACTTGTAGTCCATACCGATACTGCTTGACCAGTCCGCCGGAGCAAAGAAAGCCGAAACCAGCTCTTCACTGTTGGCCTTGTAGCCATTGCAGAACTGGGTCTTAAACTCAGTCGTGATGGTATAATACCACTTGGACGCAGCCTGAATACCCAGTTTACTGTACAGCCGGAGTTGGTCGGTACTTACCAGATAGTTATGAAACTCGTCGGAAGGTGCGGAGCTGAAGCCCAGCTTGGCATCGAGCAGATTTTCCCACTGCACCTTTTCACGGTCATTATAGTTGGCAAACAATTGCAGGTTGGCAAGCACGGCGTTAGTGCTCTCACCTCCCTTGTACCAGTTGTCGGAGATATAGTTCTGGGTAATCTGCAATGAACCGTTTCCACCGGTCACCCACCAGTTGGGCTTTTGTATCACGACTTCCGCCTCTTCTTTCACTCTTGCCATGTTCTCCTGGGCAAAGAGTTTCACCACGGAAGGCTTGGAAGAGATTTCCTTTTCGATATTGTCCTTGAAAAGTTTTTTCTTTTTAATCTCTTTCTCGGTCATTACCACCAAGTCCGGACGATTGACGTACGTATTCATCATCACGCGGTCCACAACCCTATTCGCATTCTCTTTCGACAAGAAGCTCAATGTATCGAACGGCAAGAGCTCTTTCGTCATCGCAGGTACCGTATCCGGCTTCTGGAAAGTCCAGCCAACCTGCGACAGGCGTTCCATAGGAGCATAATAATAAGTGGTGGGAACAAACATACGGTAATAGTCCGGATTGTATGCAATATACCGTTCGGGAGTAGCCGGATCGTTCAAATAATCCAACACCCCGAAATATTTTTCATACAGCACAGAGACTGTATCCAACCGATACCCGTTATCGCAGGGTTTCAGCTTCAATATCCAGTTCTGGCTCCAAATACCCGACAATGTATCCGCATTCTCCGTTGCAGCCCGCTTTCTTGTACTCTTTGCAGCATTCTGGGCTATCACCGGAAAAGAAAGCAGTGCGGCAACCAATCCTATTAAAATACGTCTATTCCTCATACTTTTCTTAAAATCTATATTTGAACGCAAAATTAAATCAAAATGTTCAGATTACAAAAGGTGGAAAGTGAAAGTTTATCAGAACCTTATTACGCACAGATATTCCACTTTTTATAATTGTTTTCACCAAACTGTTATGTACTTCCTCTTTTTTTTCATAATTTTGCGCTTTAATTTTTAGAGAAAACATTTAAAAACAGTATAGCTGTGGGAGAAACAAAGTATATTTTCGTCACCGGTGGCGTTGCCTCTTCATTGGGCAAAGGTATTATTTCGTCATCCATCGGTAAATTATTGCAAGCAAGAGGTTATAAAGTAACAATTCAGAAGTTCGACCCGTATATCAATATCGACCCGGGTACGCTGAACCCTTATGAGCACGGAGAATGCTACGTAACGGTAGACGGCCATGAAGCCGATCTCGACCTGGGGCACTACGAACGCTTCCTGGGTATCCAGACCACAAAGGCCAACAATATTACAACCGGACGTATCTACAAAAGCGTTATCGACAAAGAGCGCCGCGGCGATTATCTGGGAAAGACCATTCAGGTTATTCCCCATATCACTGACGAAATTAAGCGCAACGTAAAATTATTAGGCACTAAAAATAAATTTGACTTCGTAATCACCGAAATCGGAGGTACGGTAGGTGATATCGAATCCTTGCCTTACCTGGAAAGTATCCGTCAGTTAAAATGGGAAATGGGACGTAACGCTTTATGCGTACACCTCACATATGTACCTTATCTGGCTGCTGCCGGTGAGCTGAAAACAAAACCGACACAGCACTCTGTAAAAGAATTGCAATCCGTAGGTATCCAACCGGATATTTTGGTACTTCGCACAGAACACGAATTGAGCACTAACCTGAAAAAGAAAGTCGCTCTATTCTGCAATGTAGACGAGAATGCAGTGGTGCAATCCATGGATATGCCTACTATTTATGAGGTTCCGGTGCGCATGCAGGAACAAGGACTGGACGTTACCATCCTACAGAA
>OHAC01003378.1_pt1 | contig 11280 bp, 9 predicted proteins | sample 1577051 | NCBI WGS metagenome assembly OHAC01 (sample SAMEA3541499, study PRJEB24748) | human gut metagenome | biome: human gut; feature: human-associated habitat; material: faeces | place: China | collected 2012 | reverse complement strand
CATCCGTCAGGGTGGCGGTTACGATGTTATTCATAATTGTCTCGTAACCGCCACCCTGACGGATGATACCAATCATTAAAATTACCATGCCCACAAGCATGACCATGGCACAGATGGCATCTGTGATTGCCACACCACGGAATCCTCCAACGGTTGTGTAGATAACTACTACCAGACCAAATACGATCAGACCGGTCAGATAAGAATATCCGGTTACTGCTTCGAATAATTTTGCGCCACCGACAAACTGTGCCACCATAGTTGCCGCAAAGAAAATAACAATGATAATGGCGGAAATATTTGCCAGCGCATCAGACTGATACCGATGTCTGATCACATCAATGATCGTTACCGCATCAATTTTTCGTGATACCATCGCCATTTTTTTGCCTAAAATACCAAGTACCAGCAACAATGCGGTTACCTGAACCACAGACATGTAGATCCATCCGAATCCAATACTCCAGGCCTGTCCCGGTCCGCCGACAAAGGAACTTACCGAACTGTAAGTTGCTACCGTGGTCATCGCCAGTACAAAACCGCCCAGACTTCTGGAACCGATAAAATAATCTTTTACAAATCCTTCCGATGCTCTCTTTGCAGAGGCCCGGCGCACATAAATACTTACGATCAGCATACCGATCATAAAGATAAACACCGGCATCAAAGCCAGAATATTCTTATTCATCTTCGTTTTCCTCCTCCAGATCAAAATCTTTGAATACGCGTTTCATCAGATATACAACGACAATAATGGAAAAAATCCAGGTACCGATGCATCCCGTGATGGCCCATAACGGAGTATGGAAAACGGTGATATGTAACTTACTTACCCCAAAACCTGCAACTATCCAGAACACGATAATTGCAATGACTGCCCAAAGGACAGATTTTGCCTCTTTTGCGATCTGCCGCAATTTTTCCTTTCGCTTCATGACGTCCTCCCTCAAATTTTGGCTCGTGTCAACGATTCCATATTTTTGTTTTCTTAATTAATCACAAATCCTCTCACCTCTGAATTTCAGTAGACATGAGAATCTGTGTTTGTCACGTATTTTTATTCCAATTATATCATCAGGTTCAAACAAATTAGTCGAATAATCATTATACCTTATAACAATGCTTCCCGCAATGCTTTCTGGTCTTCGTATACTGCCATAGCGCCGGCATTCCACATTTCTTCTGCGCCTCCGAATCCATAGCCCACTCCGACACAGTCAATGCCGCCTTCTTTTGCGCCATCCGCATCATAGTGTGTGTCTCCGATCAACACAGCATTTTCCTTGGAAAAATCCGGACACTGCGCTTCCATACGGCGAAATGCTTCCTGTAATACCTGAATCTTTGTATCGATTTTACCATCCGCACTGGCTCCTACTACTTCATCCAGTTCGGAGGTCAGATCAAATTTTTCCAAAATCTGCCGGCATTGTGCTTCTGGTTTCGAAGATGTGATCACCTGCACATATCCCGCCTCTTTAAATGCCTGAATCGTCTCGCGCACTCCATCAAACAATTCACACTCGTACACGCCAACCGGAATGTAACGTTCCCGGTAACGTGCAATTGCTTCTTCCGCTTTTCTTTCGTCAAATCCAAGATATTTTTTAAAGGATAAACGAAATGGCGGCCCTATAAATTTTCTGATTTCCTGTTCTCCTTCCAGATGGATTCCGTAAGGTTCCAGCGCGTAAGCCAGACAGTTGCTCACACCCTCATAGGTATTTGCAACCGTGCCATCCATATCCCAGAAAATATATTTATATTTTTTCATCTACTACTCCATTTTTGTCTTTTTATTTTAGTAATTAACAGTGAACATCTTTTTATCAGTTCCCCTGTTTTTCCAGTCTGCATTTCCATATCGGAATTCAAGAATGCTCCGGCATTCTTGCTTCTATTACATTGTCACTTTCATCCGTTCTGTGACTTGCTGATCAATTCCTGACGAAGCTGCGCCACCGTCTTATGCAGCACCGGATGCACTTTTCCCGGGCAAAGCATAAAAAGTGGCTCCAGCACAAACAAACGGTTCTGCATATCGACATGCGGAATGATCAGCTCCGGTTCTGCCACGATCTCATCATCGTAAAATACGATATCCAGATCAATAGTACGCGGTCCCCAGTGGATCACACGTTCCCGTCCCAGATCTGCCTCAATCTTGTGAATTACAATTAATAACTCCTGCGGTGTAAACAATGTTTCCAGTTCGATCGCACCATTTAAAAATGCCGGTTGATCCGTGTAGCCATATGGCGCTGTCTCCACCAGTTTTGATGCTTTTACATTGCGGATTTCGGTGCACTCCTGCAGAAGTTTCACTGCCGCACGCAAAAACTGCTGCCGCTCACCCAGATTGGAACCAACGGACAGATATACCGTGTGCCAGCCACGGCTGATTTCCACCGATACATTTTCCAATGGCAGTCCGATCGGTGCCCACGGTTTCTGAATTTCCAGATCTATTTTTTTCAAAAGTGGATATTCCATCAGCATTGCCTGAGCCATATGCTCTGCCACAGCCTCGATCAATTTAAACGTGTGATTCTGCATATAACGTGTAATAAAATGGCAGACTTCACCGTAATTGATGGAATTTTCCAGATCATCCGAATAGCCTGCTGCACGCGTACTTGTATATAGCGTGGCATTTACCAGAAATTTCTGTCCCAGTTTTGTTTCCTCAGAAAACACCCCATGGTGTCCAAACACTTCCAGATTCTGTATTTTTATACGATCCATTTTACGCCTCCATAATCGCTTTTGTCATCTGAATAGCCTGTTTATTCGCTTTGATATCATGCACACGGACAAACGCATAGCCCTGCTGTACCGCAAATACTGTTGTCACAGCGGTTCCAAGGGCACGATCTGTCACAGGCGCATCCAGAGTCAGTCCGATGACAGATTTTCTGGATGTTCCAAGAAGCAGCGGATAACCAAGTGTTTTCAGTTTATCCATATATTTGATGGTGATCAGATTCTGCTCATAAGTTTTCCCAAAACCAACGCCCGGATCCAGCATAATTTTATCATCTGCAATACCAGCTGCTTTTGCCAGAGTCACGCACTCTGCGGTTTCATCGTACCATTCTTTCAAAAAATCTGTGTAATCACTGTTGTCACGGTTGTGCATCAGACAGCATGCCACATCTCCTTTTGCGATCACCTCTGCCATCTTCGGATCATATTTCAGTCCCCAGATATCATTGATCAGATCTGCGCCTGCTGCAATTCCGGCTTCTGCCACGGCACTCTTGTAAGTATCCAGTGAAATCGGTGCATCAAATCTGGCTTTTACTGCTTCAATGATTGGTGCCACACGTTCAATTTCCTCCTGATCCGTGATCTGTACATGCCCCGGTCGGGTAGATTCTCCACCGATATCAATGATGTCCGCTCCCTCTGCCAGCATTTCCTCTGTATGACGCAGTGCCGCATCCAGACAGTTAAAATTACCGCCATCAGAGAATGAGTCCGGTGTCACATTTAAAATGCCCATAATATATGTCTCGTGATCTGTGTCAAAATTCTTTGTTCCTATTTTCATGTTCTCATTCTCCTTATAACAAAAAATGTAATATCTCTATTCTGCACAATATATATCAAACTATTTTTTAAGTTTTATTTTACCAGATAATGGTCTGATTGCGTTCCTCGTCACTCCATTTACAGGAATCTGCCGCCTCACATAAAAAGCAGTTTCGTGACAAATGGTCTGCTCTGCGGATATAATATTCCATGACACCAGTTTCCGCGTTTTCTTCCTCGCGCCCATGATGTACACCTACAATCTGCAGCGTCTCAGACATCCATTCTGACGGATATCCAATGTCAGACAGCAGTTGTTTTGCAATCCGCATTCCGGCTTCACTGTGATGCTCTCCGGTCTCATACTGCGCCACCCGACCAATATCATGCAACAATCCGGTCACATAAAATTGATCCTTCTTTTCCTGCAAATTCACTGATTCATGCTTTTTTTCACAAATATGATCTGTTCGATCGGCATTTCTATCCTCGGTAATCTTTTCATTGCTTTTCAATGCAGATTCTGATCCATAAGTATTTTCCAGACTTGCTTCTAATCCAGATTCAAATTTTTCCTGCATCTGATCTTCCAGATACATCATCCATGCCATACGACAGACATCCAGTGCATGCGACAGTTCATGATGACAGTAAATCCGATTCTGTTCAATCTGCTGCACACGCTTCTGCAAACGCAGAAATTCCGGGTGTTTCAGTAATTTTTCCGTAAATTTCATAAATCTTTCTTTTCCTGTTCCAACGCAATCATTACAGCTCATACGCTTCCCGCACATTTCGCAAATAAGATAATGAACCAAATGCCAGTATCATATCGCCTTTTTGTGCGTCCCGTAAAGCATATAATACCGCATCCTGCACATTTTCACAATATCGCGCTGCAATCTTTTGCGCTAAAAGCTGCTTTTCCAGCTCTTTTCCGTCCAAAGCCCGTGGATTTTGCGGAGTAACCGTATACACATGATCTCCCGGCCGAAACATCATCCGAATCATTTTTTCATAATCTTTGTCTGCCAGCACGCCCATGATGTACACGATTCTGCGGTCAGAAAATCCTTCGTTCAATGTTTTTCGGAGTTTGCGTACTGCATCCTCATTGTGTGCTCCATCCAGATAAAAATCCGGCTCCGCGCCAAGCTGCTCCATACGGCCATGCCAGGTTGTGTGCGCCAGTCCATGTTGAATGGATTCTCTTGTAATCTTCGGATAGTTTTTCTGCAAAATCTGTAAAACGTTCAGAACGCAGACTGCATTTTCCACCTGAAATGCGCCACAGAGAGAAAGATTTATCTGCATTTCCTGTGACGTTTTGTTCTCTGCTATTCCTTCTTCTGTTTTCTGCAAAAGTTCATCAGAGCACCCAATAATTTCTTTTTCGTTAGCTTTTTCATTCTGAACTGCATCAAATGCGTTCCATGTAAATGCATATCTTCCATTTTTCTGTGTGATCTGCTGCGCCTGATCTGCTTTCGCCACAACCAGCTCTGCATGCATCTCTTTTGCTTTTTTCTCAATTTGTATAAAAGCATCCGGCTTCTGCTCTATGGTAACCACCGGAACCTGCGGTTTGATAATGCCACTCTTTACTGTTGCAAGCTCTCCTAAGGAATTTCCCAGAAATCGAATATGATCCATGCTGATAGATGTCAAAACACTTACCAGTGGGTGTTTGATCAGATTCGTAGCATCTGTTTCACCGCCCATGCCAACTTCCAACAGAGCAATATCACATTTTTCCTCATAAAACCACAAAAATGCTGCCGCGGTCTCCACCTCAAACCGGGTTGGATGCGGTTTTCCCTGACTTGTCAGTTTGTCACATGCTTTTTTTACCTTTGTAAAAAGCTGTGCCAATCGGTCTTTTTCTATATTTACACCCTTCATCTGGAACTCATCTTCGTAGACAAATACATCCGGCGTGCAAAATCTGCCAACCTTATATCCTGACTCTGTCAATACCTGCGACAACATGGCTCCAACGGAGCCTTTTCCATTAGTTCCGCCGATATGTACCAGCGGAATTTCGTCCTGTACATTTCCAAGCTCTTCCATCAGATTCTGAATACTAGTCAGACCAAGCTGACTGCCGTATTTTTTTGTTTCTTCCAGAAACTCCATTGCTTCTATATAATTCATACTTCTATTCTGCGCTCCTCTTTTTGTACCGTTCACACTTTTATCTTGTACATAGCTTTCCCGTGCTGTACGTACATCATCTAATAAGATTCTCTCGTTTCTTCTGAAAATCCAATAATAATATCTGTAATTCCAAACTGTGTACCTACTTTTCTTCCAAACATACACTAGCTATTTATTAACTACTACCATAAGTTTTTTTCTGTCACAAGATATGACATTGGCAGATCATTTTCTTCCGTTGGAAGCTGTTCTGCCACCTGAAGTTCATATGCCACCCCAAGCTCGATGCAACCTGATTTTCCTTCAAAAAATCGATCATAATAGCCTTTTCCATATCCCATACGGTTTTTCTTTCGGTCAAATGCCACCCCCGGAACCAGTACCAACGCATCTGACCAGTCTATCGGATGATCTTCCTTCGGTTCCATCACATGAAATGTTCCCTCTTCCAATTCTGAAAAATCACTGATTTCAAAATATTTCATGGTATCTCCAAATACTTTTGGAAACGCAATATGCTTGTTCTGTTTCCATCCTTCTTCTATTACAAGTCGGATATCTACTTCATTGCCAAGCGGCGCATAAGCAAGAATTTTTTCTGCATTTTGAAACAGTTCAATGGAAATGATTCTTTTGCAGATCTGATCTGATTTTTCCCTGACTTCACTATTACTCATTTCATTTCGAAGGGTTTTATATTTTTTTCTGATTTGTTGTTTTGCTGTCATTTTATTCAACTCCTTACTGAGTCAAGCGGATATTCGCAATCCGCTTCGCTACTTGCTCATAACCGAATAACTGCTCCGCAGTTTATCAGAAGGAGCTTGCACTCCTCCTGATACAAGCAAGTCCCCACCCACTGCTTATTGCTTTTCGCAATTGAAGCAGGGGACTTACTTGATTCGGTTAAACAACCGTAGTGAGTTTTTATCTATAATATGTAATTTACAAACTCTATTTCCGCTAAATCATAACGCAAATACAGCACAATATCAATTTATTTTGATATTATGCTGTATCTTTTACCTTTCCACTTTATATTACATTTTAAAGTCCCATTGTATTTCCATATTATCACGCAAAAAACGTCAGCACTTTATTCACATAATATTGCATTGTCTTATCATCACAGCTATACGTCTCATGTTTTGTTCCCGGCAGATACAGAAATTCACAGCTCGCTCCTTCGTACCTTTGAATACGTCTTGCAAACCTACATATCTCATTCCCCCACACATAATCATCCTGTTCTGCCTGAATCAGAAGCATCGGCGCCCGGTACAATTTCCATGCTATTCCTTTCAGATACCAGCTCATTTCAGCAGAAGCAAAAAGCCAACCATAGGAAGCCGCACAGATCTGCATATATTTATGCGTTTTTCTCCGATTGTTAAAGCGGTTAAAACGTGGTCTGGATGTAGAAGCACTTGTTTCAAACGTCTCGTTTGCATCGTATGGATGCTGTCCCAGTACATACTCCTCACTTCTTCCAAATAAACACTGCAATCCTGATACGGATGCAGAAATCACCCATGGCACATTTGCTGTACGTGGACGAATCATCGGAGAATTTAAAATCACCCGATAAAACCACTCCGGCTTCCATGTTGCCGCAATACCACCGATTGCACCGCCCATAGAATGTGCAAACAGATTTAAATGTAAATCCGGATGTTTCTTTCTGATATACTCACAAACGTGTAGAAAATCTCTGACATAACGTTTCCAATTATCAATATGTACCAGAGAAGGATCTTTCGTCAGACGATAACTCAACCCGTGTCCGCAATGCTCCGGCAGATAAACATGATAGCCTGCCTGCAGGAAATAATAAACCAGCTCATCATATTTTGGTGCTGATTCCGTATATCCATGACAGATCACGATCACACCTTTAGGCTCCTCTGCCAGATAACGCATAACATGGATTTTTCCAATACCATCGTAACTGCTGATATATCCACTTTTCCTATGCTTTTTTAAATACGGTTCCACTGTTTCCTTCATCACCGTATCATATTCTTTTTCCAGAATTGTATTCATGACACCTTTCCTCTCTATAATAATATCCATCCCCTTTAAACTATCTAGCTAGAACTCATAGATTATTATTTTTCTCTTCCAAATTTGAGATTACGCTCCCCAGCATAACTATTTTTATATGTTTTAACACATTTGACTACTTCCAGCAAAACTTTTATTGATCCTTTTTGCAGTCAAATCCACCGTGTCGTATTACTTATCGGATTTGGTAATAATTCCATTAATCCTTTTCTCATTATAAAACATCAAGATAATACCTCCCACACAGCAAAATACTGCCGCGCCAAAAGCTGCAATTCGATATCCCGTGCCATTTCCCGCACCGATGGTAGAAACTGCCGTAAAAATCAACATAGACAAACTCTGTCCCAATTTAAACGCAAAGGTTCTGGCAGCATAAAACATTCCCTCACGATTGCTTCCGGAAGTCATCGCATCACTCTGTGCAATATCTGCCACAACCGCCTGCGGTAAAATACCGAAAATAGCCATCGGAAGTGCTGCCACAACGGTGAGAATCAATCCCTGAACCGTCTCCGGGATAAAAGAGATTTTCCCCATAAATCCGGTGTAAAAATAGCAGATGCTGAATACTGCAAATGCAAATAGAATCATTTTTTTCTTTCCCAGCTTCGGTGTCAGCTTATTTACCGGAATATAAAATACCAGTGACAAAGCTGTCATACCAACAAAATATAACGTTGTCATCGTCTCCGGGAGCTTCAGTAAACTGGTCACAAAAAACGGCAGTCCCGTCTGAAACATCGTCAACGCGATCCAGTAAAAAATATCAGAACCAACAAATTTCCGAAATTCTCTATTTTTGAATGTCTCCACCAGAGACTTAAATGCAGATTCTTTTGCCGGAACCGTATTGACATAATCTTTTTCCTTAATGCAAAATACCGGAATCAGCATACAGATAAACGCCACTGCCGCCATGATCGTAAATGTCACGCGGATCGCACCGATTCTGCCAAGTGCCAGAATAAACGTTCCCCAGATCGTCGGTGCCAGATAAGCTACCGCTGTTCCTGCGATAAACGTAAAGGAAATAACCGTGGAAATATTTAACCGCTCCTGCTGTGTATGTCCAAGTTCCGGAATCAACGCATTGTAAGGCGTACAGTACGCAGTAATCGACAGATAATAAACCAAAACCATGATCAGCAAAAATACCGCATTGATCCGGCTGTTTTTATTTACCGGTGACCAGAATACAAGTACCGTAGAAAGTGCCAACGGCAGAGACGCCCATTTCAAAAACGGAATCCTTCGTCCATTTTTTGACGTACAACGATCCGATAACGATGCGATCATCGGATCCGTAAATGCATCAAAAATTCTTCCAAACGCTGTAATTCCTCCGATAATCGTAAAAATTCCAAACACAACCAATCCCTGCGGGATAAACACCGTCTGTCCCTGACTGATTGCCGTACTGTCCGGTTGATAAAAATAAACCAGCCAGTTTGAAATAATACCGGATAACATCGCCCATCCAAACTGCCCTGCCGCAAACTGCCAGATCTTTCCTGTTGTAAGTTTCTTCATAATATGTTCCCCCATACGTATTCAGATTTACTAACCCAATTTTCAACCGTCATATAATATAGCTTCTATACTAATTATAGTATTACATTTACTACACTGAAACAATATACAACTTCCCGAAAAATGTTCGTTTTTACGCATAATCCTAAACTCACATTCCTTCTTTCATTATTGTACAGTAAAATCTTTTCTCTACGACTAAAAGCATTCTCAAAACCTATACAAAATGTGTATTCAAGTCGAACGCACGTGAGACTTGGTGCGTGATTCTGGTCAGCGCAAGCTGACATCTTCTTTTCAGAATCACTGCACTCTACACTCCGTTCCGGTCGGCGCAAAACCATTGTCTCCCAGACAATGTGCGCCCTCGCGGAGCATTTATCTCAGTCGGAGATTGAACTCCCACTGAGAAATACTTGTTACTACTCACCACTTGCAGAAGTGGGAGTCTCAACTCAGACTGAGATAAATCTTCTCTACGTATAAAAAGAAATCGGGAACTCTTTTCCTGGCAGGCGATTGTTAGCCGCCGGGACAAGAGTTCCCGATTTCGTATCATAACCTAAATTTTATTAACTTAAGAAGCTATAAAGTTCAAACTAGAACATTAAGATTCCACCGATAGATAAGAATAACGGTGCGAATACTAAGGACACGATTGTCATCAGTTTGATCAGGATGTTGATAGACGGACCTGATGTATCCTTGAACGGATCACCTACAGTATCACCAACAACGGCTGCTTTGTGCGGCTCGCTTCCTTTTCCACCATGATGTCCACCCTCAATGTATTTCTTAGCATTATCCCAAGCACCACCTGCGTTTGCCATGAAGATAGCCATCATAACACCAGTAGCAAGTGCGCCGGCAAGAAGTCCACCAAGAGCATCCGGTCCTAACAGGATACCAACAACGATCGGAACTACGATAGCGATGATACCCGGAAGAAGCATCTCTTTTAATGCTGCCTGTGTAGAAATACCTACGCAGGATTTGTAATCAGGTCTGCTTGTTCCTTCCAAAATTCCTTTATCAGCTTTGAACTGACGACGAACTTCCTCGATCATCTTGTAAGCTGCTTTGGAAACAGCTTCCATTGTGATAGCGGAGAACAGGAACGGAAGCATTGCACCGATTAACAGACCGATGATAACGGTCGGAACCAGTAAGTCGATCTTGCTTAAGTTTACAGCCTCTGCGTAAGATACGAACAGAGATAATGCTGTCAGAGCTGCAGAACCGATAGCGAAACCTTTACCAATAGCTGCTGTTGTGTTACCTACAGAATCAAGAGAGTCTGTGATCTCACGAACGCTCTCATCCAATCCGGACATCTCTGCGATACCACCTGCGTTATCTGCAATCGGACCGTAAGCATCAACGGCAACTGTACTACCTGTTGTAGCAAGCATACCTACTGCTGCAAGTGCGATACCGTAGATACCAGCGAACTGATATGCTGCGAAGATACCAACTGCGATCAGGATGATCGGGATTGTACAGGAGTGCATACCTACTGCAAGACCGCTGATGATGTTTGTAGCGGCACCTGTCTCAGACTGCTCAGCGATTTTCTGAACATGTTTGTAGTTATCAGATGTATAATGCTCTGTAACTGTACCGATCAGTACACCAACAATCAGGCCAGCGATGATAGCGCCACATGGAAGGAAAGATCCAAGCAGCGGTTTGGAAAGGATGATTGCAACAATAACTGTGATCACGTTTGCAATGTTCTCACCAAATTTCAGTGCTTTATGAGGATCAGAACCGTCTTTACCACGTACTAAGAATACGCTGATGATGGATGCAATGATACCAACTGCTGCAATCAGAAGCGGATACAGTGCACCAACGATCGGGTTAGCTGCGGATTTGTAAGCCAGCAGACCAAGTGTAATTGCAGATACGATAGAACCAACATAAGACTCGAAAAGGTCAGCTCCCATACCAGCAACGTCACCTACGTTGTCACCTACGTTATCAGCGATA
>OHAC01003375.1_pt1 | contig 11292 bp, 7 predicted proteins | sample 1577051 | NCBI WGS metagenome assembly OHAC01 (sample SAMEA3541499, study PRJEB24748) | human gut metagenome | biome: human gut; feature: human-associated habitat; material: faeces | place: China | collected 2012 | reverse complement strand
GACTTGGCATTGCCTTGAACGAGCTGGTATCAAGTCAGCTTCCGTTTCTCGCAGATAATTACCGTCTGATTTACAGGGAACCGGATTTTGCAGAGCGCTTTACCCTTGGAGAAACCGGATTTTCCAAATCCCGGAATGCTTTGCGGAGCTGGAAACGCTACGAAGAACTGACCCCTTATTTTAATACCGACTGCACGACTGCGGATTATAAGGAGGTGGAAGATCGTTTTTTTGCAGGAAGCACAGGACACCTGATTTATTTTTCCAATAAGATTCCGGAATGGATGGAAAAGCACAAAGAGGAAATGGATAAGATCGGTTTCTTTGCACTTCCCGGAGATACAAAAGAGGAAACCGGCCTGACAATATGGCCGTCGAATGCAATCCTCGGAAGCAAAAAAAGCGAGAACAGAGAGGCAGTCATGGCTTTTCTGAACTGGTATGTTTCCGATGAGGGAATGGATGCCTTGACCTCTTTTTATCATCCGGCAGGCGTTTTTCACACGGGATACCAGGTAAAAGAAGAACGGCCGGAACTCGTGGAAGAAATACAGAGCTATTATGATGAAAATAAGGTCACACTTGCTTTGGAATATATGACGCCGATCAAGGGGATTGACACTTCTGGCATATGCAGAAGGATCGGAAGCGGAAGAATCACGGCACCGGAAGCGGCAGCGGATTATGACGAAGAATGCAGAAAAACGGCGCTGAAGATTGGACTTTGGGAATAAATAAAGACAGGGGGATGGCTTTGAAATTTCAATCAAAGATGAGACTGGTTTATATTGTTCTTGGAATTATGTTATCTTTTATTCTGGGATATCTTTATTATTCAACTAGTATGGATAAAATTTACAGGCATGAGATGAGCAGTCTTACGGTCAGTGTGGAGCAGCTGAAAAATCAATATGATGAAATGATCGAGACGATGAAGGATGTCAGCTATTACCTGTTGAGTGATCCGGATATACTGGATGCGATCACATCGATCAGTCTGATGAAGCGTTCCACCCATACGGAAACTTATTTCGAAGATGCGGAACGGGTAATTTCGGAGGGGCAGAATACGGACTATCTCCGGAACCGGTTTTACCGGATTCTGTTTTGCAATGAAAACTGTAAAACGATTGGAAATAACGATGTTGATTTCCAGAATCAGGTGTCTTATAAACAGATGCCCTGGTACGAAAAGGCGGAAAACAGTAAGGATACGTTTACCATCGTCGGTTTCCATGAAGATCTCTGGGATAAAGAAGCCAGCCAGGTCTTTTCGGTTGTGAAGCAGATTCAGGGCAAAAACATGGGCTATATCGAAGTCCAGCAGAGAGAAGATAAGGTGGAAGAAAAGCTCAGGGTGGCAGATGAAAATCAGAAGGTCGTCATTTTGGGTGAGGATGGAGAAATACTGTACCGGAACACAGAGATTGACGCTGCATTTGCCAGAAGAGCGCAGCAGCAGAAGGTTGCCGAGGCCGATCAGTTTGACGGAAGTGACGGGATCAGGTATCTGGCTGCCGGGATTTCGGATGAAGACTCCGGAATCTTCGTTCTGGCATATAAGGAGAATGCCCTGATGCGTAAGGATCAGCTCCATATTGTTTACACGACGATCGTTTTATCCGGAATGATGCTCTTATTTTCCATGATCTATGTCAGCGTATCCACGCGTAAACTGACGGATTCCCTGCTTCAGCTGCAGAATCTGCTTAAAAACACCAGTCTGGAGACCCTGCATCACTCGGAAAATCAGGATCTCACAGCCGGGAATGATGAATTTCAGAGAATCGCAAGGATCTATGAAGATATGAGAGAACGTCTGCTTGGAGCAATCGAGAGGGAAAAGGAGCTGCAAACTCTGCAGCTTCGGGCCCAGCTTGGTATGCTTCAGGCGCAGGTAAATCCTCATTTTATTTATAACACACTGAATGTCATTTCCAGCAGGGGAATCCTGGATGATGACGAAGTCATCTGCGATATCTGTGACGATCTCGCAGGCATGCTGCGCTATTCAACTGACACCGGAGAAAAAACAGCAACCATTCAGATGGAGATGGAGTATCTCAGGAAATATTTTTCCCTGATGAAATACCGTTATGAACATAAGCTGGAATATTCGATCGAAACAGATCCTGAGATTGTGGGACAGAGGATTCCCAAACTGACGGTACAGCAGTTTGTAGAAAACAGTATCAAACATGGCTATGAGAATACAAGCAGGATCATGCAGATAGCGGTGAAGGCTTACCGGGACGGAGATCACTGGTATATCCTGATTCAGGATAACGGAGAAGGATTTTCAGATGAAAGGCTTGTACAGCTGGAAAGTGAAATGGAAAAACTGAGACAGGAACTAAAGGAGAACCATCGGACCGTAGAGATGAAAATCGGTGGAATGGGAATTCTGAATACTTATGCACGTCTGTATCTTTTAAGTGAGAAAGAAATGAACTTTCAGATTTGCAACCGGAAAGAAGGAGGAGCAGAGATCCTGTTTGGCTCTGTCCTGGAAGAAAAGAGGGAATGAAACCTATGTATCAGGTGTTTATTGCAGAAGATGAGCCCGCTGCATTACAGCATTTGTGTAATATCATTCGGATCAAATGCCAGAATTTTCAAGTGGTGGGAACAGCAGAAAACGGTCAGGAGGCTTTGGAACAATTAGAAAGCTTCCATCCGGATATCTTGATCACGGATGTAAAAATGCCGGTTATGGACGGTATTATGCTTGCAAAACGAGTGAAAGAAAGGTATCCGGATCTTTTGACGGTCATTATCAGTGGTTATCAGGATTTCTCTTATGCGCAGTCTGCACTTCGCTTTGGAGTCTGTGATTACATCTTAAAACCGGTAAAGCCATCCGTCCTGCAGGAAAGCCTGCGGATTTTAAAAGGGAGGCTGGATGAATATTACTATAAAATGAGAAACCGGATCATCCATGAAATGTGTGCTGGTAATTTTACAGAGAATCCTGGTTTTCAGCAGATATTTCCGGAAGAAGAGTACTACACAGCACTGTTGAGAAAAAACAGCCTGCCCAGAAGATTTCTGGAATCTCAGGGAGTGGAATTTTTTTCGGGTATGGAAGAGCAGATGATCGTATACGGCAGGGATGAGATGGAAACCTTATATATTTGTCCGAAGAAACTGCTTTTTCACAACAGTTTTTATCAGGTAGTACAGAATCTCCTGGAAAAGGAAAAGAAAACAAAAACGATGTCCTTTTATACATTGATCCTGACGGAAAAACCGGTTTCAGCAAAAGAACTGTTTCCAACCATACGAAGGCTGATTTATATATTAGATCACCGACTGATCATCGGAAAAAATCAGACAATAGAAATTGGCTTGCAGGGAGAGAAAAAGGAACAGAAAACAGAAACACAGATGCAGGAAGAAAAATTAATTCTGGAGCGTCTGCGGATTTTGGTCAGAAAACATGACTTTCAGGCAGCTGAAAAGGAAATAGAGAAACTGTTCCGGCTATGGGAAATCCAAGAGTACTCACAGCTTTGTGTGGAACAGAAGGTGAGAGAGCTTTTTCAGATATTTAAAAATGAAAATGTTGAAAATGAGCTGCAGGAAAATGCAGAATATCTTCTGGATGATCTGTTTTATTATACGGAGAATATGCAGAAGCTGAAAGAAAATATCAGCCAGATTTTATGCAGAAACAAAGAGGAACAGCAGAAAGGAAAAATCGATACGCCGGACTTTTTCGAAAAAATCGAAAATTATATGAAAGAACAGCTGGCGCTGCCGCTGTCCGCCCAGAAGATATGCACAATTTTTGGAATTTCCCAGACGTATCTCAGCAAGCTGTTTCGAAAATACAGCACAGAAAGCTTTAACCGGCATCTGGCGACCTTGAGAATCGAGAAGGCAAAAGAAATCATGGAAGATAAACCGGATTTGTTCATCAAAGATATTGCAGCGATGGTGGGCTTTTCCGATCAGTTCTATTTCAGCCGGATTTTCCATTCCATAACAGGGATGAGTCCGGCAGAATATATGAAAAATCATAAAGGAATATCGTGTGATGCAAAGTCTTGATAGATGAAGCGGAACATGCTATAAAGAAACTATACCAAAACCAAAGAAAATGGAGGGACTTATATGGGAATCATGAGTTCAGAATGGAGCGGAAGACTGCAGCACTGGATGCGCACACTCAAAGATGATTTTTACAGACCACTGGGAACCATTTCTTGGGAGGCATTTCGTACCATGGAGCATCTGTCACCGGAAGAGGCGATGAAAGGACAGTTTGAGCCGGTGGAACCCGGCTTTACCTGGGGAAAAACCTGGGAATACTGCTGGTTCCGCGGAAAAGTGGTTCTCCCTGCTGAGGCAGAAGGAAAACGGATCGTTATGGATTTAAGGCCGGACGGAGAGTCCACCTTGTTTGTCAACGGCCAGGAATTTGGTACTTACCGTGCCTCCTGGGTAACGCAGAAGCATCATTTTATCGAGGATAATGTTCTGAGCACAGCGGCGGCAGCAGGAACGGAATACGAAATCCTGATGGAAACTTATGCAGGCCATTATTATCCGGAATCCCCGGATGGAGGCTGTGCAACTGGACCCGTACTTCCGGGTTCCTATCAGGATCCGCTGGAAGAGGGCAAACGACGGACCCTGGGCGTGTGTACCTTTGGTATCTGGAATGAGGATGCCTACCAGCTGTGGATGGATGCAGATACGTTAAAACAGGTATTGGATAAACTGGATCCCAATTCCCTGCGGGCAGCCAAAATCGCAGAGGCGCTGGAAAACTTCACGCTTGCCGTTGATTTTGAGCAGGACGAAGCAGGAAGAATCGCTTCTTACCGGGCAGGCAGAGAAGCGCTTAAGCCTGCGCTGGAGGCGAAAAACGGTTCTACCACACCGGTCTTTTATGCGGTCGGCAACGCCCACATCGACCTGGCCTGGCTGTGGCCAATGGCGGAGACCCACAGAAAGACCGAGAGAACCTTTGCGGCGCAGCTGCGTCTCCTGGAGGAATATCCGGAATATAAATACATTCAGAGCCAGCCGGCTGCCTATGAGATGTGCCGGAAATATTATCCGGAACTGTTTCAGAGAATCAAAGAGGCGGTCAAGGACGGAAAATGGATCGCAGAAGGCGCCATGTGGGTGGAACCGGACACTAATATGGCTTCCGGAGAAGCGCTGATCCGTCAGCTGCTCTACGGCAAAAAGTATTACAAAGAAGAATTTGGTGTGGACAGCCAGATGCTGTGGCTTCCGGACACCTTTGGTTATACGGCGGCACTGCCGCAGATCTTAAACAGCTGCGGAGTCAGATATCTGGTGACTCAGAAAATTTTTTGGTCCTATAATGAAGGAGAACAGTTCCCCTATCATTATTTCTACTGGGAGGGCATGGATGGCTCAAAGATCACGTCCTTCCTGCCTACGAGCTATACCTACCGCACTGACCCGAGCGAGCTCATTGGCGTCTGGGAGAACAGAAGCCAGAAGAGAGATCTGGATGCCTTCCTCCTGCCCTTCGGCTACGGCGACGGAGGCGGCGGTCCGGCAAGAGATTATCTGGAGTATGCGAAGAGGGAAAAAGACCTGGAAGGCTGCCCGAAGGTAAAACAGGAGAATCCGATTACGTTTTTCAAAGATATGGAAGCAGAGGGCGGACCGAAGCATACTTATACGGGTGAGCTGTATTTCAGCGCCCACCGCGGAACCTACACCTCACAGGCCATGGTGAAACAGAATAACCGGAGATGCGAGCTTTCCATGCGGGAGCTGGAGCTCTGGAGTACACTGGCTGCATTAAAAGGAAAGGCATATCCGGCGGAGGCTGTGGAGCGTCTGTGGAAAGAGGTTCTGCTTCATCAGTTCCACGATATTCTGCCCGGTTCCTCGATTGCAAGAGTTTATCAGGAGGCAGAAAAGGCCTTCCATGCCATTCTCGATGAAAGCCATGAACTGACGGAGAAAGCCCTTCAGAGCCTCACAGAGGGAGAAAACGGCATCACGGTGGGCAATTCCCTCGGTTTTGCCTATGAGACGGTTCTTGAGCTTCCTGAGAGCTTTGCAGCGGGTGCGAAGACGAAAGAAGGAAAAGAAATTCCGACAGAAAAGATTGGCAATAAAGTATATGGACTGGCAGAGCTTCCTGCCTACGGTATGGTTTCTCTGGTTCCGGCAGAGGAGCAGACGAAAGCGGAGGATGAGGTGGTACTGACTCAGGTGGGCGAGACCTATGTTCTGGAAAACCGTCAGGTAAAGGCTGTCGTGGACGGCAAGGGAGAGGTTATCTCCTTTGTACTGAAGACAAGCGGCAGAGAGTTTGCAGCAGAGCCGTTGAACCGTTTCCATCTCTACAAAGATGTACCGCGTCTCTTTGATGCCTGGGATATCGATTCCAACTATAAGGAACAGGAGATCACGGCGGCAGAGGATGTGAAGGTAAGCGTTCTTCAGGCAGGCAGCCTGCGCGGCGTTCTGAAAGTGACCGGACGCATCAGCAATTCTTCCTTTGTCCAGTATATCCGTCTGGATGCTGAAAGTACACGGCTTGAGTTTGAGACTGTGATTGACTGGAAAGAACTGCACCGGCTTCTGAAGGTTGCCTTCCCGGTTCGTGTATTCGCAGAGAACGGCATCAACGAGATGCAGTTTGGCTATGTGGAACGGCCGACCAGACGGTCCAGAACCTATGATAAAGACCGTTTTGAAGTCTGCAACCATCGCTACAGCGCCCTGTGTGACGGGGCACATGGTGCGGCTGTGCTGAATGACTGCAAGTACGGCATCAGCATGAATGAAAATGCGCTGGAACTGACCCTGCTCCGTGCAGCGGCAGCCCCGGAGATGCATGCAGACAACAGAGAGCATCATTTTACCTATGCATTTACCGCATGGGATGGTAGCTTTGCAGACAGTGACGTTGTCCGCCAGGGCTATGAGCTGAATGTAAAACCGGTTGTGACAAACGGTACGGCTGATGCCTTCTCCCTGTTTGACGTGGAGAAAAACAATGTCATTCTTGAGTCTGTGAAGCTTGCAGAAGACGGAAGCGGCGATCTGATCCTGCGTCTCTACGAGTCCAGGAAAGCGGCGGTTCATACGGCTTTATTTACCACGCTGCCTGTGGCTAAGGCATGGAGTTGTACGATGCTGGAGGAAAAAGAAACCGAGCTGGTAGTGGAAGATAAAAGTATTTCTCTTGACTTCAGGGCGTTTGAGATCAAAACCCTGCGCCTGAAATTAGCATAGCGTAAAGAAAAAACCATGGAAAAACAAGAACTTCTGACAGAAGGCAAATTTTTCCATGGTTTTTTTTATCCGAAAAATCTCACTGATTGTTATTGTTACTGGAAAAAATATCTGCGACTTCACTGATCGTAATATAGGCGAGCGGATCAATGTTGTGTACGATGTCTTTCATCCGGATGATCTGATATCTGTTTATGATAAAGTAGATCATTGATTTGTCGCGGTTTGAGTGGCTGCCTTTGGCACTGAGATGTGTCACACCGCTTTCAAAGGTTTCGCTGAGTGCTTTGCATATTTCATCCGGATGTTCTGTGATGATAATGGCACATTTGGACCGGTCGATACCTTCCACAATGAAATCGACGGTTTTCAAAGCGGCAGCATAGGTAACGATGGAATATAAAGGCAGGATCCAGCTTTTGAGTACGAAGCCGCAAATGATATATAGAAGGATATCACGCCGCCAAACAGCGCACAGAGCAGCAGATCCGTGCCGGCAAGAAGAGAGGCAATACTGACATCAATAGGAAAGACATCCGTGATCAGCCATGCGAAAAGAGAGTAGACCGCCACCGTATAGATCACATAGGCAGTAAAAAGCCTGCCCAGTTTTTTCAGACCGAACAGAAACAGAGGGATATTCAATAATAAAAGGAAAAAAGACAGGGACAGATACGGTGGAGTGATCTGTTCCAGCAACATGGAGGTTCCTGAAATACCGCTGTCATATAATTTGACCGGGATCAGGAAAATCGTGATTCCAAAGGCGTTTACGATTCCTGCAACGGTAAGCATCAGTAGATTTACAACACGAAAATTCTTGGGGTGTTTCATTTTTTTGCACTCCTTTATCCGTCTGCAACAAAGTATAACATATGGACAGAGGGAAGAATACTCACTATGTAAAGTTTCTGTGTCAAAAATGGGAAAAAATCTTATAGAAATTTAACTTTGGACAAATGGAGATTTTACAGAGCCCACCTATAATAGGCATCGTCAAGAAAAGAAGTGAAACAGATTCATTTTGCATTTACAACGAGTTGTGTAAAGGAGAGTATTATGAAAGCAAAAAAAATCGGTGCATTATTATTGGCAACAGCAATGGCAGTCTGTACAGTACCTGTTCATGGAATGGCAGCAGAAGAAGGAACAAAGACTCCGAAATATATTTTCCTGTTCATCGGTGATGGAATGAGTTATCCGCAGGTACAGACAACCAACTATTATCTGAATGCGATCGCAGATGACGGAGATGAGATCCTCAACAGCGAAAGCAAGCTGAATATGATGAAATTCCCGGTAGTCGGATCTGCACAGACCTATGACAGCACATCCTTCTGTCCGGATTCCGCTTCCACAGCAACTTCCATTTCCACAGGCCATAAGACCTACAGCGGAACCATCAATATGGATGAGAAGATGGAGACTTCCTATGAGACCATCGCAGAAAAACTGAAAAAACAGCTTGGCTATAAAGTGGGAATCCTTTCCTCTGTAAACTTAAACCATGCAACACCGGCAGCTTTCTATGCACATCAGGCATCCAGAAATAACTATTATGAAATCGGTCAGGAGCTGATCGCAAGTGATTTCGATTATTTTGCAGGCGGCGGTCTGAAGAAGACAACCGGAGCAGATGGGGATAAAACGGATCTGTATCAGCTAGCGGAAGAAGCAGGGTATAAAGTGATCAAAACCCAGGCAGAGGCAGAGAGCCTGACCGCAGAGGATGGAAAAGCAATCGTTATCGATGAAACGCTTGCGGATAGCGATGCAATGAGCTATGACATGGATCGCGAAGAAGGTGAATGGGGACTTTCCGACTATGTTGAAAAAGGAATTGAGGTACTGGACAATGAGACCGGCTTCTTCATGATGGTTGAGGGCGGAAAGATCGACTGGGCCTGCCATGCAAATGATGCCGCAGCAACGATCACAGATACCGTGGCCATGGATGATGCAGTCGGAAAAGCAGTGGAGTTCTACAAGGAACATCCGGATGAAACCCTGATCCTTGTAACGGGAGACCATGAGACTGGTGGTCTTACCATTGGCTTCGCAGGAACGGATTATGACACCTTCCTTACCAACATCAGCAACCAGAAAATCTCCTATGCAAAATTTGATTCCGATTATGTGGCAGCATACAAGGAGAACAAGACGGATTTTGACACCGTAATGGCTGACATTACAGAGCTGTTCGGACTTCAGGCGCCGGACGGAGCCACAGAAAGCTCCAACCAGGCAGACAGCAAGGATGTGCATCCGGAAGGAACGGACGATAAAGGAAGCCTTGTGATGACCGATTATGAGTATCAGAAACTTCAGGCTGCGTATGAAGAAACCATGAGCAGAACCGGTGAAGAAGAGGAATTTGGCCAGGAAGAATACCTACTGTATGGAAGTTACGAACCGCTGACCGTAACGATCACACATATCCTGAACAATAAATCCGGTATCAACTTCTCCTCCTATGCACATACAGGACTTCCGGTAGAAGTATTTGCCATGGGAGCAGGTCAGGATGAGTTTGTCGGTTACTACGATAACACAGATATTTATAACAAGATGGCGGCACTTACAGGAGTAGAATAAATGACAAGAGACAGGATTAGAAAAGGTTCTGTTTCCCTCATAGCGATTTTACTGATTGTTATCCTCATGGCCCTCCCTACGGGCTATGAGGATGCTGCTATTTATAAGGGAACAGACAGAGTGAGAGCAAAGGTTCTTTCCACAGATGAGAGTTCTGTGATCAATAATGGTCTGATCCAGTCCGGAGAGCAGTACTGCAAGGTGAAAATCCTCGGAGGAAAGTTTAAAGGAGAGGAAACAAAAGCCGTAAATATGCTGAGCGGTTCACTGGAAGCGGATAAAATTTTCCAGGAAGGAGACATTGCACAGGTAGTGATCAGTTATAGCAACGGAGAAATTCTTTCCGTTATGATGAGTGATCACTATCGCCTGGACAAAGAACTTCTGCTTGCAGGAATTTTTGTTTTACTTCTGATCGGCTTTGCCGGAAGAACCGGTTTGCGGGCAGTGTATTCTTTTATGATTACCATTCTGGCAATCTGGAAGATCCTGACACCTGCCTACCTGAAAGGTGCAAATCCGATCTGGTGGGGAATCGTGCTGACCGCATTTCTGACACTTCTGATCATTTTTCTGGTCTATGGATTTGACAGAAAAACACTTGCAGCATCATCCGGTGCACTTCTTGGAGTACTGGTAAGCTGTGTTATGGGCTGCATTTTCACGGATGCATTTAAAATCCATGGTGCCGTTATGGCATACTCGGAAAGCCTTCTCTATGCCGGATATCAGAGTCTGAACCTTTCGCAGATTTATATGAGCGGAATCTTCATCGGGGCCTCAGGCGCCATGATGGATCTCTCGGTAGACATTACTTCTGCAGTAAATGAAGTGATCGGAAAGAAACCGGATATTGGCTGGAAGGAAGCGGCCCAATCCGGAATGAATGTCGGAAGAGCCGCAATGGGAACGATGACAACAACGCTTCTGCTGGCTTATTCCGGAGGTTATATAGCACTTCTGATGACATTCATGGCACAGGGAACACCGATAGACAATATCCTGAACTACAAATATGTAGCAGCAGAATTACTGGACACGATCGTTGGAAGCTTCGGTCTTGTGACGGTTGCACCCTTTACTGCGCTTACCAGTGCATTGTTGCTTACAAAAAGGAAAAAGCGAAACAACTCCGCATCTTTGCAGTTATGATGACTGATGTTTCACATGAAACATCGGCAAAGTAAACAGAATGCCGGGAAATACTACAACACTTGGCTTTACCGATCATTCTCAGGCACATTGCACAGAGGTTGCTCATCAGGCGGGAAAGATTCTGGGGACGACAGTAAATGGAAGAAAAGTTTTGTAAAAAGTGAAAAAGGAAGATTGCACTGCTTAAAAAAATCTGTTATTCTTTTCCTATAAAATAAGATGATACCAGTGTCAAAAGGTCAAAAAGCGTTCGTGCTTGCACGATAAGGCTTTTGAACTTGGGACACGCCAAATATGAGAAAG